>JRYE01000378.1_pt1 | contig 82756 bp, 64 predicted proteins | sample 235321 | NCBI WGS metagenome assembly JRYE01 (sample SAMN03074214, study PRJNA261473) | activated sludge metagenome | biome: Common Effluent Treatment Plant; feature: Wastewater; material: Activated sludge; isolation source: activated biomass in a lab-scale reactor treating industrial wastewater at... | reverse complement strand
ATCGCCCAAGCCGCCGAGGCCATCGGCTTTCGCACCTTGGGCGTAAAGGTTTCCCTGCAAAAGCTGGTGGATGAGCAGCCCCTGCCTTGCATTCTGCACTGGAACAGCAACCACTTTGTGGTGTTGTACAAGATTTCCGGCCCTTCGGCTCCGCTCAGGGCACGGAAATCGTTGAAGTTGCAAGTGGCCGACCCCGGCCACGGCTTGCTCACCTACACCGAGCGGGAATTCCTGGACCGCTGGATCGGTGCCAACAGCCACCGGGATACCCAGGAAGGCATTGCGCTGCTGCTGGAACCCAGCCCGCTGCTGCTGGAGCAGGAAGACGACGACAGCGAGCAAGGGAACAAGCAGGGCTTCCGCTTTCTGTTCCGCTACCTGCTGCCGCACAAGAAGTTCATTGTGCAATTGGCCATCGGTCTGCTGGCGGGCAGCTTGATCCAATTGCTCTTTCCCTTCCTCACCCAAAGCGTGGTGGACGTGGGCATCCAGCACCGGGACGTGTCCTTTATCTGGTTGGTGCTGATCGCGCAGCTCTTCCTCTACCTCGGCAGCACGGCCATCGAACTGATCCGCGGCTGGATCCTGCTGCACCTCAGCGCCCGCATCAACATCGCGCTGGTCTCGGATTTCTTCATCAAGCTGATGAAGCTGCCCATCGGCTTCTTCGACGTGAAGCAGACCGGCGACATCCTGCAGCGCATCAACGACCACAAACGCATCGAGCAGTTGCTCACCACCTCCTCGCTCAGCGTGCTCTTCTCGCTGTTCAACCTGGTGATCTTCGGTGCGGTGCTGGCCTGGTACAGCATGCTCATCTTCGGGGTGTTCCTCGCGGGCAGCGCCGTGTACATGGCCTGGGTATGGCTCTTCATGCAGCGCCGCCGCGACCTGGACTTCAAGCGCTTCGACCAAATGAGCGCGGAGCAGAGCAAGGTGATCGAGCTGATCGCGGGCATGCAGGAGATCAAGCTGCACAATGCCGAGCGGCAGAAACGCTGGGGCTGGGAGGACCTGCAGGCCCGCCTCTTCAAGGTGCAGATGAAGAGCCTGGCCCTGGAGCAGACGCAAAGCACCGGCAGCGGCTTGGTGAACCAGGTGAAGAACCTGTTCATCACCATCCTCAGCGCCAAGCTGGTGATCGACGGCAGCATCACCTTGGGCATGATGATGAGCATCAGCTACATCATCGGGCAGCTCAACAGCCCCATCCAGCAGTTGATCGGCTTTATGTACACCGTGCAGGATGCCAAGATCGCGCTGGAGCGCCTGAGCGAGGTGCATGGGCGGGCGGATGAGGAGAGCCCGGCAGGGTCCGCTGCGCGAGACCCGGCGGGAGGTATTCACGACATCCCGCCGGACAGCGACTTGGTACTGAAAGGCGTGGAGTTCCGCTACCCCGGCAGCGCCGAGCCGGTGCTGAAGCAATTGGACCTCACCATCCCTGCGCGGAAGGTCACGGCCATTGTGGGCAGCAGCGGCAGCGGCAAGACCACCCTGATGAAGCTGCTGCTGAAGTTCTACCCGCCGGACGGCGGACAACTGCGCTATGGCAGCACCCCGCTGGAGCAGATCGGCCACCACGCCTGGCGCGCGCATTGTGGAACGGTGATGCAGGAAGGCTTCATTTTCAACGATACCGTGGCCAACAACATCGCCATCGGCCAAGCGGATGTGGACCGCGAGCGCTTGGTGCATGCCGCGCGGGTGGCGAACATCCTGGACTTCATCGAGGAACTGCCCTTGGGCTTCAACACCAAGATCGGAGGCGAAGGATTGGGCATGAGCGCGGGGCAGAAGCAGCGGGTCCTGATCGCCCGCGCGGTGTACAAGCAACCACGATTGCTGCTGTTCGATGAGGCCACCAGCGCACTGGACGCGACCAATGAGCGCACGATCATGGAGAATTTGAACGCTTTCTTGAAGGACCGCACCGCTGTGGTGATCGCGCACCGGTTGAGCACGGTGAAGAACGCGGACCAGATCGTTGTGCTGGATGAAGGGCGCATCGTGGAAGCGGGCAAGCATGCGGAGCTGATCGCACAGGGTGGGATCTATTTCAGGCTGGTGCGGGACCAGTTGCAATTGGAGCGGGTGGGCGCACCGGTCGGTTAACCACGGATGGACACGGATGCACACGGATAATTTTCCACAACTGGATGCCTGTTGATGAGCGCTCGGATTCCGCGCGGATTTTGGAAGATCCGACAGCCGCAGGGTCCGCTGCGCGAGACCCGGCGGAAGCTGTGGGGGTGAAAGCAGAGCCCGCTGAGGCGGTGTTGGTGATGGCGGAGCTCCGCAGCAAACGGGTGCAGGAGATCATGGGGCATGTCCCGACGTGGACGATCCGCTACGGCATCACGGTGATCTTCGGGGCCATTGTGCTGGTGCTGCTGCTGGCCTGGATGGTGCGCTACCCGGACGTGGTAACGGCCCCCGGCACCTTGACCAGCATGGACCCGCCGCGCGACGCCGTGGCCCGCAGCGAGGGTAAACTGGTGCGCATCGAAGTGGCCGAAGGCGATACCGTGGTGGCTGGCGATCCCTTGGCGGTGATCGAAAGCACGGCGAGCCCTGCGGCCATGGACAGCTTGGCCGCGCTGCTGCCGGTGCTGCACCAGGCATTGGTTTCCGGCGCGGAACAATTCCCGGCGGTGGGGAACATGGGCGTGGGCGAAGGGCGCACCGAACTCGCCACCTTGCGCACTGCCCGCGCGGAACTGCAGGCGTGGCGCATGGACACCTACCGCGCGCAACGCAATGCAGGCCTCCACGAAAAGATCGCCACCTACGGCAAGCTGATAGCCTCCACGGAAAAGCAGTTGGACTGGACCTACAAGAAACGGACAAACTACGTGGCCGAGGCACGGGTGGACACGCTGCTGGCTGCCAAGGGCGTGCTATCCACCACGGAATTCCGAAAGAACCAGAATAACTTTTTGGACCAGCAGGTGGGCGTGGCCAACATGGAGCACGGCCTTCAGCAATACCGGCTGGCCTTGTTGGAAACGGAAACCCAATTGAATGACCTGGCGCATACCGACGATCTGAAGCAACGGGAATTGGAGGAAAGTTTCCGGGGCAGCTTGGAGCGCCTGCGCGCTTTTCTGGAAAGCTGGCGGTTGAGCCATACGCTGTCCGCACCCGTGGCCGGCAAAGTCTATTTCGCGGGTCGCCTCACGGTGGACCAGTCCGTGAAAAACGGGGATGTGCTCTTCAACGTGGCCCCTTTGTCCACCAACTATGTGTTCGAGGCCACCATGCCCTCCGCCGGCTCCGGCAAGGTGCGCGTAGGCCAGCAGGCGTACATCCAATTGGAGGGCTTTCCCTCGGACGAGTTCGGAAAATTGGTCGGTACGGTGCGATCCATTTCGGCCATGCCGCACGAGGGCAACTACCGCGTGGTAATCGACCTGCCAGATGGATTGCTGACTTCCTACCAGCGCACCCTGGCCTACAAGCCGGAAACCAAGGGTTCCGTGGGCGTGGTGGCGCGGGAACGGTCGGTGCTGGGGCGGATCTTTGATAAGGTGCGGGGGAAGGTGGCGCCGTGAAGGCTGTGCATAGGAGTGGTGTTCCCGGAGACCGCCGGAGGCGGTTGAAAGCCGACGCACTCGCGAAAAACGCGAGCGCGGGCTTCAGGGGGGTGAACGTGTGGAATCCGTCGGAGGTGGACGCAGGTCGCCGAACTCGCGAAACACACGGGCGTGGACTTTTTGTGCCCTACTCCACCGCCCACTCCTGCCACAGCAGGTCCTTCTCGTACGGGTACCGCGCCAGGTGGATGGCCTCCACACGCTCGTACATCCGCTGGCACTATAGTTGATGCGCAATCTCCGGGATGACCACACATTCCGGCCAGCTGGTATCTTTGGGAAAAGAACTTCAATGCGGCACCTGCAATTGACCGCCCACGTGGAGCGTGACCCGGAAACAGGTTTGTACATCGGCATGGTGCCCAGCATTCCTGGGGCACACACCCAGGCGAAGAGCTTGGACGAATTACAGGCCAACCTGAAGGAAGTGGTGGAATTGTGCTTGGAAGGCATGGATTCCGATGAGGTAAAGTCGCTCCCCGAATTCGTGGGACTGCAAACATTCTCGGTGGCTGTATGAGCAAGCTACCGATCGTGGACGCGCGTACGTTTGAGCGCATCCTCTTGAAGTGGGGCTTTCAAATCGTCCGCCAGAAGGGGAGCCATGTGTTCTACCGGCATGCCGATGGGCGGTATACCACGTTGCCGCACCACAAAGGCCAAGACATCAGCCGGCCACTGACCCGAAAGATCTTGAACGAAATCCGTGTCGCCCCGGAGGTTTTCATTGCCGCTTTGCGGGCTTGACCGGACGCTTACCAACTGCCCGCCCTATTCCACCGCCCACTCCTGCCACAGCAGGTCCTTCTCATACGGATACCGCGCCAGGTGGATCGCCTTCACGCGCTCGTACATCAACCGGCGCAGCGCATCGATGTTGTCCTTGCGGGGTGGCAGAGGTGAAAATGGCCTCCTCAAAACCCACGTACCGGTTCAGCCTTTCCTCTTTTGGCTTTTCGCCGACCTATTGTCGTACACCGTGACCACCTCAATGGTACTTCCGTTCATCCTGTACACCACGGAAACATTCGGATGAATGACCGCCCTGCGACATCCGGGATAGCGTGCGGAAGCTTGATAGCCTTTGGGGAACTGGCTGACCAGGCGTTCAAATTCTTGCAAAAGGTCCAGGAACGCCTGCTCCTCCCGCATGCTCCAATTGTGTTGCAAAAATGCCTTGATGGAATCCACTTGGTCCTTGGCCTCCAACGACCAATAGACAGTGCGCTTAGCGGCCATGGCCGGCCCAAAAATCCGCGCTGCTGATCCTCCGCCCCGCTCTGAGGTCTTCCAATCCTTTCTCTATGGAACGGCGCTCATCCGCCGAAAGGTCATCCGCCCAGTCCTTTTGCTGTGTGGCCTTCTTGATGCCCAAGAGCGTACCCAACAGCCCCGGATCATCCAAGGATTTGATCCATTCGATCAGTTCATTGCGCGTTGCCAGGGTGCTCATTGTGCTGATGATGAAACAAAGATAACGGCATCGAACAGGAGGGAACATGCTCAACAGTACCTGAACGGAAGCAGATCCACTCCTCCAATCACCCCACCGCCCATTCCTGCCAAAGCAGGTCCTTCTCGTACGGGTACCGCGCCAGGTGGATGGCCTTCACCCGTTCGTACATCAGCTGGCGCAGCGCATCGATGTTGTCCTTGCGGACGGCGGAGATGAAGATGGCCTCCTCGTCACCGGCGATGCGCGCCATCCAGGTGTGTTGCAGTTCTTCCAGCGTGAACTGGTCTTCGCGCTTGGGCGCCAGGTCGTGCGGGGCGGGGCGGTAAGCGTCGATCTTGTTGAAGACCACGATGGTGGGCTTGCCCCCGGCGCCGATCTCCTCCAGGGTTTGGCGCACGGTGTGATACTGGCTTTCGAACTGCGGGTGGCTGATGTCCACCACGTGCATCAGCAGGTCGGCCTCGCGGGTTTCATCCAGCGTGCTCTTGAAGCTTTCGATGAGCTGGTGCGGCAACTTGCGGATGAAACCCACGGTATCGCTGAGCAGGAAAGGCAGGTTGCCTAAAACCACTTTGCGTACGGTGGTGTCCAGTGTGGCAAAGAGCTTGTTCTCGGCAAAGACGTCGCTCTTGCTCAGCAAGTTCATCAGCGTGCTCTTGCCCACGTTGGTGTAGCCCACCAAGGCCACGCGCACCAGCTTGCCGCGGTTGCCGCGCTGGGTGGCTTTCTGCTTGTCGATGTCGCGCAGTTGCGCCTTGAGCAGACTGATGCGATCGCGCACCAAACGGCGGTCCGTCTCAATTTCCTTTTCACCGGCACCGCCGCGCGTGCCCGTGCCGCCGCGCTGCCGTTCCAAGTGGGTCCACAGCTTGGTGAGGCGCGGCAACATGTACTCGTACTGCGCGAGTTCCACCTGAGTCTTCGCATGTGCCGTCCGTGCGCGGCCTGCGAAGATGTCCAGGATCAATCGGGGCCGATCGAGCACGGGCCGCGCGAGTTCCTTCTCCACGTTGCGCTGCTGCGCGGGGGTCAGTTCATCGTCGAAGATCACGCAGGCTTCAGGCGCATGTTCCTCCATCCATGCCTTCACCTCGGCCAATTTGCCCGAGCCGATGTGGAACTTGCCGTCCGGCCGTTGCAGTTTCTGCATGAAGCGCTTCACCGAGGTGATCCCGGCGGTGTCGGCAAGGAAAGCCAGCTCATCCAAATACTCTTCCACCTGCACGGCGGATTGGCGTTCCGTGGCAAGACCTATCAACACGGCTTCTTCTGCGGTGATCTTGTTTTCCTGGGGATCGATCATGGGAAAGGAACCAAACTATGGGTTGCGGTGCAAGGAACGCACGTGATCCACCACCCTATCGATCTGTGCCGCGTTTAACCGGCCCTTGAAGCCGATCATCGCTCCCTTGCCATTCATCACCACCGCGATCATTTCCTCCTTGCTGAGCTTACTGATGGTCAAGTCCTTTGCGCCGGCCATGCCCAATTTGCCGTCTTGGCCATGGCACATCACGCATTCTGTCTTGAAGATCTCTTCCCCGTCCCGTGCGCGGCCATCTTGGTCCGGCTTGGCCCCGCCGAAAGCGGAACACGCCATCAACCCGGCCAACAGGGCCAAACCTACCAGTGCCGCACTTTTCATAGCCAACCGCGTCCATCGCCCATGCGCGTGAACGGCCAGGGGATCATGGCCAGCATCAGCACCAAGGCAAGAAGGTAAAAAACGGCCACGCGCAAGTGTTTTCCCCGTTCCGTTTGCGCATTGCGGGCCGTCAGCCGTCCGGCCGTTACCAAGGCAACGGCCAACAGCATCGCACCCAAGTGCTCGAACTTCCAATAGCGTTCCGCATCAGGCAACATCCGTGAGATCGCACCGAACCGCATAACATACAATGCCAGCCCCACCCCGAGCTGCACCTGGCAAAGCACCATGGCCCAAATGCTGACCGACCGCTGCCAAGTGATCACTGGCCCGTTGCGCAGCCAACCGGCCAGCGCAGTGCTGCCGGCCAACGCTACGGCCAGCAATACGGCCCACCGCAACAGGCTGTGGAAGAAAAGCAGGATCGAGGTCGGCTCCATGGCTGCGGCTTCACGCCGTGCGAAGGGGGGCTTGCGGGCGTCAAAAGTAGCCTGTGGAGAACATCCCGGACCAACTGCGACCGCCGGTCCGCAGCCATTCTACCTTGCGCCGTCGATTCCACACCGTGCGCCTTCCATACGTCCCGATCCTGTTTCTCGCCTGCTGCATGGCGACCGGTGGTGCTGCTGCACAACGGAACGCACCCGTGAACGGTCCGCATGACCGCGCCGCGCTTCCCGTTGCCTTCACCGGGGCCACCGTGCATGTTTCCCCTGAAACATCGATCACCGATGCCACGGTCCTGATCCAAGGTGAGCGCATCGTGGAAGTGGGCAAACGCGTGCGCATTCCCACGGGAGCGGAAGTGTACGACCTCAGGGGCCTGCACCTCTGGCCGGGGTTGATCGACCCCTTCAGTGAACTGGGCGTGGCCAAGCGTGACCCCGCCAAGCTGAAGGAGCAGGAAGGGGCGCACTTCTGGAACCGCGCCATTGCCGCATCCGCCCATGCGGCGGAACTGTATGTGCCCGATGAAAAGCGAGCCGCCGCCCTTCGCGCCCAAGGATACACCAGCGCAGTGGCCCAGCGCATGGACGGCATTGCACGCGGAACGGGCTGTGCCGTTGCACTGGCAGGCCGCACCCCTGCGGAAGACATCTTCCTGCCCCGGGCTTCGGCCAACTTCTCCTTCAGCAAGGGCCGCTCGCCCGATGAGCTTCCCAGCTCGCTGATGGGATCGATCGCCCTGCTTCGCCAAGCCCTCTACGATGCGCAGTGGTACGCCGCAGGCGGCAGCCGCGAACAGAGCGATGCCGACCTGGAGGCGCTCACCAAGCTACAAGGCCTGCCCTTGGTTTTCGATGCCGGGAATGCCCAGGACCTGCTGCGTGCCTCGCGGATCGCCAAGGAATTCGGGCTGGAGTTCATCCTGCGGAACAACGGTGATGCATACACACGATTGGCCGACATCCTGGCCATCGGGTCGCCGCTCATTTTGCCGCTGGAACTCCCGGAGGCGTACGATGTGGAAGACCCTTTCGACGCCATGGAAGTGACCCTTGGGCAGATGAAAGCATGGGAGCTCGCCCCGTCCGGCCCTGCGCGGATCGCTGAAGCCGGGGGGCGGTTTGCCTTCACGCCGTACGGGCTGAAGGAGCCGGCAGGCATGTGGGCCTCATTGCGCCACATGGTGCGATGCGGGCTGGACACCAGCACCGCGATCGCCGCGCTCACCACCGTGCCCGCCGCCTTGTTCCACATGGAGGACCAGGCCGGCACCCTGGAGGCCGGGAAGCGCGCGGACTTCTTCATCACCTCCGGACATCTGCTGGATGCAGCAAACGTGGTGTATGAGACCTGGGCGGCCGGCAAGCAATTCGTCCAAATACCCCGTGGACGTGAAGACCCACGCGGCATCTTCGACCTCAATCTGCGCACGCGGATCCTCAAGCTGCGCGTATCCGGCACGCCGGAAAAGCCGGTGGCCGAAGTGCGCTTGGCCGACGGCGACACCACTTGGGCCAAGGCGGTGATCGGCATCCAAGGACCGGTAGTCTCGCTGTGGTTCGAAGGCGGGAAATTCGGCTTCGCCGGGCCGGTGCGCCTCAACGGGGTGATCCACGACCGCGGTGGCATCTGGGATGGGCAAGCCCAAGGGCCGGACGGCGCCTGGTTTGCCTGGAGCGCCATCCGGCAAAGGGAGCGCCCCCCCGACAATGTCAAGGAACGGCGCGCCATGGCCGCATTGGACAGCATTTGGGCACTGCCCTCCGGCCCGGTGTGGTACCCCATGAACGCCTTTGGCACCACGCAATTCCCCGATACCGAGACCGTGGTGTTCCGCAACGCCACCGTATGGACCAACGGGCCGCAAGGCATCCTGCGCAACGCCGACGTGTGCATCCACAAGGGCAAGATCATGGCCGTGGGCCCCAAGCTGAGCATGGCGGAACTCTTTCCCAAAGGCAAGGTGGTCGCGGCGGAGATCGATGCCACGGGGCTGCACCTCACCAGCGGCATCATCGACGAACACGCGCACATCGCCATTGCACGGGGCGTGAACGAGGGTACGCAGTCCGTGACCAGTGAGGTGCGCATCGGCGATGTGATCGACCCGGACGACATCAACATCCACCGTGCGTTGGCGGGCGGCGTCACCGCCGTGCAGCAACTGCACGGGTCGGCCAACGCGATCGGCGGGCAGAGTTCACTGATCAAGCTGCGCTGGGGCCGCAATGCGGAGGAACTGAAGATCGACGGCGCGCCGCAATTCATCAAGTTCGCCTTGGGCGAGAACGTCAAGCGCAGCAACTGGGGCGCGCGCGACCGCTTCCCCCAAACCCGCATGGGCGTGGAGCAAGTGTACTATGATGCGTTCCACCGGGCCAAGGACTACGCCAAGGAACACGAGGCTTACGCGGCACTAAAGCCCAAGGAGAAGGCCAAGGCCGTGCCACCGCGCCGCGACCTGGAGCTGGAGGCGCTGGCCGAGGTCCTCGCCGGTACACGGCACATCACCTGCCACAGCTATGTGCAAAGCGAGATCCTGATGTTGATGCACGTGGCCGACAGCATAGGCTTCAAGGTGAACACCTTCACCCATGTGCTGGAGGGCTACAAGGTGGCCCGCGAACTGGCACGCCACGGCGCCAGTGCGGCCACCTTCAGTGATTGGTGGGCCTACAAGTTCGAGGTGAACGACGCCATCCCCTACAATGCCGCCATCCTGCACGAACAGGGCGTGAACACCTGCATCAACAGCGATGATGCGGAAATGGGGCGCCGTTTGAACCAAGAAGCCGCCAAAACCATAAAGTACGGCGGCGTGGCGCCCGGGGAAGCCTGGAAGATGGTGACCCTGAACCCCGCCAAGGCCCTGCACTTGGAGCACCGCATGGGCAGCGTGGAGCCGGGCAAGGACGCCGACCTGGTGCTGTGGGACGGTGACCCCCTCAGCATCCGGGCCAAGGTGCTAATGACCTTCGTGGACGGGGCACGCTACTACGACCGGCGCCGCGAACTGGATAAAAAGGCGGAGGCCGAAACAGAACGTCTGCGCATTACGGCCCGCATGCTCGCCGCCAAGCAAGCCGGGGCAGCGGTGCGCAAGGCCACCCGGCAGGAACCAGGGCAATGGCATTGCGAAACTATCGGGGAACGGCCATGAGAACAACTGCCTCCATCATGGCCTGGTGCTGCGTTGCTGCCGCTGTTGCACAGCGTCCTTCTCCTGCCACCGCACAGGCAGGCTCCATCCTGATCAAGGGCGGCACGGTGCACGTGGGCGACGGCAAGACCTATGACGACGGTGCGGTGGGCTTCCGCAATGGCACCATCGATTTTGTGGGATACGAGTACGCCGTGAAGGCGGCATACGACTCGGTGATCGACGCAAAGGGCATGCAGGTATACCCGGGGTTCATTCTGCCCGATGCCACGCTGGGCTTAGTGGAGATCGATGCCGTGCATGCCAGCGCGGATGAAGCGGAAACCGGCAGCATCGAGCCCGAGGTGCGCGCCATCACAGCCTACAATGCGGATTCCAAGATCATTCCCACCGTACGCTCCAATGGCGTGCTCCTGGCCCAAGCCACTCCGCGCGGCAACCTCATCAGCGGCACCAGCAGCATTGTCCAGCTCGATGCTTGGAACAACAACGACGCCGTGGTGAAGGCCGATGACGGCATACACCTCAACTGGCCAGCGGCCTTCGTGCAGACTGGATGGTGGGCCGAACCAGGTTCCACCGAAAAACAAGCCGGTGACAAGCGGGCCAATGCCTTGGCCGGGCTGCGCACCTTTTTCCTGCGCGCCAAGGCCTATGCCGCACAGCCGTTTCCACGCCTTACGGACCTGCGGCTGGAGGCCATGCGCGGGCTTTTCCAAGGCAAGCAAACCTTGTACATCCATGCTGATGGTGCCCGGGAGATCCAGGAGGCCGTGCTTTTCGCCCGCGAAATGGGCGTTCCACGCATAGTGCTCGTGGGCGGGTACGATGCCTGGCGCGTGGCACCGCTGCTGCGGGACAAAAAGGTGGACGTGGTCCTGCAACGCCTGCACAGCCTGCCCGGGCGCGAAGATGATGACGTTGACCTGCCCTACCGCCTGCCCGCTCTGCTCAAGCAAGGCGGTGTGCGGTTCTGTCTAAGCTACACGGGCGACATGGAGCGCATGGGCGCACGCAACCTCGCCTTCACCGCCGGCACCGCCAGCGCCTATGGACTTTCCCGGGAAGATGCCCTGCGCGCGATCACCCTGGACGCAGCCGCCATCCTCGGCATCGAACAGCGCTACGGCAGCTTGGAGCCGGGCAAGTCGGCCACCTTGTTCATTTCGGCGGGCGATGCATTGGACATGCGCGGCAACAAGGTGGTGGAAGCCTTCATCGACGGCCGCCGGATCTCCTTGGACAATGGGCAGAGGCAGTTGTGGCGGCAATACGAGGAGCGCTATGCAAAACCCTGAGCCCGACCGGGACAGGGTTACCTTCGCCGGCATGGAGAAATCCCCCAATGTGCTGGATTCCGCGATCACTGCGGCTTTTGCCGCAGGGCGCGAGATCATGGACGTGTACGCGCGCCCGATCAGTGTTGAATTGAAGGATGACCGCAGCCCGCTTACCGAGGCTGACAAGCGTGCACATGCCGCCATTGTGAAGGCATTGGAAGGTACCGCACTGCCCGTGCTAAGCGAAGAGGGGAAAGCCCTTCGGGCCGAGGAACGACAGGCTTGGCCCATGTATTGGCTTGTTGACCCACTGGATGGCACCAAGGAATTCATCAAGCGCAACGGCGAGTTCACCGTGAACATCGCCTTGATGGCCCGCGACGGCGAACCGGCCGGCCCCCTGGGGTCGCACCGGCCATTGGCAGGAGTGCTGTACGTACCGGCGAAGGACCTGCTCTATTTCGCCTGGGAGGGGAATGGTGCCTACCGCTTGGAAGCGGCCACAACCTTGGAGGGCCAAGGGGCGTATGAACTCGCCGCAAGCGCCCTGCGCCTGCCCCTGCCCAACCACCGCAAAGCCTTCACCATCGTGGCCAGCCGATCACATGCGTCACCCGATACCGACGCCTACATCGCCCGGATGGAGAAGAAGCACGGCCACGTGGAAACCGTGAGCATGGGCAGTGCCCTGAAGATCTGCTTGGTGGCCGAGGGGGCCGCTGATGCCTATCCGCGCTATGCGCCCACCATGGAGTGGGACACCGCCGCCGGCCAGGCCATCGCCAACGGGGCGGGCAGATCGCTCATCGACGTCAGCACCGGCGCACCCATGCGCTACAACAAACACGAACTCCTGAACCAGTGGTTCACCGTACAGTAACAACACGAGCAAGGAAGAGAGACATGGCACAGAAGAAAGCAAGCGCCAAAGCCGCAGCGAAGCAAAAACAGCCCAAAGCCGCAGCCGCGAAAAAGGTGACCGCCAAGGCCGCCCCGAAAAAAGCACCGGCCCCCAAGGGCAAGCGCAAGGTGGCCCTCATCACCGGCATCACCGGACAGGATGGTGCCTACCTCAGCGAGTTCCTGCTGAACAAGGGTTACGAGGTGCACGGTATCAAGCGCCGCAGCTCGCTCTTCAACACGGACCGCATCGACCACCTTTACCACGACAGCCACGAGCGGGGCCTGCCCTTCCACCTGCACTACGGCGACCTCACCGACAGTGTGAACTGCCTACGCTTGGTGCAGCAGGTCCAACCCGACGAGATCTACAACCTGGCGGCCATGAGCCACGTGGCCGTGAGCTTCGAGCTGCCCGAATACACCGCCAACGCGGACGGCATTGGCACGCTGCGTTTCTTGGAGGCCATCCGCATCCTGGGCATGGAGAAGAAAACCCGCTTCTACCAGGCCAGCACCAGCGAACTCTACGGCGGCGTGGTGCACCACGCGCAGAACGAGGAAACGCCCTTCTACCCGCGCAGCCCCTACGGCGTGGCCAAGCTCTATGGCTTCTGGATCACCAAGAACTACCGCGAGAGCTACGGCATCTTCGCCTGCAACGGCATCCTCTTCAACCACGAAAGCCCGCTGCGCGGCGAAACCTTCGTCACCCGCAAGATCACCCGCGCCGCCGCCAAGATCAAGCTGGGCCTGCAGGAAACGCTGTACCTCGGCAACCTGGACGGCAAGCGCGACTGGGGCCACGCCAAGGACTACGTGGAAGGCATGTGGCTGATGCTGCAGGCCAAGAAACCGGACGACTTCGTGCTGGCCACCGGCGAAACGCACACCGTGCGCCACTTCGTGAACCTGGCATTTGCCGAAGCCGGCATCAAGCTGGAATGGAAGGGCAAGGGCGCCAAGGAACAAGCCATCGACAAGAAGACCGGCAAAGTGGTGGTGGCCATCGATCCGCGCTACTACCGCCCCGCCGAAGTGGACCACCTGGAGGGCGACCCCAGCAAGGCCCGCCGCGTGCTGGGCTGGAAACACAAATACAACCTGGCCGCACTGGTAAAGGAAATGGTGCGCGAAGACATCAAGCTCTTCGAGCGCGACGTGTACCTGAAGAAGGGCGGGCACAAGGTGCTGAATGAGGAAGAGTAGTTCGTAGTTCGTAGTTGTTAGTTGTCAGGAACCACACTGACAACGCACAACCGGCAAACCAGAACATGGAAAAGCAAGACAAGATCTACATCGCAGGCCACCGCGGCATGGTGGGCAGCGCCATCAAGCGCCGCCTTGAAAAGGAAGGCTTCACCAACATCATCGGGCGCACCAGCAGCGAGCTGGACCTGAAGGACCAAGCCGCCGTGCGCGACTTTTTCCGCAGGGAAAAACCCGACCACGTGGTGCTGGCTGCGGCCAAGGTGGGCGGCATCCAGGCCAACAACACCTACCGCGCGCAGTTCATCTACGAAAACCTGATGATCCAGAACAACGTGATCCACCAGGCGTACGAAAACGGCGTGAAACGGCTGCTGTTCCTTGGATCATCGTGCATCTATCCCAAACTGGCCCCGCAGCCGCTCAAGGAGGAAAGTCTGCTCACCGGCCTGCTGGAGGAGACCAACGAGCCCTACGCCATCGCCAAGATCGCCGGCATCAAAATGGTGGAGAGCTACCGCCGCCAATACGGCTGCGACTACATCAGCGCGATGCCCACCAACCTATACGGGCCCAACGACAACTACGACCTGAAGAACAGCCACGTGATGCCCGCGCTGATCCGCAAGTTCCATACGGCCAAGCAGGAAGGCGCGGCCACCGTGGAAGTGTGGGGCACAGGCTCGCCCATGCGCGAGTTCCTGCACGTGGACGACCTGGCCGACGCGTGCGTGTACCTGCTGAAGAACTACCACGACGAGCTCTTCGTGAACATCGGCACCGGCGAGGACCTCACCATCAAGGCGCTGGCGGAGATGATCCAGGAAATCGTTGGCTTCAAAGGCCAACTGGTGTGGGACCGCACCAAGCCGGACGGCACGCCCCGCAAGCTGATGGACGTGGGCCGCCTGCACGCCATGGGCTGGAAGCACAGCATCGAACTCCGTGACGGCATCAAACAGGTTTACGAGGCGTTCAAGCAGTACGAGGGGGCGAAGGTGTGAGAGGATGCGTTGATCCCAACAGTTCAATTTCATCGCATCAGGGCCTAACTTTGTAAGGCAATGGCCATCTCCATCAAACAGAACAGCAAGCAGGAAACGGTGATCACCATTTCCGGCAAGGTGGATGCGGAAGCCATTGAACAGGCCATCAAGTACCTGCGCTACTTGGAGCTAACATCCGGACTCAAGCCAGTAAGCCTGCACCAAGTGGATGAACTTTCCGGCTCCATAAAACGCTCCATGGCCAACAAGCGGCGCAAGCGGTTGGCTTCATGAAGCTGGTGGTGGACACCAACATCCTGGTCAGTTGCATGGTAAAATTCGACGGCCGTACCGCCGAACTTTACCTGAACCCACCTTCAACCCATGTCTATTACGCGCCCGAGGGCTTGATAGCAGAAATCACCCTCCACAGGGAAAAGATCATAAAGCTGACGGGGGCCACATCGGTCCAGCACGCCGAAATCTCCGAATTATTGCTTTCGCCATTGACCATCATCCCAAACTCCGCTATTTCAGCCAAGCATTGGGAACAAGCCTTCAACTTCGTCAAGGACATCGATGAAAACGACGACCAGTTCGTCGCGCTCGCGCTTCACCTCAACTGCCCATTATGGACAGGAGACAAGAAGCTGGTGAACGGGCTGCGCAGGAAGGGATTCAAGTTGCTGGTCACAAGCGAAGAGCTTCGGAAAGCCGCACGGTGAACCATCGCCTGCGCGCCTTGGGCTGAAAGCACCGCATCGAACTGCGTGACGGCATTGCGCAGGTGTACGAGGTCTTCAAAAAGTACGAGGGGGAGAAGGTGTGAAGATCCCGTCCCCCCTGCTGTGCCCGCACTTGGTTAGTGTGCCCAATGCACCGTGGCACACCCCCGCTGGGGCTTACCTCCACATTATTCCATTGGCGTGGAATACTGCCGCCCAGGTTGCATATGCATACTTTCGGTATCCATTCCTGATGGGATGAAGTCCAAAGCTTCACTTGTTCCGCACGGCTGGATTTCGTCCATGGCACTTATATTTGTTAGGCTGACCGCACCACTCCCATGGATCGCAAATCCTGCAATTTGCTGCTTTCCGTACTGTTGCCTCTTCTGATATCTCCCACCTACGCCGATGCGAAGGAGGTGTGCTTAGGTGGCGTCACCGTTGAGCTTAAGCATGCGGACGGGACATTGGAGTTGTTGAACTGGGGGTGGTACCAAACTGTAGAATTGTATGATACATCGATCACCTTGTCCCCCGGAGAGAGCATACGGCTTTCAGGGGAGCGTTGGTCCAGCTGTTCAGGCCCCGCAAATTTGGGCGTTCACTTTGCCCCGTTAGGGGACACTGCGAACTGGACCTCTCCCGAGATCGGCCTTGGCGCATCCACTGTAGAGCTCGACCAACCGGGTTCGTATTATGCTTTCCCGTCAAATGTGGATTTCGGGTTTGGGGCCCGGATCTTCATTGTGGCCCCGTCCCATCCATGCATGGTGGGGCTTGCCTTCACCCTGCCATACCCCCATAACCAGCTGGTGATCGTTCCTCCTGGTGACACGTGCATGGCACCATGCGTTACGGCCTATTTGCAACCAGGCCAGTCTGTGCAGTTACGGCCCACCTGCGGCGGCCTGGTTCCCCCGGGCGGGCATGCCGTGGTCCGTTTTGCCCCCGAAGGAGATACCGTGACGTTCGATACGCCTGCCACGCTGATCCCCTTGGACGAAGGTGGGAGCTATGCGTTCTCTGCGGATGGCTCGTACCTGCTGTCCGTGGAGGATTCAACGTTCTTCACGCCCGCCTATGCCTTTGCCAGGGTAAGCCACTTGCCCTTCCCGCGCGTGGACATGTCCTTGACCATTGAACGCCTTGATGGTTCCACGGAAGAATTAGCCTATATAAACCCGGATCATGTACCTCATCTCAACGTGGCACTGGACTCCGGTGAAGTTCTGCGGGCTGAGTACCATGAAATCACCGAACCGTGCGGATCCGTGCGATTGCAGGTGAACCGCAGTGATGACTGGTCACCAGCGGGCTGGTGGGATACGCTCTTAGTGGACAGCCTGAATCCTGATGCGGGCATCGCCATTGCTGAACCAGGCAGCTATTTTTTGGCGGAAGTAACGGAGTGCGGGGTCCAAGCAGCACAAGCCCGCGTAACCATCAATGCACCTGACCCGCAACTGGACCTGGTGGTCAGCCTTCGGCACGGCGACGGAACGGAAACCGAACTTTTCCGCACCCATGCCTTAGTGTTCCCGCCACCGCACTTGGAGGCCAATTTGGGGCCTGGAGATTCCGTGCGGGTGCATGTTGAACTCATCCAAGGTTGGTGCTCCATGCCCTTGTTCCAATTGCGGAAAAGTCAAGGCGCCGGCGAAGCAAGCCATTTGGACCCGCTCTCCAGCTACAATGGTTACTCTGCATTCCGTGACTTGACCTTTCGCAATGGCGGCAGGCATCTCATTGAATTGAACCAGGCCTTTCAGGATGCCTGCTTTGAAGACCAGGATGTTTTCCTGGATGTAAACGTGTTCACAGGCCCTCCACCACCCGTGCACATCCTCTTTTCCGTTACCAGGGTGCCGGAATTTGGCCCATTGGAACCGGTGGTCATGGCCACATCAGCCACCCCGCCCACGGTGGTACAAGTGGAATTGGCAACCCTTGATTCCCTGAAGGTCATCCCCACGTTCCAAGGCGGCTATTGCACCGGGACCGTCCTCAAGGGTTACCGGTCTGGAGGCGACACGGCAACCACCTTGGACCCCCTGTTCCTGGATGCCCCAATGATGGATTCCGGTGTGCTTTTCCACGCAACCGGCATCCTGCTCCTCACTGTGGAGGACACCTGCGGCGCCATTTCGGCCCAAGCCTTGCTCCATGCCTCGGAAGCGCTCTCCGCAGGCGTTTCCGGGGGAGGGCAAGCCGGTGCGCAATTCCAATATGCCGATCAACTGCTGCGCGTACATGCTGAACACGGCGGCCTGTTGGTGGTCCGGAACACCATTGGCCAAGTGCTCCAGCAAGTTGAACTGGCCGCAGGTGCCGGGCCCGTCCATGTCCCCGTTCGGCGGGATGCACGCGGCTTGTACATTGCCACGCTGCGCGGCCCGGCCGGCCTGCAGGTCTTCCGGTTTGTGATGCAGCAACCTTGAATTCGCAGGCCGCGCTGGATCGGAGCCGTGCCCGTGCCTTGCCCGTCCCCGGCTACCTTCGGCCCGCCGAAGGTGAATGCCGTTCCATTGTCCCCGCATATTGGTCGTTGCGGCTTGGTTGCTGTGCCTGAAAGGCGCCGTGGCCCAGCAAAACGACGTCCCGCTGAACCGCGACATCTATTACGGCATCGACCGCAACGGAGCCCGTGACAGTACCATGCACACGGGCATGCGGCCCATGATCGAAAGCCGTGCGGACCTGCACGGGGTCATGGGCTTCAGCCCCGACAGCGGCCGGTACTATTACTGGATCACCGAGAAGCTGTTCAAAGAGCACCTGATCCAGGTGAAGGACGGCGGTTTCAAACTCTCCGTGGACCCCATTTTCCGTTTTGAACTGGGCCGCGAACTGCATCAGGGGCCGAATTACAGGGACCATGTCAACCTGCAGCAGAACAGCCGTGGGTTCCGCATCGCGGCGGACCTGGGCCCCACGGTGTCGTTCCAGAGCATGTTCATGGAGAACCAGGCCACCTACGCTCCCTACCTGTACTACTATGCCCAGGCACACGGGGTGGTGCCGGGTCAAGGGCGCATCAAGGTCTTCAACGACATGGGGCTCGACTTTGCCTGGGCCACGGGCAATGTGAGCTGGACCCCGCGGCCGTGGATCAATGCCCAACTGGGGCAAGGCCGGCATTTCGTGGGCAACGGCTACCGTTCCACGCTGCTGAGCGACAATGCCATGCCCTATCCGTACGTGAAGCTCAGTGCGCTCACCAACAACAAACGCTTCCAGTACACGGCCATTTTTGCAAAGCTGCAACAGGTGGGCGATGCAAACCGCCTGCCCACCGGCGATGCGGGCGAGTCGCTCTTCTGGTGGAAACGGGCCACCTTCCTGCACCTGAGCGCAAACCTGGGCCCGTTGCAGCTGGCCCTGTTCGAGGGCACGATGTGGAAGACGATCGGACCGGACGGCGTGCTGGCCTTCAACCCGATGCAGATGAACCCCGTGATCGGATTGAACACTGCCGCGAACGGCTTCGGCGGCGACAACACACAGCTGCTCGGGCTGGACGCGAAATGCCGCATCAACAACAAGGCCGTCCTTTACGGGCAATACGCGCTTACCGATCCCGGGCGCGGCCGCTACGCCTGGCAAGTGGGCCTACAATGGTTCGACCTATTCCGGAAGGACATCCACCTGCTGGCGGAATTCAACCAGGCCACGCCATACGCCTACACAAAGGAGGACCCCCGCATGAGCTGGACCCACAACAACCAACCATTGGCTTCGCCGGTGGGCACTGGGTACAGCGAAGTGGTGATCCTGGCGGACTATCGCCTGAAGGACCGCTTCTGGTTCCAGGGTGAACTCAGCTGGCTGCACCATCCGGAGGGGCCCAACGCCAGCGGTGTGCCCGGCGGGGACATCTTTGCGGCCACCGGCAGCGGTGACCCGCCCAGGGACTGGGACTACAAACGGCTGTATGCGGGAGTGAACGCCTCGTACCGGATGAACCCCAAGACCAACATGCAGTTCACCTTGGGCTATTCCATGCGCGACCTAACACCTGCTTCGGTGGGCCAGGACAGCGGCTGGCTGTACATCGCCTTCCATACCGGCCTGTTCAACCGCTACTACGATATTTGAAGGCACCCGGCCGTGAGCAACCACAGTTACATATTGTTGATGGGCTTCCTCACCGCGTTCTTCGTGGTGCTGTTCACCATGCCGAGCCTGATCAAGGTGGCGCGCATGAAACACTTGGTGGACGAACCCAGTGAGGAACGCAAGCTGCACCACCGCAGCATTCCCACCATCGGGGGCATCATCATTTTCGCCGCCATCATCTTCAGCTACAGCCTGTGGTTCCCTACGGCCGAATCCACCCTGGGCGCCTTCCTGCCGTCCGATTTCGCCGCCATGTACAAGGAGATGGGGGCTGCCTACGCCGATTTCAAGATCGTGATCGCCGCCATGGTGCTCCTGTTCTTCATCGGGGTGAAGGACGACATCATCGGGTTCTCACCGGTGAAAAAACTGGTGGGCCACTTCGGGGTGGCGTACATCCTGGTGATCATCGGCGATATCCGCATCCACGACATGCACGGCATCCTAGGGCTGTACGAGCTGCCCCACGCCGTCAGCATCGCCTTCTCCTTCTTCACCTACATCGTGCTGGTGAACGCCTTCAACCTGATCGATGGCGTGGACGGCCTGGCCGGCGGTGTGGGCCTGATCAGCGCGATTACCTATGGCGTTTGGCTGTACTGGGCCGGCGATGTGGCCCTGGCGCTGCTGTCCTTCACCTTGGCCGGCGCCCTGGTGGGCTTCCTGATCTTCAATGCACATCCCGCCCGCATCTTCATGGGCGACAGTGGGTCGCTCATCATCGGCGCCATCCTCAGCGTGCTGGCCATGCGCATCGTGGACCACGACATCTCCCGCCTGCCCGTTTGGCTGCGCACCGTGCCCACCCCCCTCTTTGCCATGGGCGCCATCGCCTACCCGTTGGTGGACACGTTCCGCGTGTTCGTGGTGCGCATGGCACGGGGCCGCTCCCCCTTCCACGCCGACCGCAACCACATCCACCACCGGCTGCTGGCGCTGGGGCTGGGCCACCGCGGCACCGTACTGGTGCTCTACGGCTATTCCATCGCCCTGATCTTGCTGAGCCTGGTGACGCGCGACGTGCAGCCCACCAAGGGCTTGGTGATGCTGGGCGCCGCCGCCTTCGGCCTGGCCCTGCTGCCCTTCGCCTTCCGCAATCGCGCCAAGGCATGATCAGGAACGCATGTGCCGCGGCATTCCTGATCTCCGCACCCGCCTTTGCCCAGCAGGGATGCCTGCCGCTGTCCCGCACCATGGACGGACCTTACACCGCCCTGATGCACCGCTCGGATGTGGCCGCGCACAGCACCATCCGGCCTTACCTGCGCGAAGACCTGCGATCGCTGCCCGGTGCGGACACCATCCTGCCCCCGGCCTGGGTAAAATGGCTGGGCCGTGCCGCAGACCCCGCCAAACGCTGGCACGGTGGCCCGCTGGCCGATGCCATGGCCGGGGCATCGTCCGGTGAAAAAGCACCGCTGAAACACCGGACCGGCATCGGCGGATGGCTGGAATGGAATGCCACCCCGCGCCTTACCCTGGGGGCCGATGTGCAAGGTTGGACCGAAGCACTGCCTAATTACTTGGACCGCTATGCCTATGTGGCCGAAGTGGCGCCCGGTGGGGGGTACGCCCACTTCACCAACGACCAAGTGCAGCACTACGATTGGAACGCCCATGCCGACTACAAGGCAGGCGAGTATTTCCACCTCACCTTGGGAAAGGGGCGCAATTCCATCGGGGAAGGCTATCGCTCCATGTTCCTGAGCGATGAAGCTTACAGCTATCCCTATTTGCGGATCACCACCACGGCTTGGCACATCCGCTACATGAACCTCTTCGCCATGATGGACAACATCCGGGGGGCGCATGGCAATCCGGGGAATTTCGGGAGAAAGTTCACCAGCATGCACTACCTGAGCTGGAACATTTCCAAGCGGGTGAACGCCGGGTTCTTCGAGGCCATCGTATGGCAGGACAACGACCCGAAGTACCCGCGCGGCTTCGACATCTCATACGTGAACCCCGTGATCTTCATGCGGCCGGTGGAGTACGGCTTGGGCTCGCCCGACAACGCGCTGATGGGTGCAGCATTGAACGTAAAAGTGGGCAAGCAGGCCCAATTGTACTCCCAAGTAATACTGGACGAGTTCCTGCTCGGCCATGTGCGGGCTGGCGACGGCTGGTATGGCAACAAACAAGGTTTGCAGGTGGGTGCCGTGGCCCACCATGCATTCCATGTGAAGGGCCTGCAGTTGCGCGCCGAAGTGAACTATGCGCGCCCTTTTATGTACGCGCACTACGACAGCCGGCAGAACTACGCCCACCACGGGCAACCCTTGGCGCACCCGTATGGCAGCGGCTTCCTGGAAGGGCTGGTGCAGGGCGAATGGAGGAAAGGTTCCTGGCTGGTGTCCAATGTGTTCAGCTACGCCATCATGGGGCAGGACACCACCTTGGGGCCCGGCGGCAGCTACGGCAACAACCTCTTCCGCTCGGACAGTGACCGGCCGGCCGGCGAAAATGGCCGGGTGCGTGACTTCGGCTACCGCCTTGGCGACCCATCGGAGGCCCGGGTGGTGCAGAATGAATTCCGGATCGGGCACTGGCTGGCCCCGCAAAGCGGGTTGATGCTGGAATTGGCCTGGACGCTCCGCTCGGAAACATCCGGGCATGCTCCGGACCGGGTGACCAATTACCTGCGCATCGGATTGTCGGCCAACCTGCACCAGCGGCACCCCTTCCAGGCCGTGCGCTAAGCCGGGCCTTGCCAGGCTGGGTTCCGGGCAACGCCCGAAGGGGACCATGGCTTACATTCGCACCCGGTTTGAAAACCCAGGAAGCTTATCGGGCACGCACCGGCGTGATGGCCAAGTTGAAGGACCTGGCCCTGTTGTTCAAGTTGCGCGTCACCTTCTTAGTGGTGCTGAGCGCCATGCTGGGCTACGGCGTGGGCGTGCCCACCGGCGCGTTCAGTGTGGTGGAACTGCTGGTATTGGGCTTAGGCGGATTATTGGTCACCGGCTCCTCCACCGCCTTCAACGAAGTAATCGAGGTGGAGCAGGACAGCCGGATGGCCCGCACCAAGGAAAGGCCCTTGGTGAGCGGTACCATGGGGATGGCCGAGGCCATCACCATTGCCGTGGTGGCAGGCGCTGCGGGCACCTTCCTGCTGTGGAGCACCTTCGGCCAGCTCACCGGCATCCTCAGCCTGCTGTCCCTGTTCATCTACGTGGCCCTGTACACGCCCTTGAAGCGGTTGAGCCCTTGGGCCACCTTCGTGGGCGCCATACCGGGCGCCTTCCCGCCCCTGTTGGGCTACGTGGCCGCAGCGGGCAGCTTCGGGCTGGCCGGCGGGCTGCTGTTCGCCGTGCAGTTCGTGTGGCAGTTCCCCCACTTTTGGGCCGTGACCTGGGCCCTGCACGACGACTACGCCAAAGCGGGCTACCACCTGCTGCCGTCCCAAGGCGGCCGCGACCGCTACAGCGCCTTCCTGGTGGCCCTGTACACCTTCTGCCTGCTGGTCACGGGCCTGCTTCCGTGGGCCTTCGGCATCACCGGCCATTGGTCCGCCCTGCTGGCCCTGGTGCTGGGGCTGGTGATGCTCTTCCATGCCTTGCGCCTGATGCGCACCCTCGCCCTAGCCGATGCGCGGCGCCTGCTCTTCGCGGGCTTCTTTTACCTGCCGATGGTCCTGCTTGCCTATGTGTTGGACAAACAATGAGCGACACCGAACAACCCGCTGAACGATCCGGCCGGATGAACAAAGCCCGGAAGAACATCACGTACATGTTGTTCTTCTCGATCATCATGTTCTTTGCGGGCCTCACCAGCGCCTACCTGGTCAGCAAGGGCGGGGCCACCTATTGGGTCACCTTCCGCATACCCGCCCCCTTCTGGTGGAGCACCCTCTTCATAGTGGCCAGCAGTGCCACCATCCACATGGCCCTGACGCAGGCCCGCAAGGACCGGAAAAGCGCCGTGGGCCCGTGGGTGGCCGCCACCTTGGCGCTGGGCCTCTGCTTCAGCTACAGCCAGTTCAAGGGCTGGAGCCAGTTGTTCGATGACGGGTACGCCCTCGTTTCACGCCTGAAAACCTTGCACGGCAATTACGGCACGGACTATACCGTGCAGCGGTTGGGCCAAACCTTGATGAAGCAGGGCGACGAGTACTTCTTGCCGGAAGACACCGGCTTCGAACATCCGCTGAACCCGGAAATGGGTGAAACCTTCAATGCGGCCAGTTCCTATTTCTACGTGCTCACCTACTCCCACTTCGCCCATCTGGTGGGCGGGCTGGTGGCCTTGCTGGTGATGACCTTCAAGGCTTTCCGCAGCCGCTACGGCGAAACAGACCACCAGGGGCTGTGGGCCGGCACCTGGTACTGGCACTTTTTGGCCGGCCTTTGGGTATACTTGCTTTTGTTCTTGGCCTACGTTCATTAACATTGCCCACGAAACACATCCCATGTCAGGCGAAGCATCCAACACCTTAAGTCCCGCAGTCGTGTGGGGCGGGGGACGTTCCCCCTTGCATACCAGTTACGGGAAGATCATGCTTTGGTTCTTCCTCGTTTCCGATGCGCTCACCTTCACCGGCCTGCTTACGGCGTACGGCTTTGCGCGCCATGCACTGAGCCCCGGCATGGTTTGGCCCATCGGGGAAGAGGTCTTCAATTCATTCCCGGGGCTCAGCGGCAGCTACCCGCTGATGTACGTGGCCCTGATGACCTTTATCCTGATCATGAGCTCGGTGACCATGGTGTTGGCCGTGGAGGCCGGCCACCGCATGGACAAGAAGGGCGTGGTAAAGTGGCTTTTCCTCACCGTGGTGGGCGGCTTTTTCTTCCTGGGTTCGCAAGCCTTCGAGTGGGCGCACTTCATCCACGGAAGCCATGCACGGGTTACCCTGGCCGACGGGCGTACCGCCTATTTGGCTGAAAACCCGCACCATGGACATGCCATCGATCCGGCCACCTTCACCATGACCTTGGGCGCTCCGCGCTCGGCCGATGTGCTCCAAGGGCCCGAAGCGTATGCCCTCTACCAAAGTGCCGTGTCGGTGGTGAGCGGCGCCAACATGACCGAGAACGAGTACGGCCCCACGAGCTATGCGAACTTCTTCTTCTTCATCACCGGGTTCCACGGCTTCCACGTCACCACCGGCGTGATCCTCAACATCGTGGTGCTCACCATGGCGATCAAGGGCGTCTTCCACCGGCGCGGCCACTATGAAATGGTGGAGAAGGCCGGTTTGTACTGGCACTTCGTGGACTTGGTGTGGGTGTTTGTATTCACCTTCTTCTACCTGATCTGACCGCAGGGTCCAACGTTCAACAGGCCGGTCGGCCACATCAACAGCACACATGGAACGCGACGACATCATCGAATACGGCCTGCAAGCGGGCCACAGCGAGGAACAAGGGCGCCTGATCCGAAAGAAGATCTATTTCGTCACCGTGCTGTTGAGCGTGGTGACGGCCATTGAGGTGCTGCTGGGCGTCTTTTGGATGGACTTGTTTCCCGGCTCCTGGCACTGGGTGAAATGGGTGTTCATCATGCTCACCTTGGTAAAGGCCACCTACATCGTAATGACCTTCATGCACTTGGGTGATGAGCAGCGGAACTTCCGCAGCATGATCCTCATCCCATACGGCATCTTCCTGATGTACATCGTCTACATCCTGATCTGGGAGGCGACCTACGTGCACTGGGTACAGAAGATTTTCCTGTGAACCGGCAACCAACAGTGGCCAGCAAGGGCAAGAAGATCATCCTGCTGATCATCCTGCTGGTGTTGATCCCGGGCGCCATCCTGCTGGGCCTGGGAAGCAAAAGCCATTATAGCGTGCTTCCCTATTTGGGGGTCCGCGAAGCGAACGGGCCGGGCGACACCACGTACTTCACCGTCCCCCCGTTCAGCTTCATCGACGAGGACAGCCTGCCCTTCACCGACAAGGAGACGCAGGGCAAGGTGCTGGTGGTGGATTTCTTCTTCACCCGCTGCACCACCATCTGCCCGCGCATGAGCGCGCAGATGCAGCAACTGCAGCTCAAGCTGGATGAACCCAAGTTCAGCGATGTGTTGTTCCTGAGCCATACCGTGGACCCGGAACACGACACCCCCGCAGTGCTCAAGGAATACGCCCGCAAGCTGCACGCCGATCCCAAGCGCTGGAAGTTCCTCACCGGCAAGGCACCCGACATCTACCGGCAAGGCAACCTGGGCTACCTGCTGAGCGCCGGCACCGATCCCGCCTCGGCCGAGCAGTTCGTCCATTCGCCGCAGTTCGTGCTGGTGGACAAGCAGCACCACATCCGCGGCATGTACGACGGTACGAGCACCGATGCCATGCACGAGCTGGTGACCGACCTCAAGCTGCTGCTCCATGAGGAGGAACAGCGTGCGCAACAAGCAGCCCGTACTGGCAACCGGCCATGACCAGCGGGGCCCGCAGCGCATGGATATGGGCCGCAAGCGCGGTATTGGTGGGGGCCATCGTCTTCATCAACCTCGGCCCCAAACTGGTCCATGGCATCGGGCTGCCTCCTTCCACGCTGCCCCGGTTCAACGCCATCATCAACGGTACGGCGGTAGTGGCCCTGGTGGCCGCCTGGTGGGCGGTCCGCCGGAGGAACATCCCCCTGCACCGCAAGCTGATGTTGGCGGCCGTGGGGCTCAGCGTCATTTTCCTGGCCAGCTACGTGGTGCAGCACAGCAGTTTCCCCTCGGTGAAGTACGGCGGCGCGCTGTCGTGGCTGTATTACCCGGTGCTGATCTCGCACATCACCCTGTCGGCCGTGCTGGTGCCCATGGTGTTGATCACCTTGGTGCGGGCATTGGGCGCCCGCTACGACCAGCACCGGCGCATCGCGCGCTGGACGCTGCCGGTGTGGCTCTACGTCAGCCTCACCGGCGTGGCCGTATACCTGTTCTGCGCACCGTACTACTGAGCCCCGCATGGGCGGGCTGACTTCGGTCATCCGCCATGCGTCCATTGGTGACGCTCTTTGCAGCGTGGCCACCCAGGAGCTCACCCGAACCACCTGCTTCCATTGCGGCGACCCCTGCACGGACGACCACCGCGTGCATGACGGCAAGGATTTCTGCTGCCAAGGCTGCGCCGTGGTGTACGACCTGCTGAACGAAGCGGGGCTGTGCAACTACTACGAACTGGAGCGCCGGCCCGGCGTGAAGCAGGCTGCCCCGGGCGAGGAGCAGCGGGCCGAACTGTTCGCCTTGGAGGAAGTTCGCTCCAAGTTGGTGGAGTTCAGCGAGGGCGGCATCACCCGGGCGCGGTTCCATGTGCCGCAAATGCATTGCAGCTCGTGCATCTGGCTGTTGGAGAACCTCGCCCGCATCCACCCGGCCATTATGCGATCCCGCGTGTCGTTCGCCGACAAGGAGGTCACCATCACCTTCCGTGAGCAGGATCTTCCGCTGCCCGAGCTGGTGAAGCTGTTGCGCCGGATCGGGTACGGCCCGCAGGTCGGCGCCGGGCGGGCGCGGCAGGGCGGCACGGACCGCATGCTGTTGATCCGCGTGGGCGTGGCCGGTTTCATCTTCGGCAACACCATGCTGTTCGCCGTACCGGAATACTTGGGCGCCGACGGCGAAGCCGGGTTGAAGACCGGCTTCCAATGGCTCACCGTGCTGTTCTCCATCCCGGTGGTGTTCTTCCTCAGCACCGGCTTCTTCCGCAGCGCTTGGGCGGGCATCCGGAGCCGCACCGCCAACATCGACCAGCCCATCGCCATAGGCATCGTTGCCTTGTGGGTGCGCAGCCTCCATGATGTGATCAGCGGTGCCGGACCCGGCTATTTCGACTCGCTTGCCGGGCTGCTCTTCTTCCTGCTGGTGGGCCGTTGGTACCAGGCCCACACCTACCGGGCGCTCCGGTTCGACCGCACGCTGGACGACTTCCTGCCGCTGGTGGTGCTGCGCCGCACGGGTACCACGGAGGAACCGGTGAAGGTGGCCGACCTGGTGCCCGGCGACCGGATCGTGGTGCGCGAGCAGGAACTGGTGCCCGTGGATGCCATCCTGCGCAGCGGCGCAGGCCACATCGACAACAGCTTCATCACCGGGGAGCCACTGGCCGTGCGCAAAGTCCCGGGCGACACCATCAAGGCAGGCGGGCGACAGCGCGGGGCGGCCATCGAGCTGGAGGTGCTACGCACCTTCGGCGAAAGCAGGCTCAAGCAGCTGTGGGCCGAACAGGAAACCACGCACCACCGGCCCGCCATGCCGCGGCTGATCGATGCCCTGGCCCGGCGCTTCACCATCGCCGTGCTGCTGGTGGCCACCGGGGCCGCGTTGTACTGGTGGGGAAGAGACCCGGCCCAGGTGTGGCCCGTGGTGACCGCCGTGCTGATTGTGGCCTGCCCGTGCGCACTGGCCCTGAGCATGCCCTTTGCCTACGGCCACACCGTGCGGCTGATGGGCAGGCGCGGCCTGTACCTGCGCGGCACGGAGGTGGTGGAACACCTTTCACGCATCGACGCGGTGGTGTTCGACAAGACCGGCACGCTCACCGCCCGCGAAGCCCACCAAGTGCAATGGCACGGCCCTCCCCTGCCCATGGCCGAACAGGAACTGGTGCTGGCCCTGGCCCGCAACAGCACCCACCCCTTGAGCACCGTGCTGGCCCATGAACTTCGGGACCTTGCCCCACCGCAAGCCTCGCACCTGCGCGAGCACCCCGGCCATGGCATTGCCGCTATGGCGGGCGGCCGCTCCGTCCGCATCGGCTCCGCCGCCTTTTGCAGCACCTCCGAAAAACCCCGCCACAACGGCGAGGCCCACGTGCACTTGTCGGTCAACGGGGCGTACCGTGGCTATTTCAGCATCCTTAAACAAGCCCGCCCCGGCATGGTGGACGCCGTGCACCACCTGCGCAAAGGCCTCCGTACCGCGCTGCTTACCGGCGATGCACAGGTGGACGCACAATTGGCCGGTGCGTTCGCCAGGGGCAGCATTACCACCGGATGCTCCCCGGTAGACAAGCAACGGGCCATCCAACAAATGCAGGAGCAAGGCCACCGCGTATTGATGGTGGGCGATGGATTGAACGATGCCGGCGCCCTGGCCCAGGCCGATGTGGGCATCACCGTCACCGAAACCAGCGCAGCGCTCAACCCCGCCAGCGATGCCATTATGGATGCCGCTGCCCTGCACCGGCTGCCCGGCTTCATGGCCATGGCCCGCCGTGCCCACCGCATCGTGATCGCCAGCCTGGCCCTTTCCCTGTGCTACAACCTCATCGGCGTATCGGTGGCCGTGGCCGGGCACATGACCCCCCTTTTCGCCGCCATCCTGATGCCGGTGAGCAGCGTAAGCGTGGTGGGCTTCGTTACGCTCGGCGCTTGGTGGGCGGCACGGCGCACGATCCGTTAATGCCGGGGCGCGCTCCCCTTCCTTCCCGCATGTCCCGGCAGACTTCCGGGAGCTGACATTAGTCAGCCAACGGCTTAACGGCAATCAATTTCCGGCGCGATCGGCCCGGGCATCTTCGCGGTCCCGGCTTTGCCACATGAGCGTCATTTTCCTGCTCCTCACCATCAGCACCCTATTGGCCAGCATGTTCCTGTTCGCCTTCATCCGCGCGGTGCGCAGCGGGCAGTACGACGACGACCGGTCACCCGCGGTGCGCATCCTGCTGGATGACACTGTGCGGGCCACGCCCGATGACGCCGGGGCTAGTTCCCACCCTTCCTCCGCCACCGAACAACCGTGATCCATGATCGAGCGCTTCCAGTACGACAACCGCATCGTCAAGAACTTCGTGTTCATCACCATCCTGTGGGGGGTGGTGGGCATGTTGGTGGGCCTTACCGCCGCCCTCCAATTGGTGGACCCGGCGATCAACATCACCAAGTGGTTCAGCTTCGGGCGCATCCGACCCTTGCACACCAACGCGGTGATCTTTGCCTTCGTGGGCAACGCCTTCTTCGCCGGGGCCTATTACAGCCTGCAACGGCTGCTGAAGACGCGCATGTACAGCGACGCCCTCGGCAAATTCCACTTCTGGGGCTGGCAGCTGATCATCCTCGCCGCCGCCATCACCCTGCCCCTGGGCATGACCCAGGGTAAGGAGTACGCCGAACTGGAATGGCCCATCGACATCGCCATCGCCATTGTGTGGGTCGCCTTCGGGGTGAACATGATCGGCACCATCCTCAAACGGCGCGAAAGACACCTCTACGTGGCCATTTGGTTCTACATCGGCACCTGGGTCACCGTGGCCATGCTGCACATCGTCAACAGCATCGCCATCCCGGTGACCATAGGCAAGAGCTACAGCTGGTACGCCGGCGTGCAGGATGCGCTGGTGCAGTGGTGGTACGGGCACAACGCGGTGGCCTTCTTCCTGACCGCCGCCTTCCTGGGCATGATGTACTACTTCCTGCCCAAGGCGGCCGACCGCCCGGTGTACAGCTACAAGCTCTCGATCATCCACTTCTGGTCGCTGATCTTCCTCTACATCTGGGCGGGCCCGCACCACCTGCTGTACAGTGCCCTGCCGGAATGGGCCCAATCGCTGGGCGTGGTGTTCAGCGTGATGCTGATCGCCCCCAGCTGGGGCGGCATGCTCAACGGCCTGCTCACCTTGCGCGGCGCGTGGGACCGCGTGCGGGAAGACCCGGTGCTGAAGTTCTTCGTGGTAGCCGTGACCTGCTACGGCATGGCCACGCTGGAGGGGCCGCTGCTGAGCGTGAAGAGCATCAACGCCATCGCCCACTACACCGACTGGATCGTGGCGCACGTGCACATCGGCGGCATCGGCTGGAACGGCTTCCTCACATTCGGAATGATCTACTGGCTGGTGCCGCGGCTGTTCGGCACCAAATTGTACAGCACCAAACTGGCCAACATGCACTTCTGGTTGGGCACCTTGGGCATCGTCTTCTATGCCATACCACTGTACTTCGCGGGCTTCTTCCAAAGCCTGATGTGGAAGCAGTTCACCCCGGACGGCTTCCTGGTGTACAAAAATTTCTTGGACACCGTGCTGGAGATCAAGTACGCTTACTGGCTGCGGGCCGTGGGCGGCAGCATCTATCTGGTGGGCGTGTTCATCATGGTGTACAACGTGGTGAAGACGGCGAAGGCTGGCAAGCTGATCGCCAATGAGGAGGCCGAGGCGCCCGCACTGGAGAAACTGGCGAAGGAGCCCGGTGGCCACTGGCATACCTGGATCGAGCGCCGCCCCATGCAAATGCTCTTCTGGAGCTTAGTGGTGGTGGCCATCGGCGGCATCGTGGAAATGGTGCCCACCTTCCTGGTGAAGAGCAACGTGCCCACCATCACCAGTGTGAAGCCCTACACACCGCTGGAACTGCACGGCCGCGACATCTACGTGCGCGAAGGCTGTTACACCTGCCACAGCCAGATGATACGCCCCTTCCGCGCCGAGACCGAGCGCTACGGCGAGTACAGCAAGGCCGGCGAATTCGTATACGACCACCCCTTCCAATGGGGCAGCAAGCGCACCGGTCCGGACCTGCACCGCGTAGGCGGCAAGTACCCCGACAGCTGGCATTACTACCACATGCTGGACCCCACCAGCATGAGCCCCGGATCGCTGATGCCCGCCTACCCCGCCATGTTCACCGACGTGCTGGACACTTCCACCACCCGCAGCAAGATCGAGGCGATGATCACCTTGGGCGTGCCGTATGAAAAAGACTTCCCCGCAGTGGCCAACAAGCACCTCGCCGAACAGAGCGCCAAGATCGCCGCGGAGCTGAAGAAGGGCGGCATCGAAGCCTTGGCCGACCGCGAGATCATCGCCATGATCGCCTACTTGCAGCGCATCGGCACCGACATCAAGGCCAAACCCCTCAACACCGCGGCCAACGCGAACTGACCGGGCCATGCTGAAGTTCATCAAACACCACATGGACACCATCGCCGGCATCGGCATCTACCCGGTGGTGTCCTTTTTGATCTTCTTCAGCGTATTCCTGATCGCCCTGTTGTACGTGCGGAAAGCACGCCGCAGCCACATCGACCACATGTCCGCCCTGCCGTTGGCGGACGACCTCCCATCCACAGAACAACACGAACATGCCAAGCCGTAGCATGCAACGCCGCACCTTCACCTCCATCGCCGCCGCCGTTGTTGCACTGGGCGCCATCGCCCAGGACCCCGGCGCAACACCCTCCACCCCGGCCGCAGGCAACACCCTGCTGTGGGTGCTCGGCGCATTGGCTGTGCTGCAAACCATCATCATCATGTCCCTCGCCGGCATCCTCCGCTCATTGGGCGGCATGGAACAGCTTGCAAGGCGCGGCACCGGCCGTGCGCTGGTGGCCGTCCCGCTGCTGCTGGCCGCCTCCGCCGCACAGGCCCAGGAATACGTGGCGCCCGCCGCAGGCATCACTGAGCAAGCCTCGTTCTGGTGGTTGGTCGCCCTCAACTTGTTCCTCTTCCTGGTGATCGTCCTGCAGTTGCGATGGACCCACCTCCTCACCACCCTGGTCATCGGCAGCCAACAGGCGGCAACCGCGCCACGATTGGTTCAAAAAGTGGCCTGGTGGGAAAACCTGGCGGCCAAGCTGAACCGCCAAGTGAAGATCGAGGAGGAGAAATCCATCGAGCTGGACCACGACTACGACGGCATCAAGGAATTGGACAACGTGCTGCCTCCCTGGTGGGTGTGGCTGTTCTATGGCACCATCGCCTGGGGCGTGCTCTACATCGTGAACGTGCACGTGATCAAGATCTGGCCCGGGTCCACCGAGGAGTACCGGCAGGAAATGGCCCAGGCGCAAGTGGACATCGCCGCCTACCAGGCCACGCAGACCAATTCCGTGGACGAGAACAACGTGACCGCCACCGATGACCCGACCGTGATCGCGGAGGGACGCAAGATCTACGAAGCCAACTGCGTGGCCTGCCACGGCGCCGATGCCTCCGGCTCGGAGTTCAGCGTGGGGCCCAACCTCACCGACCCTTACTGGCTGCATGGAGGCGGCATCAAGAACGTGTTCAAGACCATCAAGTACGGCGTGCCGGAAAAAGGCATGATCGCCTGGAAGGCCCAACTGCAACCGGCCGAGATCCGCGCCACGGCGTGCTACATCCTGGCACAGCAAGGCAAGGGTGGCGCCACGCAAAAGGCTCCGCAAGGCGACTTGTGGAAGGAGGAAGGAGCAACTGCAACAGCGGACACGGTGGCGGCGAAATAGGCATGGACCCGATCGAAGCAAGAGGCCCAACAGCCATGAACTGATGCCGCCCCAGCCCGCCCATATCAAGCGCGATGCCGCGCGCAGCGAGAGCTTCCGCGACTCCATCAGCACGGTGGACAAGCAGGGCAAGCGCGTGTGGGTGTATCCCAAGAAGCCCAGGGGCAAGCTCACCAATTGGCGGCAGGTGGTGGCCTATGCCCTGGTGGTGCTGCTGTTCGCCGGGCCTTTCATCCGCATCGGCGGCGAGCCCCTGTTGCTGATCAACATCGTGGAACGCCGCTTCGTGTTTTTCGGGCAAACCTTCTGGCCGCAGGACTTCCTGATCTTCGTGTTGGGCTTCCTGGCCTTCATTGTGTTCGTCGCGCTCTTCACCGTGGCCTTCGGCCGGTTGTTCTGCGGCTGGGTATGCCCGCAAACAGTGTTCATGGAACATGTGTTCCGGCGCATTGAGTACTTCATCGAAGGCGACTGGAAACAGCAGCAGGCCCTCAACAAAGGGCCGTGGACAACAAGCAAGGCACTGAAGAAAGCCGCGAAGCACGCCATCTTTTTCGCCATCGCCTTCCTGATCGGCAACACCTTCCTGGCCTACCTCATCGGTACCGACGAGCTGTTCCGCATTGTTCGCGAACCGGCGGCACAGCACTTGGGCGGCCTCACCGCCATGGTGGTCTTCAGCGGTGCGTTCTACGGCAACTTCGCCTTCTTCCGCGAGCAGGCCTGTACCACGGTGTGCCCGTACGGACGCCTGCAAGGGGTGCTACTGGACCGCCAGAGCATCGTGATCGCCTACGACCATGTGCGCGGCGAGGCCCGCGGCCTGTTCCGCAAGAACGAGGTGCGCGAAGAGGTCGGCAAGGGCGATTGCATCGACTGCCGCGCCTGCGTGCACGTGTGCCCCACCGGCATCGACATCCGCAATGGCACCCAGCTGGAATGCGTGAACTGCACCGCCTGCATCGACGCCTGCGACCACATGATGACCAGCGTGGGCCTGCCCACCGGCCTGATCCGCTATGCCAGCGAGGAGCAGATCGCCGACAAGAAGCCCTTCACCTTCAACCTCCGCCTGAAGGCATACAGCGCCGTGCTGGTCGCCATTACCGGGGTGCTGGTGGCGCTGATCGTGATGCGCAGCGACGTGGACGGCACTTTGCTGCGCACCCCGGGCATGCTCTTCCAAAAACGCCAGGACGGCCGGGTGAGCAATCTGTACTCCTTGAAGACCGTGAACAAGACCCGGCGCACCCTGCCCTTGCGCCTCGAACTGATGAACATTGAAGGAGAGATCCAGTTGGTGGGGAGGCCGGTGGAACTGGCACCGGGGCAGATGGCACAGACCGAGCTCTTCATCATCCTGGCCAAGGACCAGCTGGATGGCATGAAGACCAAAGTAGTGGTGGGTGTGTACAGCGGCGACAAATTGGTGGACGAGATCAAAACCTCCTTCCTGGGGCCGATGCAATGAGGCTGCAGGGAAAAGAACATCGGAACCAATGAACTGGGGGAAAGGACTGGCGCTGGCGCTGATCGCCTTCGCAGCGATGATGGCCTGGTTCGTGATCAAGGCTACGCAGCATCCCTCTCCCTTGGTGACCGAGGACTACTACGGGCAGGAACTCAAGTTCCAGCAGCGCATCGATGAGGCTGCACGCGCCAAGTCCCTCTCGGCCCCGGTGGAAGTGGTGGTGAAGCGCGGCTCGGTGGCGCTGGTCTTCCCTGCGGAAATACAGGGTCGCCGCATCACGGGGCAGCTGCTGCTGCAGCGCCCCGACGACCCGCAGGCCGACCGCACCGTGGAACTGGCCACCGACAGTGCCCGGTTCACCGCGCGCACGGACCTGATGCAGGGCCGTTACAACGCCGCCTTGCACTGGGAGGCCGACGGGGTGAAGTACTTCACGCAGGAAAAGGTGTACGTGCCATGAACGGTTGGATGGCCACGGCTTTGGTGCTGGGCATGGCAGGCAGCGCGCACTGCGTGGGCATGTGCGGTCCCATCGCGCTGGCCGTGCCCTCGCCTTCCAACTCCCCTAGCGGACGTTGGCTGGGCACCTTGCTGATCAATGGCGGCCGGCTTACCACCTATGCCCTGCTTGGTGCTGCCATTGGCGTGCTGGGGCTGAGCATGCAACTGGCCGGTCTGGGCCGTGTGCTAAGCATCGCGGGCGGCGTCCTGCTGTTGCTGGGGGTGATCGTGCCGGGGCAGTTGGAGCGCTGGTGGCCTACAGGGCGGCTGGCCTTGGGTATCGGACGCCTGCGTGGTGTGCTGGCGCGCAACCTCAAGCGCACCGCACCCGAGGCCCTGTTCCTAACAGGCGTGCTCAATGGCCTGCTCCCCTGCGGACTGGTCTACGCCGCGCTGCTCGGTGCCGCCACCTTGGCGTCACCCGGCGATGGGGCGCTGTTCATGGCGGCTTTCGGGCTGGGCACCTGGCCAGCGCTGGTCGCCCTGCGCATGGGCAGCGGGCTCCTCGGTAGTGGCGCAAGGGCCTGGCTGCGCAAGGTTTCCCCGGCGCTGATTTCCGCCATGGCCGTGCTGCTGATCCTGCGCGGGCTGGAGCTGGGCATCCCCTTTGTTAGCCCTGGCCCCATGGTGCCGCACATTGCGGCAGGCTGCCCCTGACCGGGGCGGTCGGGCGCGGTGGCTCCCGCGCCCATTTCACCACCGTGCGTTCTACCTTTGCCCTGATGACCACGCGACGGATCTTCCTGCTGCTTGCCGCTTTATCCATTCTATTGTTGCCTGCCGACCTGTGGGCGCAGGGATGCGCCATGTGCAAGGCAGTTGCGGCCAGCGAAGGGGACAAGCACGTGTTTGGCGGCTCGCAGACCATCGGTGCCGGGCTGAACAGGGGCATCCTGTTCATCATGGCCATTCCCTATATCCTGCTGTTCCTGTTCTTCCGCAAGAAGATCAGCAGTTTCATCCGGGAATTCCGCAACGCGCAGGGCTGAGGCCCGGCCTACGGCCGTAACCCCGCCCGATGGCGGCCCTGCGGGTTCGTTCAGGGCAATTGCCCTTGGCGGATGTTGGAGGGCGAGGCGCCGACGTTTTGCAGCAAGGCATCGCGGTCGTTGGCCGAGCCGGAGTACTTCACCACGCCGTCCATGTTCACATCAGCGGGCAGGTAGCCGGTGGCGTTGGCCGTAGGTGAACTGCCACCGATGGCCTGCAGCATGGGCTCGCGGTCGTTGCCCGCTCCGGTGTATTGCAGCCTGCCATCGTGGTTCACGTCGCCCATCCACAGCACTTGGCGGCCATCCAGTTGTTGTTGGGCCCCGGTGCCATGGGTGGTGGTTGAGCTGGCGCCGAAGTCGACCAGGGGTGCATTGCCACCCAAGGCAACCGTACCGGCCGCCATGCAGCCCAAGTGGTTGCGGTGGCGGACGGCCACGTAGTAATCATCCGCCGCCACAGGGAATATCAGCGCTGGTGAACCGTCCGCAGCCACCACGTCCCCGTCGCGCTGCAGCAGGGCACATCGGGCGGAGAGGATGGTGCCCGGCGCCGTTTTGGACCGCAGCTCCACCACCACCCAATCCACGATGGCATTGTCGCCGGTGGCATCCAGAAGGCCCACCGCGACGATTTCACCACCGCCGCCGGGCAGGTTGAAGCCCAGGGCCGTGTACGGCTCGGTGGCAGGCACCAGGCCATTGGCGCGCAATTGGTCGTTCATGCGGTGATCCGCGCTGTTGTACGCACCACCGAGGTACATGCGCACTGTGGCCGAGGCTGATGCAGTGCCTCCGGTGATGCCCACATTGTCGAAGTAGAGCCGCTGGCCGTACGCACAAATGCCCGTAAAACGCACCGTTACCGTTTGGCCGGCATAAGCATCCAAACTGATGTTATGGGCTTGCCACTGGGCGCAGGCGGAGGGTGCCCAGCTGCTGCTGGTACTGTTCGGCGCGGTGGCCAAGTCCGCCCCCGAGGCTTGGTACAAAGTGGTCCATGTGCTGCCGCAATCGCTGCTGATATCCACCCGGAAGACATCGGCGGAGTTGTTGTTGTAACGGGTGTAGGCATGTTGGAACGTGAGCTCCGCGCCCGGCCCGGGCGGCAATTGCACCGGCGGGGTCAGTAGGCGGTCCTCTTGGCCGTTGGCGGAGTAGTTGTAGTAATTGATCATCCACGCCTTGGTGGAGTTGCATAGCGGCCCGTTGGTCACCGCCACGTTCACCCATGTGGTGCTGTTGTCGGGGTTCTCCAAGGTCCAGCCGGCAGGAACTGCATCTCCTTCGGCATCGCCCACCAAGGGCAATGGCGCCAAGGCCAGCACGGCGGCATCTCCGTTGCTGGTTCCGGAGTTATTGGCAGGGGCCTGGTCTGAGGCCAGTACGGCATTCACCACCAAGGTGTAGGCACCGTTGCTGGCGAAAGTGGCCGGCTGGTTGAAGGTGAACTCCTGTGAGGCACCTGCAGCCAGCGTGCCGGTGAACGTTTCCGTGACGCTGGGCCCGCCGTTCACCGCGTACTGCACGCTAAATCCGGCTTGGGCCTGGGATCCGTCGTTGTGGATGATTGCCGACACGGTTACCGGATCGGTGCCGCACACCCGCAAGTTGCCCGTTGGGAGGATCGTCCCCACCCGCAAGTCGTTTTGCGCGGGGGTAAACACGTTCACGTTGTCGAAATACAAGCGCTGGCCATAGCCGCAGATGCCGGTAAAGCGGATGACCACGGTTTGGCCGTCGTAGGCACTGAGGTCGATGTTGTGGGCTTGCCACTGGGAGCAGTTTGCCGGTGCCCATGAACCGCTGATGTTGTCCGGTGCCGTGGCCAAGGCGCTGCCGGAAGCGGAATAGAGGCTGGTCCAACTGCTTCCGCAGTCGTTGCTGACCTCCACCCGGAAGCTGTCGAAGTATGCTGCACTGTACCGGGCGTAAGCGTGCTGGAAGGTGAGGCGGGTGCCGGAGGCTCCGGCTAAGTTGATGGCCGGAGTGAGCAGTCGGTCCTCTTGGCCAATGGCCGAATACGAACTGTAGTTGATCATCCAGGCCTTGGTGGAGGTGCACAACGGGCCATTGGCCACGGTGGCGGTGGTCCAAGTGGTACTGTTGTCCGGGTTCTGCAGGGTCCATCCGGCTGGTACTGCCGCACCTTCGGCATCATCCGCCACGGGGGGGACCATGGCGGTGGCGGAAGAGACGTCGAGTTGGTTTGTTACCGCATCATCGCCCGTATATTCATCGCCGGCCAATACGGTGCCCACCACCAAGGTATGCGCACCGGCAGCGTTGATGGTGGCCATCTGCGTAAAGGTGAACGTTGCCGTGGCCCCGGCCGTCAAGGTCCCTGCAAATGATTCCGTTACGTACGGGCCGCCGTCAAGGGAATAGCGCACGCTGAAGCCGCTTTGGTCTTGAAGTCCGTAGTTCTTTACGGTGGCTTGCACGGTCACGGGCGTTCCCACGCACGCAAATAGGCTGCCCACGGGCGTGGCTTGCGCTACGCCAACGGTTTTCTGCAGCGGCATGCCGTAGGATCCGGTCTGGTCGCTGGTGCTGCTGCTGCTGCCTTGGCTGGCGCCGTAGCCCAGGCCCCGCCTGGCGAAGGCGCCCCAGATCAGGTTCTGGTGGATGCCGCCGTAAACTGCGGCATCCGCGGCCAGAATGGCGTCGCGGCCGTCCACGAACCCCGGGCTGCATGGCGTGAGCTTCAATCCGTCGATCACCAATTGCATGGCGATGTTGTTGCCGCCGGTGCCGTTGTACAGGTCGGGATCAAAGCCGTACTGGTCCACCAGGTCCCAGGTCATTTCCCACAGGATGGTGCACCAAACGAAGCCAATGTCGTGCTCCCCGGACATGCCGTTGGTGCTGCCATAGGTGTAGTTGTTCACACTGAATGAAGTGTTGTAGGGCGCCGGCCGGATGCCTGTGCCGCTGACCGGTTCGCCGATCACGTACGTGCCGACCCCGCGTGAGGTGGTGCGTGTGTCGCCTGATTTCATGGTCAACATCAGCCCGAAAAAATCGCTCCAGCCCTCGCCCATTTGTTCGGCGTTGTCCAAGCAGTTCACGTTGGAAGGGCCGCCCACCAAGCGGTTGCTGATGCCATGGCCATACTCGTGCGCGATGATGCCGTTGTCAAAGTCCCCGTCGCGCTGCGGGCTGGTCTGGTTCCAGAGGAACATTTGCATGCGCGGGCTGGCACCGTCCGCAGGAGTGGCGAAGTTGGCGTTGTTGCTGCCGCTCCCGTCCTGCGCATCGGCCAGCACGTAATCCGCTCCCGAACCGCCGCGGCCGTAGTTGTTCTGTTGGAAATTGCCGCTCACCTCGTCGAAGCCGTACTGATACCACACGTCGTGCATCAGGTTATTCCAGTAGAACAGGTTGGTGATGGCGGCATCGCGGTAAGTGGAAGGGGCCCCGGACAGGTCCAAGGAAAAGTCGAAATCCAGCGTAGACCCGCCATCGGGGCTGTATCCGGTGCCATTGTTGCCGTTGGCATCCTCCTGGGCCCATACGTTGTTCCCCCGGGTAATGGTGTACTCGGCACCGGTCGCCCCGTTGGTATCATGCCAGCCATAAGGGGAAGCAATACCCGCAGCGGCCCACGGTGCCGTGCGCACGGCACGGCTGCCATGCGAGGGGCTTTCCACGGGCGCCGGGAACACCTTGTAGCTGTTTGCACCGGCTGGCGCAGGAGCGGGCGGCGCTGCCATGGCCGGGGCGGCGGCACCATGCACGGCCTCCTCCTCCCGGTGTTCGCCGAAGCCGCAATGGGCCACCCAGTCGTTGCGGTCCAGCTCCTTGCCGTCCACCGCGCTGACCCGGACATTCCACCAGTGGGCATGGTCCGCCTGGTAATGGTTCACGTTCCACACCAGGCGCAGCTTGCCTTCGATCGGCTGGTACATCAGTTGCACCTTCACCGGCTCACCGCCCAGGGCGCTGCCATCGAAGGTGACCAAGCGGCCCCCATCCTCCGTTGCCGTGGGCGCGGGTACGCGCACACCCGGCTGGTTCCTGCCCAACACCTCGGCCAGGGCTTGCTCCGCCGTAATGGTGGGGCTGACGGCATCCACGGTCTTGGCGATGAACGGCCAGGCCCCGTTGTCCATCTTGATCAGCTTGCCGCCGGCGGTACGGTGGATGGCAATGTCACCGTTGAATACTTCAATGCCCTGCCAGCGTTGCCGCAGGAAGGTGTGTTCCACGCCGGAACGGCTGTCGCGATAATGGTCCTTTACCACCAGGTCCGCCAGGTCATCGGCCTTATACCCATGATCCACCAGCCGTTCGCGGGCAATTGCAGCGGCGTCCGTGGGGCGTTGTTGGGCTTGCGCGGGGCCGTGGAGCAGGAATGCAGACATCAGGCACGCAATGATCGGTAGGCGTTGCATCGGGGAGGGGTGGGTATTTTAGGGGCGGCAAATTATTGCGACATGCCGGGGAACGCAAGCCCCTCCCCTATGCCTAATTAGGGTGATGCCAACGGGGCGGGTTGCGGCACATGTGCAGTACCTTCGCCCCCATCATTGGGTGCGTGCACATGCCATTGTGCGTCGTCACGAACCCTGAACAAGTTTACCAACCATGTACCCGGAAGAACTTACTACACCCATGATCGAGGACCTGACCTCGATCGGATTCACTGAACTGAAAACACCTTCACAAGTGGACGCGGCCTTCAAGGAGCCCGGCACCACCTTGTGCGTGGTGAACAGCGTGTGCGGCTGTGCCGCGGGCACCTGCCGCCCCGGCGTCAGGGCTTCCTTCCAAGGCGGAGGCAAGCACCCTGCCCGACTGGTCACCGTGTTTGCCGGTGTGGACAACGAGGCTACGGCGCAGGCGCGCAACCACTTTCTGCCCTACCCGCCCAGCAGCCCCAGCATCGCCCTGTTGAAGGATGGCAAGCTGGTGCACTTCGTGGAGCGACACCACATTGAGGGCCGGAGTGCCGAGATGATCGCCGCCCACTTGAAGGACGTGTACGACGAGTTCTGCTGAATGCATCCAAGCCCATTGAAAAAGCCCCGCCAAGTGCGGGGCTTTTTCAATTCCAGGTACAGAGCTTAAGCTCACTTCTCCATGTCCGTGATAGGTGCTTTGCCCACATACCGCCCATTGGTATACACATCTATCCGGTACAGGATGCCGTTGCTGTCGTAACTATACACCCTGCCGTTCCACAGGCGGCCTTGGCGGTACTCGCCCTGTTGGCTTAGCCGGTACTGGGCATCGTACAAGGTGTTCCAACCATTGGCACGGAACGGTGCCGCATTGGGCTTGTCCCCCGCAGGCACGGCCGGGGCAGATACGGCATCGGCCGGCGGCAGCTCTTTGTCCGCCTGAAGCTTCAGCTCATAGGTCCTGGTGGAACCCTCCTTCATCACGCCGCCGTTGAATTCGGCCGTCTCCTTGAGTTCCCCGGCCCTGGTGAACCGCTTCAACGTTCCCTCCTCGCGCCCCTCGACGACCTTCACCTCCACGGCAAGATTACCGTTTTCGTGGTAGTACTTCTGATCGCCATTGCGCGTACCATGCTCGTCAAACACGAATTCCTGCATCCGCTTGCCGTTGGCATACCAGCGCTGGAAGTTCCCGGTGTTCCGGTCCAGGTTCCATACACCTTGCTCCTCGGGGCGTCCGTTCGGGTAATACAGCGTATACGCGCCCTTGGGCAGGCCGCGTTCATATTGCACGGCGCTCATGGCCTTGCCATTGGGCCAGTAACGCTTCCAGGTTCCGGAGCGCCTGTTGTCCACATAACGCCCTTCCTCAAACAGGGCCCCGGTTGGGTACGCCGGCTTGTCCGGAACGGGCGCCATCACCTGCCACCATCCCTGTTTCCGGCCTTGTTCATCCATGCGGTTCAGCGTATCGGCTTGCATGGCGTTCGCTTGGCCCGCAGTGGCGCTCGCGGCCGACAAGCTCAAAAGCAGCAGACAGAAGGGCGGAATGGCAGCTACGGATCGCATGGCGAATAATGGTTCGCCCCTGCGAAACGGACAAGGAACCTTGCGGGTTGCGATCGGGTTTAATGCACCGCCTTCACCAGCGGCTTTAAGTGGGCCATCATGTCGGCCACCATGGCGGGCAGGTCGTACTGTGGCTCCCAGCCCCAATCCTTGCGGGCAGCACTGTCGTCGATGCTGTTGGGCCAGGAATCGGCGTAGGCTTGCCGCTCATCCGGTGCATAGCCCATCTTGAATTCGGGGATGTGCTTGGCCACTTCGGCGGCGATCTCTTCCGGGTTGAAGCTGAGGCCGGCAAGGTTGTAGCCGGTGCGTTCCTTGATGCAGTCGGCCGGGGCCTCCATCAGTTCAATGGTGGCGCGGATGGCATCGGGCATGTACATCATGGGCAACATGCTCTTGGGCCCCAGGAAACTGGTGTACTTGCCATGCTTGATCGCCTCGTGGAAGATGTGCACGGCATAATCCGTGGTGCCGCCGCCGGGTGCGCTCTTCCAGCCGATGAGACCCGGGTAGCGGATGCTGCGGACATCCACGCTGTAGCGCTGGTGGTAGTAGTTGCACCAACCCTCGCCGGCCAGCTTGCTGATGCCGTACACCGTGCTGGGCTCGGTCACCGTGTGCTGTGGCGTCATGTCCTTCGGCGTGGTGGGTCCGAAAGCCGCTATGCTGCTGGGCCAATAGACCTTCTGCAAGCGTCCTTCACGCGCCAGCTCCAGGATAATGAGCAGGCTCTCCATGTTCAGCTTCCAGGCGAAGGCGGGATCCTTCTCGGCGGTGGCGCTGAGCAGCGCCGCCAGCAAGTACACCTCGGTGATGCCGTGCTTGTCCAGAATACGTTCGATGCCGTGGCGGTCCATGGCGTTCACCATCACGAAGGGTCCGTCCTGCTTCACCTGCGGCTCCTTGATGTCGCCGGCGAGCACGCTTTCATTGCCGAAACGCGCACGCAGGCCTTCCACGAGTTCGGTGCCTATTTGGCCGGAGGAGCCAATGACGAGGATCTTTTTCATGCGGGTCATGGTCGCCCTTCAAGGGCATCTAAGTATTTCAATGCAAACTCCCCGGGCGTCATCACCGGGATCCTGGACTCCTTGAAGCCGGGCACGTCATTGGTGACGATCACTTGGACCCGGCCGTAGGTCAGCGCGGCATGGTACTGCACCGCATCTTCGAAATCAGGCCAATCGGCGCTTATCGCCCCCTCGAGCTGTGGAAGGTCCGTACTGGCCGTGGTGCAACACGAACAGAGCGTGGCCAGGAACGCACGCAGTTTCTGCTTCGGCACGCCCTGCCTGCGAAGGATGTATTCCGTGTTCACCAGGCTCAGTCCCGTGAGCACCAGATCCAAGGGTTGTGTTTCCACAGCCTTGAAGATCCTGGTGCTGTCCGCATGGAATGGCCGGTAGGCATCCAAGACATCAAGCAGCACGTTCGTGTCCAGGAACACCCTCATAGCCCCTTTCGATAAATGTGGGCCAGGCGGGGGTCCGCATCCAGGTCTGCTGCGGTAACCTTCCCGGTGAGCATGCCTGCAAACCGATCAATGGCATGCCCTTTTTTACTGTCATGGCCAGCGTGCTTGGCACCCTTGTCAAGCGAATCGATGAAGTCCTCCACCAATTGGCTCACTGAAGTGCGGTGGCGCGCGCTGTATGCTTTGATGCGCCGAATGCGCCGCTCCGAGATGCTCAATGTGAGCTTTGTTTTCATCCAAGGCAAAGATACGTACGCGGTGACGTGTACGTAACTCGTTTGGTTCCCAAGGAAGCCAGTGCCTTAAACCCCGAGGCCGGTCCGTAAATTCGCACCGATGGACCCGCACCGCTTGCGCAATCTTTTGCACCCCGACCTGCTCCGCAAGCGGTTGGAACACGAGGGAAAGCCGCGCACCACCCTCTCATTCTACCGGTACGTGCGGCTGGAGGAAGTTGAAGGCATGCGCCACGCCCTGTATGCCGAATGGCAAGCACTCGGCGTGCTGGGCCGCGTGTACCTCGCGCCGGAAGGCATCAATGCGCAAGTGAGCATACCCACGGACACCCTGGACCGGTTCCGTTCCGCATTGGACGCAAGGCTGGAATTCCGCGCTGTGCCTTGGAAAATCGCCGTGGAAGATGACGGCAGGAGCTTCCTCAAGCTCATGGTCAAGGTGAAGAGAAAGATCGTGGCCGATGGCCTTGCCGATGATGCCTTTGATGTGACTGCCGTTGGCGAGCACCTGGATGCGGAAACCTTCAACCGAAAGATGGAAGAAGGCGCGCTGGTGATCGACATGCGCAACAACTACGAGTGCGCCATCGGGCACTTTGAAGGAGCCTACCTGCCGAAAGCGGACACCTTCAGGGGCGCGATCGAGGAGGTGGTGGGGATGCTGGGTGAGAGAGTGAGAGGGTGCGAGGGTGAGAAGAAGAGAGAAAGTGAGGAAGTGAATGGCGAATGGCCATTGGTGAATGGGAATGCAACGAATGTCAACGCGCAACCCGCAATCAAGCAATCCGTAACGCATTCAACAACCCAACAACCCGAGATCCTGCTCTATTGCACCGGCGGTATCCGCTGCGAGAAGGCCAGCGCCTATCTTAAGCATGAAGGCTACACCAACGTGAACCAACTGCACGGCGGCATCATCGACTATGCACGGCAGGTCAAGGCGCAAGGGTTGAAAAGCAAGTACCTCGGCCAGAACTTCGTGTTCGACGAGCGGCTGGCCGAGCGCATCACCGACGATGTGGTGGGCACGTGCATGCAGTGCGGCACGCCCTGCGACCGTATCAGCAACTGCCACGAGGCCACCTGCAACATGCTGTTGGTGCAATGCCATGCCTGCGCGGAGAAGTACGCCGATTGCTGCTCCCCTTCCTGCCGCGAGATCCATCAATTGCCCATGGAAGCGCAGCGCGCTTGGCGCAAAGGCCGCAACACCCGCAGCACCAAGACCAAGGCCATTCGCGACCCCGAAGGCTTGCGGCGCCGCATCCGCGAGGAGGAGGAACTGATCGCGCTCCACGGCACGCTGCATCCCGAACTGACATCCATCAACCGAAAAGAAGAGGCCAGCGCATAGGCTTGCACACACGGATAACCCGCAACACGTAACCCGCCAACCCGCAACCGAACAACCCGAAGGACAAGGTTCGTAGGACGTAGTTGGTAGGGCGTAACCCGCAACAAAACAACCGGTAACCGGAACAAGATGCCCATCTACCACACCCTCGGCAATATTCCCCACAAGCGCCATACGACTTTCAAAAAGCCTGACGGCAGCTACTACTACGAACAGCTCTTCGGCACTGAGGGCTTCAGCGGCATGAGTTCGCTGCTGTACCACACCCACCGGCCCACCCAGATCAAGAAGATCAACAGCTCCAGGGACATCACCCCCAAGGTGGCCGTGGAGAAGAACATTTATGCGCTGAAGTTGCACGGCTTCGAGGTGAAGCCCGAGGCCGACCACATCGGCGCGCGCAAGACCATCCTGTTCAACAACGATGCCTCGGTGATCCTGGCCGCGCCCACGGCCAAACAGGTGGATTACTTCTACAAGAACACCGATGCGGACGAGATCATCTTCGTACACCAAGGCACCGGCCGGATGCGCAGCGTCTTCGGCACCCTGGACCTCAAGCCGGGCGACTACTTAGTGATCCCGCGCGGCACCATCTACACTCTGGAGTTTGACACGGAGAACAACCGCCTGCTGATCATCGAGAGCCACCATCCGGTGTACACGCCCCACCGCTACCGCAACGAGTTCGGGCAACTGCTGGAGCACAGCCCCTTCTGCGAGCGCGACATCCGGCGGCCGCACGGCCTGGAAACCCACGACCAAAAAGGCGACTTCCGCATGTTCGCCAAGAAGCAGAACATGCTGCACGAAATGGTCTACGCCACTCACCCCTTCGACGTGGTGGGCTGGGACGGCTACAACTACCCGTACATCTTCAGCATTTACGACTTCGAGCCCATCACCGGGCGCGTACACCTGCCCCCGCCCATCCACCAAACCTTCGAGAGCAGCGCCATGGTGGTGTGCAGTTTCGTGCCCCGCCTGTACGACTACCACCCCGAGGCCGTGCCAGCGCCGTACAACCACAGCAACATCGACAGCGATGAGCTGCTCTATTACGTGGAAGGCAACTTCATGAGCCGCAACGACGTGAAACCCGGTTACCTCACCCTGCACCCGGCCGGCTTCGTGCACGGTCCGCAGCCCGGTGCCATGGAGCGCAGCATCGGCAAGAAGGAAACCGACGAACGCGCCGTGATGATCGACACCTTCAAGCCGCTGATGATCACCGAGGAGGCCATCAAGATCCAAGACCCCGATTATTGGAAGAGCTGGCTGGAGTGAGACGATCAGATGATCGCTTCCTCAGTCCACTTGTCTTCAATCCACAACCTTGTTGGCTGATTTCAGGGGTGTTGACCCGGTGAATAATATCTTCACCTCATTGAGCCGTTGCATTTCAACCAACTCAACACCACGATGAAGGCCCCCCTGCTCTTGCCCGCAGCGCTAGTCGCCATCACCACCAGCGCCCAGGAACCCACACCACAGGCATCCTACACTATGCGCTACCAGCAATGCCCGTGGAAGGATGTGGTGGTGGTGCGGACCGGCAATCCCGCAGCTGTGAACACCACCACGGTCGGGTTATTCACCCTGCCAAAGACCAGTACGCGGAAAACCTTCACCGACCTGACCGAAGAGGACCTGAGGAAGGTGAAGAAGGCGGCCCATCGAATGCACACCTGTTTGGTGACCGTGGATGACGATTACCACACGCCCAAGCAGATCAAGGACCCTGACCTGAAGAAAGAGGCGGAGCTCAACGCCCGGATCCTGTTCTATTTCAATGTCCCCAGCGTGCCGATTGATCAGTACAGCGAGCTTCCTCCTTACCACAAGCGGGCCCGGGAGAAATGGCAGGCCGTAAGGTCCGCCCAGTGAGCCTGTACAAGTGGCCGGTTCCACCTGTGCAGTCGACCCATTGGGTCGACTACAGCTGTGTCCGACGCGACAGCCTTGCGGAGCCCAACGGCTGCGCGCAAATGCAATGGCCGCTGAAAATGTTCGACCTTTGCACGGATCAATCATTTAGAAAACGCAGCACCATGGCCATTGAAAGCGCAACCCCTGAACTGGAAAAAGTAGTTCCCGAAGCACAGGATTTCCTCCCCCTGCTCGGCACCGACTACATCGAATTCTACGTGGGCAATGCCAAGCAAGCGGCCCACTTCTACAAGACGGCCTTCGGCTTCCAGAGCATGGCCTACGCGGGCCTGGAGACCGGTGTGAAGGACCGTACCAGCTACGTGATCGAGCAGGACAAGATCCGCCTGGTGCTCACCACGCCGCTCACGCAGGACCACCCGATCAACGACCACCTGCGCAAGCACGGCGACGGCGTGAAGGTGATCGCCCTGTGGGTGGACGACGCCACCAAGGCTTGGGAGGAGACCACCAAGCGCGGCGCCAAGAGCTACATGAAGCCCACCGTGGAGAAGGACGCCGACGGCGAAGTGGTGAAGAGCGGCATTCATATTTACGGTGATACGGTACACCTGTTCATCGAGCGCAAGAACTACAAGGGCACCTTCCTGCCGGGCTTCAAGCCGTGGAAGAGCACTTACAACCCCGGCCCCACCGGCCTGAAATACGTGGACCACATGGTGGGCAACGTGGGTTGGAACGAGATGAACCCCTGGGTGAAGTTCTACGAGGATGTAATGGGTTTCGCCAACGTGCTCGGCTTCGACGACAAGGACATCAGCACCGAATACAGCGCCTTGATGAGCAAGGTGATGAGCAACGGCAACGGCCGCATCAAGTTCCCCATCAACGAACCGGCCGAGGGCAAGAAGAAGAGCCAGGTGGAGGAATACCTGGACTTCTACAACGGTCCGGGCGTGCAGCACATCGCCGTGGCCACGGACAACATCGTGAAAACGGTGCGTGACCTGATGAGCCGCGGCGTGGAGTTCCTNNGCTGCAGCTCTTCACCAAGCCCGTGGAGGACCGCCCCACGCTCTTCTTCGAGATCATCCAACGCAAGGGCGCGAAAAGCTTCGGCAAGGGCAACTTCAAGGCGCTGTTCGAGGCGATTGAACGGGAGCAGGAAAGCCGGGGGACGCTTTAGGCGATTCCACGCTCATACTTATAAGGGCGTCCAGTGGGCACCCTTCGTCATTGCATCAACGCGACCAACGTTTGTTGTTGATCCAAGTCCGACAAGATCATTTGCTGCTCATTATTTGCAGAATGTTAGCAGCAAAGAATCTTGTTGCGAACAAGTACGCATCAAAATCGTTTGTTGATCACTTTCCAATGATTTCATCCATCAATCCAGTTTGTGTTTCATTTTGGCGTACTTTTGAGAATCTAAATAACCTATGGATACCTCCAAAGCGGTCCAATACCACTACGACGGATTTCCACCTCAGCAGATCGATTACGAGGTGCTATTGAATCCGCTGCTCCGAGCGGCGGATGCGCTGGCCCGATATGACCAGATGCTCAAGGGGCTGCACAATAGCGAACTGCTTCTTGCGCCATTACGGAACCAGGAAGCGGTATTCTCCTCCCGGATGGAAGGTACCATCAGCACCATGGACGAGATCCTGCGATACGATGCAGAAAGCGTTGGTGAAGAGTACGTGCCCGAGATGAGGTCGGAGGTAGTGGAGACCATCCTCTATCGCCGCACATTGATCACGGCACAGGAAGAACTGCAGGAAGGGCGCCCATTCAGCCCGCATCTGATCCAAGGGATGCACCAACAACTGCTCTCCATTGGACGCGGTGCCGACAAGGCCCCAGGGCAGTTCAAGGCAGAGCAGAACTACCTGGCCGACAAGCCGAAGCAGCAGATCCTCTTCGTGCCGATCGCACCGGAACACCTACGCGGCGGCTTGGAGCGATTGTTCGAATACATGAACGCGGACACACATCCCCCCTTATTTCGGGCCGGTGTAATGCACCTCGAATTTGAGGCGCTGCACCCTTTCAAGGATGGGAACGGACGGATCGGGCGGATGCTCATCACCTTGCACATGTGGCGCATGGGTTTGATCAGCGCCCCGCATTTCTACATGTCCGGTTACTTCGATGAGCACAAGGACGAATACATCGACACCATGCGCGAGGTATCACGGTCCGGGCGATGGGAGGCCTGGTGCGGCTTCTTTTTCCGTGCCGTAGAGGACAGAGCATTGAAGAATATTGCCACAGCCGAACGGATCAAGACCTTGTACGAGGACATGAAGGTCCACTTCACCGATGCGCTGGGATCCAAGAGGAGTGTCATGGCGCTCGACTATGTCTTCACAAATCCTGTGTTCAGAAGCAGTCAGTTCCTGAAGAAAAGCGGTATTCCGCCAGCAAGTGCCCGCCGCTTCATCCGTGTGTTGGCCGAGCGACAACTGATCAAAACCCTTGCACCGGGATCAGGGCGTCGCGCGACACTGTACTCCTTCGAGCCATTGATGAAGCTGGTACGGATCTGAAGCACGGCGCACGAGGTGCCTGTACAGGACCGCCCCACGCTCTTCTTCGAGATCATTCAGCGCAAGGGCGCTACAGCGCTTCGGCAAGGGCAACTTCAAGGCACTGTTCGAGGCGATCGTCCCGCTGTACAGCGGGAGGGAGCAGGAAAGCCGGGGGACGCTGTGACCCCTGCCTATTGAGCTTCTGGGAAAGGGCGTCCAGCGGGATGCCCTTTCGCCATTGAATGCTTTCGGTGGCCGTTGAGGTCGTGCTCTTCATGCACCTTCCAAGGCATGGCCACGCATGAACGCCATAGCGTACAACGGTCCATTGCCGTAACGCGAAGGCCGTTCGCCCAACAGTACCGCATCTTCAAATCCAGCCTTTGCGAACAACGGCACGGCAGTTTTGCGCGGCAAGGGGAAGGGCACCCAGGGGATCAATGGGCGTGATGTGTCGTACTCCACGAGCAGCACGGTCAGCGCCACTTGCGCGATGCGGGCCAGCAGCGCCTCCTTGCCTTCCACGAAGTGCAGTACGTTCGCCAGCAGCACGCCGTCCATAGGGCCGGGCAGCGGGTCCTGCACATCGGCGTTCAGTGTGGTGATGCGCACGCCGTTGTGCATGGCGGGTACGGCGCGCAACGCATTCTCATCGCGGTCCACGGCGGTGATGGTGCTTCCGGGCGGTAGCAATTCCGCCAAGGCCCGGGTGAAGGCGCCTGTGCCGCAACCCAGCTCCAGCCAGCGGTTGGGGCGGGTGTGAAGGATCGGCGCATGGCCCAACAAGGTGCGTGCTTCGGCAGTGGTCATGGGTTTGCTGCAATCCTGCCGAGAGCGACCGCCACCCTTAAATTCAGATGTTCACCCTTTCTCCATCACCTCCCCTGCCTTCCGCATGCCGGCCTTCCGCGCCTTGCGGATCCTGCACGTCACCACCTTGTACTCCGGGCATAGTGCCTCACTGTCGTGGATGTCGCTGGTAATGGTGTTGAGCATCACCTCCGGAAAGTGGAAGGTACTGCTGAGGATGCCGGGCTTCACCTCGTCGGTGACGCGCGCCTGGATGTCCACCTTGCCGCGCGGGCTTTCCACGCACACCATGTCGCCATCGGCGATGCCGTGCTGCTGTGCGTCGGCGGGGTTGATCATCAGCAGGTCCGAAGTAAGGATCACTTCGTTGCCGGTGCGCCGCGTCATGGTGCCGCTGTTGTAGTGCTCCAGCTCGCGGTTGGTGGTGATGATGAACGGGTAGTCCTTGCCGTGGGCCTCCACTTCCGGGCTTTCCACCCAAGGCTTGAAGATGAAGCGGCCCTTGCCGCGCTTGAAGGTCTCGGTGTGCAGGATCTGCGTATCCGTCCCGTCGGCTTTCACGGGCCACTGCTTGCCGTTTTCGCCCAGCTCTTCCCACTTCACCCCGGCGAAGAAAGGCACGATGCGGCTGATCTCTTCCAATACCCAGTCCGGGTGGTACGTGGTCTTGGCATTGCCGCTGCGCGTGCCGGTACGCTCCGCGTAGCGCTCCATCACGTCACAGACGATCTGGCCGTCTGTCTTCGTGCCTTCCAACGGCGGCACTACCTGGTTCACGCGCTGGATCCGGCGTTCGCCGTTGGTGAAGGTGCCATTCTTCTCCAGGAAGCTGGCGGCGGGAAGGATCACGTCGGCGTACTTGGCCGTTTCGGTCATGAAGATCTCCTGCACCACGAGCAGTTCAAGGCTTTCCATGGCCTTCATCACCTTCTGCGTGTTGGGGTCGGTCTGCACCACGTCCTCGCCCATCAGCCACAGTGCTTTCAGTTCACCGTTGATGGCCGCATTGAACATCTCGGGGATCTTCCAGCCGATGCGTGTGGGCATGGGCACACCGTAATGGTCCTCGTACTGTTTGTTCACCGCGCTGCTGGTGAGGTCCAGGTAGCCGGCGCCCTGGTGCGGCTGCGCACCCATGTCGGCGGCGCCCTGCACGTTGTTCTGTCCGCGCAGCGGGTTCACGCCCACACCACGGCGGCCGATGTTGCCGGTCATCATGGCCAGGTCGGCGATCTGCATCACGGCGAAGGTGCCTTGGTAGTGCTCGGTGACGCCTAAGCCGTGGAAGCTCATGGCCGCAGGGGCCTTGGCGTAGGCGATGGCGGCTTGGCGCACCAGTTCGCGGTCCACGCCGGTCTCGCATTCCATGGCGGCAATGTCCACGCCGAGCACTTCCTTCCTGAAATCCTCCCAGCCCTCGGTGCGGGTGTCGATGAACTCCTGCTTCACCAGCCCTTCGTGGATGATGTAGTACAACATCATGTTCAGCAGGGCCACGTTGGTGCCAGGCCGCAACTGCAGGTGGAAGTGGGCGTAACGGGCCAGCTCGGTGCGGCGCGGATCGATCACGATCAGCGTCTTGCCCTTCATCACGTGCTGCTTGATCTTGGCGCCGGTAACGGGGTGCGCGTCGCTGGGGTTCGCACCGATCACCAGGATGGCGTGCGTGTCGTTCAGGTCGTCGATGCTGTTGGTGGCCGCGCCGGTGCCGAAGGTCTCCTGCATGCCGAGCGCCGTTGGGCTGTGGCACACGCGCGCGCAGCAGTCAATGTTGTTGGTGCCCACCAGCGCCCGCATGAACTTTTGCATGAGGTAGTTCTCCTCATTGGGGCAGCGCGCGCTGCTGATGCCGGCGATGGCATCGGGGCCGTGCGCGTCGCGGATGGCGATGAGCCGGTCCAGCATGAAGTCGTAGGCCTCGTCCCAGGTGGCGGGTTGCAGCTCCCCGTTCCTGCGGATCAGCGGGGTGCGCAGGCGGTCGGGGTGGTTGTAGAATTTGAAGGCGTAGCGGCCCTTCAGGCAGGTGTGGCCCTGGTTGGCCTCCGCATCATAAGGCGCGGTGATACCCGCCACGGTGCCGTCCTTCACCTTCACGTCCAGGTTGCAGCCCACGCCGCAGTAGGTGCAGGTGGTGCGCACCACCTCGTCGGCCACGGTTTCCTTGGCGCGGAACACGTCGGTAATGGCGCTGGTGGGACAGGCCTGCGCACAGGCGCCGCAGCTCACGCAGTCGCTGTCGAAGAAGCTTTCATCGGTGCCCTTCACCACCACGTTGCCAAATCCACGTCCTGCCATGGTGAGCACCATTTCGCCCTGCACTTCGTCGCAGGCACGGATGCAGCGGTAGCAGCCGATGCACGCGCTGAGGTCGCTCACCATGTAAGGGTGGCTGGTGTCCATCGGCGTGTCCAAGTGGTTCCAGCCCTTGGGGTAGCGCACCGCATCCACGTCCACGCCGAGGCGCTTCACCACATTGTAGAGCTCGTTCTTGCCGTGATCCTCGGTCTTCAGGCGCTCGGTGTCGTAGTCGGTGAGCACCAGCTCCACGATGTTCTTGCGCAGCCGCTCCATCCGCGGGCTGTTGGTGGTGATGTACATGCCGTTGCCGATGGGGCTGTGGCAGCTGGCCATCACCTTCTTGGGGCCATCTTCCTTGAGCGCCACTTCCACCGAGCAAACGCGGCAACTGCCGAAGGGCTCCAGGTTGGGCGCATCGCACAGGGTGGGCACCGGATCGGGGCCTTTGTGGCGGCGCATGAAGGCGAGCATCGTCTCGCCCTGGATGATCGGGAAGGCCTTGCCGTCGATGAAGGCCGTGCCCGCGTCGGTGGCGGCCTTGTTGGCGCTGGAGGGCGCGCTGGCTGTGCGCGCGGCCGGTGTAGCGGGCGATCCGTGCTTGGCTTGCGGCGTATTCATGGCGAGTTCGGTTGAAGGCTCAAGGCGGTCTTACGGGTTGTTCTTGAAGGCGGGCTGGAGTTCATCGGCGAAGTATTCCAAGGCGTTCTTCACGCCCAGCGGCAGGCCGCCGCCCAGGGCGCAAAGGCTGCCGATCTCCATGGTCTCCAGCAGGTCGTCGAGGAGCTGCCGGTCCATCAGGCGGCCTTCGGTGGCGCCTTCGATCAGCTCCTTGCCGCGCACCGAGCCGATGCGGCATGGGAAGCATTTGCCGCAGCTTTCCACGGAAGCGAACTCGAAGAGGTGCTTGAGGTACTCCACCATGGGGAAGTTCTCCGGGATGGAGAGGATGCTGGCATGGCCCAGGAGAAAGCCTTCCTGCTGGAAGCTCTCGAAGTCGATGGAGAGCGCGTTCACCTTGTGCAAGGGCACGATGCCGCCGAGCGGTCCGCCGATGTGCAGGGCTTTCGTGGGACGGGCAAAGCCCTGGCCCAGCTCATCGATCACGCGGGCCAGCGGGGTGCCGCACTCCACTTCGTACAGACCGGGCCGCTTGAAACCGCTGTCCAGGCACACCAGCTTGCTGCCGTTGCTCTTTTCGCTGCCCAGCTTGGCGAAGGCGGCACCGCCGTGCTGCACCACCCAAGGCACACAGGCCAGGGTTTCCACGTTGTTCACCACGGTGGGCCTGTTGAAGAGGCCCTGCTGTGCGGGGTACGGCGGACGCGTGCGCACTTCGCCGCGCTTGCCTTCGATGCTGTTGAGCAGCGCGGTTTCCTCGCCGCAGATGTACGCCCCGGCGGCCTTGATCACGCGAAAGCGCCAGTTGAACCCGCTGCCCTTGATGTCCTTGCCGATCCAGCCGTTGGCAGCCAGCTCATCGATGGCTTTCAATACAATGGTGCGAGCCTCGGGATACTCAGCGCGGATGTACAGCACGCCGGTATCGGCGCCCACACAGTAGCCGGCGATCATCATGCCTAACAGCACCAAGTGTGGGCGCTGCTCCAGCAGGTAGCGGTCGCTGAAGGCGGCGGGGTCGCCCTCGTCGGCGTTGCACACAATGTACTTGCGCGGGGTGCCGTTGCCGGTGGTATCCTCCGCGTTCCGGCAGGCCTCCAGCTTGAAGCCCATGGGGAAGCCCGCCCCGCCACGGCCCCGGATGGTGGCCAGCTTGATCTCGTTGAGCACGTCCGCGCTGTCGCTCTTCAGCACCTTCTCCCACAAGGCATAGAATGCGGGCAGCGCGGGCATGGGTGCTGTAAGAATGGGCTGCGCCATGGTGGTGCCCACGTGGTGGTGGCCTCCGTTGTCCACGCTCACCTTCTTCTTCACCTCCACCTCCTTCACCAGCTCGCCCACCTTTTCAATGGCGTTGCCGCTGTAGTTCAGCCCGCCCACGTTGAACGTGCTGTTCTCGTGGCAGCGGCCCATGCAGCACATGTGGCCGATTTCCTCCTCCTTGTAGTGCTTGCGCAGCTCATCCTGCACGTGCTGCTGCGTGCCCGCCACTAAGCAGGCGCTGCCGTTGCACACGTATGCTTTCTTGCCCTGGTTCTCCTTGTTCAGGAAATCGTAGAACGAGGCGGCGCCGTAGGTCATGGCCTCGCCGATCAGGAAATCCTTGGAGATGGCGGTCAAGGTGGCATCGGTGGGCGAGCCGCCTTCTCGTTCGGCAGCTTGTTGCAGACGGTCCCAGAGGGCGTCGTCCAGTTCCTTGCCGTCGCGGCCGGAGAGGGAGGTGATGTTCTTGGACATGAGGCACCAAAGTAATGCGGAACGGGTCGGCTCGCCTAATTTCGCGGCCATGCGCACCCTGTCGCTTTTCGCGGGCATCACGTCCTTACTGCTGGCCAGCACCGGTTGCACCAAGGAAAACCAGGATGACCAAGGCTACAGGCCCGCCGGCATCACCTTCCGCACCGACTCCGGCTACACCTTCCAGAACGACACGGTGGGCTTGGGCGATACCCTGCGCATCGGTGCCATGGTGGCCAAGGGCTCAAAGAACCTGGACGTAGTGTACGTGGAGATGCGCGTGAACGGCGGCAACTGGGCCAAGCAGGACACCTTCCCCTTCACGCAGAACCCCATGGCCGTGGATTTCCAAGCCATCATGGGCAACGAGCCGCATACCGAGGACTGGAGCGTGCTCGCCGTGGAGCACAATGGCGATGCCACCCGCCGCAGCCTCACCTTCACGGTGCAATAGCAGCACCGCGAGCGGTACTTTCGCGGCGGCCTTTCTGGGTCCTTATTGATTTGTTGATGTACCGCGACAAAAGTGGTGTTTGCACTGAACGCTGACCTGGAATTCACCTCAACGGTGATGACGAACGAACAAATCCTGCATCTGGTCCATGCGCTGTGTTCCCACGGTGTGGAACAGAGTTGGTTTGAGTTCAAGCTCAACAATAGTGACCCCGCCAAGCTGGGTGCAAACTTGTCAGCAGTGGCCAATGCCGCCTGCTTGGCCAGCAAACCCTTCGGCTATGTGGTCTACGGCGTGAACAATGCCGATGGCCGGATAGTGGGCACCGAATTCCATCACGAGGAAGCCAAAGTAGGTGGGCAAGCATTGCTGCTCTGGCTTGCCAAAATGATCTCGCCTGAAGCGGCACCAACTGCATTCACAGGGATAACCACCTCAGGGCAGCGCATGGTTGTTTTCCAAGTATGCGCGGCACATGGTTTCCCGGTGAAGTTCAAGGACCAGGCGTATGTGCGCATTGGCCCCAACACCACTGCGCTGAAGGACCATCCCGTCCTGGAACGCAGTATCTGGAACAGCGGAGAAGATTGGTCGGCAAAAGTCCACCCTACAGCCACCTTGTTCGATCTGGATGAGGATGCGATTGAAACAGCACGCGTTCAGTTCAAGGAAAAATTCCCGGCCAAGGCCAACGAAGTCGATGATTGGAGCGCGCGTACATTCTTGGACAAGGCGAAGGTGACCGTGCAAGGGAGCGTAACCCATGCATCGTTGCTGCTATTGGGAAGGCCGGAAGCCTCCAGCTTGCTCAGCCCGGCCATTGCACAGATCAGTTGGTTCCTGCGGACGGACCGGAACGACAGTGTGGATTATGCCCATTTTGGACCGCCCTTCATCCTCTCCGTGGACCAGGTGTTGGCCAAAGTCCGCAACTTGAAGGTACGTTCGCTGCCCAGCGGCACCCTCTTCCCCAAGGAAAGGGACCGCTACGATCAATGGGTGATGCGCGAAGCATTGCACAACTGCATCGCCCATCAGGATTACCACCGCCGGGAACGGATACAGGTGGTGGAACGGGAAAACCAACTCTTGTTCGAGAATGCCGGATCCTTTATTCCCGGACGGGTGGAGGACGTGCTCGCACAGGACACACCACCGTCCAGATACCGGAACCCCTTCCTGGCGCAAGCCATGGTGAACCTCAACATGATCGATACCGAAGGTGGAGGCATCCGGAAGATGTTTCTGAAACAGCGTGAGCACGCCTTCGCACTGCCGGATTACGACCTGAGCGAACCCGCACATGTCCGCGTCACCTTGGAAGGCAGGATCCTGGACGAAGCCTATACGCAACTGTTGCTGGACCGCACGGACTTGGACATCGACATCGTGCTGCTGTTGGACAGGGTGCAACGCGATCGATCGATCAGCAAGGACGAATACCGCAAACTAAAGTCCTTGGGGCTGGTGGAAGGGAGGTATCCACGGATTTTCGTAGCAGGACCAGTGGCACGCACCGCCGGGGCAGAGGTGGGACACATCAGAAGCAGAGGGTTGGGCAATGCCAAAGTGCGGGAATTCATCCTTCAATTGATCGAACAGCACCCTGGAACCCCACGGCCCAAGATCAACGAACTCGTTTGGGACATGCTCCCCTCATCGCTGAATGACGAAACTAGGAAGTCGCGCATCCACAACAACATTCAATGGTTGGTACGGGAAGGCAAAATCCACAACAAGGGTGGAAGGGGAAAGTCGTCCCGATGGTTTGCCGGCCCAGCCCAGATGAAATAACAAACAGAACGGGCAAAAAAACACAATACACAATCGCATGTCTTTGATCCATAGCGTGTTATGAGTGTGTTGTGGACATGCAGTCAACAAACTCCCGACAAACTCTCAACAATCTTTGCCACCCTCAAATAGTACCATGTACCGTACCCACACCTGCGGCGAGCTCCGCCTCGCCGATGCCGGAAAAACCGTGACCCTCGCCGGATGGGTCCAGCGCAGCCGCGCCATGGGCGGCCTCACCTTCGTGGACCTGCGCGACCGTTACGGCATCACCCAGCTCAGCTTCAACGCCGAACGAGACAAAGCCCTCTGCGACCAGGCCAACGAACTGGGGCGCGAGTACGTGGTGGAGGCCACCGGCACGGTGAAGGAACGCGAAAGCAAGAACAACAACATCCCCACGGGCGGGATCGAGTTGGTCGTCACGGAACTAAAGGTGCTCAATGCGGCCAAGACCCCGCCCTTCACCATTGAGGAGGAGACTGATGGCGGCGACGACCTGCGCATGAAGTACCGCTATTTGGACCTGCGCCGGGCCAACGTGCGCAAGAACTTCGAGCTGCGCCACCGCATGGCCATCGAAACGCGCAACTACCTCAGCGCACAGCACTTCCTAGAAGTGGAAACGCCCGTGCTGATCAAGAGCACGCCGGAGGGCGCCCGCGATTTCGTGGTGCCCAGCCGCATGCACCAAGGTGAGTTCTACGCGCTGCCGCAAAGCCCGCAGCCCTTCAAGCAGCTGCTGATGGTGGCCGGCTTCGACCGCTACTACCAGATCGTCAAGTGCTTCCGCGACGAGGACCTGCGCGCCGACCGCCAGCCCGAGTTCACCCAGATCGATTGTGAGATGGCCTTCGTGGAGCAGGAGGACATCCTGCAGATGTTCGAAGGCCTGGCCAAACACCTGTTCAAGTCCGTGCTGGGCAAGGAATTCACGGAGCCATTCCAGCGCATGACGTATGACGAGGCCATGCACTACTACGGCTGCGACAAGCCCGATCTGCGGTTTGGAATGAAGTTCCAATACCTCACCCCGGCCCTCTCCCAAGGAGAGGGAGGAATGCCCCTCACCCCCGGCCCCTCTCCGGGGGAGAGGGGTGTGGATCTCGCAAGAGGCCATGGTTTCAAGGTCTTCGATGAGGCCGAATTAGTGGTGGGCATCAACGCCGAAGGCTGCGCGGGATGGAGCCGCAAACAGACCGATGCATTGATCGATTTCGTGAAACGCCCGCAGATCGGCGCCACCGGCATCGTGTTCCTGAGATGGACCGAGGAAGGCCTGAAAAGCACCGTGGACAAATTCTTCACCCCGGAACAATTGCAACACTGGGCCGATCACTGCGGCATGAAGCAAGGCGACCTGCTGTGCATCATGGCCGGCAAGGCGGACAAGACGCGCAAGCAACTGAACGAACTGCGCCTGCACCTCGGCGACCTCTGCAACCTGCGCGATCCCGCCCAGTTCAGTCCGCTGTGGGTGGTGGACTTCCCCTTGCTGGAACAGGATGAAGAGACCGGCCATTGGCACGCCATGCACCATCCCTTCACCGCGCCCAAGCCGGAGGATGCGCACAAGCTGGAGAGCGATCCGGGCAGCGTGAAGGCCAACGCCTACGACTTAGTGATCAACGGCACGGAGATTGGCGGCGGCAGCATACGCATCCACGACCGCGCCATGCAGGAGGCCATGTTCCGCGTGCTGGGCTTCAGCGATGCCGATGCCCGCGCCAAGTTCGGTTTCCTCATGGAGGCCTTCGAGTACGGCGCTCCCCCCCACGGCGGCGCGGCCTTCGGTTTCGACCGCTGGGTGGCGCTCTTCGGCGGCCGCAGCGACATACGGGAGTTCATCGCCTTCCCCAAGAACAACGCCGGCAAGGATGTGATGATCGATGCGCCCAGCCAGATTGACGGGGAACAGTTGAAGGAGTTGGGGTTGGCGGTGAAGGGGTGAGACTTGCTTGACCGTATCAGCACGGGCCGCTTTGGTGGATGCGGCCCGTGCTGTTCGTTGACCTGCCTGGTCTTACCGCACCACTTTCACCGCGCGTTTCACCACCACCGCACCATCCAGCATGTACGTGCAGAAATACGTGCCCGAAGCCAGCCTGCTGGTGTTCCACTCGTATGTGTATGCACCAGCCTCGGCTTGTTCTTCACGCAGGGTGCCCAACGGCTTGCCGTCGCTGGTACTGAATTGAAGGCTTACCATGCCCGCCTGTGGTACGTAGTAGCCCAGCGTGGTGCGGTCCGTGAACGGATTGGGCTGGATTGTCAAGCGTTGTTCCCGCACGTCTTCCAAGCCCGAGGTGTTCATCAACCCCCCTTCGCCACTTCGCCCCATGCCGGGGTGCTGGGTAGCGCAGCACTGGGCAATTTCTTGCTGAAGTTGGCTGATCCTGTCCTGTTGTTGGTCGATCATCTGTTGCTGCTGCTGGAATCCAGCCACCAGCAGGGGGATCAAGCCGGTATAGTTCATCGCCTTGAAGGCGAGTTCGGGCTCAATGATGCTTCCCGCAGTATCCTGTTGGGCCGGGCGGGTCACCTCCTTCACCAGCTGGGGGAATACCGTTTCCACCTCTTGCGCGATCAATCCAAATTGGGGGTCTTCCGGAAAGTGGAGGTAGGGATACAGGGTGGTGTTGAAGGTGTACGACTTGGGGTGCAGGCCCATCAACCCAGCCACCGTTTCCGGCAGGGACAGGTCGGTCAGGTTTTGCTTCAAGTTTTCGTCGGAGTATTGCCACGCGGCCGCACCGAGAAATCCTTGCCCATCAAACCAGGCAGCCCAGTCATTCCCTCCCCCGGCACCGGAGGCCCTTCCATAGACCCCGATCGTCCTCAATGCGTTCCCGTTACTGGCAGTTGCCGTACCGCGCACGCCGACCAAGTCTTGCGCTGTGCTCGGGGCATTCACTCCATTGCTGGATGCGCCTTCCACGCCGTAAGCATACTTCCCGTTTTCCGCAATTCCCTGGACCCCCGTCAACACGTTGGAAGAAAAGCTGGTGGACAACGCTGAACTCGCCGTGCCGCGTACACCACGCCCTCCACTCAAGTCTGACTTGTACCGGCCCACGATCACATCATTACCGAACAAACCTGGTGAAGTCGTGAACACCTCCAATTTGGCCTTGGGTGTACTTGTGCCAATGCCCACCGCGTCAGTTTCGTCGGGGCAGTCGTTGCTGGTGCCCACTGCCGTGTACACATCATGATCCACGCTTGGCCCTGAGACTCCGCTGTTCATTAAGGTCCACTCGCAGCCGTTGGACGGCAAGGAGGAAATTGGCCGCCAATACACCCTTCCATCCGCAGGGTTGGCCACCAAGAATCTGTCGTACGTGTCGTTCCGGTACAACGTGGGGTGTACGAAGCTGCGCAGACGTATCGTTCTGTCCAGCAGGTCCACCCGTTCATCAGGTTGCAAACCCACAGCCTGCCAGTCACCTATGCCCAGGAAGCCGCTGGGGTGCATGCGTGCGATCTCGCGGCCGCCCATGGAGTTTGGTCCCGCACCGTTGGTATAGTCGGCGGTGAACAGGAACTTCATCACATCGGGGCCGGCACCCACCCCTTCATTGTCGCCCCACTGGATCACCGCTGAGGTTTGGTCCGAACCCGCCTCCACCCGGTGCCCCACGTACATCTGGTCGCTGTTGGTGGTGAAGGTGATGCCATTGTCCATCCAGGACCGGTAGCTGGCGGAAAGCACACTGGTGGTGCCATCGTGCAGGTGCAAGCGGCTGAAGGGGCCGGGGCCGTTGGCCCATAGCGTGTTGTTCGGGCTCAGGCCTACTGCACCAAACTTTCCTTGACCGGAAAATGAACCGATCGTATAGGTCTGGTTGGCATTGATGCGCAGGCGCTGGGTAGCATTGGTGCGCAGCATCAAGGCATTGTTGTCGGTGGTGCCGAGATAGTTCGAACCGGAATTTGTACCCCCGTTTCCAAACAACCCCCACTGGCCGAAGGCTACCGTAGTAGCAACCGCCAAAGACAGGAAAACCGTAACTCGTTTCATGGCTTTTGTTTCAAAGCCCAAGCACCCTATTCCTTGAACCACCTCACCACCTGGCGGTCTTTGCCATCGGTAACTTGGACCAAGTACAAGCCTGGCGCCAAGTCATCCGGAAGTATATACCCCACGTCGAGGTCCAGCGCATAGTTGCGGTTAGAGACCCATCTGCCGCCAAGGTCCATGACCTTGCACCTGGCCAGCTTGTGCCCCGGCCAATACAAAGTACCCTGATGCACATACGCAGGGGATCCGGCCGAGGCAACTGGATCTCCGATAGTCAGGCCGGATTCCATGACCTCGACTTTATCAACCATGTAGTAGGCAAAGTCGTTGCCGCCCCAAAAAGGATCATAGACGCAGTCCATGTTGCTATCCTCCTCGAAGGACCCCAAGTACAAGTACCGCTCACCACCCTCAGCCACATATTGCCCCGTCACTTCAGCCCACGCAGTGGAACTAAAATGCCCTCCATTGGAGAAGCGCACCTGCGGCACCACTGACAACCTGCTGTAGGCGTCCAAGTGGAGGCTATCGGCGGAGAGAAAAACCCCAAGGGTATCCACTGAATAGCGTGCAAAGGAGCTACGGGCCAAGTGAAAGGAAACGCGATAGACTTGCCCGGCCACTAATTCCGTTGCTAACGGAGTGGCCAAGTACTCTTTCGTTCCACCATCTACGGGGCTGTTCTCGTAAACCGCAATTCCAGCGTAGCGTAAGCCATCGAACGGATCCAATGAGCCTACCTCTTGATCTATCGGGATCCCACAAGCTGCATTGGTGTTGGCGGTGTACACATCCGGCGTTGCGTTGTTGGGCGAAAACCATGGCCTCGCCATCCCGAGCATGAACTCGTACTGGCCTTCTGGCAAGTAACAATTGGACGTGTCCTCGAAGCTCCCATTGGGCACGAGGTTTTGTGCCGTCGCCATCCCGGCGAGGGCAAAAAGGTTCAAGGAAAGAAGGAGTGCTTTGGGCATGTTGTTCTACTCCATTATTGTTCGCTGCACCATTGGCACATGGAGGTGTGCCCTCCGCTTCCGGTCCGCCTGCGGCACCGGGTGCTCACCGCCCCGCCCGGCATGCAGCTTGTTCCAGGCGGGGTCGGTACCTTCGTTCAGCTTTTGTTCATCTGCTTTCGCGAGTTGGTGGGACATGAGCGACCAAGGCCCTCGGTGTTCGTAGCACCGGGGGCTTTATCGTTGGGGCAACACCATGTGGGTTACCTTGTCGGCTTTGAACAAACGTGGCCGGTGGCCGGTGGCCGGTGGCCGGTGGCCGGTGGCCGGTGGCCGGTGGCCGGTGGCCGGTGGCCGGTGGCCGGTGGCGCTACGCGCAAGCCAAGCAAGGGGGCTGAATGGAGTTGCGCGTTCATGGTGCAACGAATGTAATGAAATTTATCTGGTTCGACCATGCCTACCTGAACAATCTACGTCCCAATTTCACGCCAATCTGATCGACCAATCCAACATGTTCAACGTCCTCTCCATCTGCGGCAGCACACGGGCCGCTTCATCCAACCTGGACGTGATCCAGGCCATTGCCCGGCTGGCGCATGACCGCTTTTCCGTGCAGTTGTACAGCGGACTGGAACAACTGCCGCAGTTCAATCCTGATCGGGATACGGAAGACATTCCCGCGGAAGTGGCCGATCTCCGCAAGCAGTTGCGCGCAGCGGACGGCGTGCTGATCTGCACCCCGGAATACGCCCTCGGTTTGCCGGGCGCTTTGAAGAACGCGATCAACTGGACGGTTTCCTCCATGGAGATTTCCAAGAAGCCGGTGGCCTTGATCACCGCATCACTCTCCGGTGAAAAGGCCCACCAGTCGCTACTTGGCACGCTGCTGATCATTGAATCCCGGATGACGCAGGACAGCCAGCTATTGATCTCCGCCGTGCGCACCAAGTTGGGCCGTGATGCGACGATCAATGACGAGGCCACACGGGAAGGTGTTGAGAAGCTGATCCGGTCCTTGGTGGAAATGATGAGCGAAGCGGAGGGCACCAAGCTTTCTTCGCCTCTCTTGGGGAACAGTGGGGTGGATAGTTGAGGAGGATCAGAAGATCAGAAGATTGGAGAAATCGCTTCGCGACCGCTCGCGATGGGAACCAAGATGTGGAATTGTTCCTCCCGTGGGGTCTCCGCGTCGGGACTCTGTGTTGGAGGTCGAGCACATGAGTATTAAAGCCGAATACGCCCATGTAGCGCAGGGTCCCACGGAGTTGGTTGGCATCAGTGGGGGTGGAATCTGCGGGAGTATTATGGGGCAGAGCCCGCCAGAGGCGGTTGGCGGGCCGGGCACTCGGCAGACTTTTGACAAACATGTCAAGCCGAGCGCCGGGAAGGATTGACCGGAAAATGAGCCGATCGTATAGGTCTGGTTGGCATTGATGCGCAGGCGCTGGGTTGCATTGGTGCGCAGCATCAACGCATTGTTGTCGGTGGTGCCGAGATAGTGGGTCAATGGACTTGTACCACCATTCCCAGGCAGTACCCACGGTGATTGGGCCAATAGGGCGGTGGTCATCATAAGTGTCCCCGCCAAAGTGCTCGTACGTTTCATTGGTTGCGGTTGTTAACGCCCGCAACACCCTTCAATCCTTGAAGAACCTTAGATGTTCAACCCTTCCCTCTGCAACAGCATTCACGATATAGGTGCCTGTGGGCAACAACGGGGGAATCGCAATGGATTCATGCATGGGAACACGATCGTACCGCTGGACCATTCGCCCACAGGCATCTATGATGACTATCTGCTTCAATGGTGCGATGCTGCTCCAACTGATGTGTTCGCCATTGCAGGTCAAGGCAGGTCCGGAACTTTGTTCAACTATGCCCACCGTAATGTCCTGCAGTTCCACGCCATCCAGCAGGTAGTACGCAGAAGTATAGTTCGATCCGCTGACTTCCTCCACTACAACTTGGTCATTCGGCACGAACGAGCCAATCGTGAGGAAGGCCTCGCCACCCAGTGCCACTATGAATCCTTCAAGCACACCCCAGTCATCCGCTTGATCAAGGAATGGATCGCCGCTGAAGGTGATCTGGGGCTCCATGTGGATCATTCCCCAACCATCCAGCGATATGGGGTCTTGGGTGAACAATGCCCCCAATTGGTCCACCGCATACCGGAATGCCGAATAGGCTTGATACCGTATTCGCAGCCTATATGTGTGCCCCGCAAGTAATCCCACCAATAGCGGAACAGAGCAATACTCCTTAAGGGTATCACCGTCATTGAATGCGTAAAAACCTGCAAACCGATCGCCATCAAACGGCACCCTGAACAATTCGGGATTGATGGGGTCGTCAACTGACAGGGATGTTCCACATTCGGAAATGCTGTCAATAGTGTAGAGATCAGGTGTCCCGGTACTAGGCGAGAACCACGGGACTGCCAACTCTAGAGCATAGGCCCATGGGGTGCCCACACAACTAGGCGGTTCCTCGAAGCTCCCATTGGGCACGAGGTTCTGTGCCGTCGCCATCCCGGCGAGGGTAAAAAGGTTCAAGGAAAGAAGGAGTGCTTTGGGCATGTTGTTCTACCCCATTCCTGTTCGCTGCACCATTGGCACATGGAAGATTAACCTCCGCTTCCGGTCCGCTTGCGGCACCGGGTGCTCACCGCCCCGCCCGGCAAGCAGCTTGTTCCGGGCGGGGTCGGTACCTTTGTTCAGCTTTTGTTCATCTTCTTTCGCGAGTTGGTGGGACATGAGCGACCAAGGCCCTCGGTGTTCGTAGCACCGGGGGCTTTATCGTTGGGGCAACACCATGTGGGGTTACCTTGTCGGCTTTGAAAAATTGTGGCCGGTGGCCGGTGGCCGGTGGCCGGTGGCGCTACGCGCAAGCCAAGCAAGGGGGCTGAATGGAGTTGCGCGTTCATGATGGAACGAATGTAACGAATTTTAAGTGGTGTGATGATGACCGTTGATAAGTCGTGGCGCAGGGTCCGCTATGGGCCGGAAGTGTTGTAGGCGAGACCAGCGGGAGGGAAGAAAAGTTCTACGGCTACCTCATCCCGGCGCTCGGCTTGGCACGGATGCCAAAATCTGCCGAGTGCCCGGCTCGCCATCCGCCTCTGGCGGGCTCCCGCTGCATTCTCCCACCTTGGGTGCCTGCCTGTCGCCGGGATGTGGGAGCCGTAACTCCTGGAGGCACCTGTTCAATATCTTTCCACCGATGAACGAGCAAGACGAAAAATTCCTGCGGGAAGCCATCACCATGGCCCGAGCAGGCATGGAGCGCGGCGATGGAGGCCCCTTTGGTTGCGTGATCGTAAAGGACGGCCTGGTGGTGGGCAGCGGCAACAACCGTGTGACCAGCACCAACGACCCCACGGCCCATGCGGAGGTGGTGGCCATCCGTGATGCTTGTGCGAAACTGGGCTCCTTCCAACTGGACGGCTGTACGCTGTATACCAGCTGCGAGCCCTGCCCCATGTGCTTGGGCGCCATCTACTGGGCGCGTCCGGACCGCATCGTATATGCCGCCACACGGGCAGATGCCGCCGATGCGGGCTTCGATGACCAGCTGATCTACGATGAGCTGCCGTTGCCGCCCANNCCCTGGTCCACCCCGTCCACCAGCCTAGCTTGCCCACACGTGCTGCGCGCTTGGCAGCCGCCCAACAAAAAACCCCGCTCTCGCGGGGCTTCTTTGTTGGCCGACCAGGGCTCGAACCTGGACTCTTCTGAACCAAAATCAGACGTGTTGCCAGTTACACCATCGGCCAATACCGCTTCCACGGGCAGTAACTATTCCCCGGCGGAAGCGCGGCAAAAGTAGAAAGTTCCGCAATACGGCAACACCCGGTGATCGGCATGGGGCTACTTTCGGTAGTTTCGCCGCTTATCGCAGCTATCCAACCCCATGAATTTCAAGAAGCTGAACAACCTGACCGGCTGGTTCATTTTCCTGGTTGCCGCTTGGACCTACATCTCCACCATTGAGCCTACGGCGAGCTTTTGGGATTGCGGGGAGTTCATTGCCACGGCATACAAGCTGGAAGTGGGGCACCCGCCCGGAGCCCCCCTGTTCATGCTATTGGCCCGTTTGGCCGGTGCCTTTGTGTCTACGGAGAACGTCCCCGTTGCCGTAAACGTGCTCAGCGCCCTGGCCAGTGCCTTCACCATCCTCTTCCTCTTCTGGAGCATCACGCACATGGCCTACTACCTGGCCGTTCGCAAGCAGGACGAGGAACTCACCCCGGGCAAGGTCATCGCCATACTGGGCAGTGGCGTTGTGGGCGCATTGGCCTACACATGGAGCGATTCGTTCTGGTTCAGCGCCGTGGAGGGGGAAGTCTATGCGCTCTCCTCGTTCTTCACCGCCATCGTGTTCTGGGCCATCCTCAAATGGGAACGCGAATCGGACAAGCCCCACAATACGCGCTGGTTGATCCTGATCGCCTACCTCATGGGCCTGAGCATCGGCGTGCACCTGCTCAACCTGCTCTGCATCCCCGCCATCGCCTTCGTGTACTATTTCAAGAAATACACCGTCACCCGAAAGGGCATCATTTACACCTTCCTCATTTCGGCCCTGATCCTGGGCGCCATCCAGGCCGTGATCATCCCGGGGATCATCAAGGTGGCCGGCAAATTCGAACTGCTCTTCGTGAACGACTTCGGGCTGCCGTTCAACACCGGCACCTTGGTCTATGCCGCCCTTATGATCGCCCTGATCGCCTGGGGCCTGTACCGCACTCAACAAAGCGGAAAAGTGGTGCTCAACACGGTGATCCTCGGCATCACGGTGATCTTGGTCGGCTACAGCACCTTCGCCATGGTGGTGATCCGCAGCAAGGCCAACCCGCCCATCGACGAGAACAACCCCGAGAACGTGTTCAACCTGCTGAGCTACCTCAACCGCGAGCAGTACGGCGACCGCCCCCTGATGATGGGCCAGTTCTGGGGCAGCCAGTTGGCCAACCAGCGCGAGGATGGCAACCCGGTGTACACCGCCGTGTGGAAAGTGATGAACGGCAACCGCGTAGACAAGACCTTGTACGATGGGTGGGCGGCGAAGCACTATGTGGAGCAAAGCCCGGACAAGGCCAAGCTGAAGATCAAGAACGAATACGTGATCACCGATGCGCGCAAGGGCACCGAGCCCGTGTACGACCCGGCCACCACCATGCTCTTCCCGCGCATGTACAGTTCGCAGGCCAGCCACATCGATGCATACAAGCAGTGGAGCAACTTCAAGGGGGTGGCCGTGCGCACCACCGATCGGGAAGGGAAGCCTACCGTGATCCAAAAGCCCACCCAGCTGGAGAATTTCCGCTTCTTCACCAATTACCAGGTGAACTGGATGTATTGGCGCTACTTCCTGTGGAATTTCGCCGGCAGGCAGAACGACATCCAGGGCCACGGCGGCATCACCGACGGCAATTGGTACACGGGCATCAAGGCCATCGATGCGCAACGCTTGGGCAACCAGGACACCCTGCCGCCGAGCATGACCAACAACAAGGGCATGAACAAGCTATTCCTGCTGCCGTTCATCCTCGGGCTGATCGGCCTGGTGTACCAGCTCACGCGCGACGTGCGCAATTGGAGCGTGGTCATGCTGCTGTTCTTCTTCACAGGCATGGCCATCGTGATCTACCTGAACCAGTACCCTTACCAACCCCGTGAGCGGGACTATGCCTACGTGGGCTCGTTCTATGCCTTTGCCATCTGGATCGGCCTGGGCGTATACGCGCTATTCGATGCGGCCCGATCCATCACCCGGCGCGAATTGCTCTATGCCGTGGGCGGAATCTTCGCCATCGCCGCCCTGAAATTCCTGGTGGAAGCCCTCTCCGGCGGAGATCACACGGTGTCGTTCAGCCTGTTCTGGATCGGCTTGGCCAGCGGGGCCGCCTGTGGCGTGATGTTCTTGCTGCGCAGCCTGCACAACGACCGCGCCAGTGCCGTGGCGGCCACCCTGATCGGGCTGGTGGTGCCCGTGGTGATGGTGCGCGCCGAATGGGACGACCACAACCGCAGCAACCGCTTCCCCGCCCGCGACCTGGCGGCGGACTACCTGGAAAGCTGCGCGCCCAACGCCATCCTCTTCACCAACGGCGACAACGACACCTTCCCCCTGTGGTACGCCCAGGAAGTGGAAGGCATCCGCACCGATGTGCGCGTGGTGAACCTCAGCCTGCTGAACACGGACTGGTACATCGACCAGATGCGGCGCAAGGCGTACGAGAGCGACCCCGTGCCCTTCAACATGGACCCCGCCAAGTACCGCCAGGGTACGCGCGACGTGGTGGCACTGATCCCCAATGAGAAGATCACCGGATACTTAGACCTGAAGCGCGCCATGGAGTTCGCCACGGACGACCGCAACCTGCAGCAGATCTTCCAATTGGGCAACAAGGATGCCTACATCCCCGCCCAAAAATTCCGCATCCCGGCCGACAGCGCCTTCTGCTTCGGCCCACAAGGCATGCTTTCCGCAGCGGATACCGCCGCCTTCACCGGCGCCTTGGAGTGGACCATCAACAAGCAGTACGTGCTGAAGAACCACTTCCTGATGATGGACCTGCTGGCCAACAATGACTGGAAGCGGCCCATCTATTTCGCCGTCACCACCGGGCCGGACAGCTACCTGGGCCTGCAGAACTTCTTCCGCTTAGAGGGCCTCACCTACCGCTTGGTTCCGGTCGCCGAAAAGGCCGCCACCCCTACCACGTATGGCAGCGTGGCCACGGACATCATGTACAACAATGTGGTGAACAAGTTCAAGTGGGGCGGCATGGACTACGGCCCGGGCGTGTATTTGGACGAGAACGTGCTGCGCATGACCACCAACCTGCGCCTGCAGATCGCCACCCTGGCCAGTGAGCTGGCGGCGGAAGGAAAAAAGGCCGAGGCCAAACAGGTGCTGGACCTCGCCCAGGCCAAGATGCCCGAGCACAATGTGCCTTACGACCGCATCATGCTCCCCATCATCGAAGCCTACTACCAGTCCGGCGACACCGTCTCGGCCAACCGCCTCAACCAGCGCCTGTTCACCATCATGGACGAAAACATGGCCTGGTACCTCAGCTTGGACCCGGCGTTTGCCGAGCAGGTGGTGGACGACATGAACATCAGCCAGATGGTGATGGACCGCTTGGCACGGTCCGCGCAGATCAACGGGCAACAGGCCTTGGCCACCAAGCTCATGGCACGCGCGGCGGAAGTGGATACCCTCTACCAAATGAAGTTGGAGGACATTGCCACGCAGGGTACGCGGACCATCAAGGCGCGGTTCTGATGTTCCCCGGGCCGGCCCTGCGCCTGCTGGCCAGGTTGGACCGGCGGCTGATCTGGCGCTTGCCTGCGGTGGGCAACAAGGTGTTTCCCACGTTTGACGATGGCCCGGACCCGCAGGTGACGCCTTGGGTACTGGACACCCTCGCCGCACACGGCGCGCAAGCCACCTTCTTCTGCACAGGCCGGCAAGCCGAGCGCCATCCCGCGCTCATGGACCGGATCCGCCGGGAAGGGCATGCCGTGGGGCACCACACCTGGAGCCATGCGGATGGCTGGCGCACTTCAACGCGCGCTTGGCAGCGCGATGTGCTGCGGGCAGCCGGGCACATCGGCGGCGAGCTGTTCCGTCCACCCTACGGGCATCTGCCGCTCGGCCAGACCCGCCCGCTTTGCAAGCGGTTCCGCGTGGTGATGTGGGACGTGATGGGCTATGACTTCAAGCCGGGACGAAGCGGAGAGGCCTGTGCCCGCCACGTGCTCGGGCAGGTTCGGCCGGGAAGCATCATCGTGCTGCACGACAATGCCAAGAGCGCCACGTGCCTGCGCGGCGCCCTGCCGACCATCTTGGCGGGGCTCCGCACGAAAGGTCTTCAACCCGCCCCGTTGGACGACGGGGTTACAGACCGCTCACAGCGGTGACCTTGTACTCCACCCGCTCGTTCTCGGCATGCTGGGCAGCGGTGCATTCCACTCCTGCACCGCAGGGATTGGTCGGCTTTGTGGTGCCATACGCCTGTACCACAAGTTGCTCCTTCCGGATGCCTTTGGCACGCAGGTAGTCTTCGGTCACCTTGGCGCGTGCCTGGGTCAGTTTCAGTGCCGCATCCGCCCCTAAGCGCGTGTCAGCGTGCACCGCCACTTCAAATTTCAATGCCGGGTTCACCTGCACGCGGTCCGCCAGGGCGTCCAGTTCGGCCTTGGCCGCGGGGGCCAGGTTGTTGTCGGCACCGGTCCATTTCACATACTTCAACGGCAGCGCGCGCCCCACCTCCACTTCTTCCATGGCCAAGTCTTCCTTCATCGGGCCCAGTTCAATGATGCCCCGGCTCATGCCCATGGTGGCCACAGGCACGCTGACGGTGAAGAAGCCGGGTTTTTCCAGCATCACCTCAAACTGCTCATTGGGCTGCAGGCGGAAGAGGAAGTCACCGCCCGCTTCGGTGGTGCGCACATCGCTGAAGAAGCTGGCCAAGTTCACCACGCTCACCTTCACCCCCTCCACAAACCCGATCTTGTCCTTGTACTGCACCGTGCCGCGCAGCCAGATGCCCGCGTCGGGGATCACATGCACATCGCGCGCCACGATCTGCTGCTGGCCGATGTCTTCGGTGCTGAAATGGACCAGCCCGTCGTAATGGCCGGCCATCCGCGCCCGTATGGCGTACTCCTTGTTCTCCTTCACCGGGAAGGAATAGCGCCCGTCCGCCGCCGATCGGCCGGTTTCCTCCACGTTCCCGTCGGCATCCAGCAGATCCACCGCTGCATCGGCCACCGGTTGCCCATTATCATCGTCCACCACCGTGCCCGTGCACAGGAAGCGCTGCTCCAGCGGGTAGTGCATGGTGAAGGCGTAGAGATCATCGCCACCGGCCCCCCCGGGCCGGTTGCTGGTGAAATAACCCTTGCTGCCCGCCGGATCGACCACGAAGGCAAAATCATCCTTGGGCCCGTTCACCGGCGCCCCCACGTTGATGGCAAAGGCGAACTGGCCGTTGGCGCCGCGCTTGGCCGCGAACACGTCCAAGCCGCCCAGCCCGGGCAATCCGTTGCTGGAGAAGTAGAGGGTGCCGTCGGCGGACATGAACGGAAAGAGCTCGTTGTGCGCGGTGTTCACCCCCGGCCCCAAATTGCGCGGCTCGCCCCATTGCCCGCCCCGGTTCTCGCACACGTAGATGTCCGTGCCGCCATAGCCGCCGGGCATGTCGCTGATGAAGAAAAACCAACGGCCATCGGCGGAGATGGCCGGATGGCCGACCGAGCATTCCGGGTTGTTGTACAGGAAGGGGTCGGACCCCATCCACCCGTCGCCGTCCCGGCGGGCATGAAGGATGCTCAGCCGGTGGATGCCGCTCTTGCCCTTGGCTGCATTGGTGCGCGTGTACCACAGGGTACCATCCGGGGCCACCACCGCCGGGCCCTCGTGCAGCTTGGAGTTCACGTTCCCCGGCAAGCGCCTTGCGCCAACCAGGTCGCCATCGGCCTGCACACCGGCCACATACAGGTCCAGGAAGGGCTGGTGGTCCCACGCGGCGCGCCACTGGATGCCCACGGTGGTATCGCGCGCGGATGCGAAGATCACGCGGTCGGTGCCGTCCCATGTGGCCGCCAGGTCGTCCATCGGCGAATTGGCCGATACCTGCTTCACGGTAAAGCGGTCCAGGTTGGTGGTGAATTTCCGTGCAAAGTCCACGATGTTGCTTTTCCTGCCCGCTCCTTCAGGCTGTACCATGCCCAAGTACCGGTCCATCCATTCCTCGGCCTGTTCGTACTTGCCGTTGCCCTTGAGCGCTTCGGCGTACATGTACAGGTCCTGCGGTTCGCGGTTGAGGAATTTCACCACTTGGCCGTACCAGCGCTCGCCTTCACGGGTGTCCCCCAGCTTCATGGCGCAGATGGCCAGCCGCTTCACCACGTGCTCGTTCACCGCGCCCAGGTCGGCCGCTTTCATGTACTCCGCCCGGGCTTGTGCATAAGCCATGCGCTGAAAGTAACGGTCGGCAATGCGCGTGTGTGCTTCCGAATTGCCTTGGGCATGCACGTGTGCCGGGCTTCCCAGGAAGAGTGCCAGCAGCAGCAGGATATGGCCCAAGTACCGGTTCATCAGAAATAGCGCGGCGATACCATCCGCCCTTTGTTGTACTTGAGGTCGTAGCCCAACATCAGCTCATGCGTGCCCGCATTGTAGGCGCCCATCCGCGTGGTGGTCATGTCGAAGGCGTAGCCTACGCGCAGTTGCTCGTTCACCTTCAACTGGGCCATCACGCCAAAAGCGTTCCCCCAACGGTACATCGCTCCGAACCAGACCCGTTCGCGCAGCAGGAAATTGGCGTTCACGTCCAGCGAAAGAGGCGCACCCTCCACCGCCCGAAGGGTCAATGAGGGCTTGAACTTCAGGTCCTGGTTGACGTCCAGCACATAGCCCGCGATCAGGAAGTAGTGCCGGAATTCCTGGTTAGTGGCCACGGTGCCATCATCGCCGATCTTGTTCTCCAGCAGCTTGGGGGCGCTTAGGCCCACATAATACCTGGGTGCATGCCAGTACAAGCCGAACCCGAAGTTGGGCAGGGCCTTGCCGCTGATGCTTGCGTTGTGGGGGTCGGCCTCCACGGTCTTCAGGGCGGCGAGGTCCGCTTGGAAGAAGTTCACGCCTCCGCTCAGGCCGAACGCCAAGCGGGTGCCTGCACCGGTCTTGATCCGGTAGGCCACGTCAAGGAACGCGCTATTCTGTTTGGCCGGCCCGGCCACGTCGTGGATCAAGTTGCCGCCCAAGGCCAGTTGGTTGCCCGGGAGCGGGGAATGCACCGATAGTGTTTGCGTGCTGGGGGCACCGGGGAAGCCGAGCCACTGGTGCCTGCTGAGCGCCATGGCCGTCAATACGTCAGCGCTGCCCGCATAACCCGGGTTGAAGGCCAGCGTGTTGAACATGTATTGGCTGTACATGGGATCCTGCTGGGCGCGCACAACGGGGGCGGCCAGCACCAGGAACACCGTGAACAGTGGAATAGGAAGGCTGCGCGGGCTCATCGGTTCAGGTATACAAAGCCTTTCACGGGTTCGGCGCCATCGCCCAGCTCCAAGATGTAATAGTAGGTGCCCGAAGAGGCGTCGCCCGGCAAGAGTGCTTCAGGCGAGCTGCCATCCCACACCACGCGCACGTTATCGTAACCGGAGGCCCGGTATACTTCCCCGCCCCAACGGTTGAAAATGACGATGCGGTTGTTGGGGTAGCCCTCAATGCCCGGGATCAGGAACAGGTCATTGACCCCGTCTCCGTTGGGGGTGAAGGATTCCGGCACGAACACCACCTCGGTGAAGGTACACGGCGTGCCGCCCTCCACCGTCACCGGCGCACAGTGGTCGGCATCATCCACCGTGAAGGCATACATCGCGCTGGTAAGAATGGGTGCACTGGTGAATACGTACGGTGGCTGCGGGCTCAACGTGCCCGCTCCCCCGACCACGGAATACGTGGAGGCAGTGCCCCCGCTGATGGTGAAGCTCACCACATAGGTGCGGTCCTGTTCATTGCAGGTGCGCTGCACATTGCCCACCTCCACGCCGCCTGCTATGGTGAGCGAAACCAAGGCACTGTCCGTCGGGCAACCTGCCACCACCACCCGGTAGCGGTAACGGTATGGGCCGGGCGCAAGGCTGCCCGCATCCACCGATCCGCCTTGCAAGGCGCCGGAGCCGTCCAGGTCGAGCCAGTCGCCGCCGGACTGCGGGCTGCTCCCCAGCAAGGGGAAGAGCTCCACCATGCCCTCATTGCAAACCCGGGCAGCCCCGTCCGTTCCGGCATCTGCAGGTTGGTTCACCTGGATGGTGATGTGGGCGGCCGTATCGGCGCAGTACATGCCTCCTTCCAACTGGTAGCTGTACACACCGGGCGGGTCGGTGGAGGGGTCGAAGAGCGTGTCCGCAGGGGTGCCGTCCGGGGCCAACCAAACACCTCCGCTGTCCGCACCCTGCAGCAGGCTCGCCAGGTCAACCGGCAACCCGGTGGCGCACAACGTAACGGTCGTATCCCGGCCGGGGCTGGGATAGGGGGCGATGAAAAGGTCCACGACGCTTTGGATCTGCCCGCAAGCAATATCCTCCAAGGTATAAACCATGGGGTAGGAGGAGCCGGGCACCAACTGGGTGGCATTGAGGAAGTGGCCGGTGACCGCCCCCACGCCGGTCTGCTCGCTCCATACCCCGCCGGGATCAGGCGAGCCGCCCAATGACCCGAACAGGTCGTATTGTACAAGAGCCCCGCAGATGGTATCGTTCCCGCCGATCCCGGAATTGAGCCCCGCGCCGACGTTCACGGTCACGGTGGCCACCGACGCGCTGCAGGGCGGCATCCCGGCCACGGTATAGGTGAACACATAGGCCCCCACCGTGGATTGGGTGGCATCGAAAAGGCTGTCCGGCAACGGATTGTTGGCGCCGTCCATCCAAGTGCCGTTGGAATCCGCCGTTCCTCCCAGCGCGGCGAACAAATTCACTGCATCATCCGTGGGGCACACGTTCAGGGTGGCACTGGCACCTGCTTGCGGGGCCTGTACCTCCACCACCGTGAGTTTGGCCGTGTCATTGGCGCAAGCACCGGTTCCCAAGCGGATGTACAGGAATACACCGCTGCTGTCAACGGCGGGGTTGTACGTGGGCCCGTGCGCCGTGGGCGGCGTGCCATCCCGCTTCCATACCCCACCGTTCTGCGGGCTGCCGGCCAACTGGTCGATCATTTGGAAGGGGCCATCGGCCGAACAGAACGTGTAGCTGTTGTCGTCGCCGGCAATTGGCGCCGGCGTTTCCGTTACGGACACCGTGGCGGTGGCATTGGGGCAGGGCGATTGACCCACGACCGTGTACAGGTAGTTGCCCGGGGCATCCACTGCGGGGTTGTAAATGGGGCCGTGGGCCACGGGGTCGCCGCCCATGGGCTGGAACGTCCAACTGCCGCCGGGGTTGGGAAGCCCGCCAAGGCCAACGCCCAAGTTTTGCGAGGGGCTGTTGGCGCAGAAGGCCAAGGTTCCGTTCTGGCCCGCATTCACGGCGCCAATGATGGTAACATTCACCACTGCGGTGTCCGCCGCACAGCTGCCAACGGCAGGCACCACGTACTGGTAGGCGCCGGGCGGGGCGGTTTGCGGATCGATCACCGGGCTGGCCATGGCCCCTCCTGCGCCCGGGAAATACCAAGTCCCTCCCCCGTCGTGCACACCGATGAGCGTGGACAGGTTGATGTTGCCACTGCTGGAGCAGGTGGTGATGCTGCCGTCCGTTCCGGCGTTCGGTCCGTTGAGGATGGACAGCGTGAGGCGGGCGGTATCAGGTGCGCAATTCGCGGAGCCGCTGAGCACGTACTGGAAGTGGAAGAGCCCTTCACCCACTTGCGCCGCATTGAGCACACCGTTGAGCAGCCCTGCCTGCGCCGGTGCTTCCTGGGCGGTCCAAACCCCGCCCGGTTGCGGCGTTCCGCCAAGGAGGCCGGTCAGGAAAACGTTGCCGCTGGAGCAGATCGTGTCCGTGGCATCCATGCCGGCATCCAGTTCCGGCGTCACCGTTACCGCCACGGTGGCGGTGTCGTTGGGACAGGGGCCCACGCCCGCTTTCGTATAAAGGAAGTGATACGTTCCCGGAGCAACGCCCGATGCATTGAACATTCCATTCGACAATTCACCCGTCGCATCCACATCGGTCCAGCTGCCGCCGGATTGTGGCGTTCCGTTCAGCCCCGCAAAGAGGTCCACGGCCGTTTCACTGCTGCAAGCGGAGAGACTTCCGTACGTACCTGCATCCGGCGGAAGCACCAGGGTGATCTGCGCGGTGGCAGAAGAACTGGCGCAGGCCATGGACCCTGGAACCGTGTACACGTAGGCCCCAGGCAGATCTGTTGCAGGGTCAAAGATGGAGCCGTGCGGTGCGGGCGATCCGCCTGTGGGAACGAAGGTCCAACTTCCACTGTTGTCCGGCGTGCCGCCCAGCAAACCTTGGAGCGGCACCAAGGGCCCGCCCGTACACAGTTGCGGCGCGGTGCTCACGCCGGCGATCGGCTGCCGCTCCAATGTGATCGTCACCTTGGCGGTATCGTTCACGCAAGGTGCATCTCCGTGAACAATGTAGCGGTACACATACGTTCCCGCCGGGTGATCGCCGGGGTTGAATGTGGCCGACACCGTGGCATTTGAAGCATCGATCCAGTAGCCTGCAACGTTGATGCCCGTTCCTCCAAGCAGGCCGGGCATGTACAGGCCCGGGTCACTTGTGCAGGCGGTTGCGCTGCCGTCCTGGCCCGCGTAGGCAACAGGGTTCTGGATGATCGTGGCCTGTGCGGTGGCTGCAGCGCAGGGGAACTGGCCTGCAACGGTGTACGTGAAGGTGTGTACTCCCGAAGTCTGCTGGGAAGGCACGTAGATCCCGTTCATGAGGGTCCCGCCTGAATCCCTCCACGTGCCGCCCCATGCGGGGTTGCCGTTGAGCACGGAACTGAGCACCACGGCAGCGGTGTCGTCACAAATGGTCAATACGCCGTTGCTTCCCGCAGTGGGCTTCTGGTTCACTGTTACCGATACGGTGGCCGTGTCATTGACGCATCCACCCGAACCCTGCACGGTGTAGCGGTAGTTGCCCGGAACATCATTCACGGGGTCGAAGTTGCCGGAATGGCTCGCACCGCTAAAGCTCCAGGTGCCCCCGACCTGCGGATTGCCCGTGAGGGCCGGGAACATGGCCGTGATGCCGTCCGTGGAACAAAGCGGCAAGGAGCCGTCACCACCGGCCCACGGTGCGGCGGTCACGGTGATCGTCAGGATGGCCTGGGCAGGGCTGCACGGTGAATTGCCCGAAGCCTCCACCGTATAACGGTAACTGTACGTGCCCGGTGCCCCCGGCACAAAGATGCCGTTGCTGACAGGCCCGGAGGGCAACTGGTACCAGGTGCCGTTCAACGGTGGGACGCCTCCCAAGCTGTCCACCATGGCGAACGGGGAGGCCGTAGAACAGACGTTGATGCTCCGGCTATAGCCGGCAAAAGGCGGGAGGGCCACGGAAACGGCAACCGTGCTGCTGTCGTTGGCACAAGGCGGCGTGCCGTTCACATGGTAGATGTAGGTACCCGGCGGGGTGTTTCCGGGAACGAAGGTGCCCCCGAAATAACCGTTGGAGGGCGCAGGCCCCGTCCATGTGCCTGACATGTCATGCGGCCCGCCCAGAACGTTCACCAGTTGCACGCTCCCCGTACCGCTGCAATACACTACGCTGGTATCCCTGCCCGCATTGGCATGCGCCACCTCAAACACAGTAACGGTGCCCACCTTCATTCCGCACGCCGTACCACCGTCCACCACATAGCGGTACCTGCCGGGTTGGCTGGCGCCAGGTGTATAGTATCCTGTTGAATAGAACACGGAATCCGGATCGAACCAAGCACCGCCGGTTTGGGCACCGGTCAGCAACGGGAACAAGGGGAAGCCCGTGGCATTGTCGCAAACGGTGGTGGTGTTGTCGCCGCCTGCGCGGGGCACGGGAACCACGTTCACCGTGAGTGAACTGGACTTGTCCCCGCACGGGAACGTGCCCGCGACCGTATAGATGTACACCCCGGCGGAATCCTGGCCGGGCACGAACATGTTGGAGTGGACTTGGTTGTAGGGATCCCTCCACGTGCCGGTCCCTGCCGGGGTTCCGCCCAATGCGGCGGTCATGTCAAACGACGAATCACTGGCACACTTGGTCACTACGGCCGGGTTTCCGGCATCAGGTGCCGTGGTTTCGCTGACATGCACCACGGCTGTCGCTGCGCTGCATGGGCCGGTGCCGCTCACGGTATAGGTATAGTCTCCCGGCGCAAAACTGGTTGGCACATAAGTGCCGCTGAACACTTGGTTGCCCGGTGCCGGTTTGCGCCACGTACCGTTGGCTTGGGCCGGGCTGATGTACGGCAACAGGCTCACGGGGGGGCCATCGGAACAGAACGCGGCCCAGCCCTCATGGCCGGGGTTCGGTGCCGCTGTCACGTTCACGGTCACCACGGCGGAATCCGAGTTGCAGCCCAACGCACCGGTAAGCCGGTAGCGGAATTGGAAGGTGCCCGCGCCAGTGCCGTTGGCATTGAAGTACTGGCCGGTCACCTGCCCGGTGCCGTCCAGGTCGATCCAATCGCCGCCCGGCTGCGGCGTGCCGCCGAGCCCGGTGAACAGGTTCACCTGTGTTTCAGAGCTGCACACCGCCTTGGTCCCATTGTTTCCCGCATCCAAAATGGGAACGATGGTTACCCGCACCGTGGCGGTATCGGCCGCACAGGTGCCATTGGCCGGCACCACGTAGCGGAAATCATAGTCGCCCGGCGGAAGTTGCGTGGGCGTGCCGGGATTGAAGAAATGCGAGCTCAGCCGCCCGGTGCCGTCCAGGTCGAACCACGTGCCGTTCAAGTCCGGCGTGCCGTTGAGCGCGTCGAACAAGTCCACTACGGCTTGGCCGCTGCAAATGGTGACCGTACCACTGATGCCCGCATCAGGTGCTTGCGAAACATTGACCGTCACCGTGGCACTGTCCGGTGCACACGGTGCGGTTCCGGTCACTTTGTACTTGTATACGAAAGACCCGGCAACAGATGGGATGAACACACCATTGCTTGAGCTTCCCCCCGGGCCCGTCCACGTACCGCCGACATCCGGGGTTCCGTTCAAACTGTCGAACAGGTTCACTGGCGCATCGGTGCTGCACAGCGCAATGGTATTGCTGGTACCCGCCACGGGCCTGCGGTGTTGTGTAACAGTAACCACTGCAGTGGCATTGGCACACGGGCTCAAGCCTACCACGGTGTAGGTGTATCCGCCCTGTACGGCCGAAGGCCCCGGAACGTATGAACCATTGTTGGGGGCATTGCTCGGATCCTTCCAGGTGCCGCCCGCGTCCGGCGTTCCACCGAGTTGGGCAAACAGGTCCGCCGGGGCATCATCACTGCACACGGTAACCGCCCCGTTCGTTCCGGCCTTCGGGGCCGTGTTCACTTGAATGGTCACCTTGCCCGTGTCATTTGCGCACGGGGCCAGCCCATTGACGATGTACCGGTACACCCCTGCCGGGGTGGTGCCCGGTGTGAACGTGGGCAGTACGGTGGTATTGGCCGCATTGATCCAAGTGCCTCCCACGTCCACCGGCGCACCAAGGATGGTGCCCATGTTGAAGGGCGGATTGGTGCTGCACTGCACGGTGTTGCCATCAATGCCGGCGCGCGGGGCCTGGTTCTCCACCACCTGCACAAGGGCGGACACATTGGGGCAGGGCGTATTGCCCGCCACCGTGTAGGTGTAGTTCCCGGCAGGGTGGGCGGGATTGGCCGGTTGGTAGATTCCTCCAGGCAGGGCACCCCCGCCGGGTTTCGTCCATGTGCCGTCCGCCTCCGGTGTGCCCGTGAGGTGCGTGAACAGGTCTTCGTTCGGGCTGGTGCTGCAAAGGGTAACGGACCCGTTGCCGCCTGCATCAGCCGCAGCTACCACGTTCACCGTAACGGTTGCCGTGGCATTTGCACAAGGTGAAGTTCCCACCACCGTGTACATGTACACCCCTGCCGGGCTGGTTCCCGGCGTGAAACTGCCTGAAGGGACGGGGCCGCCCGGCCCGGTCCATGTTCCGCCCACTTCCGGTGTGCCGCCCAACAACGGGAACAGGGGGAAGGTGGCGTCACTGCTGCACACTGCATGGGTAACACTGGTGCCCGCCTGGGGGGCGGTGACCACGGAAACGGTAACCGTGGATACCGCCGGGGTGCAGGGCGCAATACCATTGACCGTGTATGTATAGGTGCCAGGCATGGACGTGCCGGGCACGAACGTTCCCGTTGGGAAAGGCAGGTTCGTAGGGCCGCGCCATGAGCCGCCTGCGTCCGGGGTGCCGCCCAAGGAATCCCGCAGATTGAACACCGCCCCATCGCTGCAGACCGCCACGGCACGGTTCGCGCCGGCATCCGGTGCTTCGCGCACCGTGATGGTGAGCACGGCGGAGGCATCGGCGCAGGGTGGATTGCCTGAAACCGTGTAGGTGTACGGCCCCGGCGTGGAGGTGCCCGGTGTAAAGGTGCCCGTGCTGGCCGGGGACCAGGTGCCGCCTATGTCCGGCGTGCCGCCCAACTGGGCCAGCATGTTGAAGGGCGCATCATCGCTGCACACCGTGATGCTGCGGCTGCTGCCGGCATCGGGCGCTGCCACCACCGTGACCACCACATTGGCCGATGCGTTCGGGCAGGGAGGCGTACCGTTCACGGTGTACACGTAGGTGCCCGCTGCGGAAGTGCCCGGGGTGAACAGGTTGCTCACCGGCGCGCCGCCCAAGGTCCATGCGCCGCCTGCATCCGGCGTTCCGGTGAGCTTGGTGAAGAGGTCCACCACGGGGCCGTTGTCGCACGTGTTCAGCGCTCCATTGCCACCGGCGGAAGGCAGGGTGTTTACGGCGATCGTCAGCGTGGCCGTTGCATTGGCGCAGGGTGGAGTGCCCGGCACCGTGTAGGTATAAATGCCCGGCAAGCTCGTGCCGGGGGTAAAGGTGTCATTGCCGCCCGGGGACCACGTGCCGCCTGGTTGCGGTGAGCCGCCCAGCTTGGAGCGCATGCTGAACGGCGCATCGTTGCTGCATGCCGTGTAAGTGGCATTGGTGCCCGCATTGGGGGCCGTGTGCACCACCACCATTACGGAGGCGCTAGCCACCGGCGGGCCCGGCACCGTGTAGGTGTACACGCCCGGGATGTCCGTGGCTGGATCGAACGTGCCGGGGTGCGCAGCGGGACCGCTCCAGGTGCCGCCGGGGTCCGGCGATCCGCCGAGGTAGGTGATCAATTGCACTACAGCGCCGTTGCTGCAAAGCGTTGCCGTGCCGTTGGTGCCCGGCCCGGCCATCGTCGCCACAGCCGACAGCACTGATCCATCAGCCCGGGCGGCCCCAAAGCTTGAAAGCGGGCAGACCCACACCAGTGCCAACGTGACTGTCAACAAAATTTTGTTCACGGTCATGTTCAGTGAAAATTCCTGCGGAACGAGGGGGTAGGATGGCAGTTCAGGGGGTAGAACAGCGCCGCAAGATAGGCAGGGCGGGGCCTTGGCGCCATGGATCAGTCATCTATCCCACGCAAGGCATCGACCAAGAGGGCCTCATGATCGACCAATCAATCCGTACCGTTCACAGATCGTCCGCAATTGGGTTATGAAACCAACCTTGGCTGAAGTTAGGGTGCCGTACTGCGGGGCTCCTTCCCGAAGGTGATCGCGAGCATCACCTCGTGCGTTCCGGTGGTGTAATTGCGAAGTCCGGTGGTCGTGAGGTCGTAGCTGTATCCGAACTGGAACGTGTTCTTCATCCAATAGCCCACATTGAATGCAAGGGCATCTTCGGTGCGGTAGGTGGCGCCAAGCCAGATCATATCCCTGTACCGCACCGTGGCGGTAAGATCCACTTTGGGCGGCACGGGATCCACGTACTTCACCAGGAACGACGGTTCCAGCTTGAATTGTTCGCCAAGCGCAAGCCGGTATCCGCCCATGGCATAGTAGTGCGCCGCCAACAGGCTGTTGGTGGGGTCGTTTGTGTCGAAGAATTTCACCTTGTTGCGCATCAGCTGCGGCGCGGCCGCGCCGAACCACCATTGATCATGGTACAAATAGAGGCCGAACGTGGCATCGGGCATCAAAGCGCCGCGCAATTGGTCGTCCATGAGCGGGTCGTCCGCATCGTGCATCTGGATCTTCGATCCGTCGATCAGGAACTGGAGCAGGCCGAAGGACAGGCCCATGCCCAACTTGATCTGTTCGTTGATGCGCAGGTGGTAGGCATAGCTGAACTGCACACCGGTGCGGCGCGAGGGCCCCACGTGATCAGTGAAGATGTAGCCGCCCAAGCCCATGTTGGCGGCGATCGGCGTGGTGGTGCTGAGCAGAAAGGTGCGCGGTGCATCCTGGATGCCCACCCACTGGTTGCGGTGGGCGCTGCGCACCTCGAACCAAGGGCGGCTGCCCGCCACTGCCGGGTCATAGAGATAGTCCAGGCTGTTGTACTGGCTGAACTGGGGCAGCTGTTGCGCATTCACCGTTTGCAGGCACGAACCGGCGATCAGGAACGGAAGGAGTTGTCGCATGCTTGCCATGGGTTATCGGATCACGGTGAGCGGGCCGGTGAGCGGCTCGGGGAATCGGTCGTCGTTCAGCTCGATCACATAGTAATAGGTGCCCATCGGCACGGGCTTGCCGTCGTACTTGCCGTCCCACGGCGCGCGGTATCCCACGCTGCGGAACAAGGGTTCACCCCAGCGGCTGAAGATGCGCACCTCCATGTTGGGGAAGAGGTCCGCGATGTCCAGTTCCCACATGTCGTTGTACCCGTCTCCATTGGGCGTAAAGCCGCTGGGCACAGTCACCTCGGGCACTACGGTCACCAACACCGAATCCGTTGCCGTGCACCCGTTGGGCGCGACGACGGTAAGGAAGAACCACGTGGTGGCATCCACCGTGGCCATGGGATTGGGAATGGCCGCATTGTTCAACACGCTGTCCGGCTGCCAAATGAAGGTGCTGCCGGGCGGGCCTGCCGGGGAGCCGCCCAGTTCCACGGTGCCTTCCACGAAGATCGTGTGGTCATCGCCCGCATCCGCGATGGGCAACGGCAGCACCGTGACCACCACGGTGTCCGCATCACTGCAGGGCCCGTCGGTAACAGTGAGGATGAACGTATGCGTGCCATCGGGCAGTGGGCCTGGAGCATAGGTCGGTGAAGTACCCAGCACGTTGCCTTGGTCATCCGTCCATTGGAAGGTGGATGCACCTATGCTTCCGCCGCCATCCAATACAACAACCACATTGGAGCATTCATCGCGGTCCGGGCCGGCATCGGCGATCACCGATACCAAGGCCCCCACCCGCACGGTGCCGGTGGTTTGGCAGCCATTGGCATCGGTCACCTGCACCACGTAGGTTCCGGGAAGTATCCCGGCGAGGTCCTCT
>JRYE01000535.1_pt1 | contig 84633 bp, 77 predicted proteins | sample 235321 | NCBI WGS metagenome assembly JRYE01 (sample SAMN03074214, study PRJNA261473) | activated sludge metagenome | biome: Common Effluent Treatment Plant; feature: Wastewater; material: Activated sludge; isolation source: activated biomass in a lab-scale reactor treating industrial wastewater at... | reverse complement strand
CATCATTCCTTGTTTAATATTTAATATTTATTGATTTATGACTTCTCCGGGTTTGGAACATATTTTATTTATCAGTGCCGCTCTTTTTTTTATCGGCATGTACGGTTTTTTCACCCGTCGCAATTTGATTACGATGCTCATGAGCATTGAACTCATTTTGAACAGCGTAAACCTGAACTTTATTGCTTTTAATAAATATGTGTGGCCCGACAAAATGGATGGACTGTTTTTTACTTTGTTTATAATTGCTATTGCTGCAGCTGAAGCCGCTGTGGCCATTGCCATCATTATTAATTTGTACAGAAGTCATCAATCGGTAGATGTAGAATCTGCTAAAAATTTAAAATATTAAAACGAACACAAGTTGTAAATAGTTTTATGAACAACCTAAGCTACATAGCACTGATTCCACTACTGCCGCTGGCTGGCTTTGTATTGCTTGGCCTGCTGGGAAAAAAATATTTCGGTAAAGCAGCAGGTATCATAGGTACTTTATTTTTATTTATTTCAGCTGCTTTAGCATTTTATACGGCTTATCAATATTTTTCTTCAGGTTTCAATGGTGTATATCAACCCGTTATTGCATTTAAATATACATGGCTTCAATTCTCCGAAAATCTTTCTATTGATATGGGCTTGTATCTTGACTCCATATCTATGATGATGATCGTAGTGGTTACATTAATTTCATTAATGGTGCATATCTACAGTCTGGGTTATATGAAAAGGGAAGAAAGATTTAGTACCTACTATGCTTATCTGGGCCTGTTTACATTTTCTATGCTGGGTCTGGTGCTTTCTTCCAATATATTTCAGATATATATGTTTTGGGAACTGGTAGGTGTTTCATCTTATTTATTGATTGGTTTTTATTACGACAAACCGAGCGCAGTGGCTGCCTGTAAGAAAGCATTTATTGTAACCCGCTTTGCTGATCTTGGCTTTTTAATCGGCATACTTGTACTTTCTTATGTTTCGGGTTCGCTCGATTTTAATACAATGATTCAAACGCTTACACAACCCGAATCGTCAACACTGAAGACGGCTGTTGCTTCTTCATTTCTCGGTGTATCGGCCGTAACCTGGGGTGGTTTATTAATTTTTATGGGTGGAGCTGGTAAGAGCGCTATGTTTCCATTACACATCTGGTTGCCCGATGCTATGGAAGGCCCCACACCGGTATCGGCATTAATACATGCTGCTACAATGGTAGTAGCCGGTGTTTATTTAGTAGCAAGATTGTTTCCCATATTTGCTATTACGACACCGGTTGTACTGGAAGTGATTGGTTGGGTGGGGGCCATCTCCGCTGTTATTGCGGCCATCATTGCCTGTACACAAACGGATATTAAACGGGTGCTTGCTTACTCCACCATGAGCCAGATTGGTTTTATGATGTTTGCACTCGGTGTTTCAAAATATGGCGGGGAAGCAGGATTGGGCTTTACTGCTTCTATGTTTCATTTATTTACGCATGCCATGTTTAAGGCATTATTATTTTTAGGTGCAGGTGCTGTTATACATTATGTACACAGCAATGAAATGAAAGACATGGGCGGCCTTAGAAAATCAATGCCCATTACACATATTACTTTCTTAATAGCCTGCCTGGCTATTGCAGGCTTCCCTTTCTTATCAGGCTTTTTTAGTAAGGAAGAAATATTGTTAGCAGCTTGCCAACACAACGCTGCTATTTATTGGATTGCATTATTTACTTCCGGGCTTACGGCATTTTATATGTTCAGACTTTACTTTTCAATATTTTGGAATCGTGAGCATCTTACACACAGTGAAATCCAAACGCATAAAAAAAGTGAAGGACCTTTTGTAATGATGCTGCCTTTAATTATTTTGGCTATAGGTGCCGCCGCAGCAGGGTATATTCCTTTTGGTAAATATGTAAGTACAGACGGAAGGCCATTGGAATCACATTTTGATTTGAGTTTTTCAATATTACCGGTGGTTTTGGGTATTGCAGGTATCGTTTCAGCATGGATAATGTATAAAAAGCAAAATCCATTGCCGGATAAATTGAGTTCATCATTTGGTGCTTTGTACAAGGCTTCTTATCATAAATTTTATATTGATGAAATTTATTTATTCATTACTAAGAAAGTAATATTTAACCTGATAGGAAGACCGGCAGCATGGTTCGACAAAAATGTTGTGGACGGTATGGTGAATTTAACCGGCAATGCCACACAATGGTTATCGGGGAGAATTAAAAAATTTCAATCAGGAAAATTGCAGTCTTATACCTTGCTTTATTTAATGGCAGCAGTAGTGATGGCGGCAATTATTATTTATGTCTGGAAATAAAATTGAATGAACTTATTATTGTTATTATGCATTCCATTAATCACTTCACTGGCAATTTTGCCGGTGCGTAGTCGTGCAATGGTCAGGTGGATTTCACTGTTCGGGTCGGTAGCACAATTAGCTGCAGCCGTTTTTTTATTTTTTGCATATAATCAGGAACGGGATACCGGAAATACCGCCGTAGTTTTATTTGAAGATCATTTTAAATTTATCAGCAATCCTGAAATTAATTTTCATTTTGGAGTAGATGGTATTGCCGTTGCAATGATTTTATTAACCTCTTTTGTGCTGGTAGCAGGTGTGCTGGTATCGTGGAAGATTGAGAAGATGACGAGGGAATTTTATTTCTTGCTGCTGTTACTTGCATTGGGTGCTTTTGGATTTTTTATTTCGCTTGATTTATTTGTTCTGTTTTTCTTTCTTGAAATTTCGGTAATACCAAAATATCTTTTAATTGGCATTTGGGGAAGTGGTAAAAAGGAGTATGCTGCCAATAAACTGGCTTTGATGCTGATGGGTGGCTCTGCATTGATACTGGTAGGAATATTGCTGTTGTATTTTAATGCAGGTCATACATTTGATGTGCTGCAACTTTCGCACACAAATATCAACGGCCAATTGCAAAAAACGGTGTTCCCGCTTTTGTTCATAGGCTTTGGTGTGTTTACTGCATTATTTCCATTTCATACCTGGGTGCCCGATGGTCACTCTTCGGCTCCTACGGCCGGGTCAATGTTTCTGGCCGGCATCTCTATGAAACTCGGTGGTTATGGATGTCTTCGCATTGCTACTTTTTTATTACCTGAAGGAGCCAGAGAATATGCCAACATCATCATCATTCTTTCGGCCATTGCCATTTTATATGGCGCTTTTGCAACAATGATGCAGAAGGATTTGAAATATATCAACGCTTATTCTTCCGTTAGTCATGTGGGTTTTAGTTTATTGGGCATAGGTATGCTTACACAAACAGCTTTCACCGGTGCTTTGCTACAAATGGTAAGTCATGGTGTGATGACAGCTCTTTTCTTCGCAGTGATAGGAATAATATATGACCGTACACATACAAGACAGGTAAATGAAATGGGTGGATTGATGAAGTTGTTGCCTTTTACCATGACTGCTTTTTTTATTGTTGGTCTTTGTTCACTGGGCTTGCCGGGTCTAAGCGGTTTTGTAGCAGAGATGACAGTATTTGTAGGCTCATGGGAAAATGCAGATGCTTTTCATCGCATAGCAACCATCGCCGCTTGTATTTCCATAGTGGTTACTGCGGTTTATATTTTAAGGGCAATTGGTAAAGTAGCAATGGGCCCATTGTTTGTAAATAATATTACAAAGGGAATGGAAAGCAATAGTATGAAAGACGCAACCTGGAATGAAAAACTGGCATTGATCATTTTGATTGGCGGTATATTGGCCATTGGCATCATGCCGGAGTGGTTGAATAAATTATTGAAACCATCGGCAGAAATGATCATGAATCGGTTTACGGGTAACTAAGAAATATTTGAAAACGCAACAAGGAAATTTTATCAATGAGTGATTTTTTCTTAATAATGAAACAGGAGTTGGCGGTTACGGCCATTATTTTCTTTTTGCTGATTGTAAAAATTGCAGGCAAAAGTAAAAATGTGGAATGGTTGCCCTGGATACAATTATTGTTGTTGCTCAATTTTATCGGCGGATTCTTTTTCATTCAGTCCGGAACCTTGTTTGCCGATATGTATCATACAAACGGCTTACTGGCGTTTCAAAAAAATATTTTAAGTCTGGGGGTTTATCTCATTTCATTATTGTGCAGCGACTGGTTGAAGAAATCCGAGCATCTGCCTGAATTTTTTCTTTTGATGTGCTCCTCATTGCTAGGCATGTTTTTCCTGATATCAAGCGGCAATCTGTTGATGTTTTATTTGTCACTTGAGCTGGCCAGTATTCCGGTGGCGGCAATGGCGAATTTTGATTTGCATAAAAAGAGTACATCGGAAGGAGCTTTGAAACTGATTTTAATTTCGGCCTTTGCATCGGCTGTATTGTTATTTGGTATTTCATTAATCTATGGTGCTACAGGCACAATCAGTTTTGCTTCATTGTCGCAAGTGGTTACAGATAGTCCACTGCAAATGCTCGCTTTCGTTTTTTTCTTTACAGCATTTACGTTTAAACTTTCTGTTGTTCCCTTTCATTTATGGACGGCCGATGTATATGAAGGCGCACCCATTGCCACCACATCATATCTTTCAGTAATTTCAAAAGGGGCAGTCGCATTTATTTTCATTACTGTTTTGTACAAAGTATTTGCTCCATTGGAAGCTGTCTGGTACTGGATGCTGGTAGTATTATCGGTGCTTACCATGCTCATTGGCAATTTATTTGCATTGCGCCAGCAAAACATAAAACGATTTCTGGCATTCTCATCTATTGCACAAGTAGGATTTATATTAGTTGCGATTACTGGAACCGGTGTGGATAGCATGGCATCGGTTACTTATTTTATTTTGATTTATGTTTTTTCAAACCTGGCTGCCTTTGGTGTAGCCGCTATTATATCAGAAAAAACCGGTAAAGAAAACATTGATGAGTATAAAGGCTTGTACAAAACCAATCCCTTTCTGAGCTGGATGTTGGCAATTGCATTATTTTCGCTGGCAGGCATTCCGCCTACGGCAGGTTTTTTTGGAAAACTATTTTTGCTGACCGCAGGAAGTGTGAAAGGAAATTTCTGGCTGATATTGATTGCCGGATTAAATATGGTCATCTCACTTTTTTATTATTTGAAAATTGTAAGAGCCGTTTTTATGGATAAAAATGAAAACCCGGTTGAAAAAGTTTTGGTAAATGGTTATGCGAAAATGGGGTTAGTTATTTGTGCGGCCGGTATTATTTTAGCCGGCCTGATAGGGCCTTTGTATGATTATATCAGAGAACTGATCACAATATTTTTTTAATTGATTGAACCATGGCACTCAATAAAAATCATGAATACGAAGATTTGGATGGCGTTCGTTGCGGCATCGTGGAAAAAAATGTAAAGCCGGAACGTTTATCTTTTTTAAAAAATTTGCTTAAAGCAAATGGTTATACGGTGATAGCAATGCCATCGCCACCGGCAAAAGCTGCCACTCCTAAACCTGCAGAAGGCGAAGACGCAGTTGAAATTGCACCTGCGATAGACACATTTACCGTTGGCGTAACAAATTATACTTTTAACCCAATCAATGCTATTTTTGGCCGTCTGTTAAAAACCAAAGACGGAGAAATAATAACCTGGGCATATTGGAATCAGCAGTTGCCGGTTAATGACGACACGATTCCTTACTTTGATAAAAAAGAAACATGGAAGTAAAAAACTTATTTGAGCCTGCCGTAAAACAGGAAATTGAAGATAGAATTAATAGGCTGACATCACAATCGCTACCCAAATGGGGAAAGATGAATGTAGCACAAATGCTGGCACACCTGCAGGAGCCAATGGCCATTGCTTTAGATGGAAAATCAGTAAAAGTAAACTGGCTGATGAAAATGATTTTCCCGCTTTTCAAGTCTAAACTTTGGGATGATAAACCTTATAAACAAAATCTGCCTACATCACCTTCATTTATTACTTATGGTTCAGAGAAGGATTTTGAAAAAGAAAAACACGGGCTGCTGAATATGGTAAACCGATTTACCGAAGCAAACATATTATCTGACCGGCATCCGGTTTTTGGAAAACTCACCAAGGAAAACTGGAGCAAGGCTACCTGGAAACATATTGATCATCATCTGCAGCAGTTTGGTGTTTGATCTAAACTTTAATTCTTATCATTTTCATTTCGGGTAACTCCTTTTGCTGATTAAAATCATAATCGGTATTAGTACCTGCTGCTACATTTGCGCTGGTTATGATGATGATTATCTGGAAAAATATAATTCGCCGTCCCACCTGAAGTTTTGCCTACACAAGATTAGTAATTCTATTTTTTATTCACTGTAGCCATACAGGCAAAACTTTTATATGCGTACAATTATTGAACCCTTCAAAATAAAATCGGTAGAACCTATTTATTTTAATACCCGTGAAGAAAGAGAAACAATTCTTTCCAATGCTTTTTATAATCCTTTTTTAATTAAAGCCAACGATGTGTTGATTGACTTGCTTACCGACAGTGGCACCAGTGCCATGAGCAGCAATCAATGGGCGGGCATTATGAAAGGAGATGAGTCTTATGCAGGCAGTCCCAGTTTTTTTCGTTTTGAAAAAGTTATTAAAGAAATTACCGGCTATCCCATTGCTATTCCCACGCATCAGGGTAGGGCTGCCGAAAAAATTCTTTTCTCTATACTGGGCGGTGCCGGAAAATATTTTATCAGCAATACTTTATTTGATACTACCCGGGCCAACATTGAATTTTCTGGTGCTGCCGGAATTGATTTGCCCTGCGAAGAAGGCAAACATCCATCTATACCCGCACCCTTTAAAGGAAACATGGATGTCGCAACTTTGAAAAGAACGATTGCAGAAATTGGAGTAGCCAATATTCCAATGGTGATCATGACAGTTACCAACAACTCAGGCGGTGGACAACCGGTGAGCATGCAAAACATTAAAGAAGTAAGCGCCGTTTGCAAAGAAAATAATATTCCTTTCTTTATTGATGCTTGTCGCTTTGCTGAAAATTGTTATTTCATAAAACTAAGGGAAGCTGGATATGCCAATATCCCTGTACCACAAATAGCGGCCGAACTTTTTTCTTATGCCGATGGATGCACTATGAGTGCTAAGAAAGATGCATTTGCAAACATCGGCGGATTTCTTGCAATGAAAGATTTGGAGCTGGCAAACAGTTGCCGCAACCTGCTCATCATTACCGAAGGTTTTACAACTTATGGTGGCCTTGCAGGTCGTGATCTGGAAGCCATCGCCATAGGATTGCAGGAAGTAATGGATGAAAATTATTTACAGTATCGCATTCGCAGTATTGAATACCTCACTCATAAACTAATAGCAGCCGGTGTGCCTGTAATGCAACCTGCAGGTGGTCATGCCGTGTATCTCGATGCTAAAGCATTTCTGCCACATATTCCTGTGCATCAGTATCCCGGTCAGGCACTGGCTTGTGCACTTTATACAGAAGGTGGCATACGCAGTGTAGAAATAGGATCGCTGATGTTTGGAAAATATGACAACAACAATCAACTAGTTCCTGCGGCCTTAGAACTTGTACGACTGGCTATTCCTCGCCGTGCATATACACAAAGTCATATTGACTATGTGGCTGAAGTGATTACTGAGGTATTTGAAAAAAGAAATCATATAGGCGGATTGGAAATTATAGAAGAAACACCGCTGCTAAGACATTTCACTGCAAAATTGAAACCTGTAAAATAAAATACGATGGCAACAAAAATAAAAAGAAGCTGGGCTGAGCCCTATAAAATGAAAATGGTGGAGTTGTTGAAAATGACCACACCTGCCCAACGGAAAAAAGCATTGACAGCAGCAGGCTATAATACATTTCTGCTAAAGTCGGAAGATGTGTATATCGACTTGCTTACCGATAGTGGAACATCTGCCATGAGTGACCGGCAATGGGCAGGCATGATGATGGGAGATGAAGCCTATGCCGGAAGCAAAAATTTTTATCATCTGGAAGATGTCGTAAAATCAGTTTATGGATATAAATATTTGGTGCCCACACATCAAGGACGTGGTGCAGAAAATATTCTTTCAAAAATTTTGATTAAGAAAGGCAATATCGTGCCCGGCAATATGTATTTCACTACAACAAGGCTGCACCAAGAGCTGGCCGGTGGCCGGTTTGAAGATATCATTATAGATGAAGCACACGATCCGGATAATGAGTTTCCCTTTAAAGGAAATGTGGACTTGAGTAAACTGGATAAGCTGGTAAAAAAATATGGGGCAAAAAAAATTGCCTACGTAAGTATTGCTACCAGTGTGAATATGGCAGGTGGTCAGCCCATCAGTCTTAAAAACCTGAAAGAACTGAGAGCATATACCAAGAAGCATGGCATCCTCATCATACATGATATGACTCGTGTGGCAGAGAATGCATATTTTATACAGCAGAAAGAAAAAGACTACGGAAACAAATCTGTAAAAGCAATTGTAAAAGAAATCTGCTCACTTACCGATGGCGCTACCATGAGTGCCAAAAAAGATGCATTGGTAAACATTGGCGGGTTTTTAACCATCAACGATTGGAATATTTTTGAAGAAGCAAGAAATATGGTGGTGGTGTATGAAGGCCTGCACACGTATGGTGGCCTTGCAGGCAGAGATATGGAAGCCATGGCCATTGGCATAAAAGAAAGTGTGGATGATGATCACATCAGAGCTAGGGTAGGACAAGTAATTTACCTTGGTGAAAAAATGAAAGACTATGGTATTCCAATTGTAAGGCCAACAGGAAGTCATGGGATTTTTGTGGATGCAAAAAAATTTCTACCTCATATTCCACAAACTGCCTATACGGCACAAACACTGGCAGCGGAAGTGTATCTGGATTCGGGGGTGAGAACAATGGAAAGAGGCATAGTATCTGCCGGTAGAAAACCCAATGGCGAAAATTATTTTCCAAAACTGGAACTGGTTAGGTTTACCATTCCCCGTCGTGTATATACACAGGCGCACATGGATGTGATAGCTGAATCAACAGCGAGGGTTTTTGAACGCAGGCATCAGATCAAAGGATTGAAAATGGTGTACGAACCAAAATATCTACGTTTCTTTCAGGCAAGATTTGAAAAACTATAATCAGCCAAACAAATAGGCAACTCCACTGTTAACCGGCTCGCAGAGGTCCGCAATTTTTTTCTCTTTGCACAATTGCTGAAAAAGATCTCTCACCTTTTTATAATCATTATGAATAGGGCAGGGGTGGGTGGCAGAGCATTTGCTCAACCCCAAACCACATTGGTTAAAAACATTTTTGCCATCAATGGTTTCTACAATTTGAATAATGGGAAGCTGAATTTGTTTTGCATTTAAAAAAAATCCACCGTTTGGTCCCTTGCTGCTGTTGATGATATTTTCTTTCGCCAGCAGTTGCAATACCTTGCCTACTGTATGCTCGCTTGCATCTATGGTATGTGCTATTTCAAGAATGCCTGCTTTTTCTCCGGTTTCAAATTTTGAAGCCAGATAGATAACCGCTTTAATGGCTGTTTTGCAAGTAAGGCTCAGCATAATTAATAGTTTAGAAATTTTTTTCCTTCATCAGAAATACGTTCATAATTCCAGGGAGGGTCAAAGGTCAGGTTTAATATTACTTCTTCTCCATCAAAGGTAGTTTCCAATGCTCTTTTCGCAGCAGCCGTTATGGATTCACCCATGGGGCAAAACTGCGTAGTGAGTGTCATGGATAAAAAGATTTTTTTTCCTTCTTCATCAAAATCTAATTGATATACCAGCCCCAGATCCACAATGTTTAACCCAATTTCGGGATCAATTACATTTTCTAATGCAGCCAGTGCAATGGTACATTTAATATTATTATTGGTAACTACATTCATAGCATTTTTGCTTTATGATTTACCACCGTGAATACGTTCATATTGTATAGCACTGCCGTTACTATCAATATGATAGCTGCAATGTTGAGTAATAAAACATTTGACAAAGTGGCGGCTGTTATAAAAAGAACAAAACCGCCCAGATAAGTCACCACCATTAAAGAAAAAATCTTGCTTTTGAACAAGTCTTTTGGATTGGGCGTTTTACCTAGTCCGGCCTTATCGTGATATACTTTGTTCCAAATAATAAAAGGCAGCGTTTTAAATGTCATGCCCAGAATAATAGCAGTTATCCATCCAAAGAAAATAATAAAACCATATATAAGTGCCATTCTTCCATTTATATCATTGGAAAACAGCAATCCGGTGATGCTTACTAAGAAAATAAGCGGTATCAACATCATCAGCACCGAAAGGAGTGATATTTTTACCTGCTCGTCCACCTGTTTTCTAATGCGATGTTTATAACATTTATAACAGTACACAGCAAAAAGCATAAGACCCAGCAATACGGCAATAACGGGCAGCATAAATAGCGAATTACCGGGAGCAAAAAGAAATATCAGTACAAAGGAAATCAATCCTGCGTTTATTAAAAAGAAGATGATCCACAGCAGACGGTCGTTTTTATACTTTGAAATAAGAAATAAAGGAATCAACCGGCTGCCCACACCTACAATCAACAACAAGAACCAACCTATCACTCCTGTATGTGCATGTATGGGCAAATAGGCTACTGAAGATTTAGGCATAAAGTTGTAAGTGAAGTTGTACACTAATGACAAGCCATAAAACACAGTAAGTAATAGCCAGGCAGTAGCTGCTAAAACAAAATATGCATGTACATTTTTTGATTTACTTTTTGATATGCTGATACAGAGATTGATGAAATAACAAATAACAGAAAGCAAAACAAAGCGGCCACCCCATTTGGCAGGCCATCCCATATTGAACACAAAAAATCCATAAACCAACAGTGGAATGCCTATAGCTGCCAGCCAGAAAGAAGCATGTGCCAGCTTTACACTGTGCAAACTTTTTTCAATAAGCACGGGCACCAGTTGGTGGCTGGCTCCCAAAATAATCATAGTACCCCAACCCAATGCCATACCGTGTGTAAGCGCTAAAATATGTGGATGAAAATAATGTTGTGTAAATGCTTCTGTTGATAACAGCAGCAGTACTGTGCTTACCAGAAAAGAAAGGGATGCATAAAGATAGAAGGGCACTACTACTTTATGTGTCGTGTTTTTTACTACGGAACCCGATGGAAAAGCACCAAACATGTTATGGTTTAAAAATTAATAAGTACACTTCGCCGTCACCTATTTTTTTGATGCGGTAATCAAATTTTCTTTCCTGCAATTCGGGAAGTAAAAATACGGGGATGCGTTTGTGATATACATAAAGTGCCTGATCGTCAGCCAGCACATCCAGTGCTTCCAGAATCGTCATCATAGGCTTGGGCATTTCCATTTGCCGTACATCTATCGTCACCAGTTTGTTTTCAAACTTCTTGATAATTGCTTCCCAATCGCCATCATTTTTTTCGGGAGGGGCAGCCGCATCGGTGGTTTTTTCAGGTTTAAGAAAATAAGTAATCACCAAATCTTCATGCACGGTTTCCACAAAGTATTGAAATCCCTGCTTACTTAATAATGCAATGAGCGGAGTGGGTTCAAAACTATTGATCAGTTTCAATACAGCACCCGGGTCCAGTTGCTTTATTGTTCCGGTTATTTCTTTAAAGGGGTCTTTATCGGCGGCAATAATGGGCCGCACATCTAGCTCAACCACCTTTTTTTCATCAAGGCTATTTATAAAAGCCGGTAGCTGATTTGTGGTTTCAATTTTTGAAGCTTCTGTTTTATCGTCAATGGCAAAACCCAGTGGTTTCAGTTTTTCAAAAAAATCGGAGGCCGTACAACCGGCCACCTTGCTGGCCATGGCAATGGTGGTACGTGAAGCCATAATTTTTCGCAGCAGCGGATTTCTTAGTTTGTTAAACTTGGGCGATATGCTGATGATGGCTTCTAAAGCAGCAGGGTGCTGTTTTAATATTTGTGCAATTTTTGTATTGACTGAAATCGTCATGATGATTCAAATATCAGATATTCACTAAAGACTTACCACTCAATATATAAAAAGAGAACAGGAAAGTTGCCCTTCTTTTCAAACCAAAACACTAAGAAAATAAAGAAGGGAACTTTCCTGTAATCGCTCAGGCATTCAATTGTTGCTCTGCCTTAAGCGCTTTTGGAAAAAGAATATTATTTTCAAGATGTACGTGTATGTGAAGGTCTTCTTCAAACTCATCTAACATTCTGTAGAGCAAACTATATGAAGCACAGGCATCGTCAGGCAACACATAGTTTTGAGTAAGTGTTCTGATTTCTTCCATGTTCTTTCCTACTACTTCATGCTCCATCTCCATCATATTGATGGGGTTTTGAACCGTACCGAAATGAGATGCCTGAAGTGGTTGTGTATTTTTTTGAGCCGTTACAATATCTTTTATGTAAGGAAATAATATACGTTCTTCTTTTACCATGTGGTTCATCATTTCATTGTACACTTCTTCTACCAGTTCTCTTACCGGCAAAAGTTCGGGATGACGGCTGCCATGTACCCGGGCAACTTTGTTTGCATAAGCCAGTATGTCAGGAAGATTTTTCTTTACATAACTGTGATGTGTATTTACAATATAATCGGCCAGAAAATCCAGTTCCCATTCATTATAAGGAAGCGGCCTGCTGCTGACCACTTTATCAGCCTGCAATAATTCCTGTTCAATTTTTGCAACATCTAATCCTTTTTCGCTACAAGCTTCTTTCACGGTTTTTTTGCCACCGCAACAAAAATCCAAACCATATTTTCTAAAAATCTGCGCCTTGCGTAAATCTTTTGCAGCAATTTCTCCAAGCGTTTCTTCATTTTCTCCGCTGATGCGACGGGTGATTTTTATTTTCCACCACTGAGGTCCTTGTTCCAGATATTCCCAGTTAAAAATATTTCCCCGCTCACCTAATAGCTGATAATATAGCGGCTTGGGATCGTGGTCGTTGTGTATGATGAGACTCTCGCCTTCATTCAGCTCGTCAAAGCGATTGAAGATGGTAGGATGCTTTTGCCTGGGTTCCAGCAGTGTTACATTCAGAATATTCTCCGTAGTTGTTTCCATGATGAAGTGTTTTGTTTAATGAACATAGGTAAAGGAAAAATAATAATAAAAGTATTTAAATGCTTTTATTTACTTTTTGATGACATTTCGTCCCGGCTCCAGCGCAGTTTTGTTTTTATGCCAAGATGCAGTCCCGAATATTTTATCTGATTGAGTTGCAATGTATAAACCTCACCCGGCACACCTAAAGCCAACGGATGCCTTTTATAAAAGTGCGTAGTTGCTTGAAGGGTAAGTGGGTTTTCATTGACTAAAATCACTCCTTGAAACTGAATGCCCTGGGTTGAAAACCTGCTTAACTTATTGGGCAAAATGGTACCTGCTACTTTTGGATTGGTATGTATAATTTTGGAATGATGGGTTGCTACTGATGATTTGAAATATAAAAGAACCTGATCACTGTTGAAGGCAATAAAAACGGTGAAGCAATAGGGATTTCCTTCAGCATCTATGCAACAAATGGTGGCACAGGTTTGTTTATTTATAAATATTTCAATCTCTTTATTCATTGTACAGCAATAATTCTTACAGGGCAGGCCTTAGCCGTTAGCCGCGATAGAGAAATATTTTTATCAGCAATATGAAGCACATAAACATTATTTTTCTGCTGGCTGTTTAGCAAAGTTGCTTTTCCGTCTTTTTTTGACATACGCCAGTATTCCGGCTGCATATTTTCACAAACGCCACAGCCAATACATTTATTTCTATGTTGTATCAACTTAGCCATCTGCAATAATTTTATACATTTTATCCGAAGCGGTTACTTTAGTGGCAAATGGAAAAGTAATCTTATCGCCTTTTTCGGCAGTTGTTTGCTCGCTGCCATTTACAATCAAGGAATTAAGTTTTTCTTTTACCATGCCGCAATGTGTACTTGTAATCATGATATGGTCACCGGTTTTTAACTTACCTGATTCTATTATAAATTCTCCCACACCTATTTTGGGATAATATTTACTTCCTTTACCAATATAAATTTTTTTCTCGGTAGCGGCCGAGCCCGGATGCGGAGTCCATTCACCCATTTTTCTTCCTAAATAATATCCTTCCCAAAAACCACGATTATAAACAGTGGCTAATTGCTTTTTCCACTGTTCAATTTTGTGTGCATTGTAAGTTCCATAATGCACAGCTTCTATGGCTTCTCTATAGCAATTTGTAACTGTTTGAACATAATCGGCTCCTTTGGTACGTCCTTCAATTTTCAAAACAGCGACACCACTGGCTATTACCTGATCCAGTATATCTATAGTACACAAATCTTTCGGCGACATGATGTACTCATTTTCTATCACCAGTGCTTCACCCGATACTTTATCGGTTACTTCATAAGCTCTTCTGCAGTTTTGTACACATGCACCACGGTTGGCCGATGCGTTTTGTGCGTGCAGGCTTAAATAACATTTGCCTGAAATAGCCATGCACAATGCGCCATGTATAAAAATTTCAATCTGTACCAACTCACCGGACGGCCCTTTTATTTTTTTTCTTTTTATGGCGTCGGTTATTTTTTTTACCTGCACCAGCGTAAGTTCCCTTGCCAGCACCATTACATCAGCATATTTTGAAAAAAATATTACCGATTCAAGATTGCTGATGTTGGCCTGTGTAGAAATATGTACGGGTATATTCATTTGCCTGCATAGTTCCAGTACTGCAAAATCAGATGCTATGACTGCATCAATTTTTTGTTTTTGGGTTTCCTTTAAAATATTTCTCAGCAACTGCATATCATGTTCATACATCACCGTGTTTAAGGTGAGATAGCAGCGAATACCCGCTTTTTTGCAAATGGATTTGATTTGTTTTAAGTCCTTAATGGAAAATGGGTATGAGGAGCGGGTTCTCATGTTTAGCTGCTCTACCCCAAAGTAAACAGCATCGGCCTTACTGTTGATGGCGGCCTGCAAACTTTCAAATGAGCCTACCGGAGCTAAAAGACTTACCTGTTTCTGCATGGCAAAGAATTTCTAATATGAACATAAATTTTGTTGACAAATATTTGGTGTGCTATAATGATTTCATAAAACAGGCTCTTTGTTTATGTTGTCTTGCATCAAAGTATTCCCACATGGATTGTACTTTATGGTTATCTTCCAGTTCAGGATTACTCTCTGCAAAAGCGATTCCGTTTTTTATGAATGATAGATTAATATCTCTCATCAACATTGCATTTACACCTTTACCCTGCAGATCTTTGCGTACAGCTACCAGCAATAAATCTGCCGTATTATTTTTTTTGAACGCTTTCATGATATGAAGAAAACCAAACGGGAATAATTTTCCTTCTGATTTTTGCAAAGCAATAGAAAGTGAAGGCATGGTAATGGCAAAGCCTGCCAATTCCTTATTTGCATCTAATACCAGCGACACAAATTCGGGTTTTATAAAGGAAAGGTATTTTTTTATATTGTATTCGATCTGTCGTTCATTTAATGCTACCATACCAAATAACCCGGCGTAAGCTTCATTCAACAGATTAAAAATGTTATTGGCAAAAGGTTGTATTTCTTTTTTGGTTGTTGGTTTTAAAGAGGTTAAATGCAATCTCCTTTCAACAATAGCGGCTAACTTTTGCAACTTTTCAGAAACCTGAGTGCCCAATGATATTTTATATTCTACCCATCCGGTTTCTTTTTTATATCCTGCTTTTTGAATTGTTTCGGGATAGTATGGAAAATTATAAATGGTTGCAAAAGTGCCCAGCTCTTCAAAGCCGGCTGTCAGCATACCAGCATAGTCAAAGTTGGTAAAACCGAGTGGGCCATGTACTGCTTTCATCCCTTTGGCTCTGGCCCATTTTTCTGCTGCCTGTAGTAGTGCAAATGCCGTGTTTTCATCTTCAATAAAATCAAACCAGCCAAAACGTGCATAGGGTTGTTGCCATTGTGCTATGAATTTGTGATTGATGATTCCTGCAATACGGCCGGCAAGTTTGCCTTCTTTATATGCCAGCCAGTATTTTGCTTCACAAAACTCAAGTGCGGGGTTTTGATTTTTATCGAAAGTGGCAGCAATGTCTTTATAAAGCTGGGGTACATAATATTTGTTTCCTTTATACAACTCGAGTGGGAAATTGATAAAGGCCTTCAGTTGCTTTTTTGTGCTTACCTCTATTATTTCTATGTCCTTATATTGTTTTGGTTTTTGTGCTTCTTGTAATAGTTTTTGCTCACCGGAAATGATACAGTTTTCCAACGTTTGCAATATTTTATTGGCTTCCTCTAAGTTAAAATCTGCATGATATTTTTTGGCAACGCCAAATTTGCTGAGTTCAAAATGATGAGTAGGCTGAATGTCATGATTATTGAGACAGGCTTTTGCGCAGGAGAGCGGACAACCATCAATTACCACTATAGGCCGGCCCGATTTTGCTGTATGTAAAAGCTTTTTTACGTTGCCGCCTACACCCACTATGCAACTCATTTCTGCCACCGACTTTCTATCGAGTTGCAAGGCCAGATAATTCGTCATTTGTGCAGCACTGCTGCATCCTGAGCAGGCGTAAACTATGGGTTTGTTGTCAGTATTGTTTTTCAAATGCTTGATTGGGTTAAACGTACCAATTTTTAATATAAATATTCAAAGGGCTGTTTGCAAAATTAGTAATAAAANNGCAATTTGAAAATGGTCAAACGTTGGCCGATTGAACCGATAAAGATATTTTTGTCCTTAATTTACGATGTCTGAATTTAGAATTTTTTAAATAACGTATAAATGCTACAGGTTACAAAAATATTTTATTTTGAAATGGCTCATGCCCTTGCAGGGTATGAGGGTGCTTGCAAAAATATACATGGACATTCTTACGAATTGCATGTAACCGTATTGAAGGCAATAGATGACCAACATTATTTACCGCCTCCCGGTTTTATAATTGATTTTAAAGAGATAAAGAAACTGGTGAATGAGTATGTGATAAAAGAATTGGATCATAAATTATTGCTTTCAAAAGGCTATCTTGGCAAACAGTCTCATTTGAGTACATTGGCGAATCTGGTAATTTGGGAGGCAGAGCCTACGGCAGAAAATATTTTAATATTTATTCGCCTGGTTTTAGAAAAGCATTTTTCTGCTTCCATACAATTGGCCAGATTAAAACTTTTTGAAACCAAAGATTCTTATGCCGAATGGCTGAATACCAATGTTCATCGCTAATTTTAGGATTATGTTTTCAAAAACAACAGAATACGCTCTAAGAGCTGTTATATATATTGCTCAAAAGGGTACGGAAGAAAATAAATTGGGACTTGCTGATATTGCAAAAGCCATTCATTCTCCCCGTTCTTTTACAGCAAAAATTTTGCAGCAACTTACAGCAGGTGGCAAAATCATAAGTTCGGTACGTGGCCCGGGCGGTGGTTTTTATATTTCGGCAAAAGCAAAAAAATTGCCCGTAAGGTCGGTACTGTCAGTAATGGGCGAAGATGTAAAACTTGAAAAATGTGTTTTGGGGTTGAAACACTGCTCGGAGGAAAAACCTTGTCCGATGCATGCTTCTTATAAATTGATAAAACCTTTAATCATTGATTTGTTTGAATCTAAAACAATTGAAATGCTGGCTAACGAAGTGAGTGCCGGTAAAAGCAATATTGGAAATCTTTAGTTGATAAATTCCACAAAATATCAGAAAGAAAGATTTTTCTAAAAAGTATATTCTTTACAATGTTTTCTCCATTACGTAATGTGGAATGGTTACTTCATTAAATTCGTGGCCCGATACCCGGTATCCCATTTTTTCATAAAAACCAATTGCATTTTTTCGGGCATGCATTGTCAGTACTTTAAACCCTCTATCTCTTGCCAGATTTTCTGCAAAATGCATCAATGCCCTGCCCACTCCTTTGCCTTGCAAATCATTTAATACAGCCATCTGCCGAAGTCTAACCTTTTGATGTCCTTCTTCTACCAGCATACAGCATCCCAAAATATGCTCGTCTTCAAAAGCCGCAATCAGCATATTGTTTTTTTCCGATTCCAGTTCTTCCATAGAAAAATTGAGCCCAAGCGGACGACGCAAAATTTCGTAACGCAGCTGTACCATCTGCATATACTCCGGGCTACCGTGGTCCAAAATTTTTAGGGCCATGAACAAAGAATTAATGTAAAAACAAATTGGGATTAACCGTCGTAGCGACAAAATACAAAGAACTAACAACACCACCAACCATTTGTTAGCTTTATTTTGAGTTTTATTATTGTTTAAAAGAAGGTACTACCCATTAATTTTCAGCGATTTGGGATAATTCTGAAAAAATTTGTGTTTCCGGTGCATATTAATTCAAAAAGTATATTTTTGCTGCTTGTAATCAAAACTTTAAGAACATGTCAGACATTGCATCAAGAGTTAAGAAAATTATTATTGACAAGCTGGGCGTTGATGAATCAGAAGTAACCAACGAAGCTTCTTTTACTAACGACCTCGGCGCCGATTCATTAGACACCGTTGAGCTTATAATGGAGTTTGAAAAAGAGTTCAACATCTCTATTCCTGATGAGCAGGCTGAAACCATCACTACGGTTGGTCAGGCAATTGCTTACCTGGACGAAAACGCCAAGTAAAAAACAGGATTCCGCTTTGTAGCGGGACGATAATCTTACCGCCTTTGTTTGCTCTCATGCAGCGAAGGCGGTTTTATCTTATTAAGCGATGAGCATGGTTTTCTAAAGTGCCATTTCATCTGAAATTGTTTTTATTCAGAACGATTTTTTGCTGATTTTTTTCAATCCCCTTGTTTACATTTGGGATGAAAAAAATAAGGTGAGATTGGTTTAACTATTTTATCTTACAGCCGTATGGAATTAAAAAGGGTTGTTGTTACAGGTATGGGTGCGCTGACACCACTTGGAAACACTGTTGATGAATACTGGAACAGTCTCATCAATGGCGTGTCAGGCGCCGATATGATTACTTTATTTGATGCTTCAAAATTCAGAACCAAATTTGCTTGCGAGGTAAAAGGTTTTGATGCCACTCAATATTTGGACAGAAAAGAAGCCCGAAAAATTGATCGCTTCACTCAGTTTGCATTGGTAGTAAGCGACCAAGCCATGGCAGATGCAGGTCTTACAAAAGATAATATTAACCCTGATCGTATTGGTGTTGTATTTGCCAGTGGTATTGGCGGTTTAATCACCTTTCAACACGAAGTAACTGATTTTGCCCGGGGCGATGGTACTCCTCGATTTAATCCATTCTTTATTCCCAAAATGATACTGGATATTGCTGCCGGTCAAATCAGTATGCGGCATAACCTACGTGGGCCAAATTTTGCTGTGGTAAGTGCCTGCGCCAGTAGCACCAATGCTATAATGGATGCTTTCAATCTGATACGTTTAGGCAAGGCCGATATCTTGGTAACAGGAGGAAGCGAAGCAGTCATCAGCGAAGCTGGAGTGGGTGGTTTTAATGCCATGAAGGCGATGAGTGAAAGAAATCATGACCCTAAAACTGCAAGCAGACCTTATGATAAAGATCGTGACGGTTTTGTAATGGGCGAGGCCTGTGGTATTTTAATATTGGAGGAACTGGAACATGCCAAAGCAAGAGGCGCAAAAATATATTGCGAAATAGCAGGTGCAGGAGCTACTGCCGATGCACACCATATTACGGCACCACATCCCGAAGGATTGGGGGCCAAAAATGTAATGCTGGTAGCATTGGATGATGCGGGTATGAAGGCTGATGAAATTGACTACATCAATACGCATGGCACATCAACACCCATTGGTGATGGAGCCGAAGTAAAAGCCATTGTTCAGGTCTTTGGCGACCATGCTTACCATCTCAACATCAGCGCTACCAAATCAATGACCGGACACTGCTTGGGTGCAGCAGGAGTAATAGAAGCCATTGCCAGCATAAAAGCAGTGATACATGATGAAGTGCCACCCACTATCAATCACTTTACCGATGATCCTGAACTGGACCCCAAACTTAATTTTACTTTCAACAAATCTCAAAAGAGAACCGTAAGAGCAGCATTGAGCAATACGTTTGGTTTTGGTGGACACAATGCTTGTGTGATTGTGAAAAAATATGTTGAGTAATTATTATACATCTTGAATTTTCGGTGCCGGTTTTTTACATTTGATGAATACCAACAATTTCAATAATATTTCGTAGCTTAACCGCCGTGGATTTTTTCAAATTCTTTTCAGGAAAACATGAAAACTCCAGTTTTAAAAAGGAGTTGAAAGATATGCTGGGTTTTAAACCCGGTAATTATTCGCTTTATAAAACGGCACTTACGCATCGCTCCATCAGAGAGGGTGCGGATGAAAATAATGAAAGGCTGGAATACTTAGGCGATGCGGTGCTGAGTACCATCGTAGCCGATTTTCTTTTTAAGCGTTATCCATACAAAGAAGAAGGCTTTTTAACGGAGATGCGGAGCAAAATGGTAAACCGTCAGCAGTTGAATGATATTGCCGTGCGTATGGGATTAAAGAAAATTACTTTATTCAATAAAATGGATGGCTCGCTAAAGGTGAGTCAGATTTTTGGCAATACACTGGAGGCGTTGGTAGGTGCTTTATATCTTGATTTGGGCTACAAAAAAACAGCCAAATGGGTGCTTGAAAATATTATTCTGCCCCACATGTTTATGGACGACCTGGAGCATCTGGAAATAAACCATAAAAACAAACTTTATGGCTGGGCCAATAAAAATGGAATCGTGCTGGAGTTTGAAACAATAAATGAAAGATTGGAAAACGGGAGACGATTGTTTACGGTAGCGGCTGTTTTAGACGGGAAAAATATGGGAGAGGGGAAAGCATTTAATAAAAAAGATGCATCGCAAATAGCGGCGCAGATTGCCGTTGAAAAAATGGGAATCATAAATTCTGATTCATAAATTGTAAAGCAAAACTTTAGCATTTGAAAATTTTAATAAAGAACCATTCAACTGTTTTATTGGCTTTAGCCTGTGTTGTATTTGTCATTTCCTGTAAAACACAAACCCGGAAAGGAGCCAATGGCGTTACCTATAATACCGCACAGGAGTATAACGATTATATTGTGGGCAGGCAAACAAAGTTGGTTGAGCGAGTTATGGATTTTGTAAAAGTATCTCAAACCGATTTGGATGCTGCTGAAGTGTTGCTGGATACTTGTGTAAAAGAAGCACATCAAATGGCGAACGAAATAAAAGGTATGTCGCCATTTAAAAATGATTCTACTTTAAGAGACGCAGCGGTTTCTATATTCGGATTTTACGAAAAAATTTTTGATAAAGATTATCGTGATTTAATACACCTGAAGAAAGAACAGGATGGTACGTCAATGGAAATTGAAAATAGAATAAGGGAAATTGTAACGAAAGTTACTGAAGAAGAAAAAGGATTTGACAACCGTTTTCGAACAGCGCAGCAAGCATTTGCTTCCAAAAACAAATNNGGAAAATGATATTCAGAAAAAGTTTGAAAAAGAAATTAATTAAGTTCAGACTTCTTTTTCCATACACAGTTCAATGAGCACACCCTGTGTGTCTTTGGGGTGCACAAAACAAACTAATTTATTATCTGCACCTGTTTTGGGCGTTTCATTTAATAATCTGAAGCCTTCATTTTTTAGCCTTTTCATTTCAGCATCTATATCTTTTACTTCAAAGGCAATATGATGAAGACCTTCACCTTTTTTTTCAATAAATCGTGCAATGACACCATCGGAATCAGTACTTTCCAATAATTCAATTTTATTGGGGCCGGTTTTAAAAAAAGCCGTATTTACTTTTTCAGATTCCACCAGCTCGGTTTTGTAACAAGCGGTGTTCAGCAACTTTTCAAATAGCGGTATGGAGTCTTTCAAACTTTTGACTGCAATGCCAATATGTTCAATTTTTTGCATAAAATCCTTTGCGAATTCGGTAAAATGTACTTCAGAAACGAATTTAGACCTTTCCGCTTAGACCCATTTAGGTTAATTTTGCAATAGAAACAAAACAAGCGAGGATTCTCAATCATGTTGCAATTTCCCATTTATCTTGACCATAATGCTACCACGCCCTGCGACCCCAGGGTGGTAGATGCTATGCTGCCTTATTTCACCAATAGTTTTGGCAATGCAGCCAGTCGCAACCATTCATTTGGCTGGCAGGCCGAAGAAGCCGTTGACTATGCAAGAGAGCAAGTAGCCAAATTGATAGGCGCCGACCCAAAAGAAATCATTTTTACCAGTGGTGCTACAGAAGCTGATAATCTTGCCATCAAAGGTGTTTTTGAAATGTATGCCAGTAAAGGCAATCATATCATTACCTGCAACATTGAGCACAAAGCAGTATTGGACACTTGTAAACACATAGAGAAAGAAGGTGGTGAAGTAACTTACCTGAAAGTAAAAGAAAACGGATTGGTAGATCTTGCCGAACTGGAAGCCGCTATTAAACCAACTACGATTCTCATTGCGCTGATGTATGCCAATAATGAAATTGGCACCATTATGCCCATGAAAGAAATAAGTGCTATAGCAAAAAAACATAATGTACTTGTGTTTAGCGACGCTACACAGGCCGTAGGAAAAATTCCTGTGGATGTTAATAAAGATGGTATCGATCTGATGGCTTTTTCGGCTCATAAAATGTATGGACCAAAAGGTATCGGCGCTTTATATGTTCGTCGCAAAAACCCAAGAGTAAAAGTAACCGCACAAATTGATGGCGGTGGACACGAAAGAGGTATGCGCAGCGGCACTTTGAATGTACCCGGTATTGTAGGTTTTGGAAAAGCCTGCGAAATTTGCCTCAATGAAATGGAGGCAGAAACCAAGCGAGTAAGTGCATTGAGAGATAAGTTGCAAACTGAATTGTTGAAGTTGGAAGAAAGCTATCTGAATGGCGATAAAGAACACAAGTTGCCTCATGTTACCAATATTTCTTTTAAATATGTTGAAGGAGAAGGATTGATGATGGGCTTTAATAAAAATATTGCAGTATCATCCGGCTCGGCCTGTACTTCTGCTTCATTGGAGCCATCATACGTTTTAAAAGCATTGGGTCTGGGCGACGATCTGGCACACAGTTCCCTACGTTTTGGACTAGGAAGATTTACAACAGAAGAACAAATAGACTATACCATAGAACAGGTAAGTAATACGGTAAATAAACTGAGGGAAATGAGTCCGCTATGGGAAATGTTTAAAGAAGGGATAGATTTGAACAGCATTGAATGGGCACATCACTAACCGTTGAAATTTGACAGGGAAAAAATTCAAAGGAGCCTGTCAGCAATAAAATAAAATCTTTGATTTTTTTTGAACCTTAAACTTTTTAAAAATGGCATACAGCGAAAAAGTAATAGACCACTATCACAACCCCAAAAATGTGGGTACATTAGATAAGACTAAAAACAATGTAGGTACCGGTTTGGTAGGCGCACCCGAGTGTGGCGATGTGATGCGTCTGCAAATTGAAGTGGACGAAACAACCGGCGTTATTAAGGATGCCAAGTTTAAAACTTTTGGCTGTGGTTCTGCTATTGCTTCCTCTTCACTGGCAACTGAGTGGCTGAAAGGTAAATCGGTAGATGATGCGGTGAAGATTGATAATATGACGATTGTCGAGGAGTTGAATCTGCCTCCTGTAAAAATTCACTGCTCTGTTCTGGCTGAAGATGCTATTAAAGCAGCGATCAACGATTATCGAAAAAAGAACGGTTTGGAAGAATTGAAGTTTGACGAATCTGTTGTTCATTAATTCCTAAATCTGCTTAGCAGTCATCGTAACTTAAATACGACGAAAACCCAAATGGAAACAACGACTTTAAATACACAGGCAAACAGCATCTACATCAGCGACAAAGCCAAGGTGAAGGTCAATCAATTAATGAGCGATGCAGGAATTGGTGCTGATGCTTCTTATTTTTTAAGAGTAGGTGTTGTAGGCGGTGGTTGTTCCGGTCTTAGCTACAAACTCGATTTTGACAATGAAGTAAAGCCTATGGATCAGGTGTTTGAAGATAATGGGCTTAAAATTGTTACCGATTTAAAAAGTTTCTTATATCTGGTAAATACAACGCTTGACTTCAGCGACGGCCTCAATGGCAAAGGCTTCTACTTTACCAATCCTAATGCCAGCAGAAGTTGTGGCTGCGGCGAAAGTTTTGCAGTATAATCAAAGGCTATAATTGATTCGTTAAAAAGTTGACAAAGACCTCTTGCATTTTACATAGGCCATACAACTTTTAAACTTTATAGCTATTTTGCAGCCTACAACCTATGTGGTCAATTTGCAAAAAAGAACTCCGCCAGTTTTTCAGCAGCCTTACCGGTTATATTGCTATCATTGTTTTTTTATTGGCAAACGGTTTGGTGTTATTTTCATTTAAAGGAGAGAATAACATTTTTGATTTTGGCTATGCTACTTTAGATAAATTCTTTCAACTGGCCCCATGGGTGTTGTTGTTTTTAATTCCGGCTATATGTATGAGGAGCTTTGCAGAGGAGTTTAAAACCGGCACCTTTGAAATTTTGCAAACCCGGCCATTGACCCGTTGGCAAATTGTAATGGGCAAATACCTCGGCAGCCTTTTGGTTGTTTTTATTGCACTGCTTCCTACTATCGTATATGTTTTTTCAATTCAACGTTTAGCGGCAGGCGAGGGGATCGATAGTGGAGCTACCATGGGTTCCTACATTGGATTGTTTTTTCTTGCATCCGTCTTTACCGCTATATGTACTTGTTGCAGCAGTTTTACCAATAATGCAGTAGTGGCTTTTATTGCCGGCCTTTTGGGATGTGCCTTGTTGTATTATGGTTTCAGCGCCATCAGCAAATTGCCGACATTGAGCAGTGGCGCCGATTATTATGTAGAAATGGCGGGTATAGATTTTCATTACCGTAGCATCAGCCGCGGATTAATTGACACAAGGGATATTATTTATTTCTTATCAGTAATATTCTTATTTCTAACCATAACCAACAGGAATTTGCTGAAAAAATAATGAAAGCGATTAATAAAATATTTGCTTCAAAATACTGGTGGCTTTTGTTACTGGTTTTCCTGGTATTGGTCAACTATGCAGCTTCTGTTATTCATACCCGGTTCGATCTTACAAAAGAAAAACGATATACGTTAAGTAAAACAACAAAACATCTCATTTCGTCTCTGGACGATAAGGTACAAATTGATGTCTTTTTAAAAGGCGATTTCCCTTCGGGATTTAAAAAATTGGCAGGTACCACAAAAGAATTTCTAAACCTGCTAAAAGACCGAAACAGCTCCAAAATTAATTTCAGATTTATTGCACCTACCGATGTAATGAATGATGGCCGTACTTTATATGGCGATTCATTGGTGAACTTGGGTGCAGTGCCTATTAATCTTACAGTTCAAAAAAAGGAAGGACAAAGCAGTAATATTATTTTCCCGGTTGCTTTATTGCAATACAAAGGAAAACAGGAACTGGTAAATCTTTATCCCGGAGCCAGCAGCAAAATATCTCAAGAAGAAATTAATAATGCAGAAGCCTTACTGGAATATCAATTTGCAAAGGCATTGGATAAAATGAACAGCGACCATAAACCGGCAGTAGCTTATGCTATTGGCAATGGTGAGCCAGTTGATGGCCGCACATATCAAATGGCTACCGCTGTACGATCAGCGTATCAATTTGGGCTATTGAATTTGCATTCTCTACCCAAAATACCCGATGAAGTAAATGTGTTGATGATAGTCAAACCTGCACAACAATTTTCTGAAGAAGAAAAACTTAAAATTGACCAGTTTGTAATGCGTGGCGGAAAACTATTGTGCTTTATTGATAATCTGATAGCAGAGCAGGATAGCTTATCTATAAAACCGGAAACCATAGCGTATGACCGCAACTTGAATTTGACTGATTTGTTTTTTCGTTATGGTTTGAGGATCAATACCGATTTGGTGATGGATCTTCAATGCGATGTGATTCCTTTTGTAGTAGGAGGCACCGCTCAAAACCCGCAAATGGAATTTCTTCCCTGGAATTACTACCCTTTACTGTATGCAAAGAATAGTAAAGTAACCAAAGGGCTCGGCTATGTTTCCGGCCGGTTTGTCAATTCTATCGATACCATTGCTGTTAAAGACGTAAGTAAAGAACCACTATTGATTACCTCACCCAATTCAAGAATCATCAGCACGCCTGCATTAATAAGTTTAAACGAAAATAAAACCACACCGCAAGATGCTCAGTTTAGAAAAAATGCAATTCCGGTGGCCATGTTGCTTGAAGGTAATTTCACATCTTTATACAGTAGCAGACTAACTACTGTACAGCAGGATTCGCTAAAAGCAGCTGGTGAAGTTTTCAAATCATCATCGCCCGATAATAAAATAATTGTAGTGGCTGATGGCGATATACTTTTTAATGAATTTATACCACCCGCTACTGCCGATGCACAGCCCGAGCCATTGCCAATGGGCTGGAATAAATACACCTATTCGGAATACCTGAAAAACTCGGAGCAGGGCAAACTTTTTGTACCGGTTGCCAATAAAGATTTTTTATTGAGCTGCCTGGAATATCTTACCAGCAATTCAGCCATTAGTAATTTGAAGAACAAAGAGATTGTACTTCGATTACTGGACTCCAAAAAAGTAAGAGAAAATAGAAGTACCTGGCAGCTTATCAATATCGTGCTTCCTATATTGTTAGTAATACTTGCCGGCTGGATTTACCAGGAAATAAGAAAACGCAAATATGCGGCATAGCTCATAAGCTACTACTATCTTTGTACATTATAATACTGCATGACAACAGAGCAAATAACCTATATCGTTTTTGGAGGTGTTTTAATTTTAGCCTTAATATTTGACCTCGGCCTTTTAAGTAAGAAAGGAAAGAAAGTAACCATTCGGCAAGCATTGTTCCAAACCTTTTTTTGGGTGGGACTTGCATTAGGTTTTTTTGTGTTTATGTGGATTGAAAACGGTCAAAGCCTGGCGCTGCAATACCTCAGTGGCTATTTAATGGAATGGAGCCTGAGTATTGACAATATTTTTGTTTTCATTCTTATTTTTTCAGCATTTTCTGTCAAGGAAAAATATTTCAGCCGGGTATTATTGATTGGTATATTGATGGCCATTGTTTTTAGAATCATTTTCATTACGGTAGGCGTTGCGCTTGTTGAAAAATTTCACTGGATATTGTATGTGTTTGGTGTTTTTCTGGTTTATACCGGCTATAAAATGTTTACAGCTACTGATGATGAAGAGTTCAATCCACAGGACAGTAAAATTTATAAATTCTTAAAGCGTTTTTTGCCGCTGGCACCTCACGATGGTGAAGGCAGGTATAGAATCGTAGAAAACGGAAAACCTGTTTATACTACATTATTTGTAGTAGTTATTATGCTGGCTGCTATCGATCTGGTTTTTGCATTGGATTCTATACCGGCTGTAATGGGAATTTCGCAGGATAAGTTAGTAATCTATACGTCGAACATTTTTGCAGTATTAGGTCTTCGTTCTCTTTTCTTTTTATTGAGAGGGGCGGTAAGTAAGTTTGATTATCTGCAGCAAGGCATTGCCATTGTATTGGTTTTCATTGGTCTAAAAATGCTCTGTGAAAAATGGATCAGTCAGGTGTTGGATAAAAACACACAGGTATTTATTTCCTTAGGCGTAATTATGATTTGTATTTCCGGCTCTATTTTCTATTCAATATTCATGCACAAAAAAGGACTGCCACCGGAGGTAAAAGAATAAGTAAATGAATCAGTGGAGTATGCGATTAGTCATATTGCAAAAATTATTGGCGCCCGGCCGGTTATTGTCAATGAAACCGTAATTGATATACTGTTGCTTGACAGTCGCAAGGTCTTTGCACCCGTTCGTTCATTATTTTTTGCATTGAAAAGTCCTCGTAGAAACGGACATCATTTTATTTCGCCCTTATATCATATAGGTGTAAGAAATTTTGTGGTGGATGAAGCGGTTGACATTTCTCTATATCCCGATGCAAATTTTTTAAGGGTTGACAATTGTGTGCACGCATTGCAGCAATTGGCTACTGCACATAGAAATCTTTTTTCCATTCCGGTAATTGGTATAACAGGAAGCAATGGCAAAACCATTGTAAAAGAATGGCTCTATCAGTTGTTGCAGGACGATTTTAATATTGTACGCAGTCCAAAAAGCTATAATTCGCAGATTGGTGTACCGCTTAGTTTATGGCAAATGAATGATAAGCATACATTGGCCATATTTGAGGCCGGCATTTCACAACCGGGAGAAATGGAAAAACTAGAAAAAATGATTCGGCCCACCATAGGTCTGCTCACCAATATTGGAGAAGCACATAGCGAAGGATTTGCCGACGCAGTACAAAAAGAAAAGGAAAAAAGAATTTTGTTTCAACATTGCGGCTTAAAAAAGCCGGCTACCGATATTACAATTCAAAAGCAGGTGTCGCATACCGAAATCGGCTATTGTATAGAACACAATCCCGCACAACATTTTTTATTTACAATTCCTTTTACTGATGATGCTTCAATCCAAAACGCAATATCTTGTCTGCAAATATTATTGCAACTCAACATAAAGCCGGAAGCGATTGCCAGCAGCATGCTAAAACTGCATCCGGTATCTATGCGGCTGGAGTTAAAGAAAGGCATCAATAATTGTATCGTTGTAAATGATAGTTATAGCGCAGATCTTAGTTCACTTGAAATTGCCTTGGGATTTTTAAATCAACAATCCGGCGACAAACGAAAAACGGTTATTCTAACTGATTTTTTACAGAGTGCAATGCCCGACCAGGAATTGTTTACATGGGTAATAGAGTTGCTCGAACGAAATCAGATAAGCCGCCTTATCGGAATTGGAGAAAGAATTGAAAAATCGCTAAGTGGTTATCATTCGTTGATTGCAATTGAATTATTTGCAACCAAAGAAAAATTTTTGGAACAATTTCTTTCTTCTCGATTTAAGGATGAAGCTATATTGATAAAAGGTGCCCGTGTATTTGAACTGGAAGACTTAGTACAACTGCTGGAATTAAAAACCCATCAAACCGTATTGGAAATAAACCTGAATGCAATTGTTCACAACCTGAAAGCATATCAGCGTATTTTAAAACCCAATACGAAAGTAATGGCTATGGTAAAAGCATTTGCTTATGGAAGTGGTGGTGCCGAAATAGCAGGCGTGCTACAGTTTAATAATGTAGATTATTTGGGAGTGGCCTATGCCGATGAGGGTGTAGAACTGCGCAAAGCCGGCATTTTGCTCCCCATTATGGTAATGAACCCCGAGCCTTCCGCATTCGAAAAAATGGTAGCACACCATTTGGAACCCGAGCTTTACTCTTTTGAAATCTTGCATCAGTTTGAACTTTTTATAAAACAAGAGGGTCTTAGTTATTATCCCATTCATCTGGAAATAGAAACCGGTATGAACCGTTTGGGTTTTGCCATTTCCGATCTTGATAAACTTGCAACTGCTTTATTAAGCACCGATGCTTTTAAGCTACAATCGGTATTTACACACCTGGCAGCTAGTGAAGAAGCAGCCCATGATGCTTTTTCTATGGAGCAGTATCAACGGTTTGAGAAAGCCGTTTCATTATTAAAAACAAGGACCGGCTTCACCTTCATCAGTCATATTGCAAATTCTGCTGCGGCCATCAGGCATCCACAAATGCAAATGGATATGGTGAGGCTGGGCATAGGATTGTATGGAGTGGATAGCGCTGCCTCCGAAAAATTAAACCTGCAAACCGTAGCCACATTAAAATCAACCATTGCGCAAATAAAGAAACTGGAGAAAGGAGATACAGTGAGTTATAATAGAAAAGGTGTAATAGAAAACAATGCTACGATTGCAACCATTCGTCTGGGTTATGCTGATGGTTTCCCACGACGCCTGGGCAATGGAGCCGGGCAGGTATGGGTCAATGGAAAAAGGGTTCCGGTTATTGGTACCGTATGTATGGATATGTTTATGGTTGATGTTTCGAATATTGAAAATGTAAAAGCCGGAGACACTGTTATTATTTTTGGAAAGGAATTGCCGGTAGTGGATATTGCAAGTGCGGCCCAAACGATTCCTTATGAAATCATGACCGGTATTTCGCAAAGAGTAAAAAGGGTTTATTATGAAGAATAATCGGTTTATCAGTTATCAGTTCTTTCACTTATTCCCTACATCATTCTTATTATATTTGCTCCCGCTATGAAGTCATTGAAGTTGAAGTACGTTGCGCTGATAATTGCTATCATTATTTTAGCAGATCAGGCAGTAAAAATCTGGATAAAAACGAATTACGAAGTTGGTCAGGAAACGCATGTACTGGGCCTTTCCTGGTTTCGGTTACATTTTATAGAAAACTCGGGTATGGCCTGGGGTTTGAAATTTTGGGGCGAAACCGGAAAAGTGATTCTCACCTTGTTCAGATTAGCTGCTGTCATCTTTGGCGTTTGGTATTTGAAAAAAATTGTAAAGGAAAAATATACCAGAGGGTTTATCATTTGTGCTGCACTCATTTTTGCCGGTGCATTGGGCAATTTGATTGACAGTATGTTTTACGGATTGATTTTTGACAAAGGACTGGTGTATAGCGCTGCCATTCATGATTATCTGCCACCTTATGATGGGCTTGCTAAATTCTCAACAGCGGGTTATTCCTCATTTTTGCATGGTAGTGTTGTTGATATGTTTTATTTCCCCATTTTAGAAAACAAAACTTTTCCTTCCTGGTTGCCATTTGTAGGCGGCGAAAGATTTACTTTCTTCAATGCCATTTTCAATATTGCAGATGCTTCTATTTCGGTAGGCGTGCTTACGCTTTTATTTTTTCAAAAAAGAATTTATAAAAAAATTAAAGCCGACGATCATAAAGCTGTAACCGAAACCAACACGGAAGTAAACGATAAATTGCAGGTGCTTTAACGATACTGTTTATATACTTTCTGCTGAATACTCGTTTGATTGTTTTTTATTGAAAGGAAGTAGATGCCTGCGGCTAATGTATTTGTATTTTCAAACACGACCCGATTTTCACCCCTTTGCAGCATAATATTTTTTCTCAGGATCACTCTTCCGCTTAGGTCGATCAATAATGCAATCGCACCAGCATCATTTCCATTATTGAATAAGCTGAATTCCAGTTTTTCGGCAAATGGATTTATAACTGTCAAAAAAGAGATTTTTCCATTTTCACCATTTAATAAAATTGTTTTTGAATAATAATATTGTCCCTGATTGTTTATTATTTTAATTCTGTAATAAGTTTTGCCAGCGACATGCAGATCAGTAAAAGTATAATGATTTGATCCCGGATGGTTGTAACTGAATTGTTGTCCGGTTTTTGTAAAATGAGCCCCGTCAACACTTTTTTCTATTTCATAAATGTATGTCTCTTCTTCATTTTCTGTAGCCCATTTCAAAATTGCAGTACTTCCATTTTTCTCTCCTTTGAATGAAATCAGTTTTACTGCAAGTGGAATCTGGCAGTCTATTACTTCTAACGTAATGATAGAAGTATTGTCGGTAAAACTACAATCAGGATTTGTCAGATTTCCCAATGTGGTTGCTACGATCAGTCGGTACATATCTCCGTTGTCAGCCAGCGTTGTTGCAGATGGTGGTATGTTGTAAGTGGACACATATTCCCAGGCACTGCCATTCCAAAATGGAACAACCGGCCCGGCTGGAGCAGTAACATCCGTCCATGTGCCACCTCCATCAGTGCTTCGTTGCCATTTGTAATACACATAATTATTGAAGAAGGAGCGAATAGTATCTTGAATCTGAATTGAATTACTATCACATACCTTGGGATTGTTGCTGGGTGCATACACCATATTTGGAGAACAAGTGCTTACAGATATATCATCTAAAGCCCAGTCGTTGCCACCACCTCCAGGCGCATTGTTAAAAAACTTTAATGTAAAACTGGTTTGAAAAGGTCNNCTTTATCCAGTTTCCTGTATAAAGAATATTGCCGGTTGTATAATAATCGATTCCATCAACTTCGAAGGTAAGATTGGGTCTTACACCGGCCGAATCACCAGCGGCCGTAGGAATGTATCCGGCGCCACTTGCGCCAACACCATTTGAATCACAACCACATTTGGAACATATATTTCTGATCCAACAGGAAATTTCATAGTATGTATTTGGGCAAAGCCCCGAAATGGTTTGCTGAAATGCTGAATCAATTCTATATGCTGCATTTACTATCAACATATAGCCGGCATTTCCATTGGCCACAGTATCCGCAGCAGCATTGCCCGCCGTAGGCGAAGCTGCACCTGTATGATCGCCTATAATATCCCATACGCCAAATACACGGTGCGTGGGTGTTGACGGATCTGGCTTTGGCCAAGCATTGGAAGTGGTATAATTAGTTAATGTTGATGTATTGTTTGCAATTCCATAATTATAGTCATTGGGTTGGTTGGTTGTAAAAAACTGGTAAGTATATCCTACGGGTACATTAGCAGATGCGCCACGGTTTCGTGGACGACCACTACCGAAAGTCCCATTTGTTTCTGTACCAATTGCATTTACACCAATGGTGTTACTACAAATGCCGTAGTTGGAAAATACACGAATCAGGTTTGCAGGAAACGTAAATGTTTGAACAGGCGAAGTACCACTTCTATAAGTCATATTTCCACCTCCGGTACTTATATTGGTTCCAGTTGCTGCAGTTACTCTTACCCTGAATGAGGCAATCATAATACAAGTGCCACCAAAAAATGATGGCTTGTGTGTGTTGCGAACCCTTCCTCTTCTAAAAGATGTGGCGGGTTGATCAGTTTGATTGTAGCCAAGGTTAATCGTAATGTTGGCTCCTGATATCCAACCCGGATCATCGCCTGCTGCATCCGTAAATTGCTTGTATATTTTTCCTTCATTGGTTAATACCCTTACCGTACCTGTGATATAAGCTGTACCTGCTGGTACTACATCCTGATACCTACAACTGTCATACCTGCCGGATCTTACAACCAGTGAAGCTCTTATTTCTAAAGTATCACCTGTTTCAACCGTACCGCCATTCAATCCTTTTGTTACATTGATATAACTTTTACCAAAGTCAATATTTTGCGCCAACACAATAGATCTCTCATTTGTACATAGTACAAATAATGTGATGAGATATTTAATGGATGCTTCGTGTAAAAATTTTATCATAAACAGGATATTTTGGTTAACATTCCTGTATGATGGCTTGATGTAAATTTAGATTGAATGTCGAGCTAATACAATAGTAGAATATACCTGATGGCAAGGCTTTTTTACATTCGGGTTTTACAAAGGGATTCTTCCTTGTATTTGAAACAACTATCAGATAGCTTTAGTTTCAAATCCATAAATATGAAAAAGCAAATTTTGTCTTTATTCATACAAGCCATTCTGTTTTGTTTGCCGGTTTCATCTTTTTCTCAGGTAATTGATTCCACCACAACACTGTTTTATATCGATACGGTTGCTAAAAATCTCGGCTATCCTTGGGAAATTACTTATGGCCCCGATGACTCTTTGTGGATTACTGAAGCAAGGGGATATCGTGTTCTTCGCATGAGTGCTTCGAGAACGCAAGCAGCAAAAAACCTGCCTCCGCAACAGGTGTTGAAAATTCCATTGGGCACTGGCGAAATAAATTTTAGCCGTTCAATTGGCACCTGGCCACAAGGCGGTATGCAAGGCTTGGCTATTCATCCCGATTTTTATAGTGGTAAGCCGTGGATTTATCTTGCGTATGTATATAAAACCACAGGAACTCCATGCCCTTCAGGCCCTGGTTCACCTTGTTATTTCCGAACCAAAATTGTAAGATGTCATTTTTATTTTGCCGGAGATGCAGGGAGTCCTAATATTTCAAAAGATACTTTGACAATTATTGATACTGTCTTTTCAAATCTTCCCGGCAGCAATGATCACAATTCTGGTAGAATGACGCTGAGTCCGGTTGTAGAAAATGATGGCACCTATAAATTATATTATACAGTTGGCGATATGGGTGCAGGCCAGTTTAATAATGCATCAAGAACGAACTACGCTCAAAACCGCGATACTTGTGAAGGAAAAGTTTTGCGTTTCAACACTGAACCTGATGGCGATGGGGTTCCCGGTTCATCCATTCATGAGTATGATAAATGGAAACAATGGATACCCAACGATAACCCCTTTGTGCACACAAGTATAGGAGGCGGTAATATGAAAACTCCGGTTTACAGCTTCGGACACCGAAATGCACAAGGCTTGGCCTGGGGCAATGCCAACGGAACCTGGAGGCTTTACAGTTCAGAACACGGCGATAAATCAGATGACGAGGTAAACGAAATTAAACCCGGCCAAAATTATGGATGGCCAAAAGTTGCAGGAATGGGCGATGATAATTATTCTTCATTGGATGCATTTTCAAATAACGATCGTCTTGCTTCACAAATGATTAATTATAGTGAAAATACATGGGCTGGTGCAAATGGCATGCAACGCCCATTATTTGTAACATTTAACTGGCCTGCATCTTCTATTCCAGCTGATGGCACAAATATTTATACCTGGGGCACCATCGGGCCTTCCAGTATTGCATATTATAGCGGAAATATCCCCGGATGGAAAAATTCTTTACTAATCACTTCGCTCAAGTATGGCATGTACCGTCTCAAATTAAATACATCGGGCACTTTTGTCGATAGTACATCTTCTTTAAATGTTGTTGATACATTTCCACTCTTGCATGGATGGCGAGTAAGAGATGTTGCAATCAACCCCAGTCCCAACAGTGGAATTTTTTGGATTGTTGTGGATAGTACCGGTAACACTTCCGGGCCTACCGGAGGTTTCAATGGAAGCAATGCGGCAACCAGAGATGGCGGCAAAGTTTTAAAACTGACCTATAAGACTTTAATTACTCTTTCATTAACTCCTCGGTCGCCAGCCCGGCCGCCTGTAGTTAAAGATTTAATTCAACTCTTTCCCAATCCGGCAACAAGCGAAATAAATATTCATGGAAAAAAGGATTTGAAGAAACCTTTATATGCACAGGTCTGCGATTTATTTGGCCGGGTATTGAAAGAAGAAATCAGTTATAAGAATGATTTTAAGATTACAATCGCCGATATGCTTCCGGGAAATTATTTATTAAAATTATATAACGGCTATGACCAGGAAGTGCAGGTTGAAAAATTTATAAAATATTAATTTGATACAATAGGCTTGAAGAAAAAGCCCCCAAACTAACGGAGGCTTTTTTTAGTGAAACATGCTCAAGGGTTACGAACTGCTTCTATGCTTTTCTTAAAAATGATGTTTCTTTAATATAACGACTGGCTGCATTTCTATCCGATAGTTCATGACTCTCCAAACTGCGAATTAATGCTGTACCAGATCTATTTCCGGTAAGTATTGCTTTTAGATATGGTGATCTTTGGTCACTCTTTTTTTCTGCGTCTGTTTTGTTTTCTGATCCTGCAATGGATAAGAAAGGATGGCGAAGGGTACCCATAGTTCGGAATTTAGTTTTGAATAGTTTGGATTTCGTCTGTTAAGATATAAATGGAAAAAATTATTTGCAACAAAAAACAAAAAAAAACCGGAGGAATCGTAATTCTCCGGTTCTTATTTCGCAAGTTTACGTAACAATCAATTCAACTTGCCTACCATATTGGCCGGTACTACCCATTCATCAAATTGCTCGGGAGTAAGGTACCCCAGCTTTACAGCCATTTCTTTTAATGTAGTTCCTTCCTTGTGTGCTTTCTGTGCTATCTCTGCCGATTTGTAATAACCGATTTTTGTATTTAGCGCAGTTACCAGCATCAAACTGTTGTCAACATGTTTTTTTATGTTAGCTTCAATGGGCTCAATGCCCGCAGCGCATTTATCATTAAAAGAAATGCAGCCATCGCCAATCAGCCGGGCACTGTGTAGAAAATTATAAATCATTACCGGTTTAAAAACATTGAGTTCAAAATGTCCGGTGGCACCACCTATATTGATAGCCACATCATTTCCCATCACCTGTGCAGCTATCATAGTAAGGGCTTCGCACTGTGTAGGGTTTACTTTTCCGGGCATGATGGAGGAGCCGGGTTCATTGTCGGGAATAAAAATTTCGCCAATACCACTACGTGGCCCGCTGGATAACATGCGTATGTCATTTGCAATCTTCATCAGACTGACGGCTACTGTTTTTAATGCACCATGAGCTTCTACAATGGCATCATGTGCTGCCAATGCCTCAAATTTATTTTCGGCTGTTACAAAAGGCAGCACCGTTAATGTTGCAATATGTTTTGCTACATTTTCGCTATAACCGGCCGGTGTGTTAATGCCTGTACCCACCGCAGTGCCGCCTAAGGCAAGCTCGCTCAAGTGCGCCAATGTATTTTTAATTGCACGAAGCCCATGATCTAATTGTGAAACATAACCACTAAACTCCTGACCCAGTGTAAGAGGTGTGGCATCCATAAAGTGAGTGCGACCAATTTTTACTACCTGCATAAAGGCTTTGCTCTTTGCAGCCAGTGTGTTTCTGAGTTTCTCTATTCCAGGAATCGTGGTTTCCAATAATATTTTATAAGCCGCTATATGCATGGCCGTAGGAAAAGTATCGTTGGATGATTGTGATTTATTGACATCATCATTGGGATGCAAAAATTTTTCTTTATCGCTGAGCTGGCCTCCATTGAGTACATGGCCACGGTAAGCGATTACTTCATTTACATTCATATTGCTTTGTGTGCCACTACCGGTTTGCCATACAACCAGCGGAAAATAAGGGTCTAATTTTCCTTCCAGTATTTCATCGCATACTTTTCCAATCAAATCACATTTTTCTTTTGGTAAAACACCGGCATCAAAATTTGTAAGTGCCGCCGCTTTTTTTAAATATGCAAATGCCCGGATAATTTCACGAGGCATTTTATTAATGTCTTGCGCAATTTTAAAATTGTCGATACTGCGTTGTGTTTGTGCGCCATAGTAGGCATCCACAGGCACTTGTACTTCGCCCATGGTATCTTTTTCTATTCTGTAATCCATAAAAAAGGGGATGAATTTTAATAATGTTGCAAAGGTAAGTCAAAGCGGCAAACGGTTGCGTCATTTTTCGTTTTTTAAGTAGCCTTTTCATTGCTAAATTGGGGAGCAATCGCATTTACTTGATTTGATATTTTGAAACACTAAACACATTTTTACAATTGTAAATAGTAAACGAATGAAAAAAATATTTTTCCTTTTTGCAGCACTGTTCTTGACTTCCAACCTGGATGCACAGCAAAAGCATATTTTCTCACTGGGCACCAAAGATTTTTTGCTGGATGGCAAGCCCCATCAAATCATCAGTGGGGAGATGCACCCTGCACGTATCCCAAAAGAATACTGGCGACATCGTATTCAAATGGCAAAGGCCATGGGTTGTAATACGATTGCTGTTTATATTTTTTGGAACTATCTTGAAACACAGGAAGGTGTTTGGGATTTTAAATCGGAGAACAGAAATATTGCTGAGTTCATTCGTATTTGCCAAGAAGAAAAAATGTGGGTATTGTTTCGCCCCGGCCCTTATGTATGTGCCGAATGGGATTTTGGCGGACTGCCAACTTATCTTCTGAAAACACCTGATATAAAAATCCGTTGCATGGATCCCCGCTACATGAAGGCCGTTGAAAAATACGTAGCCCGGCTGGCGAGGGAAGTAAAATCTTTACAATGCAATTACGGTGGTCCCATCATTATGGTACAGGTAGAAAATGAATATGGCAGTTATGGAAATGATAAAGAATATATGGAGGCATTGAGAAAGCTTTGGATTAAAAACGGAATCGTTGTGCCATTTTATACGGCCGATGGGCCTACACCTTATATGCTGGAGGCAGGTAGTATAGCAGGTGCTGCCATTGGGCTAGATAGTGGAGGTGATGATGCTGCATTTGAGCAAGCCACAAAAAAGAATCCTAATGTTCCATCATTTAGTAGTGAAACTTATCCGGGGTGGCTTACACACTGGGGCGAAAAATTTGCAAAGCCCGATACCAATGAATTAAAAAAGGAAGTTGATTATCTTTTGAAAAACAAGAAGTCATTTAATTTTTATGTGATACACGGTGGAACGAATTTTGGATTTACTGCCGGAGCCAATGCTGCTTCGGCTACGCAATATCAACCCGACCTTACCAGCTACGATTATGATGCACCTATAAATGAGCAGGGACTGCCGACTCCGAAATATTATATGCTGCGAAATATGATAAAACAATATGTGGATTATACAATACCTGATGTGCCTGCACCGGTTGCTACTATTTCTATACCCGATTTTGAAATGAAAGCAATGAGTTCCATTTGGCAAAATCTTCCAAAACCCATTATCACTCCTCAACCTAAAACGATGGAAGCACTCGGGCAAAATCAGGGATTGGTTCTTTATCGTACAAAACTAAGAGGGCACAAAAGCGGTAAATTAACCATTTGGGAACCGCATGATTATGCACTCGTGTTTGTTGATGGAAAATTCATTGATACCGTGGTAAGAGATGGAGGTAAATGGACAATTAATATTCCCAAGCCGGAAACTACTGGCACTGATCCTGTTTTGGAAATTTTGGTTGAAGGTATGGGGCATATCAACTTTGCACAGTTTATGATTGATCGTAAAGGAATAACAGACCGTGTAACCTTAAACGGAATGACTTTGATGAATTGGGAAACCTTTTTGTTGCCTATGAATGCCACATTTGCAAAACAGGCAACAAACTTGAAAACATTAACCAGTGAAGGGAAACAAGGCGTTTTTTTTAAAGGCAAATTTCTTTTAGAAAATACCGGCGATACTTTTTTTGATATGAGCAACTATTCTAAAGGCATGTTGTATGTAAATGGTCATTTGCTGGGAAGATACTGGAACATAGGCCCCCAGCAAAGATTGTATTGCCCGGCCAGTTGGCTGCATAAGGGAGAAAATGAAGTAATTGTATTTGACCTGCACCAGATGCACGAAGCCACCGTCAATGGAAAAACATCATTAGAATAATTTTGAAATCTGAAAAGAAAATGAAAAAGTTTTTTATTCTGTCATCTGTATTTTTAATGACAGCTGTTGTAGGCTTATCGCAACAGCCTGTTCAAAATTTAATTATTGTAACTACTGACGGGCTTCGCTGGCAAGAAGTTTTTAAAGGCATGGATACCGCCATTGCCAATAATAAAAAGTATAACGAAGGAGATAGTGCATATATCTATCAACATTATTGGAGTGATAATGTATGGGATAGAAGAAAAAAATTAATGCCCTTTCTTTGGAGTACAATTGCAAACAAAGGTCAGCTTTATGGAAACAGGGAAGCAGGTTGTAAAGTAAATGTTGCAAATCCATACTGGTTTAGCTATCCCGGTTACAATGAAATCTTTACCGGTTATCCCGACACAACGGTAAATAGCAACGATTTTCCTCCCAATCCAAATGTTACTGTATTAGAATTTATTAATAAGCAAAAAACTTTTAAAGGAAAAGTGGCAGCATTTGGTGCCTGGGATGCTTTTGACAGAATACTAAATCAGGAAAGAAGTGGCATTCCCGTAATGTCGGCTTTTGATGCTGCCGGTGGCAGCAAGCCGACTACCGTTGAAAAGGCAATCAATGCAATGAATAAAGACGCTTATCGTCCGTTTGGAGAAGAAGAATGTCTGGATGTATTTACACATTATTCAGCTTTTGAGCATTTGAAATCCCGAAAACCCCGGGTGCTTTATATTGCCTACGGCGAAACAGATGAGTGGGCGCATTCCGGTAAGTATCGTTCTTATCTTGATGCGGCACATCAGGTAGATCAATGGTTGTCGCAATTATGGGATTATTTGCAAAAGGATCCACTTTACAAGGGCAAAACAGCCCTGTTTATTACCGTAGATCATGGGCGGGGTGATGTGGTAAAAAAAGAATGGACGAGCCACAACAATAAAATTCAGGATTGCGACCAAATTTGGTTTGCAACAATAGGACCGGGTATTCCTTCTAAAGGAGAAATTAAAAAAGAAATTCAGCTATATCAGAAACAGTTTGCCCAAACATTCGCTAAATTGCTGGGCTTTACTTATACTGCCAATCATCCTATAGCCGAACCTTTATTGAAAGAAATAAAATAGTTAGATGAAAAATTTGATTTGCAGCTTTTTCACTTTATTGAGCTGCTCAGCCTTATCACAAAACTCAGATAACCTTCCTCGTCCTACCCGGCAGCAGCTTGCATGGCACGAAAACGAATTGTATCTCTTTGTACATTTTGGCCCCAATACCTTTACTGATAAAGAATGTGGAGATGGAAATGAGCCGGAACAACTCTTTAATCCTTCTTCATTAGATTGTAAACAATGGTGCCGCGTGGCTAGAGCAGCGGGTGCAAAAGGGATCATTATCACCGCCAAACATCATGATGGATTTTGCCTTTGGCCCAGTAAATATTCAACACACACTGTAAGAGAAAGTAAATGGAAAGATGGAAAGGGTGATGTGTTGATGGAATTGTCGCAGGCTTGCAAACAATATGGATTAAAATTTGGTGTTTACCTTTCACCCTGGGATAGAAATCATCCGGACTATGGAACAGAAAAGTATAATGATGTATTTGTAAATATGATGAAGGAAATTTTTCAAAACTATGGCCCCGTTTGGGAAATGTGGTGGGATGGTGCCAATGGCGAAGGCCCCAATGGAAAACAACAGGTTTATGACTGGAGACGTTTTGAAAACACAGTGCGTCAGTATTCACCGCATACAGTAATCTTTAGTGATATAGGACCCGATATTCGCTGGTTAGGAAATGAAAAAGGCATTGCGGGAGAAACCAACTGGAATTTTTTGGATACGGCGGGTTTTAAACGTGGACTCGGTGCACCATCCAATGACACTTTGCAACAAGGAAATTATTGGGGAAAAAATTGGATTCCTGCCGAATGTGATGTGTCAATCAGACCCGGTTGGTTTTATCATGCTTCAGAAGATAAAAAAATCAAGCAACCCGATTCATTATTTCAGTTATATCTGAAATCAGTTGGCAGAGGTGCTAATTTATTGTTGAATGTGCCGCCCGATAGAAGAGGATTAATAACAGACAAAGATTCAACTTCACTGGCTGGATTTAGAAAATTGAAGACAGAAAGTTTTTCCAACAACTTGCTAAAAGAGGCCAGCACCTATTATGAATTTACAAAGAATGATTTTTCGGAAAAGCCTATGCAGATAAGAGAGTTGGATCATCCAACACAAACTTATGCAATCAATATGCAGAATTTTATTGTGCAGATGAAAGAGCCTACAAAAATGAATTGTATCATTCTGCGTGAAGCAATACATCTGGGACAAACAATCAGAAGATTTAATATCGTTTTCTATAATGGTGATAAAGCCATCAATCAAATCTTAGGAACCAGCATTGGCAGAAAACGGATTCTAACTTTTCCTGCCCTTACCGTTACCTCTTTTAAGGTTTATATTGAAGATGCAAGAGGAAATGACAATGTAAGCGGCATCGCAGCTTATCTGATTGACGAAAAACTGATTGAAAAATAAAATAATTATTTGGATGTAAAGCTGGCCTTTCTTTTTTCCAAAAAGGCAGCTACACCTTCTTTTCTGTCTGCTGTATCAAAACAGTTTCCAAATTCTGCTATCTCTAAAGCATAGCCGTCTTTTGTTTCATCATAAACCGCATTGGCGGCTTTGATGCATCCTGCAACTGCTAAAGGAGCTTTGGAATTAATTATTTCAAGAATCTTTTTTGTGTGATCCAAAAGCGTATCGGCTGTCGTTACATAATTTACCAGTCCGTATTGTTTGGCTTCATTTGCATCTATCAAATGTGCACTCATTAATAGTTCCATGGCTTTACCTTTTCCAACTAACTGCACCAGGCGTTGTGTGCCTCCATATCCGGGAATCAATCCCAGATTCACCTCCGGTTGGCCAAATTTTGCATTTTCGCTGGCTACTCTAAAATGACAACTCATGGCCAACTCGCAACCCCCACCCAGTGCAAAACCATTTATAGCTGCTACAAAAGGCTTCGTGCAATTTTCTATTCTGGCAAATGTATCCTGTCCTCTTTTGGATAAGGCCATTGCCTGTTCTTTGTTGAGGTCAGCAAATTCTGAAATATCAGCACCTGCTACAAAAGCTTTGGGTCCGGCACCGGTTATCACTACAGATTTAATCGAAGCATTCGATTCAATCTCATCCAACACTTTATTCAAATCATTAAATACATCTTTATTTAAAGCATTCAGCTTATCGGGGCGGTTGATGGTTATGGTTAAAATGCCATTTTCAAGAAGAGTGAGCAATGTCTGATACATAATAATAGTTTAAAATTTTCTATTTTCTTTTACCCAGTTGGTAATGTAAGTGGCAATTTCGGCAGTGGGAGTGCCGGGTGCAAATAATTTTCCAACACCTTGTTCATGCAAGGTTTTCATATCGTCTTCAGGTATGATGCCACCACCGGTGAGCAGCACATCATTCATATCTTTTTCTTTCATCAATGCTATAATTTTTGGAAATACAGTTTGATGTGCACCGGAAAGAATACTGATGCCAATGGCGTCCACGTCTTCCTGCAAAGCAGCACTCACTACCATTTCAGGAGTTTGACGAAGCCCGGTATAAATTACTTCCATGCCTGCATCTCGCAGTGCAGTGGCAATTACTTTGGCACCCCTGTCGTGGCCATCCAATCCTACTTTAGCAACTAAAACACGAATAGGTCGATTCATTTTTTAGATTCTTGTCCTGCGAAAATACATTCTTTCGGCGGAAGCATGTATATTGAGCCATGCAGTTTAGAAAATTTGGAAATACCGATTTATGCGTAAGCGAAATTGGCTTTGGCGCCTGGGCCATTGGGGGGGCGGCAATGATAGGCGATACGGCTATTGGCTGGGGCGATGCCGATGATTCTATTTCAATATCAGCAATCAAAGCGGCACTGGATGCAGGCATTAATTTTTTTGATACGGCTGATGTTTATGGTTTGGGACATTCAGAAACATTGCTGGGTAAAATAATCGGCACAAAAAAAGATGTGTTGATTGCAACCAAGGGTGGCAATGTAGCAAGAGCCGAGAAATTTACAGTTGATTATTCAAAAGCGCATCTTATAAATGCTTGTGAAGCTTCGCTACGCAGATTGAAAAGGGAAACAATAGATTATTATCAATTACATACTGTAAGATTGCAGCATTTGCAAAATGGAGAATGTATTCAAGCAATGAATCAATTGCAAAAGCAAGGAAAAATCCGTTATTGGGGAATTTCATTAAACACTTTTGAACCTTTGCCGGAGGCAAACTGGTGTATTCAGGAAAATTTGGGTAATGGATTTCAGCTTGTATTAAACCTGTTAAATCAATTTGCTTTACCTATATTGAATGTAGCAGCCGAAAAAGGCTTCGGCATTATTGCCCGTATGCCACTTCAGTTTGGATTGCTTACTGGAAAATTTGATAGCTCGGCAACATTTTCAAAAACCGATCACCGAAAAAACAGACTGACAAAAGAAGTAATTGGCACTTGTGCAGATGTGCTGCAACCGGTTTGGCAACTTTGTCAAAAATATCAATGCTCCAAAACTCAGTTGGCATTGAGTTATATCAAAAGCTATGCTGCTGTTGCTACCATTATTCCCGGCATACGTACTCCTGAGCATGTAACATTGAATACACAAGGTCTGTTTCAATTAGATGATGCCGATAAAACTATCATTGAATCATTGGGACAAAAAGAATTTTTACCTGCAATGGATCTCATTCGCAAACAGGGTTAATTGCATTGCGAGTTTAAAAACTTCAAGGTTGCACTATTGTAATCGCTGTAAATATGATGATCGGCCACCGCCAGCGCAATTTGCTCCAATACGGTTATTCGTTGCAAAACACTCAAACTGTTCATTGCCGGAAATGAAAGCGGATTTGCCTGATAGGCAGTGGACAAAGCATCGGAAAAACCAATGAAATAATTTTTGCTGTCTAAGAAACCTTTTGTTTTTAATTCATTGAAAACGGCTGTTGATTGAGATATACTGATATCTCCTTTCCTGGCAAATCTTTCGGCATAGAGCGGACTATGCTCTTGCATTAAATATTTGCTACAAACACCCCGGCCCGAAATGGTTTGCGAATTGGTAAGTGCATTGGCATTGCCGGTAGGACCTACGTTTTCATTGTTATCAAATCTTGCCATGCAAAACTGAAATGGACTGTTGAGCGAATTTGCCATCACACCTCCCGATGGTGCACAATAACTTATTCCGGCTTTGTAATTGAACAGGTAAGTAAGATAAGAAGAAAAATTTCCACCATTGCTCATGCCTACCGAATAACGAAACTTTGAACGATTGGTAACGCCACGGTTATAAAACTCATCTGTGATTACTTTAATGTTTGCAAAATCAACATTTGTTGTACTGTCTAACGGTATGGGGTTCCATCTTATCTTGCCATCTCCGTTTGTATCAGTACCCAATGTGCTTTCTTCCGATTCGGTAATGATTACGCCAAAATTGTCGTTTATAAGTGCACTGATCATTAACTGAAATTCATAACTCTTAGTTAGATTTTCGGCATTGCCACCGGTGCCATGCAGGAGGTACACAAACCCTTTGTGCCCGGCAGGGAAATAATAATACACAGGTTTCAGCCTGTCTCTTCCCATTATTTGCTCAAAATTTAATGTTACTGGTGTAATGTTTTTTAAACTACCACAGAAGCTGACATTTCTTGCCGGCATGATAAACCAGGTATGCCATTCATCTTTACCATTTAAAAGACTTATATCAGCGCCCGACCAGATATTGAAGAGTTGACTGCTACTCGTAGCTACACTAAAAATATGAACTGTATCACCGATTTTATATTTGCCCGATCCATATCCGTTGTTTACAGATACCGTAAAACTATCGGTTGTAGGAGGTGTACCGCCTCCACCTCCATTATTTCCGGATTCTTTTTGGCATGAGAATAATACAATTAAACTAAGCAGTGGGGTTATTTTTTTCATAGGTTCGTTTGACTGATTGATATACAAAAAGTTAAAACGAATCTTAAAATAATTTTTTTGCCGTATTTATACGAAGGATGGTTTCTTCTATTCCCAATTGTTCTGCAATATGAAATACAGGGGGGCCAAACTTGCCACCCACCAGCATAATCCTGAAAGGCAATTGAAGCTCGCCTGGCTTTATATTTTTTTCAGCAGCTATTTCTTTAAAAATACTTTCCAATGTAGCTGCATCGGCTGGCGAATTTTTTATTTTTTCTGCAAAACTTTCAAAGAAATTTTTCTTCTCATCATTCCATTTGGCTTTTACAGCTTCTGTATCCCATGTTTCCGGCGCTTTAAAGAAGAATGTAGTTTGTTGTACAAAATCAGTAAGCAATGTGCAACGGTCTTTTACGAGATCAATTATTTTTTCAAGTTGTGCATCGGTGCCATGCGAAATTTTTTCTGCAATTAGCATTGCTTTTACCTGTGGTAATAGTTTTTGTGCACTACTTCTTTTAATCCATTCGTGATTGAACCACTTGGCTTTTTCAAAATCAAATTTTGCACCTGCGCTATGCACTCTTTCTATTGAAAATTTTTCAATCAGTTCATCTATTGAAAATATTTCCTGTTCTGTTCCATCATTCCAGCCCAGTAATGCGAGATAATTGATGAGTGCCTCTGGCAAAAATCCTTTTTCTTTAAATCCTGCGGTTGTTTCATGGGTCTTAGGGTCGGCCCAGTTCATTGAAAATACGGGGAAACCATATTTAGCACCATCCCGTTTGCTTAGTTTACCATTTGGCCCCAGTATCAAAGGGAAATGTGCCCACTGCGGCATATTTTCTAATCCGAATAAATATTCCCACAATAAAATATGTACGGGTGCCGATGATAACCATTCTTCACCACGAAAAGCATGACTGATCTTCATTAAATAATCATCCACCACTACTGCAAGATGATAAGTGGGCATTCCATCTGCTTTCAGCAATACTTTATCATCAACAAGCGATGTATCAAACTTCACTTCGCCTCGAATCATATCCGAAAATGCAATGGTTTCTCCTTTCGGCATTTTTATGCGTATCACATAACCCGTTCCGGAGGCTAATAATTGTTTTGTTTCAGCATCAGTCAATGATAATGAATTTCGCATCTTCATACGGGTGCTATGGTCGTATTGATGTGAAGTAGTTGAATCGGATTGCCGCATTTGTTCCAGTTCTTCGGGAGTGTCAAATGCGTAGTAAGCTTTGCCTGCCGCTACTAATTTTTCAGCATACTGCCTGTACATTTCTTTTCTTTCACTTTGGCGGTAGGGGCCAAAATTTCCTCCTTGTTGTACACTTTCATCCGGCGTGAGGCCGCACCATTTCAAGGTATCAAAAATGTATGCTTCTGCACCCACAACGTATCTGCTTTGATCTGTATCTTCTATTCTTACTATAAACTCACCCTCATTTTTCTTTGCAAAAAGATAGTTGTACAAAACCGTTCTTACACCTCCCAAATGCAGCCCTCCGGTAGGTGAAGGGGCAAAACGAACTCTTACTTTTTTTGACATGGCGCAAAGATAAGTTATCAGGTATCTTTGTAGATTATGAAGCAAAAAGAAGCAACAAATGAAATTGTGAACAAAGATTTTTATCTTGTAAAAACTCCCTGGTGGGTAAAAAAACTTTATCCCGACTGTGTATGGGATATGCCGGAAAAAAATAAAACCCTTTATCTCAGTTTTGACGATGGCCCACATCCCACCATTACACCATTTGTATTAAAGCTTTTGAAGCAATATAATGCCAAGGCAAGTTTCTTTTGTATTGGAGAAAATGTTGCGCAGCATCCTGATTTGTTTAAACAGTATATTGACGAAGGCCATGCCGTGGGCAATCATACTTACAAGCATGTAAACGGATGGAAAACCAAAGATGAAGACTATCTGTACGACATAGAAAGAACAGACAGATTGATGAGCACCAATCTATTTAGGCCGCCTTATGGTCGCATTACCCGTTCGCAGATAAAAAAGATAAGAAATGATAATGCCGGAAAAAAAATAATAATGTGGAATATTCTTGCCGGCGATTGGGTAACCACTTTATCGCCTGATAAATGCTATACCAGGATGAGGGAAAAAATTTCGGAGGGCGACATTATTGTACTACACGAAAGCAATAAATCCTGGGAGCGAATGAGCTATTGTTTGCCCCGTTTATTAAAAGAATTTACGGCAAAAGGCTATGTTTTTGCTCCTATTCAGTAATAAAAGGGTAGTGGCAGGTCTTAAAAAAAGTTAGGGCCGGGGTAGAAACCCTGGCCCGTTTTTAATCCGTACCCTATGAAAACTGGGATAAATATAAATTATTTTTTTATTAGTTCAAAGTAATTTGAAAAGTATGACCGTTTACGGTAAGCGTTGCCTGATTGTCGCAATCCCCGTTTCCAAAGTTTAAAAATGAAACCCAATGAGAGTTTGCAGGCAGGTTTGCTCTTACCGTTTTGATAACGCCCTTCACAATCCAGCGGCAGGAAACTCTGCGTATTAATGGCTCGGTAATAGTTGATTCCCAGCGCACAAGCAGATTTCCTCTTCTTAGTTTTCCGGTAGCGGTTCCGTCATAAATTTTATATACATCATCCCTCGGAGTGGGGGTGGCCATACCATCAATTTGCAACACACTGCGACTGCTACTCCATTCAATATAATTGCCACTGGGTTTGGCGAGCTTTCCATCAATGACTTCAATTCTGTATCTTCTTACAATGTTTGGCGGCTGCGATGTATTGGTAATCTTATGTGTTCCTTCAACCTTTACACTATCAATATAAAAGCCATCAAATGTAGTAACAGCCATTGCACCCGGATTGAGCAATCGGTCGGTATATTCTGAAATAATTTTTCCGCGGCGAATATGTCCATCGGGTCCTTGGCAACCCGTGTTTCCAAAATCAATAACCACTCTTACCGGAAAGGGCGTATTATTGGGATGCGTAATGGTAACAGTAAAGCATCTGAGGGCGGGATTCAGCGTATCAGGCCGGCCATAAAAAACACCTGAGCCTTCCATGCCTACATCATTATTTACACCCATCACATCATCAAAGGTTTCAGAAAAAATATTTTCTGCTTCACCACTTGCTTCAGTAGATGCCTGCGCCAGTTCCTGCTCCTGCGCATCAGTATTGGTACTACTGGTTTCTTTTCTACATGAAATAAAGATAAGACTGACGAAAAGTGCAGTTGCAAGAAATATTGCAAAGGGCTGATTGCGACAATTCATAATCCGGGTTTTGGGTTGAAGGAATATGCAAATACAAGGCTAAGAAAGATATTATTCAATGAGGTTTAAGGGTACAGTAAACTTTTTTTACTGATTTTTGCTTGCAAAGTAGTTCAGCATGAATTTGATAGATACCCATGCACATGTTTATGTAGATGAATTTGAAGCCGATACAACAGAAATGCTGCAAAGGGCGATAGATGCAGGTATTTCAAAAATTTTGATGCCGGCAATTGATCGGGCTACACATACGGCCTTATTGGCGCTGGAAGCAAAACATCCTGATTTATGTGTGAGTATGATGGGATTGCATCCCTGTTCGGTCAAAGAAAATTATAAAGAAGAGTTGCAAGCAGCATCAAAATTATTGACCTCCCGAGAATTTATTGCGGTAGGAGAAATAGGTCTTGATTTTTATTGGGATAAAACATTTGTAAAAGAACAAGTGGATGCTTTTCATCAACAGCTTGACTGGGCTTTGCAGTATGATATTCCCGTTTCCATACATTCCAGAAACGCAACGGATGAATGTATTGAAATAGTAGCACAGCATCAACAAGGAAGACTAAAAGGTGTGTTTCATTGTTTCTCAGGAAATGAAGTGCAGGCAAAAAGAATTATAGATTTAGGTTTTCATTTGGGCATTGGCGGGGTGGTAAGTTTTAAAAATTCGGGACTGGATAAAGCGATTGCGAATATTCCTATAAAAAATATGGTACTGGAAACCGATGCACCCTATCTGGCACCTGTTCCCTTCAGAGGCAAAAGAAACGAACCTGCTTATTTGAAATATGTAGTGGAGAAATTATCATCAATTTTCAGTTTAGGCATTGATGAAGTGGCTAATGAAACAACTGCAAATGCGGAGAAGTTGTTTGGGGTGGGGCAAGGAATTAAGAATTAATGCTACTCGTTAACGGAAAAAACTGCGAAAGAAAAAGATTTCATTGTTATTGTTTTTTCTACACTAATCTTATGAAAGTATTTGATTTATAAGTAGATGAGTAGTTTTAAAACCACTTTTGTGAAAATGGTGCCAGAGCTTTATTTGAATATTTTTTGCCTTACCAAATTTGATACTGTCAAAAGTCATTAGTTATGCGATCACAAATTAATTCACCAGATTTTTTATTCCTTTTAGAAACCTATCACTCAGTCTTTTCTTTTCAGTTATAATCTCAGCATCAGCCGGCAGATCATCTGAAAATAAAATAGGTTTCTTGTAGTTTGTTACAAGACCATTTGGTAACCATACTTTTGCCAGATAGCCACTATCTGTTTTTATTTCTTTTATGTATTCAATCCTTCCCGTTACACTTCCATATTCCTGGGCCGGATAACCGGAAAATTTTAAAAGCACTTCCTGACCTAGTTTTACTTTTCCAAATCCTGATTGTGGAATAAGCATTTCTGCAAAATATTTATCTGTCTTGTTTGTTACAAATCCAATGAGTTGGTTGGGTTGTAGCAATTGATTCTCATCCAAAAAGCCTGCATAAATAAATTTCCCATTTTCCGGTGCAGTTAATAAGAATTTTTGCTTCCAATCTTCAATAGCACTGCAATATGCAAATAGCGCCTGAATAAAAATGGCACGTTGTTGTGCTATCTGGTTGTCTAATTCTAACATTTCTTTTTGCAAAGCATGTTGCTGACTTTGATTGCCTATAATGGATGCATTGAGTTGGGGTATCACCATCTTTTTATTAATTAACTGGCTTTGTTGTCCTCTGTATTCTATGTCGTTAATAAGAGAGTTTCATTGTGCAATGTGTCATGAACATTGTAATTCTGTATAGTAATGGCAAGGTCTTGCTGTTGCAATTCTTTTTGTTGTAAAAGAGTTTGTAATAGTTTTTTGGTATTTGCCAGATCTCTGTTCAACATTTGTTTTTTGGTAACGTAAAAACCGGAATTGAGATAGTCTTTAAATGTAATATAGGCCTGCATAAATCCCTGATGCGTTGGTTGTAGTTCGCCCATCATGGAAAATGAATGGTTTGTAGATTTCCAGAAACGAGGTATTTCTTCCAGTCGGTTGCTGTCTGCAAAATATTTCAAAGTATCAAGAATGGATGACAGCCTGATTACTTCATCGTGGCTGGCTGTGCTTTCCATATAGCCGATAATATCATTTTTTTTTATCTCCCATCCGTCGCCCATAAAAAGTTTAACAATTCGCCCTCCTGTTTTTGTAATAACCGGCTTTGGTGGATTAATAGAATTTAATTTTGCTCTGGCATGAACAATATCGGGATAATAAATGAAGTAGCTTCCAATGGCCAGAACAACAAGCAGCAAAAAGAATACGGGAATGCCCCAACGGATGACAAGGCCGGGCCTGTGGCTGATAAACTCCCTAAGGTTTTCACTCCTGATGGTTGATTGATTTTGTATTGGCATTTTTAGTTTTTCTTAATAATGTTATGCAATGAGTATTTCGGAATTTTCACCATATAAAGTGCTCAAAAAAAATCAGGAGAACAGGAAACTGAAAAACATGTTGAGTTTGTTAAGTGTGATGTAAAATCTGATTTTGATTCTAAAGCAAATTTATCCCCCCAACTCCAACTGATTTTTTACCAACTGATAATACGCTCCTTGACGTTCCACCAGTTCCCCATGTGTTCCTTGTTCTGATATTTCTCCCTTATGTAAAACAATAATATTATCTGCATTTTTAACTGTACTCAGGCGGTGGGCCACCACAACTACTGTTTTATTTTTGAAAAATTCATTCAACTGTTCCATGATTGCGCTTTCATTATTCGCATCTAATGCATTGGTGGCCTCATCAAAAAACANNGTATTGAAGCCCAGTGGCAGACTTTCAATTAAAGGAAGAATATTTGCCACCTTGCAGGCATGAATAAGTCTTTGGTAGTCTTGTTGGTCTTCATTTACAGTAATGTTTTTTGCAATACTGTCATTAAAAATATAGCCATCCTGCATTACACTGCCACACTGCTTGCGCCAAAATCGCGGACTGATGTATTTTAAAGATGATGCACCTATCCGTATTTCACCTTTGTAGTTTTCATAAAACCGTAATAACAATTTTAGCAATGTAGTTTTTCCACTACCACTCATGCCTACTATTGCTGTTACCTTTCCTTCGGGTATATGCAGGTCTATATTTTTTAAGACCGGTTCGTTACCTGCACCGGGGTAAGTATAGGAGAGTGCTTCTATGCTTATGCCTTTATTTTCCGGTAGCAGATTCAAAAAAGATTTTTCTAAAGGCTCTTCATCTTCTAACCGATGAATTTCATTTAATCGCTCCAGAGATATTTTTGCATCCTGCGCCGATTGTGTAAAACCTATAAGCTGCTCTACCGGGCTGTTCAATTGACCGATGATGTATTGTATTGCCATCATAGCACCCAGCGTAAGCTGGCCATCCAATACTGCTTTTGCCACAAAAAAAGTAATGAGAATATTTTTTCCTTCATTTATAAAAAACACACCGGCTTGTTGATACTGGCTTAGCGATAAACCTTTAAAACCAAGTTTGAATAACTGTGCCTGTAAGTTTTCCCATTCCCACCGCTTGGATTGCTCTGCACTGTTCAGTTTTATTTCCTGCATGCCGTAGATAAGCTGCATGGTAGCTGTATTTTCCTTGCTGGCTACCGCAAAACGTTTGATGTCTAATTTTCTTCTGTATTTTAGAAACAACCTGATCCAAAAGAAATAAAGAACACTGCCAATGGCGAATATGAAAAATATGGTTTTATTGTAAAGTAATAGAATGATAGAAAATAAAACAAGGTTTACCAATGAGAATATCACACTCAATGTAGAGCCGGTCAAAAAGCCCTCTATGCGTTTATGATCGCCCAGCCGCTGAATGATATCGCCTGTCATTTTGGTATCAAAAAAATTAATGGGTAGTTTCATCAGTTTAATCCAAAAATCAGAAAGTATGGAAGCGTTGATATGCGTACTGATATATAATAGCAATCTGCTGCGAATAAACTCTACTACCATGCGGCTAAAAAACAATACCAGCTGGGCAATCAATACTAAGTAAATAAAGGGCAGGTCGCCTGTATTGATACCGGTATCTACAATACTTTGGGTAAGAAAAGGAAATATCAGTTGCAGTAAACTGGCTATGCCCATTGCCATAAATACCCGGGCTATATACTTCTTATGCTGAGTGAGATAGCGAAACAGGCGGCTCCAATCTAGTTTTTTGCCTTCAGTAGTTTCATTGTTAATTTCTTTCTCCTCCGCTTGTTCATAAAAAACGGGTGTGGGCTCTAAAAGTAATGCTACGCCCAATCCCGCTCCGGTAGTTTCATCCTTTGTGCTTATCCATTGTTGGCAAAATTCTTCCTTGCTATAATTGATAATACCACTACCAGGGTCTGCTATGCTTACTTGTCTTGCCCTTTTCCATCTTGATGATGGCGGCATAATGACAACAAAATGATTTTGCGACCAGTGCAGTATGGCAGGTAGTTTCGCTTCGTTTATTAATTCACTATAAGAAAGTGTTACCCCTTTTGTACCAAATCCTATTTTTTCTGCAGCTTCTGCAATACCCAGCAATGAAACACCTTCTTTGCTTATCTGTGCATATAGACGCAATGATTCTAAACTTACTGAACGACCATAATGCTTTGCCACCATTCGAAGACAGGTAGGGCCGCAGTCCATGGCATCGTGCTGTTTGTAGAAGGGGAATGGTTTCATTATTCTTGACAAATGAAATGTAAGACAAGTATCAAAAATTAATACAATATTCTCTTTTATATAGAAACTCACACCAATTGCCAAATAAAATCAATTTCATATTTTCTTTATTTAAATGCAGCAAGAAAATTACTATTTGCTTTCTTCAATATGTTTTATAAGTTCTTCCGATTCATTGTCAGAAAATCCATAACTAGTATAAATGATTTCACCTTTCTTGTTAATTAGCACAGTCCTGGGAATACCAAGGCCCTTATAATTGGAAAAATTTCCTCGGTTTACAAATTCTATTTCCTTCTTAATGGTGCTATCAATGGCAACACGCAGCCATTTTGTAAATCGATTTTTTTTAATGTATTTTATAACAGCGCCTATTTCGGGCTGTTTATCACTAATAATTCCTATAACTACAAATTGATTGTCTGAGTATCTTTTCCGTATATTTTCAATTAGCGGGTTTTTTCTTAAACAAGGTAAACAGTTGAGTCCCCAAAACTCAAGTAAAACAATTTTACCTTCAAAATATTGATGTGTTAAGGGTTCATTTTTGCCTTTTTGATATATTAAAAAGTCAGGAGCTTTTTGATTTAGTTCAAGTTTGTCAAAAGGATAAATCTCTGAAATAGCGGCTCTGTATTTTTTATAATATTCAAGAAAGATAAAATCCAAACTGCTTCCTTTAGTTTTTTGAGAAATCGAATTGTACAATGAATCAATTGTATTAATGGAAAGCTGATCAACAAAATCTTTTATTAATGTCAAGCAAACATATGAGTCAGGGTTTTGCTTAATAAAATCAAGCTCTTTTTCAGCCATCCTCGCATAAATGACTTTTCTATTATTTGAAATAGTTTTTAGATGATCTTCTGCGTTTTTAGGGGAAATTGTCCCATTCCGAATGCTACCTTCAGTTACTCGCAGAAGCGAATCCTGATATCTTAAGTCTTCGATCTCTTTGCTTTTACTTTTTATTAATATGTCATATTCACTTTGTGTTTTGAGGTTTTGATATTTGGCAGCATTGATTGATCCATTAATAAAACTAATGAAACTATTGCCTGGTTCAATATATAAATAACGGTAGTATTTTTTGTTTCTATGTATGTAATTTGAATCGGTAGCTAAAATGGCATCTGATATGGCATTAAGATTGCCTTTAAAAGTAAAGCTTCCATTAACAATTTTGCACACTTCGGTCAACTTTTCATTATTTTCATTTCTGTATTGAAGCAATACATATCCTGTGTCGTTTTCAAAAATTTTCCCTTTCAACAAAAAAGGTTGTGCATAAGATTTTCCAAAAAGGCAAAGGATAATGATAAATGCTTTTTTCATCTTTTACCCAAATTTTTTATTGAGTAAACTAAGTTAAGGCTATTTCTAAAAGTCTTTATAATATTCAAAATGTTGTCTCCGAATTTGTTACCACCTTCTGTAATAAATATTTTAATTTTTTAACAGCTTCATCTCCAATCTCATTAAATAAAACCTGATTTTCTTTATCAACTACAAGAATTGTTGGAAAACTCTTTATATCAAAAATCTTTCTTAAGCAGGTGTCCGAATAGCAATCAATATTTTCAAAATATGAGTTTTTGCTAAGGGTATATTTTGAATAGAACCGAATAGCTGCAAGTCTGTCCTTTTCGTTTAGTACTGTTATAAAATTTATTTTTTTTGAGTAAGTTTTTTCAATTGTTTTCATTTCCGGAATTATTTTTATGCAGGGCTTACACCATGAGCCGGAAAACTCAATTACGGTATAAGCCTTTTTGCTTACATCTATTTTGGAATATTTTTTATTGGCTATTTTGTAATATGAGTATTTGGTGAGGTCGGGTAGCGGACGATGAAATGTATTGCTATCGGGAGCCTGAATTGTAAAAGTAAGTTCAGATTTTTTGAAATCTAATGAATCTAAAATAATCTCTGCATCTAAGAATTTTATACCTGTCTTTTTTTCCAATAACATTTCTGTAATGCCTCCATAAGATACAAATCCATTTTGATGTGGATGGTTGAGAACAGATATTACGGATATACTGTATCTCGATTTATTAAGCGGATAAAATTTATAAATTAATGGATCCGGATTAATTTTTATCCAATATTTATTCCCTTTATAAACAAAACTATCGGAAATATAATAGCCGATAGAATACCTTGCCAACTGAAATTGCGTTAAGCCACTTATATCTGATGTGTCCTTAAAGTTGTCATTACTGCCTGATGATGGACAAAATTTCAAATCCATAGAAGAGAAGGTGATTTGATTATGCTCCTGTATTATTTTGATAGAATCTATGTGAACAATTGGGAGTGCATTTCTGAATTCAAAATCACTTTTGAATTGATTGAGCATGCTCAATTTATAAACGGAATCATCCGTAAATACATTATTTCTATTTCTGTCTGCTACCATTATTAAGTCAGGTTTTATATAACCTACCAGCAATGATATTGAATCATATTTCGTAGGATTCTGTTTTGCTTGAATTTCATATTTATAAATGGAGTAATCTTTTATACGACTACCATCTAAAAGTTGATAAATGAAATTATTTTTGGTTTCATTTATTTTATTTGAACTGATTATTAAAAATGATGGATCGGTAAGTGAATTATATACTTTATGGATAGAGATAGTTTTTTTTTGCCCCCAAAGAAATACAGGAAAGAAAATTATTAGATTTAAAATAAGCATTGGTTTCAAATATCTGTTCTTCATTTTACACTAATTTTAATATTTTTTGTAAAGGGTGGCTAATCCTTTTTTAAATTCAGAAAATGGAAATAGCCAACCTTTTTGTTATTTACTAATCTTGCCAGGGATGTGGTACATTACACTCATGTAATGCTACCACACCTGTTGATGTGTTAGCACATTGTAAAGCATTTCCGTATTGTCCACCTAGATTGATACAACTCCAATTGGAATTTAATGAGATACATACAACTTCATGGGTTGGTGATTGGTGTTGGGGATTTATGTAGTCATCACATCCTCCACAATAGGTTGTGTTACCACCATCTGCCACCCCACCCATCAATTTTTTCATTTCGTTTCTTTCTAACTTTCTCATGTTATAAAATTTTAATGTTAAAAATTGGCTTTGGTTTTACAATAGGTACAAAGCCATTGTACCTGTAAGAACTGCTACCCGGCCTTGCAGCAGTGGCCACTGCTACAGCAACGCACCGGGGTTGTTTTGCTGCGTTGAGGGCAAAACTTCTTATATATAGTATTATTGTTCCAGTTCATAATTGGCAATTTCCACAAAATCCATCCAGTTATAAAGCTCCGGTAATCTTCGGCCATTAACAAACAAAGTAGGCGTAGCACTGATAGCTGCCTCTTTACTCCATGCTATATGTTGCTCAATGGCCTTACTTACATCTGCCTCATTGGGGGTGTGCCGTTCATTAAATTTATCAATGGACATTAACTGATACCAATCCCTTATCGCTTCTAATGGTTTTTGAATGGCGGCTTGTATAATTTTTGTTGCTGCATTGGTCTTTTTGTCCTTTATATCAATGCTGTTAAGTGCAAAACGGATGGCTATAAAAAATTTATCCGGATGTTGCTCATACAATTTTTCAATAGCATGATGTGCTTTGGCGCAAGGGCTACAAAAAGGATTACAAGCGATTACTAACTGCAGCAGCGCAGCTGGATTACCAAACCGGATGGCTTCATCCACACTAGGAAGATTGTTTTTATTAAACTCCTGTTTGTCCAACAAGGCATTAAATATTTTGGGATTTCTTCTCAGCCTTGCGGCTTTTATTTCATTAGAAAGCGACTCATGGCTTTGTTGAAACAATGATTTTAATAACTGCCAGGCGGCTATAGTAAATACTATGATTCCCAGAAATAACAGGATAGAAAGATACTCAGGAAACTGTAATCCGTGCTTCTGTACCAGATAAAAGCTAATTGTTCCGCTCAAAAGCAATACTAATAATACACCCAGGCATAACATACACCATTGCTTTACTATTCGCCATTGATAGTATATTGAGTATAGTGGAAATAAAAGACCGGCCATAGAAATGATGTAAAAGAAGTTAATGGCTTGGCCTGTTAACTGGCAAATAAGTAGAAAGAGTAGTGAGCTCGAAAAATAAACCATCCCCACATCGCCCCAAGTAAGCCAGTTAAACAGTTTGGCACCTTTTGAGAATAATACACTTTCGCATCGGCTGTGCTTTGCCAAGTTACATATTTTATCACTAACGCTGTTTTGTATGCCCAGTTCTTTTTGAGCTATGAGCCAGCTAAAATATACTCCTATCAGGCTCAATGCAATAAATAAAAAGCTGGTGATACTGTTTGTATATAGAGCAAACCCAAGTATGCCACCGGCAAACAAGAGTACCACAATTGTGCTGAAAATTTTATTAAGTCTTTCTTTTTTGTACAGTTTATCATGTGCTGCATTGCCATATTTTTCCGGCCTGTCTACAAACATTACATTGCCACTCCAGTATTTATCAAAATCCTTTACTTTTTTTTCTGCATCCTTTACATTTTTGAAATATCTTATATCACCACCGCCTAAATTCAGGTGAGCAAGAAATGGTCTATTTTCTTTGATGAGTTCATCTTTTGTACCTGTACATGCGTAGGCATTTATTCCTAGTTCTTCCAGGCAATCTTTAATTGCAATCAGAGATGGATAATCCGGGTGGGATTGTATTTGAAAGGTTAGATATTTGTCACAAACAGGCAGGCCTAATTCTGCAAATATTTTTTTGATTTGATTTATCATTTTTTTAAGGTGATATAAAAATTATTTGTGAAAAATTTCTTGTAATTTTTTTTGTAAATCGGGGATGGCAGTTTCCGAAACTCCTTTGTACATTATATTTCCATTCCTGTCAAGAAGAAAAAAGGCAGGATAAGCGTTAACCGTAAATTTGTCTTTTAAGTTGTTTGGCCTTTGTTGATCAAGCTCCTCATATAAAAATTGCCATTTGACTGGATGCTCCTTGTAATAATTTTTTGCTTCTAACAGACTATTTTCATTTGCAATTGTTATAAACTCTACCTGTCGCCCATATCTAGAATAAAGCAAATCCACATCATCCATAACATCTCGGCATGGTTTACACCAGGAGCCGGTAAAGAAAAGTAATCTGATTTTGTCTGTCTTTTTTAACAAAATTGTCTTCATGCTTTTTACAGAAAAACCAATTATACTATCAATTTTAATAATAGAATTGATAGTTTCGACATTGTCTTTTATAAGAACATCAATATAGTCTTTCTTTAACGAAATATCCAGAAAGCATAGACTTTTCCCTGAAATATTCACCTCGCCACCAATTCGTATCCATTTAAGAATTTCAGCAAGAGATGTTCTTATTATTAGTGAATCTTTAATTTTTTCTTTTTTATAAATTGCTATTCTATGAATCCAAAATGTAGAAGAATCTGTTATGTTCTTATAAAAAGGAAGCATTGTTGGGTATATTTCTAAATTAATTACATAAGGCTCATTATTGATTGATAAATCGCTACTGAGATACTGATATGTAAAAATCTGGAGATCAAAATCACCTTTGTAGTTAACAACTTCTTTCTTTGATTTAAAATGTTTATAACCCGAAGTCGGAAATAAAACAGGTCTTATTTTTAAACATAATGGCGTTTTTAAGGAATCTTCCGTATCAAATAAATTATCAAACTTAATTTCTGGCCAAGCTTTTATATAGTCGCTTCTTTTTTCAAAATACTTGTCTGTATTTAATATATAAATACTATCATCTTTAAACCCATTCTTTGAATTTACATCAGCAATCATAAATAAATTTCCATTGGAAAGTTTTCCTCCCATTAGATCAATAAAGACTTTGTTGCCAGTAGTTGAATCAACTTTTATATTTAATCTTACACTTTGATATCGGGTTACAATTTCTCCGTTTTTGAGTATTAAAACCGTATCTTTTGCTTTATAAAATGGAAACGATTGTGAATTATATTTTCCAAGTTCGAAGTAATCATCTTTGAGTTTTAATTTCAAATGTAGTTTCGTTTGAGAAAATAAAAATGCGCTAATAAAAGATAATATAATACTAAAATAATACTTCATAAAAGTACTCAAATAAATAAGGAGGTTGTAAAACCTCCTTTAAGATAAAATGTGATTAATACGGAACTGATGTTGCATGACACCCGGTTTCCCCTGCACAGCAAAATGTAGTCCATGTATATTCTTCTGATTCATTAGCGTTTTTGCATTGCAAACCGTAGTAGTCAATATAGTCGCAATTCCATCCATTTGGAGATGCCATGCAAGTGACATCACCAGGCCCACAAATCACGCAAACATTTGAACCACCACCACCTCCAGCCGGTAAGCCACCCATCAATTTTTTCATTTCGTTTCTTTCTAACTTTCTCATTTTATAAAATTTTAATGTTAAGAATTGGCTTTGGTTTTACAATAGGTACAAAGCCATTGTACCTGTAAGAACTGCTACCCGGTCTTGCAGCAGTGGCCACTGCTACAGCAACGCACCGGGGGTTGTTTTGCTGCGTTGAGGGCAAAACTTCGTTACGCTCAGTCCCATTGCTGGCACCTCGGTTTATTTCTTTTCACTGTCACAGACAGTTGATAATGAAGTAAAAAAGTTCATACCCCCGGGTAGCTAAAATGCTAACGGTGTGCCCGATTGCATCATCTACTTATTGGGGCACTTGCGGAGCCTTGAGAATAGAGTCAGCAAAAGGAACACACCGTTTACCAGTGTGTTCACTTAAGCATCTCCTCTTCTCTTTTGAAAATTCGCAAGTTTTCAATAAAGGGAGTATCTTAAATTACTTACGTCAATATTTTATCTGCTGAAATTAGAAAAACTTTTGAATAAAAAAATTATTTTGCAAAAAAATATTTGTGAAAACAGCACTTGCGGGCTTTTTGCTGCTCTGGGTTGGCCAGTGCAGCGGACAGACATTTACACTTACTGATGTAATTGAAATTGCAAAATCTAAAAGTTTTACAAGTATATCTGCCAATAATAATCTTAAACTGGCAAAGCTCAAATTCCAAAGCTTTAAATTAGCCAGCAGACCCTTGCTCTCGTTCAATGCCAATATACCCGCTTATAATAAAGATAATTATGCTGTAACGCAGCCAGATGGAAGTATCAAATTTTTGCCGAGAAGTCAAAATTTTAGTAATGCCGGATTTGCCTTTTCACAGCCGTTGCTTTTTAGCAATGGCAGCATCTCTGTGAATACAGACCTTTATCGTTTTGATAATTTTACAGCTCGCAGTAAACAATATAATGGCACACCGGTTTTTATAAGACTATCTCAGCCAATTTTTAAATATAACGAGTATAAATGGAACAAGAGAATAGCTCCACTTCGCTTAATGGAGGAAAAGCAATCCTATATTTCATCTAATTATATGTTAGCGTACGATGTTTGTAAGTTATTTTTTAGCGTAATAACCGCACAGGAAGATGAAAAACTTGCAACTTCTAATTTAGAATCAGGTAATACCAATCTTGCAATAGAAAAAAGGAGGGTACAACTTGGCGTATCCACAGAAGATAAAGTGTTTACTTTAGAGATGCAGCAAATTAAGAATGAACAACAACTTACTTTAGCTTTATTTAACAAGAGACAAGCTTTAGCTGAATTGTTTTCATATCTAAATGTTAATGATTCCGTTAAAATGAATCTTCGATTGCCGGAGAAACTACCGGAAGCTTTGCCTTTGAAAGATGTTTTAGTTGAAAAAGCAAAACAAAATATGCCTCAATACATTTCATTTCAAATAAGAAGCTTAGAGGCTGCAGCGAAACTTGAACAAATAAAAAAGGAAGGAAAACAAATTGACCTAACGGCAAGCTATGGTTTAAATAATGCTGCGTCAGATATACCTTCTGTTTATAGNNTGCAAAGTTCGAACAAGAGCAAACAGAAATAAAAATTAAGCAAGAAGAAGAAAAATTGTTGTTGGAGATTAGGCTTATTGCAGATAAATTGGCTATATTAAAAAATAACATTGATCAGTCCCTTTCATTAGATACTTTATCTCAAAAAAGGTTTGCAATTACCAATCGGCTCTTTCAATCCGGCAAAGCCAGCCTTCTCGAATTGCAGTCTTCACAGTTTGAGAAAGATAATGCAAGGAGAAATTATATTAACGCTCTTAGAGCGTTTTGGGAAAACTGGTATATGCTGAAATCGAAGACCCTATTAAGTTTTTGAATGTAAATGAAGTTTGAATTAGAAACTAAAATTCTTTCACCATTTTTCTAGAGGGTAGTTTTTAGTAATCTAAATATCAACAGTTTGAAATGTGGTAAATTATTCCATGCGGAAAGAAACAAAGAAAAATAAGCGGAGACTGAGGGATTCGAACCCTCGATACCCTTTTGAGGTATACACACTTTCCAGGCGTGCTCCTTCAACCACTCGGACAAGTCTCCAATTACAAAGGGCGCAAAAATAAGGATAAGTTGATTACCAGTTATTAGCTTGCTCCGCATTCAGCCTTTCTGATACATCTTCGGCTTTCTCCTCCTTCCAATAAGGATTGTACTTTACAAACCACGAAATCCACAGACTACGGCTGATACGCATCAACCAGGGTTGTAGCAGAAATAATAACACCGCATTGCAACCCAGCCAATAAAAAAAACGATTATCACTCGTAGATAGCCCAATAATCAAATACCAGGCTACTAATGAAGCTACACTGATGGCGATGGTAAGTGCATAACTTACATAACTGGTGCCATAGTAAAAGCCTACTTCTATTTCGGTAGGCTGTCCGCATACAGGACATTCTTTATTCATCTCCATCGTTTTCTTAAAACGAAAACTCATCTTATGTTTAAAAAGATTCCCTTCTCGGCATCGTGGACAACGACAACCCAGTACACTGCTTAAATATCCTCTTGCTGCTTTCTGCTCACTCATCTATTAATAAATTTTTGCTGCAAAGGTCGCCATTCTGTTATAAACTTATTTGCAACTTTTGTTTCCTATTGAAACGATTGTTTAATCAATGTGGCAATTTTTCTCTGCATTTTCCATACACCCAGGTGCCGGCAATGGCGCTTAATAATGTAACGGCAATTACAAAGGCTCCATTTCCTATTTGTGCAAACAAAGGACCCGGACAGGCGCCCGTCATTGCCCAACCCAATCCAAACAAAAGGCCACCGTAAATATTGCCCCAACTAAATTTTTTTGTTGCAAATACAATCGGCTCGCCATAAATGGTTTTTATTTTCCATTTTTTGATAATCCATACAGAGATAATGCCAACTACAACTGCCGAACCGATAACGCCATACATGTGAAAACTTTGAAAGCGAAACATTTCCTGAATACGCAGCCAGGAAATGACTTCCGATTTTATAAGAACGATTCCAAAAAGAAGCCCTGCTAATGTGTATTTTAAATTGTACCAAAACGGATGTTTTAATTCCGAATCATTTACACATACGGCATCTAACGAACGTACTTCAAAATCGGTATTAGAATGTTGAACATTCATGATTTTTATAATTTTAAAATGATTGGTAATATAAGGTTCGCCATTATTATGCCACCTGCCATAAAACAAATAGTTGCTATGACCGATGGAACCTGTAATAAAGAAATTCCCATTATGGAATGGCCGGAGGTGCAGCCACCGGCATAGCGGGTACCAAAGCCAATTAAAAAGCCACCGCCAACCATCATGATCATACCTCTCATTGTAAACAGAGATGACCAATTGAATAAATCAGCAGGTACCGGATTTTGTCGGTCATTAATTCCATATTGCTGCAAATCTGTATTCAGTTTTTCAGAAACCCGAATGGGTTCCGGATTTTGAAAAAACAAATAAACCAAAACACCACCCAGGATAATGCCGACAACAAAAAATAAATTCCACCATTCTTTTTTCCAGTCGTATTTAAAAAAGGGAATATTGGCAGGCATACAAGCAGCACATATATGTCGCATAGAAGAGGAGATACCAAAAGTTTTATTTCCGATGAGGAGTAGCAAGGGTACCATCAACCCAATAAGTGGCCCGGCCACATACCAGGGCCAGGGCTTCATTAACCATTCAGTCATAGATTGTTTGTTTTTATTCTGTAATTATTTTTTCCATCTGCATACTGCGGCTTCCTTTTACCAAAAAATCAGTGTTTTCAAATTTTTGATTTTGTAGCCATGTTTTTGCTTCATCCGAATTGGAAAAAGAAAGAAAGGGATGAGAAAGTTTTATAAAATCGCCACCTACCAATACCACTTTTTCCCAGTTTTTTGATTGTATTAATTTTATTATGGCTTCATGTTCGGCCACACTTTCTTCACCCAGCTCGGCCATAGCGCCCAGCAGCAATACTTTTTTTTCTGATTTTAAATTAGCAAAATTTTCTATCGCCAGTTTCATACTACTGGGGTTGGCATTGTAGGCATCCAATATAAACCGGTTGCTGCCCTTGTTTATTAATTGAGAGCGACTGTTGGAAGGAGTGTAATTTTCTATCGCCCATTTTATTTTATCGGCTGCAATTTTAAAATATTGCCCAACGCAAACCGCTGCCAGCACATTTGGAAAATTATAACTGCCTACTAATTGTGTTTGAATATGGAAAGTATTTTTCCCGGTGATGGCAGTTTCTAAATAAGGCTCACTCGACAGCATTTTTCCGGTTATATCTCCATCATTACTTCCATAAGAATAAATATGGCTGATGCCTGCACTCATTTCTTTTAAATAATCATAATCATTAAAAATAAAAGCCGTGCCCTCAATCGTTTTTAAATAATCAAACAATTCGCCTTTCCCTTTTCTTACACCTGCGGCTCCGCCAAATCCTTCCAGATGTGCTTTGCCACAGTTTGTAATCAGCCCGTGGGTGGGTAGTGCATAGCGGCAATAGCTTTCAATTTCTTTTTGATGATTGGCACCCATTTCTATTACAGCTATTTCCGCATCGGCTTTTATTTTCAATAACGTAAGCGGAATGCCGATATGGTTATTGAGGTTGCCTTCGGTTGTATAAGTTTTATATTTTGATGATAGCACCGCATGTATCAATTCTTTGGTCGTTGTTTTTCCATTGCTTCCGGTTATGGCTATAAAAGGAATTTGAAACTGCTGCCGGTGATGGTGTGCTAACTGTTGCAAACATTCAAGAACATTATCAACCAAAATAGTTTTTCCAGAAATTTCGTAAGCGGCATCGTCAATTACAACATAAGCTGCGCCGGCTTCTACTGCCTGTTTTGCAAATGCATTGCCGTTAAAATTTTCTCCCTTCAATGCAAAAAAAATATCGCCCGGTTTTAATTTACGGGTATCCGTTTGTACTGATGGATGTTTCAAATAGATTTGATACAGTTCTTCAATTGTAGGCATGTGGCAAAAATATACTTATGTAAAATAAAAACCCCGCCGTTTGCAGGCAGGGTTTAAATATTATTCTTGATAGTTTTTATCTCTTACTCTTTTTTGTTTTTCCGGTTTTGGAATTCTGTCTGCGAGTAGGGAATTGCTGTCCGGTTTTGCGGCCATTACCTTCGGGGCTGCCCATACGATCCATTGCACAGCGGAAGCCCAAAGTGCTCAATGCCTGCTCTTCTTCTAGGAAGCGACGTGAGCCGGGTGATAACCAATAAGGTCTATCATTCCAGCTTCCACCTTTATATACCCTGGATTTATCGCTGATAAGCGTAGTAACGCCATAGCCGTATGATGATTGAGAGAGTGAGTCACCATCGGCGAAATTGATTACGTTTCCTCTCTGATAGTTTCTGCGGTTTTTAGATTCAGCATCAGTTACATCTACCATTTTTACCTTTCCGGTAGTGTCATTCTTTTCGTATTCGCCATTTGCGTTCTTATATAACTTTTGATATTTATTACCACGGAAAGGAGCCGGCATATCATCAAAGTCAAGCGTAGAAAGTGGACGATATACATCCTGTACCCATTCGCTTACATTGCCCGCCATATTATAAAGACCAAAGGCATTGGGATAAAATGATTTTACATCAGCAGTATAAAAAGCACGGTCATTTAAACCACCGGCTACACCCGCATTGTCACCATTACCTCTTTTAAAGTTGGCAAGAAAAGCACCTTGCCAGCTACCGTGGCGAGTATCACGAAGTCCGTTTACATTCTGCGACCATGGATACATTTGCTTATTACTGGCCAACTCTTCACCTCTTTTTCCTTCCTTCACACTTGGACGGGGATTTTGATCAATCAGTCCGTATGCAGCATATTCCCACTCGGCTTCAAATGGTAAACGATAATCGGGCATGATGATACCGGATTCTATTGAGGCTGTAGTTTGCTTCTGCTCACCTTTCTTGGTTTTAATTTTTCCGGGAGGAGGTGGATCAAGATTTAATAAATATGCTTTTGTAGAAAAATGATTGGCACCTTGTTGTGCACCGGGTTTTAAATATGATTTATTTATAAAACCTTTATCCATCAGGTTTTTCTCATTTACACGATCGCTTCTCCAAAGGCAGAAGTCGCTAGCCTGTCTCCAGGTTACACCTACTACAGGGTAATTATTAAAACCAGGGTGGCGGAAATAATACTCAACCATAGGTTCATTATAGCTCAACTCACTTCTCCAGCTTAATGTATCGGGAAGTGCAGCTTCATATATTTTACGATTGTTTTCATCGGCAGTGGGGTCAAATACTTTTTCGATCCAGTGCAGATATTCACGATAATGTACGTTGGCTACCTCGGTACGGTCAATGTAGAATGAGGGAACAGATACACGACGGGGAATATTATTCCAGTCGCCCATTACATCTTCCTCGGTTTGACCCATGGTAAAGGTACCACCCTGTACAAACACAAGACCGGGGCCGGTTTTTTGGTCAACGGCTTTAGAAACTTTGTAACCACCCATGTTTTTATCATTGTAGTTCCAGCCCGTCATATCGGATTTGTCTTGTTTCTTTTTGCCAAAAAGGCCTTTGCCTTTGCAAGATGCCAATAGCACCACACAGGACATTAGGATTGTTAAGTTTTTCACTGTTACTGTTTTTTGCATAAACCTATGAATTGGAATATTTTTAACGCCGGATAAGTCAAAATATTGCACCCGGAAAAAGTTTTCCGGCCGGGATTGCGAATATAGAGACTTTGTAATAAATCAGTATTAGAATATTTACCTTTTTTTGATGATAAAATCCCTAAATCGTATGTGGTTTTTAACATGAAGCATAAACTTTTGTGTATATTTTTTTTAACAATGGCATTGGGTCAGGCTTCCTATGCTCAAAGGGTCTATCATGCACATTCAGTACTTGCTACCGGAAATTGGTATAAAATAGCGGTAAATAAAGCCGGCATTTACCGTTTGGATATTAATTTTCTCGCCGGTTTGGGTATCAATACTGTAAATCTTAGTTCGGCATCGATTCGCATCTTTGGAAATGGCGGCCAAATGCTTCCGGAAGCAAATGCGACTACACGGGCAGATGATTTGATTGAAAACGCAATTATGGTAATGGATGGTGGCGATGGTGTTTTGAATCAAAATGATTATATCCTGTTTTTTGCAAATGGGCCGGATGAATGGATGAAAGATTCGTTGAACCAAAGATTTTCTCACCGCAAAAATATTTATGCTGATAGCGCTGTATATTTTTTAAATATTGGTTCAAATGGGAAACGAATTGCAACAGCGCCAATTATAAATGTACCTGCAAACCCGGTAAGCAATTATTCCGAAAGATTTTTTCATGAACTGGATTCTGTAAATTTTTTAAGTAGCGGCAAAGAGTGGTTTGGTGAGGAGCTTTCCGATATTCCGGGAAGATCGCTTATCAAAAGTTTTTCAGTTTCCAATATGGGAACAGTTGCAGGATCCGGTTTTACAATAGTAGCGAATGCTGCCGCAAGGTCTATTGGCCAAAACAGCCGTTTTGATATTTATGTAAACAATCAACTGTTATCACAAGTTACTGTCAATGCGGTTTCGGGCGGGCAGTATGATTTTTTTGCACGACAAGGGCAAGCAGTTGCAAATGGTGTCAGTAATAATCAGCCATTGGAACTTCGTTTTTCGTATGTGCCCGGCAGTTTTAATGCGCAAGGATGGATTAATTGGTTCGAAATTTTTACCAGAAAAGAACTTGCTTTTCATAGTAATGTGAGCCAGTTTTTATTTCGAGACTGGCTGAGTGTACAACCGGGAAGCAATGCCGAATTCATTATTAAAAATGCAAATGCAAGTACTCAGGTTTGGGATATTACTTTTCCGCATAACCCGCAATTGATGCAAGGTGTTTTAAGCGGCACTGATTATAAATTTACCAATAGCAGTTCACGATTAAGAGAGTATATAGCCTTTAATAATTCGGGTTTTTTAACGCCTATTTCCATAGGAAAAATTGCCAATCAGGATTTGCATAATTCTTCACCGGTCGACATGTTGATTATTGCGCCTCAGGAGTTAATTTCTCAGGCTGCACAATTAGCACAATGGCATCAGCAGCGAAACGGACTCAAGGTAAAATGTGTAACCACGGATGAAGTTTACAATGAGTTTGGCAGCGGTAGTCCCGACCCTTCAGCAATCCGGGATTTTGTAAAAATGTATTATGACAAATATGCGGCATCAGCAACAGATAAGCTGAAGTATTTATTATTGTTTGGTGATGCTTCATTTGATTATAAAGCAAGAATAAAAGGAAATACCAATCTGGTTCCTGCATTTGAAACAGATCAGTCATTAGATGCATTGGCTACTTATACCTCCGATGATTTTTTTGGCTTTTTGGATGACAATGAAGACATCAATTCGCTTTTGCAAACAAATTTATTAGATATAGGCATTGGCCGTGTTCCGGCAAAAAATATTACAGAAGCAAAAAATTTTGTGGACAAACTGCAAGCTTATTACACTACGCAAAGCCTTGGGCCTTGGAGAAATAAACTTTGTTTTATTGCGGATGATGAAGACAATAATCTTCATTTACAAGACGCAGAAACAGTTTCAGGCGCAGCGGCTGCTGCTGCACCCGTTTTTAATCAACAAAAAATTTATCTGGATGCTTTTCATCAGGAAACCGGTCCCGGAGGAGGCAATTATCCGCAGGCAAATCTGGCCATCCAAAATCAAATTGATAATGGTACATTAATCTATAATTACAATGGACATGGCGGCCCGTTTCGCCTTGCCGAAGAAACCATTTTGGATCAATCCATTATTAATGGATGGAAGAACAACAACCGGTTACCATTATTTATTACGGCCACCTGCGATTTTGCACCTTATGATAATCCACTTGTTAATTCTATTGGCGAAAATATTTTATTAAGACCACTCACCGGAGGCATTGCTTTAATGACAACCACCCGTCCTGTATTTGCATTTAGCAATAGAATTCTTAATAATAATTACATAAGCACCGCCCTGCAGCCTGATGCAAACGGGAATTATAAATCGCTTGGCGATGCAATGAAAGAAGCAAAAAATTTTACTTATCAAAGTGCAGGAGATATTGTCAATGCAAGAAAATTTACATTATTAGGCGATCCTGCAAGTACGCTTGCATTTCCTGCATCGGGCATAAAAATTACCAAAGTAAATAACCAGCCGGCAAACATTGCAGATACATTAAGTGCAGCAGAAACAACAGTCATTGAAGGAGCCATAACAGACAGGAATGGAAATATTCAAACCATTTTTAACGGTACGGTTTATCCACTTGTATTTGATAAGCCGAGTCGGGTAAATACAATAGGCAACGATGCCGGAAGCATGGTTACCTCTTTTCTAACACAAAATAATTTGTTGTTTAAAGGAAAAGCAACCGTAACCAATGGTCATTTTGCTTTTACATTTAAAGTTCCAAAAGATATAAACTTTCAATATGGAAATGGAAGGTTAAGCCTTTATGCAGAAAACGGAGTAAAAGATGTAAATGGTTTGTTCTCTGATTTTTTTGTAGGGGGAGCCGGTAGTGGCATAAGCATGGATAACAAAGGACCTGAAATTAACCTGTATTTAAATGATGAAAGATTTGTAAATGGCGGATTAGTCAATCAGCAACCCATACTACTTGCAAAACTTTTTGATACTTCGGGTATCAATATAACCGGCACAGGCATTGGGCACGATATTGTAGCTACCATTGATGGCGATAACAGAAAATATTTTATTCTGAATAATTTTTTTCAGAATGAATTAAACAGTTTTCAAAATGGCATCGTCAGGTTTCAAATGCCGGCATTAGAACCCGGGGTGCATAAGCTTACGCTGAAAGCCTGGGATGTAATGAATAATTCCAACGAAACGCAAATAGAATTTACAGTAGCAGATGATCATGAACTGGAATTAAAACATGTGTTGAATTATCCCAACCCCTTTACTACAAGTACCAATTTCTGGTTTGAACACAACAAGCCCGGAATTAATTTGGATGTGACCATAGAAATCATGACGATTACAGGTAGCATTATTAAAACAATCAAGCAAAAAATAAATACACCCGGAAACAGGAGTACAGAAATTTTTTGGGATGGAAGGGATGAGTTTGGTGATAAAATAGCAAGGGGTGTTTATTTATATAGACTAAGTGTAGCAGCTCAGGGGCTAAAAAAGCGCACAAAAATTGAGAAAATTGTGATTTTTTAGTGTGAAATGGGCTATTATTGACAAAAATCAATAAGTTTTTTTTGTATAAGAACAATATTCTATGAATGTTTGCGTTAAAGTCACCTATACTATATATTTATAGTAAAGAATAGAATATTTGAATTTCCAATCCTTTGAAAATTAAAATATTTCGAATTTTTTGGTTCAGATTAAATTCTATACTTTAGTTTTGTATTTCATCAAAAGCTCTATATTTACACCATTATTAAAAACTTACTAATGAGACCAACTGCTTTAAAACTAACTGCCGGAATCCTGCTCTTTTGTGGCGTTACTGCTGCCGTGAAAGCCCAGGTTCAACCAATTAACGTGGTAACCACAGCTGTACCTTTCCTTCGTATTTCACCCGATGCCCGTGCCGGTGGTATGGGAGATATTGGCGTAGCCACTTCTCCTGATGCTTATGCCGGATTATGGAATCCCGGTAAAGTAACTTTCAACGCTTTGAATGGCGGAGTAGGTGCTACTTACACTCCTTGGTTGAAAGACTTAGTGAATGACGTTTATCTTGCAAACCTTGCTGGTTTTTACAAATTTGCCGACAATCAGGCTGTTTACGGTTCATTCCGTTACTTCAGTCTTGGTAATATTTCATTTACCGATAATCTGGGTAACGACATTTCTAAAGGTCGTCCTCGTGAATTCGGTATTGATATCGGTTATTCAAGAAAGTTGAACGCTAAAAATGGTATTGGCGTTGCTTTAAAGTATATCAATTCTAATCTTTCTGATGGTTTTACATCCGGAAGTACTACTTACAAAACTGGTAATTCAGTTGCTGCTGACTTAGGTTGGTACCATGATGGTAAAAAAGCATCAGGAAGCGGCTGGACTTATGGTGTTACTTTAACTAATCTGGGTGCTAAAATTGCATACACTAACAATGCTGATGCAAAAGATTTCATCCCTGCTAACTTAGGTTTAGGTGCTACTTATACTAAGAAAGCAAACGATAAAAACTCTTTTACAATCGGTTTAGATGTTAACAAACTGTTGGTACCTACTCCTCCTGCTGAAGGTGATGTTGCTGGACTGGCTGACTACAGAAAAACAAGCGTAATCAGTGGTTGGTTCAAGTCTTTCGGTGATGCTCCTGATGGTTTCAGCGAAGAATTAAAAGAATTTGCATTGCAATTGGGTGCTGAGTATAACTACAACAATCAGTTTATGCTGCGTGCAGGTTATTTCTATGAGAATAAAGAAAAAGGTAACCGTCGCTATTTCACTGCAGGTGTAGGTCTTAAGTACAGTGCTTTCGGTTTCAACTTTGCTTACCTGGTACCTACAGGAAGTGGTGTTAGCCGCAACCCTCTTTCAAACACATTGCGTTTCTCTCTTTTGGTTGATTTAGGAGATGGAAGCAGAGTAAAAGACAAAAAATAATTTTTAGTTTTTTGAATTATATTGTTCATCCCGCCCCAATGGCGGGATGAATTTTTTTATAGCAGTAATACTGTTATTTTAGTTTTCTAAAACAAAATATGAATCATGTCTTTTAGGATTGGAAATGGAGTAGATTTTCATCAATTGGAAGCAGGGAAAAAACTTTGGTTGGGTGGTGTACACATTCCACACCATAAAGGCGCAATAGGTCATAGCGATGCCGATGTATTACTACATGCCATTTGTGATGCTTTGCTAGGCGCACTAGCGCTGGGTGATATCGGAAAACATTTTCCCAATACTGATATAAAGTATAAAGACATTGACAGTAAAATATTATTGAAAGAAACATTTACGCTTATTAAAGAAAAAGGATATGAAGTGGTAAATGTTGACAGTACGATCTGCTTACAAGAACCCAAGATCAGTGCGTATGTAGAAGCTATGCAATCCGTAATAGCTTCTATACTACAAATAAATACTGATGCCGTTTCTATTAAAGCAACCACAACTGAAAACTTAGGGTTTGTGGGCAGGCAAGAAGGTATTATGGCTTATGCTACCGCTTTACTTGTAAAATCTGTTCAATAGTATAGCGCATACATTATGCAGTAAACTATCTTTGCAAAATGCCACCGGTGTCAATAAAAATCATCAACAAATCAGAAAATCCATTACCGGCTTATGCCACATCCGGTTCTTCCGGTATGGATATAAGAGCCATGTTGAATGAACCGAAAAAAATAAAGCCTTTAGAAAGAGTACTGATTCCCACAGGAATATTTTTGGAAATTCCATTGGGTTACGAAGCCCAGATAAGACCAAGAAGCGGACAGGCTATTAAACAAGGCATTACCTGTCTCAATACGCCGGGCACCATCGACAGCGATTACAGAGGAGAAATTAAGATCATATTAATCAACCTTTCGGCTGAAGAGCAAGTCATACAACCTGCTGACCGCATAGCCCAAATGGTTTTTCAAAAAGTGGAACAAATAGCTTGGAAGCAGGCAAGCGAATTAAATATTTCGGAAAGAAATGAAGGAGGCTTTGGACATACCGGCACACATTAATTGCAAATATTAAATATGAAAAATCTTTTACTTATATTTTTTGCTGGGTTATTTATTTTTTGCTCCTGTAAATCAACCAGAAAAATTCAAACCGCCATAACGCCCAAGGATACAACCGCTGCTGTGGTTGTAACACCACCAAGCCACAATGTTAAAGAGGATTCAATCGCATTTATCAATGAAAGCTATCAACATATACTAAATAAACAAATACAATATCAAAGCTTTTCAGCAAAAACAGATGTGGATTATCGTGAGCAGGGTGGAAAAAAATACTCTGTTACGGTTCATATTAGAATGATTAAGGACAGCGTTATTTGGTTATTGGTAAATGGTCCATTGGGTATCGAAGGTCTTCGTGCACTGATAACGACAGATTCTGTAAAAATCCTTGACAAGCAAAATAAAACTTACACTGCAAGAAGTATGGCCTATTTGCAGGAAGTAACCGCACTGCCCCTTGATTTAGAATCATTGCAAAAGCTTTTGATTGGTAATGCGGTTTTTTTGGGCCCCGAAATTTATGCATATCAAAAAGCACCGGGCACACTATCTTTATTTAGCGCCGGTAGTTTCTTTAAAAACTTATTTACTGTTGATGAAGCTACCAAAGCAGTAATTAGTAGTAAACTAGACGATATAAATGTGCAGCACAATAGAACTTGTTATCTTACTTATTCCGATTATGATGATAAAAAAGGCCAGTTGTTTTCAAGAGAAAGAAATATAAATGTGGCAGAAAAGAAAAAAATTGATATTAAAATTCAGTTTAAGCAGTATGATTTTAATGAAAAGTTAAGTTTTCCATTTTCTGTATCAGAAAAATATAAACGGAATTAGGGAATAAAATTTATTTTGCATCTTTCCGTTATTGCATTGGTTTTATTCATTTACTAATTACCATATCCAATTCGAATGAAGAAGCATATTTTTTTAATACTCGCAGTTATATTTTCAACAGCTATTGTTGGCTACGCACAGCCCCAAAATGACAAATCAAAACTGGAGCAGGAAAGAAAAAACCTGCAGGCCGAGCTGAAAGAAGTACAAGCTCAATACGACAAAGTAAAATCGCAAACCAAGCAATCGCTGGGTCAATTGAGTATCTTAAAACGAAAAATTGACCTTCAGGAACAATATTTATCCAACATTAATAAGGAAATAAAGAATATTGATGATGATATTTACCTGAGTAATATAGAAATATACCGATTACAGAGGCAAGTGGACACGTTAAAAACGCAATATGCAAAAACAGTAGTGTATGCCTATAAAAACAGAAGTAATTACGATTACCTGAATTTTATTTTTTCGGCAGCAAGTTTTAATGATGCATTAAAAAGAATTGGTTATTTAAAAAGTTATCAAACCTATCGTGAAAAGCAGGTAAATACAATTTTGCAAACGCAAGATTTGATTGCACGCAGAAAAAAGCAACAACTGGGACGTAAAGAAGAAAAAAATCTGGCCTTGCAAAATCAAACAAAGCAAGTAAAGGAACTGGAAGAACAGAAGAAAGAAAAGGATGTAGTCGTGTCCGGATTAAAATCTCAGGAAAAAGATTTAAAACGTCAGATAGATATAAAGAAAAAGCGTGATAGGGATCTGGTAAGCAATATCAATAAAATTGTGCAAAAGGAAATAGCTGATGCAAGAAAAGCTGCGGCGGAAAGAATAGCTGCTGAGAAAAAAGCGGCTGACGAAAAAAAGAACAATGCCACAACGGTTGTAACGACAAATCCCACAACGACTGCGCCAACAAAGCCAGAAGTGATTGTTGAAAAAAAGGAAACACTACCTGCGACCACTCGTCCAAATGTGGTATTTAATTCAGATGCAGAATTAAAGTTATCTGCAAGCTTTGAAGGAAATNNGATAATGGATTTGTAAAAATTCACTTTGGCGCTTATGCTATTGAAGGTACTTTATTAAAAGGCGACAATCCGGGACTTACTTTGGGTACCTCAACAGGCAGTACGGTTAAATCTGTTTTTGATGGTGAGGTAGTGGGTGTTTTTAATCTGGGCGATGGAATGGCGGTTACCATTAAGCATGGTAAATATTTTACAACCTATAGCAATCTTACTGGTGTATCGGTAAGTAAAGGCAGCAGTGTAAGAACCGGTCAGGCCATTGGGAAGGCAGGCAGAGATGATGAAGGTGGCGGTGGCCAAATTGATTTTATTTTGATGATTGAAGCCCGAAATGTAAACCCCGAAGGCTGGCTACGCAGATAAGCTGATTGATATTTTTTTCAAATAAAATGCCGTTCAGATTTTTTGAACGGCATTCTGTTTTCTATTCATTAAAAGGTTGCTAAGCTTTCTTTTTACTCAATGCAATCTTATAAAGGATAAAACCAAGTGCGGCAAAGAATATCACCGCAAGAATATCATAACCGCCGCTTCCCAATTTTCCACGAAGTGTTTCGCCCATACTAATGGACTTCATACCAGATTCAAAGAAAACCGTAAGAATTGCAACTACAACACCAAACAATGCACCGCCGGCTACAAGGCCCGTAGCAAACAAGTTTCCTTTTCGTAAATCTTCATCTTCTTCAGTTTCTGTTTTTTGTTTTTTCAATTTTTTATCGGCAATGCCTCTAATAAAACCTCCGGCAAAAATGGGGAGTGTAGTAGATAGCGGGAGATAAGTACCCACCGCAAAACTTAAAGACTTAATACCACAAAGCTCTAATACAATAGCGATAAAAACACCTACCATTACAAATTGCCAATCCAAATCGCCTCCTAGAATACCTCTGATTATAGTAGCCATTAAAGTTGCCTGTGGTGCTGCATATTTTTCACCAATGGCATGCTTAATGCCATTTTGAGCCATTTCGGCTGTGGGTGTATCAAGTATATGAACCGTCCATCCAATGACGATGGATGAAACGATAGCTCCAACAAACAATGCCAATTGTTGATTACGTGGCGTGGCACCAAGTATAAAACCTGTTTTTAAATCTTGTGAAGTAGCACCGGCATTGGCAGCCGCCACACATATCATACCACCTACTACAAGTGCCATTGGTTCGTACACACTACCCGTCCAGCCAACACCAATAAAAACAAGACAAGTTGCCATAATAGTGGCAATCGTCATACCGCTGATAGGATTATTGGAAGAACCGATAAGCCCTACAATGCGTGAAGAAACGGTTACAAAAAATGCTCCGAAGATGATAACCAATAAACCCAATAATAAACGGCTGCCCATATTATCACCAGGAATTATGGGGAGCATGGCCATGATTAATACCAAGCATAAGCTACCAATTCCTACAATCTTCAAACTAAGATCCTTCTCTGTACGTGCTACACTCTTCGCTACATCTTTATCTTTAACGGCTTTTACACTTTCTTTGAATGAAGTAACAATAGTTGGTATTGTTTTAATAAGTGTAATAAATCCGCCTGCTGCTACTGCGCCGGCGCCAATCAATCTGATGTAAGCTCTGTAAATCGCTTCTGCCGAATCGGAAAAAGTATGTGTAGCAGCATCCCAGCCATATTTTGCCGGATTGATGTTTAGTTTGGTAAGTTGTGCATAGATGGCATCGCCGGGAACCAATGTTGCCAGCAAAGGAATGATAACAAATGAACTGAGTACACCACCTGCTACCAGAATACCGGAAATTTTTGGCCCAATGATATAACCTACGCCTAGATATTCAGGCGTAATTTCTCCATTAAGTTTAGCTGATGGGAGGTATTTGTTCTTAAGACTTGTTACATATTGGGGCGCTTCTGAAATAACATGAAAAACTTTTTGCAAAGCAGCATAAACCACTGCTACACCAATACCCAAAAATGCTGTTTTTGCCAGGTCGCCACCTTTCTCTCCGGCTTTTAATACAGAAGCACAAGCTGTTCCTTCAGGATAAGGTAGTGTACCATGTTCTTTTACAATTAAGGATCTGCGCAGGGGTACCATCATCAGCGTTCCAAGCATACCGCCCAAAATGGCGAGTGTCATAATAATTATTATGCTGAAGTAATCTTGACTGCTGGGAGAACCAAGAAATAAAAATCCAGGTAGCGTAAAAACGACACCGGCTGCTATACTTTCACCGGCCGAGCCTGTTGTTTGAATTATATTATTTTCAAGAATAGTTGTTTTTAAAAACATCTTACCCAGTGCAATGGATAGCACCGCAATAGGAATAGAAGCTGACACTGTAAGACCGGCTTTTAGCGCCAGATAAACAGTAGAAGCGCCAAAGATGATTCCAAATAATCCTCCTACAATTAAGGATTTCAGAGTAAGCTCCTTCATCTGCACTTCGGGAGCTATAAATGGTTTAAAACCGGATTGTGCTGCCATCAGAATTGATTTAGAATGTTAAGATAAGAAATAGCTTCAACTGTTTTTTATTGTTGAATTTGAAAATTTAATTTACTCCTTTAGCTTTCATAACCTTGTTGAGCCATTTGAGCAATACAAATAAGAAAAGGGCAGCAACACCAAGCAAAATAAAATTCAGCCAGAAGTAGTCTGCCTTGTTTTCATATTCATCCCATTTGCTGGCAAGAATACCACTCAATTTGTTGCCAATAGATGTAGATAGAAACCAGCCGCCCATCATTAATGAAGTAATACGAACAGGGCTCAGCTTTGATACCAATGAAAGACCCATCGGACTTAAAAATAATTCTCCAATGGTGATAACGCCGTAGCTGCCAATAAGCCACCACACACTTACTTTTTCGGTTCCATTATTCCCAGCTTTTACGGCAGCAATCATTACCAGCACCGAAAGTGCAGAGATGAGTAATCCAAAGGCAATTTTAGAAGGCGTTGATGGCTCTTTTCCTTTTCGGCGCAGCCATGTAAAGAAAGCAACAATCAAAGGTGTTAATACAATTACCCAAAATGGATTGATGGACTGGCTTAAACTGGGTAGCCAGGCTTTTACAGTTTCGCCTTCTTTGGGAAGTTTATCGGGTGCCACATTTTTAAAGTAGGAGGGATAACCCAATTCTTTTACTTCATGTCCATTCACTTTTACTTTTCTAAACTGATGATCCGTTTTTACAACACTGTCTAATTTATAAGTGGTATTGGCAGGTTTATCAGTTTGTTTGAGTGTGTGTAAAATATCACCCGATACGCCACTTACTGCTCTGTCAGTATATCTGCTTGCCCAGGTGTTCAGTGCCGAGCCATTTTGTTTGAAGATGGCCCAAAATAAAATAACGACTGCAAAAATAGAAAGCATGGCACCCATAGCAGGCCGCTCATCTTTATTACTCCTGATTAGTAATATGGTATAGAAAGCGAGCACAGGAATGCAGGCAAATATGAACGCATCAGTAGAATCGGAATCAAAAATAAAACTGTTGGGGGTGCCCACACCTTTAAGATAAAAGCCAATAGCTCCAAATATGAGTGAAGGCACTATGACCAATGCTATGATCTTCCATAGTGGCAGGTCGCCGGGTTGTAGTGGCTTTCTTACATCATATTCTTTATAATGCCTTGTTCCCGAAATAAAAGTAATAACGCCAATAAACATACCTACACCTGCTGCCGAAAATGCAGCACCCCAGCCCATCAAACTATACAAGGCAGCCCCAAAAAAATTACATACGAAAGCACCTACATTGATGCCCATATAAAAGATGTTGTATCCTTCATCTTTCTGATGCAGGTGTTGTGGTGTAGAATATACATTACCCAACAATGTAGAAATATTGGGTTTAAAAAATCCATTCCCGATAATTACTAATGTCATAGATAAATAGAGAATCGATTTACTATGAATTCCCATCATACAGTAGCCTATGCCCATCAGCAGTCCGCCCAAAATTATGGAACGTCGATAACCCAGATAGCGGTCGGCAATAAGCCCACCGAGGAAAGGAGTGAAGAATACGAGAGCTATAAATGTGCCATAGAGACTGGCAGACTCTTTTTCATCCATATTGAAACCGGCAACAGAATCTTTAAGATATAATGTGAAGATGCCGATCATCAGATAATATCCAAATCGTTCCCACATTTCGGAGAAAAAAAGGAAGGGCAAAGCTTTGGGGTGTTTTTTCCACATGGCAATTTTGGTTTATGCGGTAAGATAAGTGAATTTGAAATTCTGGTAAATAAAAAAGGAGCTGCATTTTGGTGCAACTCCTTTTTTCTAAAATAATGAATATTTAGGCTGTTCCTGTTTTATCTTTTACAATTTTATCAAGCGATTTTACTTTCATAAATATTAATATACCGCCAATAAAAGCAGCTACTGCGATTATACCAAAAAATATTCGTTTATCTGGCATCTTATCCCAGAATGTTGCCATTACACCAGCTACTTTACCGCCCAACGATGTGGACAGAAACCATCCTCCCATCATTAAAGCGGTTAACCTTTGAGGTGCAAGTTTGGATACAAAAGAAAGCCCTATCGGACTTAAACAAATTTCACTTACAGTAAAGACGCCATAAGTTAGGAATAACCAAAATGAACTGGCTTTATGTGTATAGATACTGGGAACTGACATGACGGCAAACACCATTACTAAGGCACTTAGTCCCGATATAATTAATGCCCATGCAAATTTGCTGGCTGTACTTACGGGTTTTTTTCGTCGCACCATCCAAGCAAAAAATCCAATTAATAAAGGAGTAAGAACAACAATAAAGAAAGGATTGATAGATTGGAATAATTCAGTGTTACCCACTTTAGCTACACCGTCAGGTGGCCATTTGTCTTTTGGAATATTTGCAAAATAGGGATCGGGCCCCATTGTTTTAATTGCTTTGCCATCTGCTCCGGTAACTACCCGCATATAACTGTCTAAGCTATCTACTTCCTGCGGTTTGGTTTCTAAACTTTGTAATGCATAAACAGTTTCGGCAGGTTTTTCCATAAACTGTGGCATAGATCTGTCAGTATGCGATTCGGCCCAAATGGTTAAACCTGTTGAGTTTTGATTATAAATTGTCCAGAAGATAACCGATACGGCAAAGACAAACAACAAAGCACCAATTCCCTTTTTATCATCTCCTTTTTCTTTTCTCCAAAGATTTACATAGAAAACAATTACAGGAATACATGCCATCATAAATGCATCGGCAGAATCACTTCCAAAAATATTTCCTGGAATGATCCATCCCAACACTGCAAAAACAATCATGGGAACAAAAACAGATCCCAGAATTTTTGAGGTAGGCATATCTCCGGGTTGCATGGGTTTTCTTACATCATATTCTTTTATATGTTTAAGATTTATGGCTAATGCAATAAGACCGATGATAAGGCCAATACCGGCAGCCGAAAATGCAGCCTGCCAGCCAATCCTATTTCGCAAAATAGCAGCAACGAAATTGCAAAAGAACGCACCAATATTAATACCCATATAAAAGATATTAAAGGCGTTATCTTTCAGTGGTTGCAGGTCTTTCCTGTTATACATATTGCCAAGCAGTGTAGATATATTGGGTTTGAAAAAACCATTCCCAATAATAATCAGTCCCATAGCTATATAGGCAGTGTACTGTCCAGGTAAAGCGATTGTGAGATAGCCTGCAGCCATCAATGAACCGCCAATAAATATTGATTTGATATAGCCCAGATAGCGATCGGCAAGCAGCCCCCCAATAAATGGAGTCAGATATACTAATGCTATAAATGTTCCAACTACGTCAGCTCCAAATGCACGGGGAAGTCCTTTACCTGTAGTATTGGTGAGAAACAATAAAAGAATACCCACCATTAAATAATAACCAAATCGCTCCCACATTTCTGTGAAAAAAAGTACATACAATCCTTTTGGGTGTTTGCCAAGTCGTGCTGCATCTGCAGGCAATACATCGTTAGCCATATAATTTTTTTTAGATTAATAATAAAATTGAACTTCCAAAGGCGTTCCAAAATAAGGAAAAATTGCCATCTATAAACTTTTTCATTATCCCTTTAACATTGTAGCTTATATTAGCGACTCTTTTTAAAATCAAAATACTAATGAGAATCCTGCTTATTGGCTCAGGAGGCAGAGAACATGCTCTTGCATGGAAGATTGCACAAAGTCCGCATTGTGAAAAATTATTGATTACACCCGGCAATGCAGGAACAGCAACTTGTGGTACGAATCTTCCTTATCATGTTACCGATTTTGAAAATATCAGACAGGCTTGTATAGATCATAAAATAGAACTTGTAATTGTAGGGCCAGAAGAACCGCTGGTAAAAGGCATAACTGATTATCTTATCAGTGATAAGGCATTAGCTCATATCGACATTATAGGGCCTGATAAAATGGGTGCCCAATTAGAAGGCAGCAAAGCATTTGCCAAGGCTTTTATGATGCGTCACCAAATTCCGACTGCTGCCTATAAAGAATTTACACTTCAAAATTATCAGGAAGGCATTACTTATTTACAACAACACAGTTTGCCCATTGTACTCAAAGCCGACGGTCTGGCTGCCGGTAAAGGCGTTGTTATTTGTCATTCTCCTTTTGAAGCAGTGGCTGAATATGAATTAATGATTCAAAGGGCTAAATATGGTGAAGCAGGAAAAAAAGTTGTGGTAGAAGAATTTATGAATGGCATTGAAATGTCGGTTTTTGTATTAACTGATGGTAAGCACTATGTAATACTTCCTGAGGCGAAAGATTATAAAAGAATAGATGAAGGCGATAAAGGGCCTAACACAGGTGGAATGGGTGCTGTCAGCCCGGTTCCCTTTGCCGACAAATCATTAATGAAAAAAATTGAAGAACGCATTATTAAACCCACAGTTGAAGGTCTTGTAAAAGATGGACTGGAATACAGAGGATTTATTTTTTTTGGACTAATGATTGAGAATGGAGAGCCCCGCATGATTGAATATAATTGCAGAATGGGAGATCCGGAAACGGAAGTGGTAATTCCAAGATTGCAAAATGACCTGGTGTTGTTATTGAAAGCTACAGCTGCGCAACAATTGAATACCGTGAACATAGAAACTGATACACGTACCGTTTGCACTACGGTTGCCGTAAGTGGTGGTTATCCCGGCGATTATGAAAAAGGTAAAGAAATAACAGGGATAGATAAGGTAAACCCCGAAGACAGTATATTGTTTCACATGGGCACCAAAGTAAAAGATTGTAAAACGGTAACCAATGGCGGAAGAGTTTTTTGTATCTCAGCTTATGGCCGCTCGGTTTTTGATGCTGCAGAAATATCAAGAATGGAAATGTTGAAAGTAAACTTTGAAGGCAAAAAATACAGAATGGATATCGGCTATGAATTTGAATAGCCGCCTTCATCTACATTTGTTAAAAAACGATTGCTATGCAAACCAATGTTCATTATCACGACTATCTGCAAATTGACAAAATTCTAAATGCTCAGTTTCCTGAAAGTGAAAAGTATAACCTGCCGGCTCACGATGAAATGCTTTTCATCATTATTCATCAGGCTTATGAACTTTGGTTTAAACAACTGCATCACGAAGTGGACTCGATAGCCGCAATCATGAGCAAGCCTTCTTTGAATGATAATTCGCCGGAGTTGCAAACAGTAGTACACCGCCTCAATAGATGTGTTACTATTTTAAGAGTGCTGGTTCATCAAATAGATATCATGGAAACCATGACCCCTATGGATTTTCTTGATTTCAGAGATATGCTGCGTCCGGCATCGGGCTTTCAAAGCTGGCAGTTTAAAGAACTGGAAGCAAAACTGGGACTGAAATTTGAGCAACGACATGGGAAAGAATATTATACCGCACAATTAAGAAGCGAGCATGTTGATATTATAAAAAAAGCTGAGAATAGTCAGTCCTTATTGCAATTATTAAATACCTGGTTGCAGCGAATGCCCTTGCTGCATCATGAAGCGGGAGAAACTTTCTGGCAATCGTATAAAAAAATTTACGACGAAAGCCTGGCGGCTGCAGAAAAATCAAACCTGCAGGCTTTTGATGAAATCTTTAACAGTAAAACGATAACTGAAGAAAGACAACTTTCACCCATGGCTTGCCGCGCCGCTTTATTTATTATGCTATATCGTGGCTACCCGCTGATGCAATTGCCCTTTCAACTGCTAAATGCACTTTTAGAAATTGATGAACAACTGGCTGCATGGCGACACAGGCACATGAATATGGTACACCGTATGATAGGTGCTCGTATCGGAACGGGTGGCAGCAGTGGAAAAGATTATTTAAAAGCGGCCGCTGATAAACATTATATCTATAAAGAAATTGCACAACTCAACAGCTTTTTGGTTGAAAGAAGAAAATTACCTGTGCTTTCAAAAGAAGCAGCTATCAGTTTGGGATTTGTGTAATAACCATTTTAGAAAAATCTTGCTACCGCAGAAAAATTTCTAAACGGATGTCTTAAAAAGGCATCCACCTTGGTATTGAACTCTTTGTCATATACAAGGGGTGTGCTATGCCCCGAGTTTGGCAATATCCAAAGAAATGATTTTGGAATATTATTAAATATCTCCATTGTATGTTCTGCTTTGATTACATCATGATCGCCACCAATGACCAACACCGGACAATTAATTTTTTGCAAATCAGCATGAGATATATGTGGATTCTCTACCAAAAGTTTCAATAGTTTATATCCACCTTTCTCTAAATCATTTTTATCAACTTTATTTTTCAAAGCTTCATACTGTGGCAATACCAAATCCCAAACCCCTTGCGGCACTGCTGTGGTATCGGGTCGTAGATTGGCACCGGTGATGGCAAGTTTTTTTACTTTTTCGGGATGCCGAATAGCTAACAATAAACCATTGTTGCCGCCATCACTCCATCCTACTACATAAACTGAATCTATTTTCATTGCATCGAGCAATGCCGCATAATCATCGGCCATCATTTCATAACTGATAGAGTCGCCGGGGTCGGCCGATTTTCCCTGTGCACGACTATCGGCAATAATTACTTTATATGATTTTGCGAAATAAGGAATCTGTTTTGTAAAACTACTGATAGAAGCACCATTGCCATGTATAAACAGTAAGGGCTGACCTTTTCCATACACTTCAGCATACATCTTGATACCACGGATATCATAATATTTTCCCACGGCCTTGTTTTTCCCGTAAAGGTTTTTGGGGTCATTCAGCATTTTCTCAAATCCAGCCTGAAGTTTGGCAAAATCATCCTGCGATTTTAATTGACTAAACAAGAAAATGGAAAGACTGATTAAGATATACTTTTTCATATACTTGTTTTCTTTCTAAGGTAAACAAATGAGACTATTGTAAAAAAAATATATATTCAGCCAGACAAAAAAAATCCCCTCCCAAGAATGAATTCATTCCTGAGAGGGGAAATTTATAAAATAAATTTTTTAGAAGGTATAACGAACACCCAGTCCACCCCAGCTACCTACGAAGCCTCTGCCCGTTCCAAACTCAAATGAGGGCTGCCAGTCCAATGAAAGATTGATAGGCGCCCCATTAAACTTATAATCAAGACCCAAAACGCCATCTAAACCAATAAAAGTGCCATCGCCATTTTTTGAATTATAAAAACCAACGTGAGCACCGGGTCCAATGTACCATTTAAGACCACCGGCATCATTAAAGTCGCCATGTATTTCGTATAGACCGGTTATACGCAAACCCTGTTTCCAAAAATAACCAATGCCTTCTAAGGCGTTGTTTTCGCTTACAAAATGTTTTAATGAGATACCGCCACCATCCCACACTTTTACCCCCAATGCGGTTTCATAAGTAGATCCTTTTGTGCTTTTACTTTGTGCCTGAGATGCTAAAACAAAAGAAACGGCCATTGCCAATACCATAACTTTCTTCATATAATCTTTTTTTAGTGGAAGAATTAATATCAGGCCCACCCTTGCGATTTCTGTGCCAAAAAGCACTAAACTGACAAAACATCTCTATTTGTTTTTGATTTTCAAAAAAAAATAAAAACAAACAGCAATAGATACGAGTGATGAAGAAAGAAAAGTGGCCTGACTGCCAAAATAATTCCAAAGCCCACCGGCAATGATACTTGCAAAAAATGCACAAATACTTTCGCCGCTGGTATAAAAGCCAATAGCAGTAGCCGTATTTTCTTTATGTGCTAAATTGGAGATCCATGCTTTTATAACTCCCTCGGTAGCTGCAGCATAAATACCATAAACTGAAAACAAAATAAAAATAACAGCGATAGAAGGATTAAATGCAAATCCAGCATATACAACAGCAAATAATATAAATCCCAGAAGAATCGTTTTTTTAAATCCCATTTTATCGGCCAACATTCCCATGGGATAAGAAGCCATAGCAAACACCAGGTTGTAAACAATATATGCTGCAATTGTAATTGAATCGGCATTAAAGCTTGTCTCCAAAATGTCAATTGTACCTGCGCCAATTTTTTCTTTTGTTATCAGTAATAAAAAAATGTCGGAACTATTGAAAAGCGCAAACAATAATAAACCGGGAACTATTTTTTTGAAAGCTGGCGATGCTATTTTCCAATAATTAAAATAAGAAAAGAAATTTCCTTTTTTTGAAACAGTGGCCGGTTGGTTTTTCTCCTTCACCAGAAAAATTAATAACACAGCCAAT
>JRYE01000106.1_pt1 | contig 84761 bp, 76 predicted proteins | sample 235321 | NCBI WGS metagenome assembly JRYE01 (sample SAMN03074214, study PRJNA261473) | activated sludge metagenome | biome: Common Effluent Treatment Plant; feature: Wastewater; material: Activated sludge; isolation source: activated biomass in a lab-scale reactor treating industrial wastewater at... | reverse complement strand
GTGGGATTATTTTTAGCAGGTAAAACCTTTGTGGCTTTGCTTTCTGCTTCCATGCCTTTTTTTTTCTTTTCTAAAAGGTACTGGCGCAGTGCCGCATTATCAATTTCGCAGTGCCGCATTATCTATTTCGGCCAGCCCCCTCATTGCAAAAGCTATCTTGTTGTAGGCCTCTTTGTTCAGCGGCAGGTACCAGCATTTATTCGTCTGGCTCCACCGAGCATTCGTATGCTTGCGCAAGGCGCCGTTTATCTTAGTTTGGTTTTCAAAATAAATACCAATGCATTCCTGCTCCCGGTGGTACAGCGGCTTTACTATTATCTTTTCCATCCATTAAATATAAAGAACCCATTGCCAAACAAAAAAAATGCGCCCCANNCCGGCTATGACAGCCTCTTAGTTTGTTACACTTTCTTTCATAATTTGCTCTGACTTAAGTAACGAATTTTCGTCAACCTATTTTAGGTTAAGACAGAAGCCAGTTCTGAAATCGGTTATGAACAGGCTGTCAAGGAGTTTTTGTGTGAAGCGGAATTTTTTGGGTATGAAAGCTGTGGAGAACCCAAAACTTTTTGAATGTCATTTTTATTAAGCTCCAAAATTCAAAGTAAACAAGCTGTTTATTTTGTAGTGTTATTTCCGCCTGCAATTTTTCTATTTTTAATTTCCCCCCGCCTTACTTTCCTCATAAGTCATCACTCTATAGCCACTTTTTGGCAACTCAAATTTTGAGGGAGCTATGGGTTTATAATTGATGTCGGAAACGGTATAAGTTACTACTTTATCTTTTCTTACCGATTCGTACTGCATGGCCAGCCCGGGCAGGCTGCGGTTCATGTATTCAAAATCTTTATTGATGGGTACTAGATCTCGAGTAAAGTAAACGGTGAAGCTGGTGCTGTCATTTATTTTGCCTATGGCCTTTTGACAGTTATAACCATAAATGGTTTTAAACTCATTTACATAACTGAAGGTTATATTTTCGTATTTCTTATTACTCTCGGCCCATTCCTGGGGCGTAAATTTGATCATATACTTCTGCTCGCCATAGTTTTTCAACATGGTTACATTGCCGCTTTTGCCATCTATCAGGGTTGCCTGTGTGCCCAGCGAGCTCTTCATTTCCGACCGGCTGGAACTGCCTTTTAAATAAATAATACTGGTGGCACCATCCAGCATATCGGCAGCCCGTGGATTACTATCATGGGTATTGATTACAATATCGTAAGTAATGGTGGCCTCCGTCAGTTTCTTTTGTGATAAAGCATTGCCTGCTATACAAAGACAGAAAGCTAATATGATGCTAAACGATTTCATTTGTTTTTCTGTAAATAAAGACGTTCCAAATTTACGATTTAGTTGCAGCATCTTCATTTGTTTCTGTTAACAACCGAGCCATCAAATAAAGTCAATAAGATTAATTAACGCTTATTCCGCTGTTGCAGTTCTTTCATTTTTTTCTGCTGCTCCTGCATTTGCTCCATTCTTTCCTGCCATTTTGATTTGGTCTTTGGCTTCTTCCGGTTTTCATCAATTTTTGCTAGTATCTTATTGTGGTCTATTACATATCGCTGTATAAAGAACTGCAATCCTAATGTAACCAGATTGGAAACCGTATAATACCAGGTAAGTCCTGATGGAAGGCGGTTAAAGAAGAATAAAAGGAATACCGGGAAAATATAGGGCATCCATTTCATTATAGGATTACTTTGGTCGGGGGCCATACTCATACTGTACACCGAAATAAGTAAACTGGTAATACAAGCGGTTACATTGAACAAACTCAAATGATCGCCCAGCAGAAAACTAAGCACGGGAACATTGCCCCAGTGCAACACCTTATCAGGCGCCGAAAGATCGGCTGCCCATAAAAAACTTTCGCCCCGCAAATCTACACAGGCATTAAAGAAACTATATAATGCAAAGAAGATGGGAATCTGTAATAGTGCGGGAATACATCCACCCAATGGATTTACACCTGCTTCTCTGAAAAGTTTCATCTGCTCCATGCTCATGGCCTGTCTGTCTTNNGCAATTACAATTCCTAACTGGCCGATATAGCTTTTAAAGAAATTGAAAACGGGTATTACTAAAAATTTATTGATAGGGCGTACAAATGAATAAAAACCCTGACCCAGGTTTACCAGCTTGTCAAACTTCATATCATACTTTCTAAGTATGTTATAGTCTGACGGGCCATAATAAATACTAAAGGGAATAGTTACATCTTTTCCGGCAGGTACCTGTACTTTCAATTGGGCGGTGGCAGCTATTACTTCTCTTAAAGAATCGGCAGGGCTGCTCCATTCAATTTTACTGCCCGCAGAAAAATTATTTTTGGCTACTAGTGCACCCAGAAAAAATCTTTGTCTTACACCTACCCAGCTTACGGCGTCGTTAAACTCTTTGCTGCTGCGTTTAAACATAGAATGATAATCAAAACTACCGTCTTTTACATAGCCTATCTGTGTATTTTCTCTTTCATAGCTCAAGCTGCCTTCTTGCTGTGCTGCAGCATATTGCCAAAGCATATTCATAGTGCCGCCCGAAAGAATTTTTTCTGCCCCACCCATTTTTACCGTAAAATCAATCATGTAATCATCTTTCTTGATTACATACTCATGTGTAATGTAGGTGTTACCACTATCCAGCGCAAGGGTGAAGGAAATAGATTGATTGCCATTTGCAAGGGTTGCTGAATCAATTTTTGAGAAAATAAGATCAGCAGTAGATGCTGTTCCCTGATTGGATGCTGCTACTGCATTGATTTGGTAACCCAATTTATCAAATGTGGTAGCACCCATTTTTACCCAGCTGCTATCGGTGCCACGATAGTTTTTAAGTTCTACATCTTTTACTCGTCCGCCTTTATTGCTGAATGTAACCCGAATCAGGCTATTTGATAATGAAGTTGTTTTTTCGATTGTGTCACCCATCTGTTTGAACAGCTGTGATTGAGTAGCCAGTGCCACTGAATCGTTGATATGTTTTAACGAGTCCTCAACCGGTTTGCGCAGTTTTGCAATAGAATCTATCACTCTTTGTTCTTTCGCCAGCTCTTCCTGTTTTTGCTTACGGGTTGCTTTTTGGTCTTTATTGATAATGGCAAAATACCCAATGAATAAGATGCCTAATAATACAAACCCGATGACGGTATTTCTATCAAATTTCATTCNNTATTAGTGCCGGCACAAAGAAAACCAAAGCGTTATACCACAATACTACAAATGAATATTAAATCATTTCACTTTGTAAAAGTGGATTTTTTATGTCCGATTTTTTATCGGCATAGGCCTTGGCCGCTTTTATAAAATGTACAAATATTGGCTGTGGATTTTCTACCGTACTCTTAAGCTCCGGATGATATTGTACTCCTATAAAAAATGGATGTTGTGGTAGTTCAATGATTTCTACCAAATCCGTTCCGGGGTTTCTACCGCTGGCCAACATGCCGGCTTTTTCAAATTGGCTCTGATATTTGTTATTAAACTCCCAGCGGTGCCTGTGTCTTTCCGATATGGTTGTGCTGCCATAAATGGTAAAAGCCAGTGAGCCTTCTTTGATGTCGCAAGGGTAGGAGCCTAATCGCATGGTTCCACCTTTGGCTGTTATTTTCTTTTGCTCTTCCATTAAATCTATTACCGGCTCTTTTGTATCAGGATCCATTTCGGTGGAGTGAGCTTCTTTAAGTCCCAATACATTTCTTGCAAACTCAATAACGGCCATTTGCATACCCAGACAGATTCCAAAAAATGGAAGTCCTTTTTCTCTGGCATATTTTACGGCAACTATTTTTCCTTCTACGCCACGATGTCCAAAACCCGGGGCCACCAGCAATCCATCCAATCCCGCCAGTTTTTCGCCTACATTATCATCGGTAATAAACTCACTGTGTACATTAATTACCTGTACCTGACATTCGTTGATAGCACCTGCATGAATGAATGATTCCAAAATTGATTTATAGGCATCCTGCAGTTCTATGTATTTACCTATTAGCCCAATGGTTACTTTGCTTTTCGGATATTTTAATTTGTCCAGAAAGCCTTTCCATTTAGTAAGCTCCGGTTCTTCATTTACCGTCATGTTCATCTTCTTAAGACAAATAAGATCCAGTTTTTCACGCATCATCAGCAAAGGCACTTCATAAATGGTGGAAGCATCCATTGCTTCTATTACGGCTTCTGTTTTTACATTGCAAAAGAGTGCAATTTTTCTTCTTAAATCAGGTGTCAGTTGTTTTTCTGTTCTGCACACAATCACATCCGGATGCACTCCTTCCTGGCTCAGCATTTTTACGCTATGCTGTGTGGGTTTTGTTTTTAATTCTTTGGCAGCTTTGAGATAGGGAATGAGTGTAAGATGTACAATAACGGTGTCTTCTTCGGGCAGTTCCCATTGTAGTTGTCTTACGGCTTCTACAAATGGCAAACTTTCAATATCGCCGACAGTACCGCCTATTTCAGTTATCACAATATCGTATTCATTTCCCTGTCCCAGTTGCAACATTCTTCTTTTTATTTCATCGGTAATGTGGGGTACTACCTGTACGGTTTTGCCCAGATAAGCGCCTTCCCGTTCTTTATTAATAACGGTTTGATAGATGCGACCCGTGGTTACATTATTTGCCTGAGAGGTAAATATGTTGAGAAATCTTTCATAATGCCCCAGGTCAAGATCGGTTTCTGCACCATCTTCTGTTACATAACATTCGCCATGCTCATAAGGGTTCATGGTGCCGGGGTCAATATTTATGTATGGATCAAATTTTTGTATCGTCACTTTTAAGCCTCTTGCCTGAAGCAGTTTGGCAAGTGATGCAGCTATAATGCCTTTGCCTAATGATGAGGTAACACCTCCCGTAACAAAAATATATTTAGCCATACAAAAATGGTTATTTGTTTAAATCAATTTCAAAAAATAATCTGTTGTAAAAAATCCAGTCGTATGACCAGCAGCGGAATTATGCAAACGAGAACAAATTAACTCCGGAAGGTCATGCAAAGCTAAATGATAAAAATGGATAGAAAAAATTGAAAAATAATTTGTGGAAAAAATGAAAAAAGATTCTTAAAAACATCGTCCATTTTCAGGCTTTGTTTTACCGGGAAGTATCCGGTAGTTTGGAAACCTTAATGCGGCATCCGCCCGGTGGTATGCTGTCTTCAACTCGTCCCCAGGGATTCATTTTCTCAATATCAAATTGAATGTTTTTAATAAAAAATTGATTGCGAGCTGGATTGAAATGGTAGGTGGAATCTTTTGTTTTTACAGTTATATCGCAAAAAGCTCTTTCGTAAGCGGGTTCTCCATTTGTAGAAACCCATTGACGGCCGCAACCCTGGTTTTTTATGGTAAGCCCCAGTTCAGAAACCGAAACCGATTGATTTGCACTTATAATGATAGTTTTCTCCTTGAATACTTTTTGAGGATACATGCAGCCGCAGCCCAACAGAACAAGAAAGATCAACTTCATTCTTAAAAATAAGGGAAAAATAAATTGCAGAGAACTGACAATCATCAGTCTTTCGCAATTTTCTTGTAACTGGCTACTATACCTCTGATGAGTGAGGAGCTAAAACCTTGATGCTCCATTTCATTAAGCCCCGCTATGGTACAGCCCTTTGGTGTGGTTACTTTATCTATTTCCTGCTCAGGATGACTTCCTTTTACTAGTAATAACTCAGCAGCACCTTTTGCAGTTTGTGCAGCAATTAGTGATGCGGTTGCTGCGTCAAACCCAATTTCTATTCCACCTTGTATGCTGGCACGTATATAGCGCAAGGCATAAGCCGTGCCACAGGCGCCCAATATGGTTGAAGCGTCCATTAGTTTTTCATCTATAGTAACTACCTTTCCCAGCTTGGCAAATAACTCCTTTACAAACTCAACATCATTGCCGGCTGCTTGTTGGTGGCTGATGCAGGTCATGCTTTGTTGAATAGCAATTGCCGTATTGGGCATAGCTCTGAAAACCGGAATTTTTTTACCCGTTATTTCCTGAATTTCGGAAATGCTCACTCCGGTTACTACAGAGATAAGTAGTTTTTTATCAGTAAGTTCTTTTTTTATTTCCTGCAAAACAGCTGTCGTTTGAAATGGTTTAATGGCCAAAATAATAATGGCTCCGTTTTTTACAGCTTTTGAATTGTCGGTTGTTACCTGTACACCTTTTTGCTCCAGCGCTTTTAAAGTTGTAATATTTCTTTTGGTTAACGTAAGCTCTTCAGCTTTGCAAAATTTGCTTTTTAATAATCCTTCGGCAATGGAAACGCCCAGGTTGCCGCCTCCAATGATGGTAATCTTTCGCCCCATATCTTAAAAATATTTTTTTGTTGAAAGATAATTGCTGACATAATCATGTACACCTGCTTCTACTGAATAAAAAGGGTCAGTGTATCCCGCAATTTGCAGTTTATGCATATTGGCTTCAGTAAAGTATTGATATTTGTCTCTTATATCAGCAGGTGTATCTATGTATTCAATATGAACCGGCAGTTGCATACTGTTAAAAACTGCCGACAATAGTTCATTAAAACTTCTGGCCTTGCCGGTACCCAAATTGTAAAGTCCGTTTTTGTTTGCTTCCCATTTTGCGTTTAGCATTTCGGCTATCATCCATAAACAAACTTTTGCAATATCGGCTACATAAATAAAATCACGAAGCTGACCGCCATTTTCAAAATCGGGGCGATGCGATTTAAAAAGTTTTACACTACCCGTTTTTTTAATCTGGTGATAACCATGAAAAACCATACTGGCCATGCGTCCTTTATGATATTCATTGGGGCCATAAACATTGAAAAATTTTAATCCTGTCCAAAAAGGGGGTTGCTGTTTTTGTTGCAATGCCCATTTGTCAAATTCATTTTTTGAAACGCCATAAGGATTTAATGGCTGAAGTTGATGGATGATTTCATGGCTGTCGATATAACCAAATTCTCCAGCGCCATAAGTGGCGGCAGAGGAAGCATAAATCAACGGAATATTTTTTTGGTAACAAAAATTCCAGATTTCTTTGGAGTAAGACACATTCCATTTTTCATGTACGGCATAGTCAAATTCGGTAGTATCCGTTCGGGCACCCAGATGTATGACCAGATCAATGGTCGGTTGGGAATCTTGCAACCAATCAAAAAGTTGTGACCGCTCAATTTTTTTCAAATATTTTTTTTCATCCAAATTCCACCATTTTTCTTCGTCTGTAAAATCATCAACGATGATCACTTGCTCGTATCCACTACGATTAAGACAACCGAGTATATAACTTCCAATAAAACCTGCAGCACCCGTTAGCAGTATTTTTTTTTCTGTATTCATTATAATGAACTTAAAGCAGCGCCAGCTTCTTCTTTTGATAAATAATTTTCAAGTGCCGTGTCGTATTTTTCTTTCCATATTTCTATATTACCCCAGTAGTCGCCATCAATTTTTACTTCGCCGGAGGTAACAATGCCAATTTTTTCGGCAGGAAAACCATTCAGCATTTTTTCAAAATCTTTTACCAGGTCAATATTTACCGAAACAATTATCCGGCTTTGCCCTTCGCCAAAAAGAAATGCATCTTTTCTGATAGCATAATTGGTTGAAATGGAGAAACCAAGTTCATTTGTAAAACCACTTTCACAAAGAGAAATAAACAAACCGCCTTCGCTTACATCCTGCACAGAGCGAACTAATTTGTTTGCGATCAGTTCAGTGGTTTTTTCCTGCAAAGCAAATTCATCATTCAAATTAAAATGTGGGGCAGGGGAATGATTGATTTGTTGGATTTGTGAAAGGTATTGTGAGCTCGCCATGTCATTCGTTATTTCTCCCAATACAAAAATCACATCTCCTGCTTCTTTAAAGTGTAATGTCATTTTATTATTTATATCATCAAGCAGGCCTACCATGCCAATAGTGGGAGTGGGAAACACAGGGCCATCAGGATTTTGATTATAAAAACTGACATTGCCACCCGTTACCGGAGTATCAAATTTTCTACTAGCTTCACCCATACCTTTTATGGCATGTACAAACTGATAATACACTTCAGGATCGTAGGGGTTGCCAAAATTGAGACAATTGGTAACGCCCAGCGGCTTGCCGCCGCAACACACAATGTTGCGGGCTGCTTCGGCTACAGCCATCATGGTGCCTTTATAAGGATCGGCATATACATAGCGACTGTTACAGTCGGTAGTAATCGCAATGCCCTTTGGTGTGCCTTTCACCTTCACCACTGTGGCGGCCGTTGGTGCATTGGTGGAGGTATTGCCGGTACCTACCATACTGTCGTATTGGTGGTAAATCCATCGCTTGGAGGCTATCGTAGGTAATTGAATTATTTTTTCAGCAATCTCTTTCAGATTTTCGGGCACTGTTATTGATGCAGGATTATATTTATTAATCTGTTCAAAATATTTTGGTTCTTTATATGCTCTTTCATATTGAGGAGCACCACCACCCAGTACCAGTTCATAGGCAGGTATGGACGCTTCCAGATTTCCATGCATATAAAAATTGAGAAGCCCGTCATCTGTTACTTCTCGAATAACTGCACAGGGCAGATCCCATTTTTCAAAAACGGATTGAACANNTTTTTCTGCAACCAGCAACATTCTTTCCTGGCTTTCGCTCAAGAGCAGTTCCCAGGTTTTCATATCTTTTTGGCGAGTGGGTACTTTTTCAAGGTCTATTCTCATTCCTACTTCACCTTTGGCGCTCATTTCGGCAGTAGAGCATATAATACCTGCAGCACCCATATCCTGCATACCTACTACGGCTCCTGTTTGAATGACTTCGAGACAGGCTTCCAATAATTTTTTCTCCTGAAAAGGATCACCCACCTGAACGGCCGGTAAATCCTGTGCACTCTCTTCAGTAATATCGGCCGAAGCAAATGAGGCACCGCCAATACCATCTTTACCCGTAGCACTGCCTACAAACATTACCGGATTGCCTTTTCCTTTGGCAGTTGCTGAAACAGTTTCTCCGTTTTTTACAATACCTACACTCATGGCATTTACCAGCGGATTGGTATGGTAGCATGCATCAAAATAAACTTCGCCGCCAACGGTAGGCACACCAAAGCAATTGCCATAATGCCCAATGCCGTGTACTACGCCCGATAAAAGGTGTTGTGTTTTATCTTCTTCCAGCAATCCAAACCGCAAAGAATTAAGCGCTGCAATGGGACGGGCACCCATCGTAAAAATATCGCGATGAATACCACCCACTCCGGTAGCGGCACCTTGAAATGGTTCAATAGCCGAAGGATGGTTATGCGATTCTATTTTGAAAACTACACCCAGCCCATCGCCAATATCCATAAGCCCGGCATTTTCCTCGCCGGCTTTTACCAGCATTTTACTACCCTCACGGGGAAGGGTCTTTAGCCATTTAATTGAGTTTTTATAACTGCAATGCTCGCTCCACATACCACTAAAAGCGCAGAGCTCATTAAAGTTAGGCGTGCGGCCAAGTTTCTTTTTTATAAGTTCAAATTCTTCTTCAGTTAAGCGAAGCTGCTGAGCAGTTTTAACGGTTACTTCCATGTAGTTGAAGATTGAGCGGCAAAGTTAGCATCATTGCCATTGTGGAAATACATAACTTGCCCACTTTATACTGACAATGCGTCAATAAGTTTTATTTTGCATCCTTAATAACAATTGCTTGGAATATCTCTTGTTTGTATTTTATTTGGTTTTGTTTGCATGGCTCATTACAAAAGTGCGTTTTTATAAAACAGCCGGCCTTAGCAAATCGCAATTGATTATTTTTTTCCTATTAAAGATTATCGCAGGAATCTTTTATGGGTGGATAGGTATATATTATGGCGGTTTGGCGCAAATGTGGGACACCTGGGGTTATCATCAAAATAGTGTGCTGGAATTCCGATTACTGTTTGATAATCCACATGCATATTTTACCAATCTTTTTTATAATCCTTATAAAGAAGGTTTTACTCAGTTTTTAAGTACAACCGACTCCTATTGGAATGACTTAAAAGGGAATTTTCTGATTAAGGTACTATCGGTTTTCAACTTATTTAGTTTTGAGAACTATTATGTAAACATCATATTTCTTTCATTCATTACTTTTTTGGGGCCACTTGCCATTTTCAGAGTAATGAATGATGTATTTCCCAATAGAAAAATGGTGATCATGCTGGGATGTTTTTTCATTCCTTCCTTTTTATTTTGGTCCAGCGGCATACATAAAGAAGGTTTGATATTTACGGGCATCGGGTTGATTACTTATTGTATTTATTTTGCAACCAAGCAAAAAAAACTTGGAATAAAGAGAATACTTGGAATCATAATCGGCTTTTTATTGGTCATTTCGCTTCGCAATTTTATTATTATCGTATTGGTTCCTGCTATTATTACCTGGTTGATTGCTCTTAAGGTTCAAAAGAAAAGTCTGTTAGTTTTTTCAGTTGTTTATGTNNAGTAGGCACCACTAGTTTTATGCCCGAGAAACTGGAGCCTACAGCTGTAAGTTTTCTAAAAAATTCCACCAATGCATTTTGTTTGTCAATTCTAAGGCCTTATCCTTCAGATGTAAAACATTTCTTATCACTTGCCTCATCTGTAGAGGTCATCATGTTTATGTTGCTATTTGTTTTATTTATTTTTTTTCGCCGAAAGCATGAGCGAATAGGTCCTTTTTTCTGGTTTTGTATTTTCTTCTCTATTACACTTTTATTGTCAATTGGGTTTAGTGTAAACAATCTCGGTGCTATTGTAAGATATAGAAGTGTAACACTTCCTCTGCTTATAGTACCCATCATGGCTTTTACAGATTGGAAAGCAATTTGGGGTATATTTCAATATATTATAAATAAAATTAATGTAATAAAATTTTAGAAATTTATCTCATATTTTAAATAAATCTAAGTTTTTTTATAACTTTTTACAGCGATTTTTGTTTTTTTAATAAAAAATATGATTTAAAATTTGTTTTTTTTGATAAAATATATTTTTTTTTGTACAAAAATCAACAATGTCACTCAGATTTAATGCTATTGAGAACCTCTCAACTTCCGGAGAGCCAAAAAAAGTGGAAGTATCTGCTAAGATTACCAACATCTTTGGAAGTCATGTTTTTACATTAAAAACAGCCAGGGAATACTTAAATGACGAAGCATTTAAAAGTTTACAAGCCTCAATAAAAAATAGTCAAAAGATTGACCGCACCATGGCCAATCAAATAGCCAATGGCATTAAGGCATGGGCCGAAAGTAAAGGTGTTACACACTTCTCACATTGGTTTCAACCGCTTACCGGTACTACTGCCGAAAAACATGATTCATTTTTTACCGTAAAAGGCGATGGCACACCCATTGAGCAATTTGAAGGGGATGCATTGATACAACAAGAACCGGATGCCTCTTCATTTCCCAGTGGTGGACTAAGAGCCACCTTTGAAGCAAGAGGTTATACTGCGTGGGATCCTTCTTCTCCTGCATTTATTATGGACATTGGAAATGGAAAAACGCTTTGTATTCCTACCATTTTTGTTTCCTATACCGGTGAGTCGCTGGATTATAAAGCACCCTTATTAAAATCGCTGGAAGCATTGAATAAATCGGCGGTTGAAGTTTGTAATTATTTTGACAGAAATATTACCTGGGTTATTGCTACTCTTGGGTGGGAGCAGGAATATTTTGTAATTGATGAGCGTTTGTTTAATGCCCGCCCCGACCTGGTAATGTGTGGCCGCACGGTTTTCGGACACAATTCAGCCCGCAATCAGCAATTGGAAGACCATTATTTTGGTTCTATACCCGAAAGAGTGTATGCCTATATGCGTGACTTTGAAAATGAAGCGTATAAATTAGGTATTCCATTGCGTACCCGGCACAATGAAGTAGCCCCGGGTCAATATGAATGTGCACCCATTTATGAGGAAGTAAGCGTAGCCGTAGATCACAACTCACTATTGATGGATGTAATGGAACGTGTAGCACGCCGTCATCACCTGCGAGTATTGCTGCACGAAAAACCATTTGCAGGCATCAATGGTAGCGGTAAGCACAATAACTGGAGTATGGCAACAGATACGGGTGTGAACCTGCTGGCTCCGGGCAAAACGCCCAAAACCAATTTGATGTTTCTTACTTTCTTTGTAAACACCATCAAAGCGGTTCATGATTATGCCGATGTGTTAAGAGCCTCTATTGCATCGGCGCCCAACGATCATCGCCTTGGTGCTAATGAGGCACCACCTGCAATCATTTCGGTATTTATTGGCCAGTACCTCAGCAAAGTATTGAATGATGTGAAAGAAAGAGTTTCAGACAAAATGGATGAAACCGATGAAAGCCTTTTAAAAATTGATATTCATAAAAGCATTCCGGAGCTGTTGATGGATAATACGGATCGTAACCGCACTTCACCTTTTGCATTTACGGGCAACAAGTTTGAATTCCGTGCGGTGGGCTCTTCAGCCAACTGTGCCAACCCCATGACAGTGCTGAATACCATAATTGGCCGAAACCCTAAAGCAGTTTAAAACGGAAGTAGATGCCTTGATAGAAAAAGGGGAGAAGAAAGAAATTGCTATCATGCATGTCATTCGTCAATACATAGTAGCCAGTGAAAAAGTTTTGTTTGAAGGCGATGGGTACAGCCAGTCCTGGGAAAAGGAAGCAGAAAAAAGAGGATTACCCAATGTAAAAACAACGCCGCTGGCATTGGATGCAATGGTAACCCCGAAAGCAAAAAAGCTTTTTGAAACGAATGATGTTTACAGCCATGTAGAATTAGAAGCCCGTCATGAAATTGAATTGGAAAAGTATATCAAGAAAGTGCAGATAGAAAGCAGGATGATGGGGGAGTTGGCCACCAGCCATATATTGCCTCCGGCCATTCGTTATCAGAATTTACTAGCAAATAATATTAAGGGTTTAAAAGATGCCGGCGTTGCTGAAACCGGTTATAGCAACCAGATGCAGGTACTCAATCAGATTTCTTTGCATATTAATCAACTGAGTGATTTAGTTGAGAAAATGATAGAAGCAAGAAAGCTGTGTAACAATATGGGCAATATCCGCACCAAGGCCATTGCATATCAAAGTCAGGTAAAGGATGTTTTCTTTGATAATATTCGCTATCATGCCGACAAGCTGGAGTTGCTTGTAGATGACAGGGAATGGTATTTACCAAAATACAGGGAGATGTTGTTCCTTAGATAAATGAAAATTAAAATTAGAAGAAGCCTGCTGCTGTTAGTAGCGGGCTTTTTAATTTATTTAATGCCGCAGCCGGTATCGCTGCAATTTTTTTTGTTCCATAATCAAAGCAGATCATGCCTGTTTTGGCAAAGGCAACTGCAATTAATTTTTCGTCTTTTCTTTTTTCCAGTTTGTAAAAAAGGTCAAAGCCAATTTTTGAAAATTCGCCGGCGGTAACGGAGATCAGCACTTGTTCGCCATAAAACAATTCTGACTTAAACTCAAGACCCGCATCAGACATAATCATACCTACACCTTCTAGATTCATTTCTGAATAGCCAAGATGTTGCAGATATTGCATACGGGCTTCATGTATAATGGAAAGCATAGCATCATTGCCAACATGGTTTCCATAATTAATATCCGTAATTCTTACTGTAAGTGTACATTGAAACTGAAACTGATCGGGTAGATTGATTTTTATGCGGGCCATATACAGTTTTGATATGGGTAAAGATAATAGTGAAGTTGAAAACTTTTATTGATCGTCGCCCAGAGCATCTACCAGTTCCATAATGTCAATAAAATTTGCAGGGTGTGCTGCTGCACTGGCCATCTGTTTTCTCCATTTTTCAAGTTGGAGCTGACAGTTTTTGTCAACCACCTCGCCGGTAATGCAACAACTCAAATGTTCAAATTTTTTTGAAATACGAATCAGGTTGCAGTCGGGTGTCATTACAGTAATGTACCGGTTGTTATTTTCAGCATGGGTGGGGGCAATTCCTGATTTCAAATTATTAAAACCGGCTGCATTATCTTCCAATGCACTTGAAAACTGATAGGCAGCAGCTATGCGTTTTATTTTATTGACGGCCGGTGGTTCCAGCTTAGCATAAGTATGTTTGCTTGCTTCCAGTGCGGCATCATTTCTTTTTTCTTCGGCCAGATTAATGGCTTTTTCCGTTGAGGATATATCAGCAAGTTCTTTAGCTGAATCAGGTTTTAAATCGGTTACGCTTGCTACCTCATCAGGTATAGGCGTAGCAGCATTATTTTTTACAATCGTTTGGGTAGGTTTATCATTGTTTTTATTTTTTAATAAACTATACCCGCCAAAAATCATAAGTCCGGATACGACAGCTGCTGCGGCATATTTCAGCAATGGCGATAAAACTCTTTTTTGCGTAATAACGGATTCTTTGGTGTTGTTTAGCGAAGCTGCAATAAGAGACCAGGCAGCAGCAGGGGGTACCGCTTCTGCATTTTTTAACTTGGATGTAAGTACAGGAGTTAATTCATCAACTGCTAAAGCGGCAGAAATTGCATGCAAGGCGGATGCGGGTTGTGCTATGGTTGCTGTTTGTAGTTTTTGGGATATGGTATTATATAAAGCAGCATCATCCAATGCATTGGCGATATTGCTCCACGCTGATGGGGGCGGAGTAACTTCAAAGTCCAGCATTTTATGTTGAATATTGTTGCTCATGATTTTGCTCTAGCGCCTGCTTGTTTATCAATATATTTTTTTACCATATCCTGCAAAATGACCTTTGCTCTTGATAGTTGTGATTTACTGGTACCCTCGCTTATTCCCAATATGTCTCCTATCTCTTTGTGGCTATAACCTTCAACCACATACATATTAAAAACCGTGCGATAGCCCGGCGATAGTTCTTGCACTAAGGCCATAATGTCGGCAGCAGCCAGGTTATCGAGCACCGATAGGTATTTACCTTCAATGGTGTTTTCCTCTCTTTCAGTTACCGGCATCAGGTATTTTTTGCGACGAAAATGCTCAATGGCTGTGTTTACAAAAATGCGACGTACCCAACCTTCAAACGAGCCTTCGCTGCGAAAACTATCCAGCTTTTTAAAGACCTTTATAAATCCTTCTTGTAGTATATCCTGAGCTTCTTCGGCATTGCCTGCGTAGCGGAGGCATACTGCATACATTCTTGGAGAAAATCGGCGGTAAAGTTCTTCTTGCATACGCCGGTCATCTTTCAGGCATCCATTTATTAAGTCGCTTTCCGTAATATTTTGGTTGCGTTCAGGTATCAAAATCAGTTATTTATTTTAAATGTATCCAAAAAATTTACCAGTTTTTCTGTTGCGATGGCCCGGTGGCTCAAAGCTGCTTTTTCATCCAGGCTCATTTCGGCAAAGGTAGTTTTCTTTCCTTGTGGAATAAAAACCGGATCGTAGCCAAATCCATTTCCGCCTTTTCTTTCGGTTGTAATATGTCCGTTACACACGCCTTCAAACATATATTCTGCTCCGTTAATGATCAGCGAAATAACCGTTCTGAAGCGGGCCTCACGATTGGTTTTTCCGGCCAAATTAATCAAAAGCTTTTCAATATTGGCATTAAAAGATTTTTCTTCACCTGCATACCGGGCACTTTTTACACCGGGTTCTCCATTTAATGAAAAGACTTCGAGGCCTGTATCTTCTGAAAAACAGTTGATGCCCGTTAGTTCAAATATAGTTTTTGATTTTGCTGTTGCGTTTTCTTCCAATGTATGAAAAGGCTCAGGTATATCAATATCAATTCCTGCTTCTTTAAGCGTGATGATTTCAAAATCATTTCCAACAGTGGCTCTTATTTCATCCACTTTGTATTGATTATTGGTTGCAAAAATGAGTTTCAACTGCTAATATTTATATGTTGAATAATCTTTTCAAGCTGGTCCAGAGTTTTGTCTTCAATGTTTTGTCGTTTTCAATTTGCATCAAGGAAGGTGCATATAAATAAGTAGCACCATCAAATGCTTGTAATTGAAATTCCGGAAAATTGAGTGGTAAACCAAAGGCATCTGGCGTAATATCGAAAAGTAAAACGATTTTTGATTTCAGTGGGGTAGTAAATGTTTTGTAATCGGATTCTGCATGGTTTTTAAAATTAATAATTGCTACATCATGTAAACTAAGTTTGCAAGCTGATAAAATGCCGCTTAAAAATTTCAAATCATGATCAGGCAGATAGCTAATGTCATCATATTGTAAAGCAATTAAAATTTGATTACTGTTATTACCCAAAAATTTTATTCTATTTTCGTTTTCATTCTTCGGATTGAGTATTGCAGAAGAAGAATTGCTATTTTCATTGAAATTTTTATTTTTTTCTGTGTCAGTAATCAACTTATTGCTGTATAATTCAGCAATTATTGCATCAGAAAGGTCAATTTTATTAATACTCATTTTTCTGTGGGTAATTATAATAACAGGTGTTAGTTTTTTTCGTTTCTTTGGCCTGTAAAATTAAGGTATATGACAGCAGCTATGGACATTACAATCAGAAAAGCAGAAACCAGTAAATTAAAAGACATTAATCTGGAAAACCTTCCATTTGGCCGGTACTTTACCGATCACATGCTGGAAGCAGATTATGAAAATGGTGAGTGGAAAAATGTAGAAATAAAACCGTACCAGCCATTGCTGCTTGAACCTTCATTAGCATCACTTCATTATGGTCAGGCAATTTTTGAAGGCATTAAAGCTTACAAAAACAGTGATGGGGAAGCATTTATTTTCAGACCTCAGGATAATTTCAGACGCTTTAATATTTCAGCCGAAAGAATGCAGATGCCGGCTGTACCCGAGGAAATTTTTATGGATGGCATGAATAAACTGATTGCGCTTGATAAAAACTGGATACCTGCAAAATTTGATCATTCATTGTACATTCGTCCGTTTATGTTTTCGGCCGATCCTGTTATTGGCGTACGTCCTTCGGAGACTTATAAGTTTATGATAATTCTTAGCCCTACCGGGCCATACTACAGTGCGCCTATGCGTATCTATGTAGAAGAACATTTTGTAAGAGCATCACCCGGTGGCGTGGGCTATGCCAAGGCTGCGGGCAACTATGGTGCTGCCATGTATGCAACCGCACAGGCAAAAACAAAAGGTTACGATCAGGTATTGTGGATGGATGCCATAGAACATAAGTATGTGCAGGAATGTGGTACCATGAATGTGTTTTTTATAATAGGAAATAAAGCTATAACACCGGGGCTTGAACAAGGTACAATACTCGATGGGGTTACCCGCCAAAGCTCCATTACACTTTTACAGGAAATGGGTTTTATAGTAGAGGAGAGAGACTTAGGAATTGATGAAATCACTGATGCTTATAAGTCGGGTCAATTGCATGAAGTATTTGGCACCGGTACAGCCGCCACTATTTCACTTATCAAAGAATTGAAGTATAAAAACTTTGAAATGAAGTTTGATGTGGAAAAATGGAAAACAGCACCCATGTTGAAATCATGGCTTACCGATATACGGGAGGGCAGGAGAGAAGATAAATATGGCTGGATGCAGAAAATTGACTAATCGCTGAAAATCAGTTTCTTAGTTTTATTAATTACTATATTTTTTGCATAGTAAAACGGGTAAGTGCAATTTGAAATTATTTAAAATCTGCACTTATTGCTTGCATTTTACATACATTTTATATCTCATATCCACAAAAGGAAAAAAAGGCTTATAATTTTTGGGTAATAGTGCTTTCACCTTTACCTTTGCCGTCCCAAAAATCGGGATAAATTAAAAGGTCAAAATGCCTACTATTCAACAATTAGTAAGAAAAGGAAGAGAAATCATCAAGGCTAAAAGCAAATCCAGAGCACTGGATGAGTGTCCGCAACGCCGCGGTGTATGTACAAGGGTTTATACAACCACACCCAAGAAGCCAAACTCTGCGCTTCGTAAAGTAGCTAAAGTTCGTTTAACGAATAAAGTAGAAGTGATTGCCTATATTCCCGGTGAAGGTCACAATCTTCAGGAGCACTCCATCGTATTGATTCGCGGTGGCAGGGTAAAAGACCTTCCAGGTGTACGTTATCATATTGTACGTGGTTCTTTGGATACTGCAGGTGTAAAGGACAGAAAGAAGAGCCGTTCCAAATATGGTACTAAGAAAGAAAAAGCTAAAAAATAATCACGGATAAAGTAATAATCAATCATGCGTAAAGCACAAGCAAAAAAACTGCCGCTGGCACCCGATCCTAAGTTTAATGATAAACTGGTAACCCGTTTTGTAAACAACTTGATGTGGGAAGGCAAGAAAAGCGGCGCCTTTACCATTTTCTACGATGCATTGGATAAAGTAACCAAGCAAACAAGCGAAGATGGATACGAAGTATGGAAAAGAGCATTGGCCAATGTAACGCCTGCTGTAGAAGTACGTAGCCGCAGAATTGGTGGTGCAACTTTTCAGATTCCGTCTGAAGTGCGTGCCGATAGAAAAATTTCTTTAAGCATCAAATGGCTTGTACGTTATAGCCGCGAAAGAAACGGACGTAGCATGGCTGATAAACTTGCTAATGAAATAGTAGCAGCTAGTAAAGGTGAAGGTTCCGCTTTCAAGAAAAAAGAAGATACGCACCGTATGGCCGAAGCCAACAAGGCTTTTGCTCACTTCAAAGTTTAATCAATATAATTGCGATATAAGTTAAAGCCATCTGTTTCGGATGGCTTTATTGTTTATATCAACCGTTGAAATTAATTTTTACAAGTTTCAAATTCATATTCCGTTTCCTGCCATTTTTGAGTTTCATAATTTTTGGCATTAAAGAATATTATTAATTTTTGCTGCTTACCTTTTTTTGTAAGCTTCCAGGGTTTTGATGTCCAAACTGAAGCATCACCAACCACAGGAGGTGGCGTTATAAATGCTACGATTAATTCATCAGCTTCCATTGAACCAGAAAATGCGGCCTCTGTACTTTTTTCACTTGCCAATTCTTTTGAAATTACTTTGCCATTTATTTCTTTGCCATTTGATTCCCACTCAATACTCACATGATACTTTAGCCCGTTATTTTCAAAACATTTTTTCTCAGTTTTGTTTTCTACAGGCAATACTTGTGGCGGTGGGGGAGGTTCAGGTAATTTAGATTTCTTCTCGGTCAAACTTATATCCGTAACTTTTTCTTTATCTTTTTTGCTAGTACAAGCATTGCATAAAATAGCAATGGAAGCGAGGGATACAAAGACGAATGCCTTTGCAGAAAGTTGAATTTTCATAACACTAAGTTTTGGTAATATGAAGATAAAAAAATCTACAACCCCAAAACATCTTTCATTTCAAAAATTCCTTTTTTGCCCATTAAAAATTCGGCTGCAATGACCGCTCCTGAAGCAAAGCCGGTACGGCTGTGGGCGGTATGGGTTATTTCTATCGTATCAATAGTGGATGCATATTTTACATAGTGAGTGCCGGGGGCCGGGTCTATCCGTTGGCTGATGATTTCAAGGTCTTCCGGATGATCGCTCAGCTCATTCACCCATTGTTTTTTTCTTTTAATTTTTTCAAGTACCTGTTCGGCCAGCGTAATGGCAGTACCACTGGGTGCATCTTTTTTTTGTGTATGATGAATTTCTTCCAGCAATACTTCGTATTCTTCATGTGGCGCCATCAACTCCGCAAGTTTCTTATTTAACTCAAAAAATATATTGACGCCCACACTGAAATTACTTGCATAGATAAAGCTGCCGTTGTTTTCAATGCATATTCTTTTAGCATCGGATAATTGATCTGTCCACCCGGTGGAGCCACTAACGACCGGAACGCCATATTCTAATAACCTTTTAATGTTCTCGAATGCGCTGTGCGGATTTGTAAACTCTATAGCTACATCTGCATTAGCTAGCTTCTCTTTTGTAAATTCGTCAATATTTTCACGATGAATGGCCAATACAATTTCATGTCCTTTTTTTAAAGCAATTTGTTCAATCGCTTTCCCCATTTTTCCATAACCAATTAAAGCAATTTTCATATTAGCAGTTTGTAGGTGGCGAATAAAAAATTTATTTCCCGATTTTTAGTACAAGGCTGATTCCGGAAGTTTGTGCCATATCGCTATAGCCGGGTTTTATCTGCAGGCTCAGGTCGGGGCTTACGTCAAATGATTTGAGGTGGGCATCTACGGCTGCATCTACCACATTCAAACCCCAGAAAACGAGAAAAAAAATGGCGGTATAGTCTAAATCGCGGCGAAACTGATTGCGATAAGAGCGCAACGAATTTTCATCAATAGGTTTCAATTCATTTTTTATCTGATTGTATAAAGAAGAGTCGGTATGATAAACCCGCATATTGTATTTTACTTTATATGCAAATCTTGTGTCCTTATAGTAGCCCAGATTGTAGATAAAAATTCCTGCGGTGGTGCCCAATGCTCCATATACAATCGGCAGCTTCCAGTACTTCTTATTGTAAATCTGTCCCAGCCCGGGTAGTAATGCGGAGCGAATAGCGGCCACCCGTGGACTGTGTGCTTTCGTAGCAGAATCGTATCTGTTTTTATACACCTTTTTTTGTGGCGTGGCAATGGAATCTATTTTTTCAGGAGTTATTTTTTTTTGTGATTGTGCAAATGCAATACAGGGCATTGCAACCCATAAAATAATCAATGCCCAATTTTTATTGAGTTTGAAATTTAGCAAACAATTCTTTCCTGACTTGTACTTCACGATTGGTGGTGATTAAATTTCTGCATTCATTTGCCGTAGTATATTATTGAGTTCTTCTGTTGAATAATACTCGATAGTAATCTGTCCACTTCCGTTTCTTCCATGTCTTAATTTTACCCGGGTACTGAAATGTGATGCTAATTTATCTTCTATTCGCTGAAAGGCAGGCGGCATGCTGCTTTTTGTCGGTTTTTTAACAGCACCGGTTTCTCTGTAAATATTTCGCACCAACGCCTCTGTTTGTCTTACCGACAAACCTTTTTCTTTTATTTCTTTAAAAATAAAAAGTTGTTTATCTACTGTGTCCACATTGATATCAATGCTCTGGCGTGGCCCATACTTAGCTCTCCACTTCTTACGGCAAGTTGTATATCGGGCGGTAGTTTAAGCAGTCTGATGAAGTTGGCTACCGTGCTTCTGTCTTTCCCCATTCTTTCGGCTACCTGCTCTTGCGTATAATCCAGCTCGTCCATCATTCGTTTATAACTCAGCGATACTTCCATTGCGTTTAGGTCTTCCCTTTGCAGATTTTCCAATAAGGCAAGTTCCAATAGTTCGGCATCATTACTTTGCCTGATGTATGCGGGTATATCTTTTAGTCCGGCCAGTTTGGAAGCTCTTAACCTTCTTTCACCTGATATCAACCTGTATTTGCCGTTTGCCATTCTTGAAACGGTAATGGGCTGAATGATATCGTGCAGTTTGATTGAATGAGACAACTCCTGAAGCGTTTGTTCATTAAAATCGCGACGGGGTTGTTTGGGGTTGGTTTCTATATCATCAATAGCAATACGGTTCACGCCTGTAGCATTTTCAACTACCGATGTTTTTAAACCGCCACTTGAGGTTTTCAAATCGGCATCAATATTTTGCAACAGGGAGCGAATGCCTTTCCCCAGCAGATCTTTGTTTTGTTTGGGTGTACTCATTTTTGAAAAAGATAAAGTTTATAGTTCCAGAATTTTTTCTTCATTCTTCATTTTCGTCATATTATTCTTCTGGAGTATTTCCTTTGCAAGGTTAAGATAATTGACAGAGCCTTTGCTGGTAGCATCATACAACACAACCGGTTTTCCTGCACTGGGTGCTTCAGCCAGTCTCGAGTTTCGGTGTACAATGGTGCTGAAAACCATGTCTTCAAAATGCCTTCTTACTTCGCTTACTACCTGGTTACACAATCTTAATCGGCCATCATACATGGTCATCAATATGCCTTCTATCTGCAGTGCGGTATTGAGCCTGCTTTGTACAATTTTTATGGTATTGAGCAATTTGCCAAGTCCTTCTAATGCAAAAAATTCGCATTGTACTGGTATAACAACCGCATCAGCAGCCGTTAATGCATTTACAGTTATCAATCCAAGCGATGGGGAGCAATCTATTATTATAAACTCATATTCATCTCTGATGGCATCTAACAAATTTTTCAATACCATCTCTCTGTTTGGGTAATTAATCATTTCAATTTCGGCGCCTACCAAATCAATATGAGATGGGATGAGGTCAAGGTTTGGAATTTCTGTTTTCAGAATTACATCTTTTGCCTTGGAGCCGTTTACCATACAATCGTACAAACTTTGAGTTACATTGTGCAGATCAAACCCTACACCTGTTGTACTATTAGCTTGTGGGTCGCCATCTACCAGCAGGGTTTTATATTCCAGTACGGCAAAACTGGCTGCCAGATTGATGGCTGTTGTTGTTTTGCCTACGCCGCCTTTTTGATTTGCTACACCGATTATTCTTGCCATTTACCGATTGCCTTTGAAGTATTTAATAGAATTAAGTAAAATTGCCATTCCTTATCTTGAAAACAAAATTTAAATTTTGCACAATTGTGTAGGAATGCTGAGTGGCAAATTTAAGCGTTAAGCGAATGAAAACCTGCTCATATTACTCACTACTATTTGACATTTATTTTATGCGAAACAGCCCATTTTGGTGGATATTGATTGGTTTTATGGTCTTAGTAGATGCTTATTTCTTTCAGGCACTTAAATCGGTATCGCATGGGGCTTCCCAAAGAACGAGGGCAATTATTTATATTATTTATTGGGTTATTTCTATTGCGGCAATTGTAGTGCTGCTTTTGTTGCCCTATATGCAAAGCGATAAACAGTTCCGGTTTTTTAAAAGTTCTCTCTTTGCCATTATTGCGGGTTTGTTTTTTGCCAAATTGGTTGCCTCATTGTTTTTTTTGGTTGACGATTTGAGGCGAGGCCTGCAATGGATGTTTTCAAAATTTTCATTTCCGGCAAAAGAATTTGTCAAAGAAACAAATGGTATTAGTAGATCTGCATTTTTGAGCTGGGCAGGAATGATAGCAGGCAGTGGGCTTTTCGGCAACTTAATTTATGGCTTTGCAAATAAGTACAGGTATCAGTTGGTAAAGCAAAAATTACAATTTGACAATCTACCGGCCGCATTTAAAGGTTTAAGGGTTATTCAAATTTCAGATATTCATTCAGGTAGTTTTAATAACAAGAAAGCCGTGATGAAAGGCGTGGAGAAAATCATGTATGAAAAACCGGATTTAATTTTATTCACCGGCGATCTGGTAAATAATGTGGCTAACGAAATGGATGATTATATTGAAGTGTTTGAGAAACTACAAGCGCAGTTGGGTGTTTATTCCATATTGGGCAATCACGATTATGGAGATTATGTACAGTGGGAAAATTCGGAACAAAAAATTGCCAATCTTGAAAAATTGAAACAGGTGCATGCAGCTTTGGGCTGGCGTTTGTTGATGAATGAACATGTGCGTATTGAGAGAGGGGGCGAAACCATTTCCATTTTGGGGGTAGAAAACTGGAGTGCCAAAGCCCGTTTTCCAAAATATGGTGATTTGAATAAGGCTTATACCGGTACAAAACCCGGTGAATTTAAAATTTTGATGAGCCACGATCCTTCGCATTGGAAAGCCGAAGTGCTAAAAAGATATCCCGATATTTCATTAATGCTTGCCGGGCATACGCATGGAATGCAATTTGGCGTTGAACTTCCCGGTATTAAATGGAGTCCCATTCAGTATATGTATAAAGAGTGGGCCGGATTGTATGAAGCAGGATCACAAAAGCTTTATGTAAACAGGGGATTTGGGTTTCTGGGTTATCCGGGTAGAGTGGGCATTTTACCCGAAATAACTTTATTTGAATTGACTTAAAAATTCAACAAGGGTTTTTATAAGAATTAATCTCAACTATCATCATCAGTGGCTTAAACTTTGCGGTAATTATCGGGTCGTATGGTGCGCAGGTACTATAGCTTGCTTTACGATTACCATATCAGCTGCCGATGATAAAAAAGGGAATCTATATATTACTGATCGCAACTTCAGGGATAAATGCGTTTTCCCAACAAACCGGCACGGACACTACTCAATTGCCACAAAAAGAACCTCAGTACTTAGACAGTACTATTGATTATGATGAGTTGTTTCAGGATTTTGATTTATTTATGGATTCAATGTTGAGTCCACATAGTTATTTCATGGCCACAGTTTCGCTAAGCAGTGGCTATTTTAATTTTGAATCTAAAACAAGTAATAAAATTGAAACTGCAAAAAGGCTGAATTATTTGCCTATGCTGGCTTACTATCATGAAAGTGGTTTTGGCTTTGGAATGTCGGGCAATATCATAAATGATAATAGCAAACTTAATTTTTATCAATTAGCCATTACGCCATCATTTGATTATTTAAAAAATAAAAAAATGGCAACAGGCATTTCGTTTTCTAAATATTTTTCAAAAGAAGATTTGCCATTTTACATATCACCGCTGCAAAATGAATTTTATGGATATTTTACCTGGCGGCAGTCGTGGATAAAGCCTACGCTGGCTGCCAGCTATGGGTGGGGCAGTCGCAATGAATATCAAAAACGAGAGGCATTGATTCAAGATATAAGATTGAGAAGACTGGGATATACATATATTAATTCAACGGAATCCATCCGTGATTTTTCTTTATCAGCCGCATTACGACACGACTTTTACTGGTTAGATGTATTGGCTACTAATGATTTTATACGGCTAAGTCCGGCAATAAATTTTACAGCAGGCACACAAAAATTTGGATTTAATCAATCTTCAAGTACTTATGCTACTACCGTTCGTACGAGAAACAATGTTCTCTACAGTACAGAAGCATTGTATCTGGATGATCATTTGAGTTTTCAACCCTTGTCATTACAATTGTCTATAAAAGCTGAGTATTCAATTGGCCGTTTTTTTATTCAACCACAATATGCAGTAGGTTATTATTTTCCGGGTGAGCAAAAAAAACTTACCGGTTTGTTTGCGTTGAATATGGGTTTGATTTTTTGTTTTCACATTTTCTTACACACATTTATACAATAAGTTTTAAGGTTTTCAGTTTAAGGCTTGAAATTGTAGTTAACAAAAATTAACAGGCGCAAGCAGTGAGTGGCACTATACTTGAAATTTTACCGGGTCATTCATTCGTTATAAACCCAAAAAGTATTTTTATGAAAACAAGAATTTATGCATTTGTTTTTTTAATGGGGATGAGTCAGCTTGCTATGGCTCAGTTTCATATTGGTGCCAAGGCCGGCGCCAACATTACCAAAATTGATGGCAAGTCTTTTAAAGACCAGTTTAAATATGGCTATCATGTAGGTGGTTTCGTTGAAATTGGTTTTGGCAATAAATTGGGCATTCAGCCCGAAGTATTATTTAACCAGTACAATACAACTGTGGACAGTAACTTCAGTCATATTTACCAACATGCGTTTAACAACAATAATGTAAAGCTCAATTATCTGTCTATTCCCATTTTGCTCAATTACAAATTATTTGGCAATTTTCTTTCGCTTCAGGCGGGCCCACAGTTTGGCGTCTTAATCAACAAAGACAAGAACTTGTTTCAAAACGGGGGCAATGCATTTAAAGATGGCGATTTTTCAATGATAGGTGGTGTTCAGTTAAAATTGAGCTCTCTAAGAATTAATGGGCGCTATGTTATTGGCCTGAATAATTTAAATGATTTAGACAATCAAAGTAAATGGAAAAACCAAGGCTTCCAGTTATCGCTGGGGCTGGCACTTTAATAAAAATATTATCCCTATGACGGCAACCTCTCGGATTTCGGGAGGTTTTTTGTTAAAAAAATATAGCTACCAATTTGGCAGTATTTTTCCTCAGGCATAAAACTTGACAATACAGGGTTCACTTTATATTTTTACCGCCCTGCCCAAGCCCGGGTTGCAAAAAGAACCAAGATTATGAATTTGAACGAATTAATACTGAAGCCTGAAGAGGAAATGGATTTTCTGCCTATAATTCCATTAAATGAGAATGAAGAAAATGACATGAATGGCATCGTGGTACCTGACGAAATAGCCATTTTGCCATTAAGAAATACTGTTTTGTTTCCGGGAGTGGTATTACCAATTACGGTAGGCCGCGATAAAAGTGTAAAAGCCGTAACAGATGCTTACCGTGGGGATAAGCTGATTGGAGTAGTAGCACAAAAAGACAGTAATATAGAAGACCCAATCATCAGCGATCTTGAAAATATAGGAACAATTGCCAAAATAGTAAAGCTGATTAAAATGCCCGATGGCGGCACTACCATCATCATACAGGGCAAAAGCCGGTTTGTAATAGAGTCGGTATTTGAAGAAGATCCATACTTTAAAGCAAAAATTAAAAAATTAGAAGAAGAAGAATCGCCTACCGATGAAGATTTTAATGCTTATGTGGCTAATATAAAAGATCTGGCGGCAGACATTGTTCAGCTTTCTCCCAATATTCCATCTGAAGCTTCTATCATACTTCGCAATATTGAGAATCCTTCATTTTTGATTCATTTTGTTTCCAGTAATCTGAATACAGATATTCGGGATAAGCAGAAATTGCTTGAGTTAAATAAGATTAGAGATCGGGCTGATATGCTGATGAAGCTTTTGCAAAAAGAACTACAATTTGCAGAGCTAAAGAATAAGGTAACCACAAAGACAAGGGCCGAGTTAGACAAACAACAACGGGAATATTTTCTGCAACAGCAGATGAAGAGTATTAAGGAAGAATTGGGTGGCGATAGCAATCAGCAGGAATTGAAGGAGATGCAGAAAAAAGCGGAACAGAAAAAATGGACTGAGGCAGCTAAAGAAATGTTTAAGAAAGGCATTGAGAAATTAGAAAGAATGCATCCCAGTACTCCCGATTATTCAGTTGCCTACAATCATCTTGATTTAATGCTTGAATTACCCTGGGGTGAATGCACTGAAGATATATATGATTTAAAGAAAGCAATTGAAACATTAGATGCCGATCATTATGGCATGCATAAAATAAAGGAAAGAATACTAGAGTATATCGCCGTGTTGAAATTAAAAGGCGATATGAAAAGCCCTATCTTATGTTTTGTAGGCCCTCCCGGTATTGGTAAAACATCCTTGGGAAGAAGTATAGCAAATGCGATTGGCCGAAAATATGTAAGGCTTAGTCTGGGCGGCTTGCATGATGAAAGTGAAATACGGGGTCATCGCAAAACATACATTGGGGCTATGCCCGGTCGTATTTTGCAGTCGCTTCGCAAAATCAAATCTTCAAATCCGGTAATGATATTGGATGAAATTGATAAAGTAGGAAATGACTTCAGAGGCGATCCATCATCGGCTTTGCTTGAGGTACTGGATCCAGAGCAAAATCATACCTTCTATGATAATTATCTTGAATTGGAATATGACCTGAGTAAAGTATTATTTATCGCTACCGCAAATAATTTGCAAAATATTCAACCTGCATTGCGTGACCGGTTAGAAATAATTGACTTAAGTGGATATGCGGTAGAAGAAAAAGTTGAGATAGCCAAAAGACATTTGTTGCCGAAGCAAAAAGAACTTCATGGGTTAAAAAACACTCCATTTAAAATCAATGAAAAAGTTTTAGAAAAAATTATTCAGGATTATACAAGAGAAAGTGGCGTAAGAGAATTGGACAGGCAATTGGCATCTTTAATGCGCTATCAGGCAAAGCAACTGGCACTTCACGAAAAATTAAAGCCGACATTGTTACCCCTTGATATTGAGAAAATTTTGGGAAAACCAAAATACAGCAATGATATTTATAAAACGGCTAATATGCCAGGTGTGGCGGTTGGCCTGGCCTGGACATACGTAGGCGGCGATATTTTATTTATTGAAACGAGCCTGAGTGACGGAAAAGGAGAACTTAAGCTTACGGGCAATTTGGGAAATGTAATGAAAGAAAGTGCGAGCACTGCACTTACATATATTCAATCCAATGCCAAAAAATATGGAATAGATGCAAGCTTATTTGCCAAAAAAAGTATTCATATCCACGTACCCGAAGGTGCTGTACCTAAGGATGGCCCCAGTGCGGGCATTACCATGATGACTGCAATTGTATCGGCTTTAACCGGGAAAAGAATAAAACCATTTTTGGCCATGACCGGTGAAATAACACTGCGAGGGCAGGTGCTGCCTGTAGGCGGCATCAAAGAAAAAGTACTGGCAGCAAAAAGGGCCGGGCTTAAAGAAATTATTCTATGTGCACAAAATGAAAAAGATGTACAAGAGATAAATGCGGATTTTATTTATGGTATTAAATTCCATTATGTAAAAAATATGAGTCAGGTGCTGGAATTGGCTTTAATGAAATAAGCACAGCAGTTGTAAATTGAGTTATTTTCGTAGCTGTGCGGCTGTGTTATATCATATTGTTTTTTACTTTTTCGGGTAACTTGTGTGCGCAAATGCTGGGAGGCAATTCCACTTTCAATTTCCTAAAGCTTTCAAACACGCCACAGCTGACAGCGCTGGGTGGTGTCAATATTTCTCAAACATCAAACGACATTGGGCTTGCATTTAATAATCCGGCGCTACTAAGACCCGAGATGCACACGCAAATCAATACAGTGTTTAATGATTTTTATTCCGGCATAAAAGTCTATCATCTTTCGTGGGGTTATCATCTTAAAAAAATGAATACCAATATTGCCGGTGGCATTCATTATTTTGACTATGGCCATCTTTCGGAAACAGACGCTTCCGGAAATATTTTGGGAAGATTTAGCCCACGAGACTGGAGCGTACAATTAGCTGCATCAAGGCAATACCTTAGCAGGTGGCATTATGGAATGAATGTGAAATTTATTAATTCCAGTTATGCTCAATATACATCCAACGGTATAGCACTTGATGCAGGTGTTCATTATACTGATTCTTCTAAATTATTTTCTGCATCTGTATTGGTTAAAAATCTTGGATTTCAGTTAAAAAAATATGCAGGCTCCCGGTCAGAGGAGTTGCCATTTGACCTGCAACTGGGTGCCACCATAAAGCTGCGCAATGCTCCTCTTGCTTTTTCACTTACTGCTCAAAGGTGCAACCGGTTTAATATCCGTTTTGAAGATACCTTGTTTAATAACGAAAACGGGTTTACAGGCGGTGGGTATAAAAATTTTACTCTTGGAAAGCTTACCGATCATTTGGTTTTTGGTACTACTATTTTTATCACTAAAAATATTGAGGCCATCGTGGGTTATAATTTTTTGAGAAGGAGAGAACTCAATATTGGAAACACAGGAAACGGGCTGAATGGTTTTTCAATGGGCGCAGGAGTAAAACTGGGAAAACTTTGGTTTCGTTATGCAAGAGCTTATTATCAATCCGGTACTGCCTTTAATCAGATTGGATTAAACATGCAGCTGAATCAATATTTTGGTTTGGGAAAACTTGGAGAAAAAATGGGCTGGTAAACAAATCAGGAACCCATCAATCGGTAAATTTCAAAGGCTTCGGCATAGGCACTATTGCACTGTACACCACGAACGGTGGCTAAAGAACGGGTAAAATTTTCATTCATATAGTTGCGATGCGATTGTGATTGATAGGCTTTTAATGATTCGAGTTTTTTATTTAAATGATCGGCTGAAAGCGGAATAAAAAAATGGGTGTGAAAACTGTAATTGTTCCAGGGTAGTTCATAGCCGGCTAATGTAGTGTTTTTAAAAGCCCTTAATCCTTCCTGGTGTATAACATGATGATCCTGATGCACATCTGATACGGCAGGAAGAAAAACTAAATCCGGATTTATTTTTTTATTCAACTGCAATAGTTCTTCCAGTATCTGCTGCCGCACAGCCGGGAGCTGCCTTACTTCATAATTAAACAAAATCAGATTTGAAGCCGGAATTCCCAAAGATGCGGTGGCTTTCTTACACTCCTGCTCCAATGTGTCGGATGGCAAATGTGTAGGTAGTGATGCAGAACAAAGACAAAATGCAACATAGTAAACTTCTTTTCCTTCGGCACAAAATTTTGCAATGCTGCCTCCACATCCCAGTTCTCCATCATCGGTATGCGGCGCAAGAATTAATATTTTATTTGGGTTAAACAAGATTGAATGTATGAAGCGTAAAAATATAAGTTAAAGTGTCATGCGCAAAGAAAAAGGGAAATAAGTTTATTCGGTTTTTTTGGCTTCATCTTTGGCCCGTTGTCTGATGATTTCTGTCAGTTTGGATTCCAGCCTGCGAATGCGTGCATATAATTTTACAATAATAAAAATGAAAAATAAGATGCAAATGTAAAATAACAAGTCAGCGCCCCGCTGTACGCCTAGTTTATTGGCAATAACGGTAGTTTCATCGGGATATAGAATAAAAAAAACTGCAGCGGCAGAAAAAATGCCCAGAATAATCAGATCGGCCAATGCATTGCGAAAGCGGGCAATATAATAAATGAATATTGCGATTACGCCGCCAATTAGTAAAATTTGAATTCCACTCATCCAAAAATTTTATTTAAGAGTATATCAAAAAATATTCTAAACCCATTCCACACAGTTAGTCCTTTGTTTTTTGAATATTCGGTATAGCGAATATTTACCGGTACTTCCTGAAAGCGCAATTTATTCTTTTTTATAAAAGTCAACAATTCGGTAGCGTGTGCCATTCCATTTTCACGGATGTTCACTAATGCCGAAGCCTTTGGATTAAGTGCACGCATGCCATTATAAGCATCCGTTAGCCTCATACCTGTGAAGATATAGTTTATAAATTTGGCAATTTGTAATGTTTGTTTGCGAGCACCACTCATATTATGTGCGGCTCCTTTTAAAAACCTTGAGCCCAGTGTAAAGTCAGCTTCGTTTGTTTGCAAGGGTTCTAATAATTTTTTAATATCATCTGCATTGTGCTGGCCATCGCCATCAAAAGTGATAATATAGCTGGCATGATGTTCTCTTGAAAATTCAATACCTGTTTGCAAGGCTGCACCCTGTCCCATATTAATTTCATGTTGCAGAAAATAAACGGGCAATCCTTTCAAAAAGGGTTCGGGAGAAGTTTTTGAACCATCATCAACCACCACAACAGTATAGCCAATATCGACTAATTCGCTTACGACATCTCTTATAACGGTTTGTTCGTTATAGGCGGGCACTACTACAAAAACATCTTTATGATTGATGGCGGCTGGCATTTATTTTGTAAATGTAGATGGCAGTAAAGAATCTTACAAGTTTATTTCAGCAACAGATTTAATGCGATGGTTCAATTTTCAGCATATAAAAATTATAATCTCCGTTTTTCCCAATTATTGTTGTCTGATTATATAAATTAAAATCAATTTCATCGCCATCAGTAGTAATGATAAATAATAGTACTGGTTTTTTTGAGGTAAGATTGGACATTTTTTTCAATGGTGTTGTTTCAATCATTACCGGAATTTTGCTGTTCATACCCACTCTGTAAAAAATATAATAGGATGATCCGGTTACCACGGCTTTGTAACCCGGGTTTTTTTGTAATTGGTTATTGATAATCGCATCGGCATAATCCTGAATTTCTTTTTCTTGTTGCCAGCTATACGTTTCTTTACCTGCATTTATTACTCTGCGTGCTGTAAAAATAAATCCACGAAAGGTTTCAACTGACAATAACAAGAAAACAACGAAAATAAAAATGCGATATTTTTTATTTGTATTTGTTTTCGCTGCATAGAAAACGAAGCATGAAAGCTGCAACAAGATAATGAGTGCACCATAGTAGCGTGGCTCATCCACATAGCTCCACCAATGTCCGGGATAATTTTCTTCTTTGCCAACAAAAAGTGAAAGAAACGTAAGCAAACCGATGATGGCTGCCGAAATTAAAAAAGTGGTTGTAAAAAAATACTTTTTTATACTTATGTTTTGAAAACCATGTGTAAATACAAAACGAATGAAAAAAATACATGTAAAAAGAAATGTTCCGAAATGTAATAGCTGAAATAATCTGAAAATTGTAAGCTGAGTTGTTGCATGATTGCCCAGGGCCATACTTACCGTTTCTGTGTTGATGAATGAAGCAGGAATCGCTGGATAACTGCCTAGAATATTTTCGGGGAAAAAGCCTCTTTCTCCCGAACTGATATAGGTGGCTGCACCACTGTTCATTTTTTGCCAAAGCAATAAGCTGCAAATTGAAATGACCAAAAAACTAAAAATATATGTACTGCTTTTTTTTAGATCATAATTTCTGTCAGCATTGGCTGTCAGGTACATCAATATGGGAACAATGAATATAATGGGAATGAGTAGATATTTAATAATGCCCGTCAAAAAAAGCAAAATGACAATGCCGAATGATAGCTTTAAATAATTTTTTTGAGATTGTATGAGTTTGATGCTAATTGATATTGCAAATAACAAAAAAGTAACCGCAACTGCATCGGAAGAGCAAATGAGATAAAACGGATAAATAAAAAAGCAGGAGAAAATTGTAAAAGCATTAATAAAATGGACGGGTACACTTAATTGATTCAACAATCTACGTGTGATGAAGATAAAGCCTATGGCACCCAACAATTCCAAAGCAATGCCGGCATAGATGAAATTTTGATTGAGCAAAAGATAGAACGGCGCCAGCAATAAAGAATATCCCGGAGGCCAGTTGGTCTGTGGTTCATAAATGATGGAGGACAAGTCAGTTGGGAGCACAAACGAGGAAGAAAAACCATGACCGGCAACAAAATTTTGCATGGCCAGCATCTGGTACATACCATCTACCCGTATGTTATAAAAGAAAACAATATGAATAAGTCTCGCAACAATTGCCAATGTTACAATGACGAATGAGGTTTTTTTATCTGATAGTATTTGTTTCCACATGAATTTGTAAATAAACTATGGCGCTATGCGGTAGCTGAAAAAATGAAAGCCATGCCCGCTCCCTACTTTGTCGACACCTTTTAAAGATATAAAACTATTATAGTCTTTCAAATCCGCATCGCGGATGATGGCAAATAAGATAACCGGTAATGAAGTTTTTAATTTTTCAGGGCTATTTAATTTAGCAACATCTGTAAAAACCGGATAATGACTATAGAGACTGGCACGCAGCGTCATCCAGTCGGAAGTGCCGGTTAGGACGATTTTGTCGCCGGGATTTTTATTTTTCAATTGATGAAGTAAATTGTCTGTTGTTTTTTGAAATGCCAGTTCGTATTGCCAGCCATAGGTTTCTTTTCCGATATTCATTATTCGGTTAGCACTAAAAACAACGCCCCTAAAAAAATCAGGTATCATTAGAAAAATAAGTAACGAAATAAGAAAAGTTTGAAGTTTTAGTTTGTGTATTTGAAATTGAAACAAAGCAATGAATGCTGCGATTTGCGCCATAATGATAATGATACCATAATATCTTGCTTCCTGCACATAAGTCCATTTACTAAAGTCATAGTTTTCTTTACCTACTGTTACAGAAAGATATATGAGTATTGAAATCAGCGAAATTGAAATTAAAAAAGAGAGGAGAAAAAAGTCTGATGAGATGTTTGTTTTTTTTATTGTTTTTATAGGTCTGCTTCGAAGTAAGAGCACAATGATGAGAATAAATCCAATTAGACTTATAATTTGAAAACCTTTAAAAACCTGGGTTGAAAAATTTGAATGGCTGCTTAAGAAATAGTCAACAGTGTCAGGCCTGAGAAAGGAGCCGCTAAGAAAAGGGAAAAAGGAGTTAAGATTTTCCGGAAAGAAGCCTCTGGCGGTTGATTGAATGTAGGCGGCATCGCCGGTATTTATTTTTTGAAATAGGAGAAAACCGCCAAACACGAATAGCAAAACCATAAACGAAATGATTCCGCCTTTTAATAAGTTTTTATTTTGTGTGTAATGCCCTTTTAGTATTAAAAAGAAAGGGATAACCATTGTTGGTAAGATGAAAAGATATTTAAACAGTCCGCTTGCTAAAAGTGCGAGCATGAATATGAATAAACTTGTATTGGAGGTTTTACCTTTCTTAATCATTTTGAGGCATAAATAACATGCGAACAAGAAAATCGTAATACCCACAGGGTCTGTATTGGGAATGGTATAAAAATAGTATCCAAAAAATCCGGTGAGGAGTGTGAATAAATTGATATATACTATGGGTAAATCCAGCGTCTTTAGGATTGCTCGAGTTACAAATATTAGCCCGATGGCCGCCACAATACCCATTGCAATGGCAGCCGCAATATAATTTTTACCAAACAGGATATAAAAAGGTATGTATAATAAAGAGAAAACGGGAGGCCATTTTGTAATTGGTCTATATTGAAAAGCTGATAAATTATCTGCCGAGATGTGTGCAAAGCTTAAACCTTCTCCGTTTAATAAATGTTGAACTCCCAGAATCTGAAATGTCATATCGCTTCTTGTATTAAAGAAATACAATTGCTGTATGATCCTGATGAATACTACCAATAAAATAATTACAACTGAAGCAGCATTGCCAGAAAGCAACCGCTTTGACTTTCTTATAAAATATGATATAAATGGAGCTTGTGACAAAATTAATCTTTAATAAAAATGCTGGAATCTGGTAGCATAGGCCAGGATTGATTGAATTGATGTTTTAAATAAGCCCTTAACAAATTTACATTACTCATTCCATCGTAAAATGTAGCGTATTTGCCAGAGGGCAGGAAGATTGAATTTAAATTCATAAAATAGTATTTCTTGTCAGTATCAGGAGGCAACTGTCGGAATCCATGATCACTGATAAGCATAATAACGGGCGGATTTTTCGATTTTTGTTTTATTTCATCAATCAGGTTCAAAATTTTATTATTTGAATATTTTAAATATTGAATATAAGCTTTTTTGTTTGTCTTGTATGTTTCTGTCAGGCTATCTACCGGTGTTTGAATGCCTGCTGAATCAAAAAAATAGGGCCAATGTGGCATATTAAAATGAGCATATACGAATTTAGGTTTTCTGTTATCAACATCTAAAGATTCTTTTAATAAAGTTTCTATTTTTTGATTATCCACTAGTTCTGTCAATTTGATTTTTTCAATTTTTTTTCGGGAGACTAATCTCGCACCGAAAGTGTAATTAAGTTTGTGGAATAAAGTATTGCCTGCAAGAATGTTGGTGTTGGTCGTTAAAATATTTTGGACAACTCTTCTCTGGTCGCCAAAATCAAAAAATGAAAAATTATAAATTTCGTATCCCATTGCTGATTGTAAATATTTGGTAAACGCATTGTTATTAATCAGCTCTCTGCAAAATAATATGTCTTTATAGTTTTCTGTTAATTTTTCATTTAGACCAGCCAGATAATTCATGCTGAAGAAAGATCCCATTGAGTAAACGGTGGAGTTATAGTTTGATGAACTGTACTTGACTGTATGAAACCCTCTTTGATTAAGTGACGAATCCAATATAGTATTGTCTGAATTGAAAATATCTTTTAATTCCTGATTCCCTGCATATTCATCAACCACTAAGAGAAAAATATCAGGACGGCTACAGGTGTCGCATTTCGTGAACTGTGAGTAGGGGATAGCTGTATTTTTTAGTCGGGATTGGAATCGTTGTTTTGATTGGAGTACCTGAACTATATCAATTACGATCAAGATTAATAATAAAAGGTTTACATATCTGCATACAGACGAAAAATCTTTTGTTGATTTCTTGATGCTGCGTATGATTAATAAAATGGTTATAAAAAATACCGGTAATAAAATGCTGTATTTTGATAGTACAGAGCTGCCGGTAATGTTTGCAAGTAAATCTTGTACACTACTATAAAAAAAATCAGCAGCCATTAAAACGATAGCTGCCAATGAGGCTTTTGAAAAATTTCTTAAGTAAAGGGAAAATAGACCTGCAATCAAAATGAGTATGCCTGAGTACAGTATAGATAGTTTCAAAAAGTCGGGAAATAATGAAGGGGCATAGTTTTCTAAAAGTCTATGTTGAAAATAAAACAATGGCAATAATGCCAGAAAGAATGGTATTGATAATATTTGGATGAATTTATTCTTCATTCCTTTTCATGAAATAAAGTGTACGACCGGATAATCCTATTTCCTGTTTGTCAATTATTTTGAAAAAAGTTGAAAACTCTTTTTCGAACAATGTTTGTGTATAGTTGGAGAAAATATCTCTTTTCTGTTTCAACAATATCTGAACTTTTTCATCCTCTTTTGAGATAAATTCAATAATCAGCAAGGGTGCAATTTTTGAAAAATATGATGCCAGCTTTTCAAATGGGATGTTTTTGCCAATAGCAAGGTGATGCAATAGTGCAAGCGATATTACCAATTCAGTATTTAGTCTGTCTGTAAAACGTTCTCTTTCTTTATTGTCAACACCGATGGCAGGAGATGGGTTTGAAAAATCAAAGATGATGGGTTGTATATTATTTATCTTTTCCTGTTTTATCTTTAAGTATAGTTGATTAATACAATTAGGATCTATGTCTGCCGAAAGTGTTTCTATTTTATGTTCTGATAAGCATAATGAAAAATAACCTTCATTAGAACCTAAATCTGCTGCTGATTTTAATGACGGATTGAGGCTTAACCAATGTTGAATTATTTTTTTCTTTTCTTCAATGTAACCGTTTCTGTTAGTTGCTTCTTTATAATAATCGGCCCATTGTGTTGCAGTTGATGGAGACTTCAAACGACGAATCACCATTTCAAGACTTTGAAGCAGGTTTAAAAATTTTCTTCTGGAAAATTGTAAATCTTTTTGTCTTTTACCAGCTGCTTTATTAGAAACTTTTGCATGTAAATGAATATGCAAAAATGTATGAAATGAATATTTTGTTTTTGCAGGAAGCAATTTTGCCGCAACTTCTAAGGGAATACCATCGGGCCAAGCCAGTTGTAACTGGTTTAATGTTAGTTTGCTATGGTGCATGATAAGCAATGGAGACAAGAAATTTTCGCAAAACTGTCTGTAAGCAATCCAGGGATTTTTCTCATTATATTTTTCAAATGATAAACTGTCAATAAAAATTAATTTTCCTTTATGCCATTGAATATTGTGTGGGGTAGCATCTTTTAATGATAAACCGAATTGAATTGATTCTTTTGCAAGCCGAAGTGTAAGCAGGGCTGCATCTTTTAGCATATCAAAACTCCATTCCCATGCATAACTGATAAAATTAATTTTTTCGGGCAATATCGTTAGGTATGCGTTTTCATCTCCCGATATACAATCATGAATCGTTTGATGAGGTATCAGTAATTGTTGATTTACCAGTTTGTCATATAATCCGGACTGAATGAAAAGGTCAAAATCTTCTTTGAAGTAATTATTTACCTGACGGTAAAGCACACCATCTTTTTCAAAAATAAACCCTGAGGGGTCGCGATAGGAAGCTGGATTCCGTTCTATTGAATTTGACATCAGGAATTGGTATTATCATCTTGTTTATTTCTATTGCGGGTAAAAAATGCAATAACCGCATTTTTGATATTTCTGAAAAAAAATGCAACACCCAATGCTGCCGCTACTAATACTTGCACTAAATAGCTACCACTACCCGGGTCAATATATAATAGTGAATGATGCATTATAAATAACTCAAATCTGTTTTTGGAGTCAATGTCATAAGTGTTTCATACATCAGCTTAATCGTATTTTCTATATCATCTCTATGCAGCATTTCAACGGTTGTATGCATATAGCGCAACGGAATGGATATTAAAACCGAAGGGCAACCATCATTTGAATAGGCAAATGAATCCGTGTCGGTTCCGGTGCTGCGGCTGAGTGCCCGCCATTGTACAGGTATTTTTTTATCAGCCGCTACTTTTTCTACAATACCCAGCAGCTTATTGTGTACCGCCGGTGCATAAGAAAGTGAGGGCCCTTTGCCGGTGGCTACATCGCCTTCAATATTTTTATTGATTAACGGAGTTGTGGTATCATGCGTTACATCCGTTACAATGGCAATATTGGGTTTTATTCTTCTCGCTATCATTTCGGCGCCTCTGAGTCCTATTTCTTCCTGTACCGCATTTACCACATATAAACCAAATGGAAGTTTCTTTTTATTTTCTTTCAAAAGTCTGGCTACTTGTGCAATCATAAATCCACCAATACGGTTATCAAATGCACGGCCGATATAATTGCCATTGGCCAGTTCATCAAACCCATCTTGATAAGTAACTACGGCACCAATATGAATGCCCAGTGCTTCAATTTCTTTTTTGCTACGTGCACCACAGTCGAGCCAAAGATTATCTGTTTTAGGTTGTGTTTCTTTATCGGCACTCAGTCGGGTGTGTATGGCAGGCCAGCCAAAAACTGCTTTTACGGGTCCTTTCTTTCCATGAATGATAACCCTGGAGGCCGGTGCGGTTTGATGATCTACGCCACCATTTCTTTTAAGATAAAGCAATCCATCAGTTGTTATATAATTTACAAACCAGCTGATTTCATCGGCATGTGCTTCAATTACTACTTTAAAAGGATGTTCAGCATTCACTACGCCAACTGCGGTTCCATAAGGGTCTAAAAAATGTGAGTCCACATAAGGTTTGATATATTCAATCCATAGTTTTTGACCCCAGGTTTCAAAGCCTACCGGTGATGCGTTATTGATATATGTTTTAAAAAAATCAAAAGCCTGATCTGTTATTATAGATTTTTTAGGTTTAACCGATTTTGCCATCTGTTAGCGATTAAGAATTTATAAATAATACAGCGAAGATAAGCAGCAGGGCCTGAACTATCATCATGCCATCATGTCGGAAAACAAACAACCCACTATCCATCCCCGGTTTAAAATAATGAAACAACAGAAAAATCATTATCAAAGGAATAAGTATAGCGGCATATCCAGCAAGATGTAAGAGGTGGAAAGACTGCAAAAGCAAAAATCCGGTAATAGCAATCAAANNACGGCAACTGTATTTACACCATCTTTTTTGTCTTCTTCATAATCTTTAATATTAAATAACACACAAAGCGCCATGATGAAAATAAATTGATACAGGAATAAAAATAACACCTGATTGAAAATAGTTGCCGGTGCATCATTCCACATAATAACCGGAAGCACTACGGTAGTAAAAGCCCACACAAAACTGAGCGACACCGATTTCAATAATCCAATTTCTCTGATACTTTTATGACTCCAGGGATTGAGCGGATGCGAGTAAGCTAATGAAACAAAAGGAATGATGATAAACCAGAAAAGATTGCGGTAATTGAACCCACCCTGATGTATAAATATTGCTTTATAATGCCAAACAATCCCTCCCAATATAAAAAACGCACTCCCAAAAATGGAAATGGCTACATAACGGCTATGCCTTTTACACCAATCTAAGCGTAGATCTGATTTTTTCCATCCCTTAATAAAATAATGAAGGTTGTAAACAAAAAGTGTGCAAAGAAAAATGAGCAGCAGATACCAGTTTAAAGCTGCCGGAATATTTAATAGATAAAAAGTGGAATACGTAAGAACTAATGCACAGCAAGCGATAAAAATATTGCTGAATATAAAAAAGTGAAGAATGGACTTAAGCTTCAATCATTAAATTTTTTTAAGCCGAATGGGTTCTGATTCTTTATAATCGCTGCGGTTTTCTTTTTTATCTTTTAGTATCAGGCCCAATGTAGCCGTAGTGTCTTTAATAACGCCGGGAAGGGTAGGCGGGCCGGGGTTGGCAGTATTGTATTGAAAAGTTACTTTAATATCTGCTTCCCGGGTTTTATCGGGCACACCCAAACTTTCAAAGTTGTAACGGAATGTATCGTTTTTTACAACGGTTACACCATTGTACCATTTATAAACGATAAGTACAGAGTCCATATCGCCTTCATCATCAGTATAAGAACCTTTCAGGGTAATGATGTTGCCATTGTTTACAATGGATGGAGAAATCGAACTGATCTTTACCTGGGGTATGGTTGTAAACTTATCTTTGTTGCAAGCAACAATGAAGATTAGGGCTGACAGCATCAAAATTCTGGTCTTCATAAATTGAGTTTGATTGGTAACAAATTTAACTAATTTGACAACACAAAATATCGTGCCACTGCAATGGAGTCATAAAATTTTCGGAATAGATAAGGTTGGCTTTGAGCAAACAGCGTTGGAAATATTTCGTTTTCAGTATGACCACAACGCATTATATGCCGGTTATGCAAATGCAGTGCATAAATCTCCAGATAATGTAAATTCATTGTTAGATATTCCTTTTCTGCCTATTCGCTTTTTTAAATCCCATGAAGTAAAGACAACATCTTTTGAAAGCGATATTTTTTTTGAAAGCAGCGGCACCACCGGCACTATCAATAGCCGTCATTTTATTAAGAATATAGCATTGTATGAAGAAAGTTTTCTAAAGGGGTTTGAACAAGAATATGGTAAAATTTCAGACTGGTGTATTATCGGCCTGTTGCCTTCTTATCTTGAAAGAAAAAATGCATCGCTGGTGTATATGGTGCAGGAGCTTATTAATAAAAGCGGGCATAGTGCCAGTGGGTTTTATTTGGATGAATTCGAAAAACTTTCCACAACACTTATTACACTGGAAGCAACAGGTCAAAAGACGCTGTTGATTGGGGTTACTTATGCCTTGTTGGATTTCGCAGAAAAATTTCCGCAGCCATTGCAGCATACTGTGATCATGGAAACCGGTGGTATGAAGGGGAGAAGAAGGGAGCTGATACGTGATGAAGTACATCAGATACTTAAAAACGCATTTAGTGTAAGTGCCGTACATTCTGAGTATGGAATGACAGAGCTTTTATCGCAGGCTTATTCGCCGGGCGAAGGTCTTTTTTTTCCACCCGCATGGATGCAAATTTTAATAAGAGATGAGGAAGACCCGCTTTTGATAAAAGAAAATGGAAAGGGAATTATTAATGTAATTGACCTGGCAAATGTATATTCCTGCTCCTTTATTGCTACGGATGATGCCGGTATAGTAAATGCAGATGGAAATTTTGAAGTACTAGGAAGAGTAGATGGCAGTGATTTGCGAGGTTGTAGCCTGATGGCGGTCTGAAAAATTTTATAAGTACAAACTGATGTAATACATTTGCAGCCCTGCCAAAATATGCCCGGATGGCGAAATTGGTAGACGCACCGTCTTCAGGTGGCGGCGCCGCAAGGTGTGCTGGTTCGAATCCAGTTCCGGGCACATGAAAGCCTTAAGAGTTTATACTTTTGAGGTTTTCTTAATTTATAGTTTATTCACTTCTCAGGATCTTCTCCATTTTTCTGCCTTTGGCCAGTTCATCCACCAGCTTATCCAAATATCGGGCTTGTCTTGTTATCGTGTTTTCAATTTCTTCAATCCGGTAACCACAAATAACTCCCGTTATCAGTTTGGCATTGGGATTCAGTTTTGCTTTTTTGAAAAAGGTTTCAAAATTTACCTTTTCATCTATTAATGTTTTCAGTTGTTTTTCATTATAACCGGTAAGCCATTCTATTATCCGGTGCAATTCTTTTTTTGTTCTGCCTTTGCTTTCCACTTTTGTAATGTAGTGAGGATATACGGATGCAAAGTTCATTTTTGCAATACGTTCATTATGTTCCGGCGTTGTTTGCATTGTTAAAAATTGACATTACAAGTTTTTCCTCAATAAAAAAATGAGTAACTGAGCAATATTTTTGTTCAATTGTAGCGCACCAATCATTTATCAAATTTAATCAATCCCTGTTATCTCTATTCATGTTCCGGTTCGGGGAGCAAAAGATAATTGCTTTGCGTGCGGTTTAGTGTTTTTTTGATTGACACAAAGTTTTCCTCCGTTGGTTTCAGGTTTATGAATTTGTCAACAATATTTCTTTGCTTATAAACGATAAAAGTGTTTTCAACATCCGGATTTATTTTATTGAGATACATATCCGATGCTTTATCATTCCAGGATGGCACATAGGTTAATGCGGTGTGCCTGATGTTTAGTTCTTTGCCTATTTTTTCCAATGTAGCTTGTTGTTCATTTCGGTTGGCGTTATTTTGGCTGCCATACACAAAATATACTTTTAAATATTTTCCCTGGCGATTGCTTTCCGATTCTAAAAATTGCAGCCATTTTTTTATCTCAGCCCAATTGGGCCGGTTACCTGCATAATAAATAATACCCTGGTACCTGCCGTACTTACATACTGGGCAGGCGGTAGAACCTTTATCGGGGCCATAGGCATGATAGGGGCCAAAAGAAGGTTGCTCATCACCAATATTTAATCCTGATGAAATGGTATGTTCATTCTTTTTGGGATAGTTGGGAATGTTTAACCCTAAAATAATATTATGCTCTGCTACCTGCATGCTATCGCTTAGCAATACCCGCAGTGTGCCGCTGCCACATCGGGGATTTTTTGGGGGATGAGTTTTGCGATAAGGAAGCAAACGGGGATCATCATCAAATACCAAATCATCTATCCAATATTCATTTGCAATATCGGGTTCTTTAATGATGAGATGAATATGCTCCGGGTCTTCAACACCCGGATAGGGGCCGGGGCGAATGCTGTATATGCTGTAACGGCCATCGGCATCTGTTTTTACCCAACCTCTGATGTGCCCATGCCGGGTGCTGTTATTGGGTGAGCCATCGCCGGGGGAATAATAGCCATTGTTATCGGTATGATGATAGTAAACAATAACATGGGGTGCCGGGGTTTTGCCGTCTAACTGATATACAATTCCGGTTACCAACAATTTTCTTCCTGCCTCGTACCAGCCGGCACTGGTATCTACATTGTTTATTTCTTTTGGCATACCTACATACATAAGCTCGCAGTAACCTTCTTCGCAGTCGCCACCTACCTTGCCTGAATGGCTGGGCGCTGGGACCGGATTGTTTTTTTGCTGGCCATTACAACTGACGAGTAGCTGCATGAGCAGTATTGAAAATAGTAAAGCTTGGGTCTTCATTTTTTTTTAATTACAAAATTCGCAACCAAAAGTGCAGTTTTGCAAACAAATTAAACTGAAACGATGGATTTATGGTGTAACCTGATGTGCCTTATCTGTTCGTTTACGAAAAATAGGTACATAATTTCGGCTAAGCCTTAATACAATGCCATTGGTAAGGGTAAGGTCATAGTCGCCATTAAGCCGGGAAGTACAGCAAGCAATTGTATGGATATTTACCAGGCATGACTTGTGAATTTGTACAAATTGGTTTTCATCTAATTGCTGCAAAATAGATTTGAGCGATTGGCTGTGCAGGTATTTTTTTTGCTGCAGATGAAGGTAGATATAAGGAGAGCTGCTGGTAATATAAAAAATATCCCGGGGGTAAATTTGTATTTTTCTTTTGCCATCATTTACCCAAAGCGATGTAATGGTACTAACAACATCCGGCACCTGTGCAGGAGCTTCGGCTTTTTCCAATACTTGTATTTTGTTGTTCCCAATTTTGAAAAAAATAAAGGGCAGTGTATAGGCAAATAATAAAACGAAGGAATAAGCCTGTAGCTCAAAATGCAATGTTTGCCGGTAGGCAAAACTATGATCGTAAAATGCAGATGAAAGCATCCAAACCAATGCCGGATAAGCGAACAGATGCCATAAAGCAGGTAGGGCAATGAGTAAAATTTGCGAACCAATAGATTTAAAACTATGAGCCAGCCTAAATTGCAACAACAGCCCGGGTACAAACAACCACCAAAATGAGCTGAACAAAAACGATTCCGAAAAATAAAAAGAAGATTGGCTGAGCCGGGCGGTTAACCAGTCTAAACCAAAGGTACGGAAAATACAAACGACAAGAACAGTACAGCACCATGTTTTGAAACGAATGCTTGCAGAAATAGAAGTATAGGAGATGTTACTATTCATTAATCTGTATTTATTTTTTTTTAAAAGGATCACCCTTTTACTGTTCTGTTTCTTTTTTTAATGCTTTCGCCAATTTTATGGAATGATTAAGTGAACGGTTATTGTCCCAATCGCTATGCGAAACTATAATATATTTTGGATGGCGGCATTTCTTTTGCACGTTTTTTAATGTAGCATAATAAGCCGTTTTATTTGCATCGCCTAAATAACCCAGATTTTCTGCATCGTCACCTTTTATGAGGCAACCGCCATACAAGATCTTTTCATCTTTAAACCACACAATAATATTGTCTGTTGTATGCCCTTCGCCGGGATAATAGGTTTCAAATGAATATGGCCCGATATTAAAAACAGTATCCTTCGTCATTAAATATTCGGCTCTTTTTTTATTATTCTTTTTGCTCCATTCATCCGTTAACGATGTAGTGTAAGTTTTTATTCCTTTTTGTTTGTAATATTCAAGACCTTCGGTTCTGTCGCTATGCCAATGCGTAGCAATACAAATTTTTACATCTGCATGATGCTTCAGTTTTATACTGTCAAGTAAAGGTTGAAATTGTGTAGTGTCCCATGGTGTATCAAAAACAACAACGCCTTCATTGGTTACTAAATACATTCCATTGGCAGGCACGGGGCTGCCTTCATAAATGCTGTAAGTGGTATAAATATAAAAATCACCGGTTAGTGGAGTTATTTTTAGTTTAGGATTTTCTGTCTGGCAAAAAATACCATCATGAATAAAAATGAATATTAAAAAAAATAAAAGTAATCGCATTCAAGTAAAAATTTGAAAGTTAAATCATATTTCAAATTTAAGTTTGAAAACTGGAAAGCCCTCTATTCTTAAAAACTATTAACGCTTTTTATACAAATAAAATATACAGCGGTTATAATTTTTCAATTTTAATATTGCTCACATATACAGCCACTTGCTTTTTGTCGGAAATATTCTCAAAGTAAAAAGAGGTAAACCTGGTGCCCTCCGGCAACTCATTAAATGCCGGTATGGCTTTTTTGTTTTTATCTAAGGCTATTATTTCTTCACCATCTACATAGCCCCGCACTTTAGTGCCTTGCTTGGTAATGATAAAATGCACTTTATTTTTTTTGTTTGAGAAATTGCTGCTGTACTGCAATACATCGGCATGGCGTATGGCGCTGCTCATGCCGGTATAANNGCTTTGGCATCCAGGTCAATAAAAATTTGCTTAGGTGCATCTGTATAATCGCCCTTTGGCCTTAATATTTTATTATGAATTCTGAGCAGAAATGCACCGCCGGTATTTTCGGTAAAATCTTTATCGGTGCATACATCAAATTCCATTTTAAAATTTTCGGGCAATGGTTTGCCGGTGTTGTTGGGCATTATTTTATACTGGCCCAGCTTTACCCAATGGCCGGTTTCGCCGGCTGGCGTTTGCACTACAGCTGGTATGCCTGAGGCCGGCATATACCAGCCTTGTGGCTTTTGGCCAATGCTGCTTCCGGCAAAATCTTCAAAAAAATAAATATTAGTAGCTTGCTTTTTGGTTACGGTTGGTTGGTATTCTTTTTTCTTTTTGTATGATGCCAGATGGACTTTTTGTTCCTGCTCATTTAAAATGGTATAGGGTTTATTTTTTACCAGCTCTGGCTTAAAGAAATAATTATAAACATAATCAAAGTTGAAATGCGTAATCATGCTTCGGTGCTTTTCAATATTGTAGGGCTGTGCGTTGATATCTGTTGGTTCCCAGCTAATGCATATCCAAAGCGGTTGGTCTTGTTTGCTTTTTTCCAGCACGCCATCTTCGTAAGTATAAATGCCATGAGTATTGTTCTTAAATTTATTGGCATCGTCGGTATCAAAAATATCATCCCTGTTAAAAATATCAGTCATATCCAAATCCGAATTTCGGAGATACGCCGGCATGTTAAGGCTGTTGCTGTATTTTTTTCGCAAGGTTTCAATATGCGTTCTTACTCTTTCTACCGCCACTTGTTTTTCGTTGGGCATCAGACTTTCAATTCCTCGTCTTTCTGCAGGTATTGCTTGTTCTATCCTATCCAGCACTTCGCCCTTTGTAAGCTGGCGAATGGGCAGTTTGCCATTGGGTGTTAAATAAACGGCTACCTGTGGCATGCAGCCATCTCCCACACAGCCATAATATTGAATGATGTATTTTCCAATTTGCGGATGATTTTCTAAATTAAGCTGCTTTACCTTTTGATTTTTGTATTGGCTATTGCCGGCAAATGCCCTATTAATATCGGGCGAAAGTCTGGTAAATACTGCTTGGCCGGGTAGCGTAAGCATGGGTATTGGTTCGGCATCAAGTATGGTATTGGTAACGATGTATAAGCGATTTTCTGAATGGGGTTGCCTGATAACTTTTGCGCCGGCATCATCCCAATTGGCACGCCACATAGCAGCACACAAACCCGTGGCATAAGGCGCTACTTCATCTTTTTTATTTGGCTCTGCCACGGCATAAGAAAAATCCAATGCCCCAATGGGGATATAGCTTTTTTGCAGCCATTGCGCAAAAAGCCCCGGATATTTTAATTGTGCAGCGCTAAAAGTTCTTGGGTAGGCAGAGGGTTTCAGTGCAGGGGCAGGCTTCCATGCAAAGATGCTGTCTTCTAATTGTTCATCTTTGCTACGCTGGGCGTTTATCTTAAATGATTGTACAAGTAATATCAATATTAAAAGTATCGGTTTCATGCTTGGTTATTTTTATCAAATTCAATTTGTATGGCTAATAATTATTTTGAATAAAAAGGCTGGTTGCCTATGTAAATTAGTTTGTTGAAAGCAGCCGGATTTTTATTGCCGGCGCCGNNGCCCATCATTGTACCGGAGTACAAGTGTAAAATTTTCAAAATGGTACGTTCCCTTGCCGGGCGCATTTTGTGGAACCTGGTTGGGCATTAGCAGATTGGTTACAAAAGCGCCATAATCGGTAAAGTTTCCTTCTTTTGTAAATTCAATTACGGCTCTTACACCGGTGCCATTGATGCCGGATGCTTTACCCGATACGGGATCCTTATCCCAGCCTGCAAAACTGCCCCATTGGCCATTTAGCCGCAATCCATCTACGGGTACACATTTGTAAAAGCCTGCACTGTAGCCTGTTTTTTTCATTTCGGTTGCCGATATTTTTTCTACTGCTATGTTTTCATATTTTGATTGAAAACGCCCTTTATTGCCCGTAAGTGTAAACTTGCCCCATGATTCGTTTTTATTTTCATTATTAAACTGGAGCATCCCTTCCGGTGGAAAATGCGGATAGTAATCGCCATTGGGATATACTACATAAAAAGATGGCTTTAATGTGCCATAAGGGTAATATGCTTTTAAGCTTCCGGATGCTGCCGATATTTTTACATTCATCCATATTTCCACATTTTGTTTTTTATGGGTATGAGTTTCTTTTTTAGAAGTTGTATTGTTTTTTAGTTGCGATGTATTTGTTTCAGGTTTTGAAAAAGATAGATCGTTCAAAAAGTTTTCCATTTCTTTTTGATACAGTTGGGTATTGGTAAGTATCACAATATTTACCATTTTGTCTGCGCTGGTATTTGTTATTAATATTACTGCGCCTTTTAGTCCGTCCGTCTTTTTCAAATGGAGCTGAGCCGGTTTCCGAAGTCCACCCATTATCTGTGCCGGCTGGTTGCATCACTGCTTTATCTGTTGCTAATGTTTTTTGTACCAAGGATTCCCAACTTACATCAAAGTTTTGCCTGGAATCGGAGCCCGATTCTACCGATTTGTAAATAGTAATGATACAATAATTACCCTGCTTATCTTCCTTGCTTATGGAAACCGTTTTCGGTTTGGTTGATTGCTGCCAGCCATTGGGTATGGTATATCTTACCATGTCAAAATGTTGTTTTTGTTGTGCAAGAACAAAGTTGCTTGCCAATAGTAGAATAAGCGTTATTATTTTCATTTTTCCTTTTTATAATTTTTCAAATACACCAGTTCCGCCAACAGTTGAATGGCCACTTACCAGGCTTACTCTTGCTTCTATACCTGCAGATGTACTTCCGGCAGTTCCATTAAGTTCCACACCGGCTTCTACGCCTGCACCTATTGTAACATCTTTTAATCCTGAACNNCCACCAATAAATTGCTCTTTAAAACTTTCACCTTTTTCCGCATCCATTGTCAAAGAAAATTTAATAAAATCAGCGTCAAATTCACCATAAGTTTTGCTGCAATTAGAAACAATTTTACCAAAGGGTAATCTAAGCACACTTTTATATTTGCAAGCCACATCGTCAAATTTTTGTAGTGCCATCTTCCTTGGAGAACGGGACGGATCGCATACATAGTTGGTAATGGAAATAAACGAATAGGGCGATGTAGCCTTCAATACTTTTAGCCAGGCAATTTGTGCACCTAATTTTGCCACGTCATACGTTTCCGGATAATCGGTGTACATTCTCCAGTGTGTGGATTGATTGAGGTAGTCTTTTTCTATTTGCAGATACTCTTTAAAATAAACTTGCAACTGGCTGTTGTATGCTTTTAAGTATTCATCGCTGACCTCTCGGTATTGTGGGCAAAAGTTCGCATTTGGCTTGCCTTCTCCGGTTTGGTCAAGGTCTTCTTTTTGCAACTTTTTCATTTTTTCTTCATAGCGTTTCCTGTACTCATTTCCGGATCCTCCCAGAAAAGCGGTTAGCTTTTCCATGTGATCAATTATTTTACGTTGATAAGTATTGGTTACTTCCTTCAATTGTCTTTCTGCTCTTTTGGCATATAACGGTGCATTGCTTAAGTTTCCGGTTAATATACCTTCCTTAAGAGATGACTGCATCACAAGCTGATTCTGTTCCATTTGTTTTGTCAAAAATTTTTCTGACTTTATTGCCGCTTCTTTTTTTAATGCTTCTAAACGATTTATCTGCTGATTCAGCAGGCCACGGTAATCATTCCACTCCATACCAAGTGTAATACACTCCATCACCGAAATGGGAAATGCTGGTGGCATAAAACCGCCCAGGTTTAGTGGGTCTTTTTTTGCTTCTTGCGGAAAATTATCATCCTTTGGGTCTGGCTTTTCACCCAACTGTTGCAGCTTACTTTCCTTCTCAGGCGTATGCCCTTTTTTAATTGATTTTTTTATGGCTACAATTGCAGCTGGAATTTTTCCTTTGCTTTCTTCAACCAGGCATTTGGTAAAATTAGCCTGCGAATGCATGGAATAAATTGCAAGAGTTTCATTAATATATTTTTCCGCCTTTGGCATATCGCCCAGTTGAAACCATGCCTGGCCAAGGTTATTGAGTATGGTATTGTTCTTAGGAAACTTTAGATTGATGTTATCTAAAACAGGAATAGCTAAATGAGCTGCCCCCATCATGGTAAGCATGGATGCATAATTATTGAGGTTGTTGGCATCAGTTGCATCTTGTTCGCAGGCTTTGCCCATCAGATAAAAAGCCATTTCGGGATAGCCCATCATCCATAAATTTATGGCGGCATTGCCCAAATAATCTGCCGAATTGTTTTTTTGTTTTATCAAATTAAATACTTCTGCTGCCATTGTTTTTTGCTTGCTATTCAGCAGCGGAATAGCTTTGTTGTTGGTAGTTTGTATAAAGCTCAGCATTTGCCCAGCGCTAATGGCTTTTGGAAGTTTTGCAATACGGGCAGCATCTTTTTTAGGAACTATCCGGTCTTCTTTATCCATTGCATCTGCCAATTGTTTATCAGAGACATTGGGTATATTTTTAAAACCCGGCATTTTAATTCCTAAGCTGTCCATTATCTTCTTGTCTTCANNTGTCTTCAACGCTTAGTTCGTCAACCATTTTTTGTGCTTCTTTCATCATTTCCGCCATCTCTTTTTGTGTAGGTGGTTTTTCTTTGGGTTTGGTTTGGGCATACACGGTTGTAGATGAAGAGAGAAGCATCAACAAAAGAGAATATAATGTTCTCATTGTATAAATTTTTAAAAATTAGTTTCGGATTTCAGTTACTTTTTCGTTCTGCTAGCATGTTTAAGATAGATATTTCGCCGTTTTGTTCTGTTCTTTGTGCTGTAACTGTAAGCGAAGCAGTTATCAACATTAGCAAAAGCAGGGTTGTTGTTTTTATAGTTAAATTATTTTTCATTAGCAATAAGCCATTTTTGAATATGTAAAACTGAGGTATTCAGTCAGTAAAATCAATCCTACTTTTAGGTTAGTTTTATACTAAAAAAAACTCCCCTGAAACAGGGAGAAGTTTAATATGTTATATGAAAGATATTTGTAAGATTAATTTGCACGGTATGCGTATTCATGTTTTTACGATTATACTTTGTTTATCCTGTATTGCAACTTCTGGCGTAGCACAGCACCAGAGCAAGATTGATAAATGGTTGGAGATATTACAATCATCCAAAAATGATACCGTCAAACTGGATGCGCTAAACAACCTTGGCTTTGCAGGTGATGATTATGGACTTTTGAGTAAACAGTACATTGCAGAAGCTTTGCAACTAAGTTCATTGCTTCGTCTTAAAAACGAAAAAGCGTTTGCGCTGCTGAATCAATCTTTTGTTTTTAATAAAACGGGTAAATACGACTCATCGCTGTTGAATATTCTAAAGGCAAACCAAATCTACAATGGAAAAGATTCTGTATTGCATGCCCGTTTTTATGCCCGGTATTATTTTGCATTAGGTATGCTTACCCTGCCGCAAGGGAATGATAAAGATGGAACACTTCAAAATTTTTTAACTGCTTTGCGCTTTGCAAAACTTAGCAATGATGCCTATCTTATTTCCGTTTGTTATGGAGCGGTAGGTAAAGCTTACAATTATTTAAGACAATTTGATAAGAGTATAGAAAGTAACAAAGAGTATTTAGCCTTTGCTGTAAAAGGCGGAGATACACTTATACTTGCAAAAGCCCATCAAAATTTATCGGCTGCATACTTAAATGCCGGAAATATTTCATTGCATGAAACGCATGATAATGAATTTGCGAAATTGGTGACTTATCTTAAAAATCCGCAGTTCAGTTGGTTGCTGATAAATAACAGGGGGCTGGCTTTTGCCGAAAAAGGAATGATAAAGGAAGCTCTTATTGAAGCATTGCATTCTATTGAATTTGCTACCAAGCAAGGGCTTTCGGCAAATGATCTTGTGGCATCCTATTATGCGGCGGCTTATTGCTTAAATCTATCAGGAGAATATCAACGCAGTAACGAATTTATGAAAAAGGTGGAGGCAATGGCAGACAGTAGCCATTTGCCCGAGTATAAAATGTATGCAGCCAGTGGTATGGCAGAAAATTATTTTAAGCTCAATGATTTTAAAAATGCATACGAGTACTTAAGTAAGCAATTATTACTTTCTGATAGTTTATCTTCAGAGAAAGTTAAAATCAATTCAAATTATTTGCATATAAAGAATAAAATTGAGCAAAAGGAAAATCTGATAAAGCAACAAGAAAATACCATCCGTAAAAATAAGACTATCCAATATTTAATGGCAGGCGGTATTTTTCTTATAATTCTTTTAGCAATGCTGGGGTATAAATATTACCGGCAGCGTAAGAAAAATCAAGAACAACGAATCCAGGAATTGGAAACAGAAAAACAATTATTGTCAACTCAGTCACTCTTAAAAGGCCAGGAGGAGGAACGTTCCCGTATTGCCAAAGATTTGCATGATGGCTTAGGTGGCTTGCTAAGTGGCGTAAAACTTCAATTAGGTGCTATGAAGGGAAATTTATTTTTATCGGAAGAAAACGGGCATGCATTCAACCGGGCATTGGATAAGTTAGATGAATCTATCTCTGAAATGAGAAGGGTGGCTCATAATATGATGCCTGAAACTTTATTAAAGTTTGGTTTGCGCCAAGCTCTTTCTGATTATTGTAACGGGTTATCCTACAAACAAACATTTACCATTGATTGTGAATTTAGAGGATTGGAAAACCGAATCAGTCAATCCACAGAAGTGGTTATTTACCGCATTGTACAGGAACTTATCAATAATGCAATAAAACATAGTGGTGCATCTCATATTTTGGTACAACTAATTCAACAAGACGAGGAAAATCTGAATATAACGGTTGAAGATAATGGGAAAGGATTTGACGCCAGCCAAACTACAGCAATCACAGCAGGATTAAGAAATGTATCTTCCCGTGTAAAATATCTCAATGGCAAAATGGATATACAATCGCAACCCGGCAATGGAACCTCTGTTTATATTGAATGTAAATTGAATGCAAATGGATAAAATTCAGATAATCGTTGTAGATGATCATCCGATGGTAATAGAAGGTATGAAGGCTATGCTAATGCAAATAGATTTTGTAACATTGAAAGCTACTGCTAGTAATGCTTACGAAGCGCTTGAATGGGTAGAAAAACAGCCGCCACATTTACTGATTTCCGATATTAATATGCCGGAAATATCAGGCATTGAGCTTACGGCAAAACTGAAGAAGCAATTTCCTGAATTAAAAATTATTGGAATGAGTACTTTTAATGAGCGGAGTTATATTGCACAAATGATACAAAATGGTGCAGATGGATTTTTAATTAAGAGTGCTTCAAAGGAAGAAATTGAAGAAGCCATCCTGACAGTAATGGAAGGTAAGTTATACCTGAGCGCCGATGTTAATATGAATAATCAGGAAAGAAGTGATATGAAAAATCAGCCCACTCTCACCCGACGAGAAAAAGAAATATTGCAATTAATTGCCGAGGGGCTCACCAATCCACAAATAAGTGAAAAGCTGTTTATCAGCCTGAGTACCGTTGATAGCCATCGTAAAAACCTGCTATTAAAATTAGAAGTAAATAATACTGCAAGCCTTGTAAGGCAGGCTATCTATTTTAATTTAGTAAAGTTTTAGATAGTTATTTAGTATATATATTTTTTTGAGATGTAACATTTTCAGATCTTGTTACCAATACACCGATAAACCAAGACACCAATTTGGTACATTAAAAAACCATAGCGAACATTTGAGGTTTTGGTATAATACCTTGCCGATAATTATTGCATATTTCCGCAAAACATTGCAGCAACCCTGAGTTTCTTATTTTCTGAATTATATCTTTTATCCACAGATTATTTTTTAGATAAATATTCATTGCTCAATTCAAATAGGTTTCCATAAATTAGGAGGCTCAAATTCTCATCAACCAAAAACTACTGTATGAAAAAAATCTCATTCGCATTGCTTGCGCTTGCATTGTCGTATGCGGGTATGGCTCAAAATTACTGGGCCGCCCATACCGGCGATTTAAGCAAAATTGCTACTGATAAAGCAGTGGCTCGCCAAAGTTTCCCAAAAGAATTTAAATTATTTAACCTGAATGATGCTTCGCTGCGGCAACAACTGTTTACGGTAGTAGATGGGGCGGCAAGGCATACAACTATCATCGCTATTCCAAATGCCTATGGGCAAATGGAGGAGTTCAGTATTGTAGAAGCTTCCAATTTTGAACCTGCATTGCAAGCACAGTTTCCACAAATCAGGGCTTTCTCCGGCCGGGGCATTACCGATCCATCGGCCATGCTTAAGTTAAGTTATTCGCCGGGTGGTATTAAAACAATGGTACTACGTGCTGCAAATGAAGCAGAATATATAGAGCCTTTTTCGGCAGACCATCAGGTGTATGCCGTTTTTAAACCACAAGCCAATAAAGGCAACCTGCCCTGGACATGCTCCACACCCGAGCAACAAATGGCAGAAGGCTTAAACCAAAGGGTGCAAACAAATGTAGTGGCCCGCTCTGGTGGCAATTTAAAAACCATGCGCTTAGCACAATCGGTTACGGCTGAGTATTCCAACTATTTTGGAGCTACCAGTTCCGCACAAGTGTCTTTGGTATTGTCTGCAGTAAATGCTACGCTTACCCGTTGCAATGGCGTGTACGAAAAAGATTTGGCACTACACCTCAACCTGGTGGCAAACAATACCAGTGTATTTTATTACAATCCATCTACCGATCCTTATTCACCTGCTTCGCAAATGAGTAACTGGAACTCTCAATTACAATCAACGCTTACGTCCGTTATTGGCGAAGCCAATTACGATATTGGTCACCTCTTTGGCGCCAGTGGCGGAGGTGGCAATGCAGGATGTATCGGCTGTGTGTGCACCAATAATCAAAAAGGTAAAGGCATTACATCGCCTGCCGATGCCATACCCGAAGGCGATAATTTTGATATTGACTATGTAGTGCACGAAGTGGGTCATCAACTGGGAGCCAATCATACATTCTCTATGAGCAACGAAGGCACCGGTGTAAACAAAGAGCCCGGCTCCGGCATTACCATCATGGGTTATGCCGGCATCACCAGCCAGGATCTTGCTCCCCATTCTATTCCTTACTATCATCAAGCCTCTATTGCTCAAATACAGGCAAACCTGGATACCAAGACCTGCCCCGTAACACTTACCAACAGCAACTCTACCCCCGTTGTAAATGCAGGTGCCAACTATACTATCCCCATCAGCACAGCCTTTGCACTTACAGGCTCAGCTACCGACGCCGATGCGGGTGATGTGCTTACCTATAGTTGGGAACAAAACGATAATGCATCCTCCTCTCAAACTGGTGCAAGCAGTGTAGCCAGCGCTACAAAGGCAACAGGCCCCAACTGGATTTCATTTAGTCCTTCTACTTCGCCCACCCGCTTGTTTCCAAAGCTGGCAACCATCCTGGCAGGCCAAAATGTTTCGGGACCATTGACTGGTGGTGATGCAGGCGCTAATACCGAAGCGCTGAGCTCGGTTTCCCGTACACTCAATTTTCGTTTAACCGTTAGAGATAATGCAGCCTATAGTTCATCTGCTCCTGTTTCTGTTGGTCAATCGCAGTTTGATGATATGGTAGTTACTGTCTCAAACACATCGGGACCCTTTGCCGTAACTGCGCCTAATACAGCAGTATCATGGGCAGGTAATTCTGCACAAACCGTTACCTGGTCGGTAAATAATACTACGGCAGCGCCGGTAAGTTGTGCCAATGTAAAAATTTCTATTTCTACCGATGGCGGAAACACATTCAGTACGCTAATAGCCAGCACTGCCAACGATGGCAGCGAAGCCATTACGGTTCCCAACACAGCTACTACTACTGCCCGTATAAAAGTAGAAGCAGTAGGCAATATCTTTTTTGATATTTCAAATACCAACTTTACCATTACAGCCGGCTCGTCTTGCGGAAGCCCTGCCGGTTTAAATGCTACTGCCATTACTAATACTACAGCAACCATCAACTGGGGTGCAGTAAGTGGCGCTTTAAATTACGATGTGGATTATAAAGCTGCTGCCTCAGGCACCTGGATAAATGTAGCAACAGGCACCACATCGCTTTCGGCTAATTTATCCGGCCTTACACAAGGCACCACTTACGATTACAGAGTAAGAGCCAATTGCAGTGCTGGTACAAGTGCATATACTCTGGCACAGTTTACAACCACAGCACCCTGCAGTGCACCTTCAGGTTTAAGCAGTAGTGCAATTACTTCATCATCGGCAACCGTTAGTTGGGCTGCGGTAAGTGGAGCTAATAACTATACGGTAGATTATAAACTCAACAGCTCCGGCACCTGGGTAAATGCTGCATCAGCCACTATTGCTACATCTGTAAACCTGAGTGGATTAACTGCAGCATCTTTATACGATTGGAGAGTAAGGAGCAATTGCAGTTCCGGCTCCAGTGCCTATACTGCTGCACAGTTTACAACGGCTACAGCTTCTACCTGCCCCGGCCCTTACGATGTATTAACCAACGGTACCCGCAGTGGCGCAGCTACCATTCCGTTTAATACAGATGTGTTTGGCCTCATCAACCCCAGTGGCGATAATGATTATTACAAATTTGTAATCACCACAGGCGGTACCATCACCCTTACACTCGCCAATCTGCCTGCCGATTATGATTTGAGATTATACAAGGGCAATAGCTCTGTGAAAACATCTCAAAAAGGTGGTACTACCAGCGAAATTATCAACTACACTGCGGCAGCCGGTACCTACTATGCCCGTGTGTATGGTTATTGCGGTGCCATGAATGCTACCAACTGCTATACCTTAAAAGTACAGTTGGGCACAGCCAGCAAAGTTGAGGAACTGATAACACAGAAAGTATCCGTATTCCCCAATCCGGTGAAAGATGTGGTAACGGTAAAAATTCCTGATTTGCAAAACAGTGCCAGCATCAGGGTATTTGATATGTATGGCCGAATGGTAATGCAGCAAAACAGCAGTCAGCGATTGACGCAGTTAAATGTTTCAAAACTAACATCCGGCGTTTATATTGTAAGAGTTAAAAATGCAGAGCAGGAAAATGCGATTAAGATTATCAAACAATAAGCGCAACTTGTAAAAACAGCAAAGCCCCGGCACATAAGTCGGGGCTTTTTTTAGAAGAAAAATCTATTAAACACTCAAATTAAAATCTCTCAGGGCATCATTCAGGCTGGTTTTTAAATCGGTACTGGGTTTGCGTTTACCTATAATAAGTGCACAACCCACACCAAACTCACCTGCAGGAAATTTTTTTGTATAGGAACCCGGAATAACAACGCTGCGGGCAGGCACCCTGCCTTTCATTTCTATTGGATTACTGCCGCTTACATCAATTATTTTGGTTGATTGTGTCAGCACCACATTGGCGCCCAGCACAGCTTCTTTTTCAACTATCACACCTTCTACTACAATACATCGGCTACCAATAAAACAACCATCTTCTACAATTACCGGCGAAGCTTGCAATGGTTCCAATACACCGCCAATACCTACACCGCCACTCAAGTGTACACCTTTGCCAATTTGCGCACAACTTCCCACAGTTGCCCAGGTATCTACCATCGTGCCTTCATCTACATAGGCGCCAATATTTACATAACTGGGCATCAGTACCACATTCTTGGCAAGATAAGCACCATAGCGGGCAACCGCATGTGGTACAGCTCTTACGCCCAATGAAGCATAGTTTTTCTTCAACAGCATTTTATCATAAAATTCAAAAGGTGCAACATCCCAGGTTTGCATTTGCTGAATACCAAAATATAAAAGTATGGCCTGTTTTACCCATTCGTTTACCTGCCATTTGCTTTTTTCATCCGAGCTTAGTTCGGGAGAAGCTACTCTTAATCTTCCTTTATCCACTTCTTCAATTACAGCTCTTACCGCATCGGTATATTTCGCTTCTTTAAGTAACGCTCGGTTTGACCAGGCTTCCAGTATCAGTTCTTTCATTTTTTTTAATTGAGTTGCGAAAATAATGATTGTCTTGTTTATGTATAGTATTGATGCGGGTTGATTATTTTTGTTTTATGAATATCGGCTTTGATGCTAAAAGAGCATTTCATAACGGCACGGGTTTGGGGCATTATAGCCGAAGTTTAATACATGCCCTATCGCAATATTATCCTCAGCATCAGTATTGGTTATTCAATCCACGGCCTTCTCAATCATTTTCTATTACAGGAGAAAATATTCATGAAGTATTGCCATCAGGGTTATTCAACAAAACATTTAGTGCGTATTGGCGAAGTGGCAATGTTGTTAAAGATTTGAAACGATTTGATATCAATCTTTATCATGGTCTCAGTCACGAAATTCCGGTGGGTATTAATGCCTGTGGCATAAAATCGGTTGTTACGATTCACGATCTGATACATGAACGATATCCTGAGCAATACAACCCCATAGATGTAAGAATTTATTCAAAAAAATTCAGATATGCCTGCAATCATGCCGATCATATTATCGCCATCAGCAGGCAAACAAAAAAAGATATTGTTGATTTTTATAAAATACCGGAAGATAAAATAACAGTATGCTATCAAAGTTGTAATCCGATTTTCGCAAAAACCATCAGCGAAGAAGCAAAGCAATTGGTAAAGAAAAAATACAATTTGCCTGATCGTTTCTTTTTATATGTAGGTTCATTAATCGTAAGAAAAAATCTGCTCAATATCTGTAAATCAATAAAAATCTTAAAAGATGAGTTGAAGGTTCCTTTGGTCGTTATCGGCGATGGAAAAAAATATAAAGAAGAAGTTAAAAAATATATTCTGAAGAACGACATACAGCAACAGGTAATATTCCTGTCTGATGATCCAGAAATTGCCTCATTGCCTTCTTATCGCTCGGCTGCTGATTTTCCGGCAATTTATCAGTCGGCAATAGCAATGATTTATCCATCTTATTTTGAAGGCTTTGGTATTCCGGTTTTGGAAGCATTGTGGAGCCGGTTGCCGGTTATTACTTCCAATGTGTCTTGTTTGCCTGAGGCGGGAGGTCCGGCTGCTTATTATGTAAACCCGGCAATCCCGGAAGAGATTGCGGCTGGCATGAAGAAAATTTTTACAGAACGGGATTTTGCAAATGAACTAAGCGAGAAAGGCTGGCAGTATGCCCAAAATTTTACACCACAAAAGCATGCAGATTCGGTAATACAGGTTTATGATTCAGTTGTTTGATTTTTTTTGAACAATCCATTTGTCTAAATATTTAAAAAAGTCAGATTGTATCTTTATTTTAATTAAATGCAAGGGTTTGAAAACGATATTGAGCAATGTCTTCAGGTGTTGAAGCAGGGCGGATTGATTTTATATCCCACAGATACCGTTTGGGGCATTGGTTGCGATGCTACTAATTCAAAAGCGGTTGAGAAAATTTTTGCTTTAAAACAAAGACCCGATGAAAAAGCACTGATAGTACTGGTAGCCGATGAATCAGCCGTTTTACAATATACCGCTGCGCCTGATCTTGCTGTTTTTGATTATTTGGCAGACCATTCAAAACCTACAACCGTAATTTATGAAGGAGCCATTGGACTTGCCGAAAACCTTACTGCAAAAGATGGTAGCATAGCCATTCGTATTTGTAAAGAGCCTTTCTGTAAGCATCTCATAAAAAGATTTAGAAAACCTATTGTTTCTACTTCAGCAAATCTGGCAGGAAGGCCAACAGCAAAAATTTTCTCTGAAATAGATCAACAAATAAAAAGTGGGATAGATTATATAGTACAATATCGTCAAAATGATGATACCATTGCAACACCATCCACGGTCATTAAATGGAACAATGGAAAGGTTGAAATTTTAAGACCTTAAAGATTTATAGCTTCACACTGTACCAATTATCTTTGTTGCAATGGACATTCAGTTATCAAAGGAGGAACTTGTAATTATTAATAAAGTAGCGGAAGCTGCAGCCGGGTTAAACAGAGAAACCTATCTGGTAGGTGGTTTTGTGCGAGATAAAATTTTGAACCGCCGTACTACCGATGCAGATTTTGTTTGTGTGGGCGATGCATTGGAACTTGCACAACTAACTGCAGCTAAATTTTCTCCTGCACCATCAGTTGAGTATTTTAAAAATTTTGGAACGGCGCATATAAAAATAAATAAACAATTTGATTTGGAATTTGTAGGTGCTCGTAAAGAAAGTTATAGCCGAAACAGTCGCAAGCCTGATGTAGAGCCCGGAACTGTGGCAGATGATCAAAACCGAAGAGATTTTACTATCAATGCCATGGCCATTAGTCTGAACAAAAATGATTTTGGAAAACTGATTGATCCTTTCAATGGCATACAGGATTTAAATGACAAAATAATTAGGACACCATTAGAAGCTGTTCATATTTTTATCGATGATCCGCTGCGCATGTTGCGGGCTATACGATTTGCAACTCTACTGGGTTTTACAATTGAGCCCGGTACCTGGCTAGGAATAGTAGATACGGCAGATCGCATATCAATCATCTCTCAAGAAAGAATAACGGACGAATTAAATAAAATAATTGCGGCAGCAAAACCATCTCTTGGCTTTGACTTATTGTATAAAAGCGGCTTGCTGCATATTATTTTTCCAAAGATGACCGAACTGGCCGGAGCAGAGTATATTGATGGCTATGGCCACAAAGATAATTTTTATCACACTTTGCAAGTGCTGGATAATCTTGCTGAAAAGTCAGATGACCTTTGGCTAAGGTGGGCAGCTATTCTTCATGATATTGCCAAGCCTGCAACAAAAAAATTTGAAGATGGCCATGGCTGGACCTTTCACGGACATGAAGCCGTAGGTGGTAGGATGGTTCCTAAAATTTTTGCAAAACTGAAATTGCCACAAAACGAAAAAATGCGTTTTGTGAAGAAGATGGTAGAAATGCACCTGAGGCCCATCGGACTTACAAAGGAAAATATAACCGACTCTGCCATTCGTCGTTTGTTATTTGATGCCGGTGAAGATTTTGAATCGCTGATGATGCTTTGTGAAGCGGACATTACATCAAAGAACAAACAGAAAGTAAAAAGATTTTTAGAGAATTTTCAATTTGTAAGAATGCGTTGTAAAGAAGTGGAAGAAAAAGATCATATCCGCAACTGGCAGCCGCCTATTACAGGAGAAATTATTATGCAAACATTCGGTCTTTCGCCTTCAAAGCCGGTGGGTATTATAAAAGAGGCAGTTAAAGATGCGATGTTGGATGGCATTATTCCCAATGAATTTGATTCAGCATATCAGTTTATGTTGGCAAAAGGAAAGGAGTTAGGCTATACACCTATATAAGCCTCACAGGGTTGTATGATGTAACCCAAATAGGTGAACATGATTTTCCAGACCTAGCAAAAGCGACATTATGTTTTCAAAAAAATATTCACCACATTTTCAAAGCCCTGTAAGGGCGATATTTTGGTAGAAAAGGAGAGAAGCATAATTTTCCAAGCCATGCAAAGGCAACATTATGTATGCAATAAAAAGACGATCACATTTTTTTTAAGCCCTGTAAGGGCGACATTTTGGTAGAAAAAAAGGTGAACATAATTTTCAAAGCCCTGTAAGGGCGACATTTTGGTAGCCATCGGGGCGATATTTTTTTCCCACAGATTTATGGCAAACATCGATTTATTTTAATCTACGTTGTTTGTTATAATTCTGCAGCAAATATTATTTTTAAAATTGGTTTTTTCTCTCTCAAATAATTCTATTTCGTAAATTCGCTTATGGCAATATTAAAATTCAGGATTTATTTTGAAGAAGACGACTCAGTGTATCGTGATGTAGTCATTAAGCACACACAAAGCTTTAAAGATTTGCACGATGCCATTCTAAAAGCGTATGAATTTGATAGTAAACATCAGGCTACTTTTTACAGAAGCAATGAAGCCTGGCAAAAGGGGAGAGAAATTTCGCTGGAGGTTTATGATAAACCTTATAAAGCAGCACCTTTATTAATGGCAGAAACAACCATTGGTTCCGAAATCAAAGACACCAATCAGCGTTTTATTTATAATTATGACTTTAATAAGAATTGGAGTTTTTTGATAGAGCTGATTAATGTATCAAAAGATGAAAATCATAAAATTTCTTATCCCGCTACTTCCCGGGTGGAAGGCATTGCACCCAGCCAGTATGGAACCAAAGGATTACTGGGCGATAAATTTGCCGACATAGAAGAGAAATACGACCTTACTAAATCGGCGGAAGGCTTTGCCGAAAAGGATGCAGACGGTGAAGACATAGGCTTTGGCGAAGAAGGCGTAGCCGGCGATGATGAAGAAGTCTGATAAAATTTTTTAATTCTTGAATGTTTCTCAAAATAAAACGGCTATTATCATTTGTGGGCCTACCGCAGTTGGAAAAACAGCAGTAGCTATTCAAATAGCAAAACATTTAGGCACCGAAATTATTTCTGCCGATAGTCGCCAATGTTTTAAAGAATTGAATATCGGTGTAGCTCGCCCTACTGAAACAGAGTTACAAAAAGTGCCACATCATTTCATAGCTTCTCATTCAGTAAATGAAGAAATAACGGCCGTTGGCTTTGAGCAGTATGCTTTGGATAAAATTGAATTTCTGTTTAAGAAACATAATGTAGTAGTACTGGTAGGCGGCACCGGATTGTATATCAAAGCATTTGAAGAAGGATTGGATTTGATTCCTGAAATCGATGTGAATATCAGGCGAGAGATTGTAACTAATTACGAAAATTTGGGTATCAATTGGCTGCAGCAGGAATTAAGAGAAAAGGATCCTGTTTTTTTTAAAGGAGGTGAAATTCAAAATCCACAGCGAATGATGCGGGCTTTGGAAGTAATAAATGCCACGGGGCAGAGCATTTTATCTTTTAGGAATGGGAAAAAGGCAAATCGCAATTTTAGGATTATCAAGATAGGGCTTGAGTTGCCAAAAGAAATTTTGCATCTACGCATACAGGAAAGAGTTGATAATATGATGGAGCAGGGTTTGTTGGATGAAGTAAAGAATATGATCCCTTATAGAAAGCGCAATGCATTACAGACAGTAGGCTATGCCGAGTTATTTGATTATTTAGAAGGGAAGACCGAACTGAAGCTGGCTGTTGAATTAATAAAAACCCATACCCGCCAATATGCTAAACGGCAAATGACCTGGTTTAAAAAAGATAAAAACATACAATGGTTTGGGCCGGATGAGTTAAATGCAATGTTAACGTATGTAAAACCAATTCTTTAAATGATTTTTTATAAAAGGTAGTTTGCCATTACTTTTTTGGAGTAGCTTTATACTGAATTTTGTTTATTCATCATAAAACGCTTTGGTATGAAGAAAATAATTCAATCCACATTAGTCATATCATTTCTTTTGTTTGCATTTAGTTCATATGCACAGCCCGATAAATCAAAAAGACCCAGTCCGCCGGCACTAGTTAAGCAAAAGGTGGGCGATGTTACCATTACGATTGACTACAGCCAACCATCAGTAAAGGGCCGCACCATTGGCAAAGACCTGGAGCCAAAGGATGGTGTAGTATGGCGAACCGGAGCCAATGAAGCCACCATTTTTGAAGTTGACAAAGATGTAACGGTAGAAGGTAAGCCGCTGGAAGAAGGAAAGTATGGATTGTTTACACTGGTGAGTGGTGATGAATGGACAATCATCTTTAATAAAAACTGGAATCAATGGGGTGCATTCAGCTATAAAGAAGATGAAGATGTATTGCGTGTAAAGGTAAAAGCTTCAAAAGCAGATCCATTTGCCGAGCAGTTTACAATCAATATTTCGGAAGAGGGTGTGATTACTTTGCTTTGGGGAGACCGCAAGGTTACATTTACCGTGAAGTAAATATTTTAATAGAAAAAGAAAAGCCGTGTCAATATTTTTTCTGACACGGCTTTTTAATTATGTAAGGAACACGGAAATTAAATATGAGCTTCAATTTTCTTTACGAAGTTTCCTTTGGGTTGGGCGCCTACAAGCTTATCCACCACTTTACCATCTTTAATAAAAAGTATAGCAGGTATTGAGGTGATGCCGTAGTTCATAGAAACCTCGGGGTTGTTGTCCACATTTAGCTTGCCCACGTTTACCTTGCCGTCATATTCTTTGCTTAGCTCTTCAATTACGGGGCCTATAGCACGGCAGGGGCCACACCATTCTGCCCAAAAATCAACTAATGTAAGTTTATCAGATGACAGTACATCTGATTGAAAGTTTGCGTCTGTAAATTCTTTTGCCATTGTTTATTCCTTTTTTTTATTTGAAAGGGAATTGCAAATTTAAGACCGCTACAGTTAATATGCAGTCTTGTCGTGTATTTGTGTAAAACTTGTCATCAAATGAACAACTTTGTCAGGCACTGCATAATTTTCATCTAACTCAAATAATAATCTTTTATTTTCAATACCAAATTAAATAGTAGTCACCTGATAATCAAATTGCACGTTAGACTCAAGATAAAGAATTAGATCGTCGTTTAGTTCAATCCCAGTCCCGGTAGTTACCAAGTTGATTTTCAATCTTTGACGGGAGTCAGTTAGCATTATCTTAAAGTTGGTTTTGCCTTTATTTTTCTTTATATTATTTTCAACAAACCGCAACATTTCATTGTCAATATGTTCTGGCTGCAAATGAATTGTAAGTTGTCGGGTTAGGGTTTTCTTAATTGTTTCTGCCAGCATTACCGAAGTAATTTTAAGAACAAATTCATCTTTGTTGTAATGCTGCCTGAAATAACAATTGATCATCACTGACGCTCCTTTTACAAGCATGGGCGAGAGGCGAAGGAAATCTTCACTAAAAAGCATAAAATCTGTTCTACCCGTAAAGTCTTCAATTACAAAACTGCCATATTTATTTCCGCTCTTTGCTATTTTATGATTTGCTTCTACAATCAGGGCTAATATTTTAAATGCTCGGCCTGGGTTAGGCTGACTTTTGATTGATTCCTTAAACTCCAGCAAATCGTTGATAGGCGTAATGCCATAATTTTTAATTTCAAATTGATAGCGATCTAAAGGATGGCCACTTAAATAAATTCCCGTCAAATCTTTTTCATGTCCCAGTTTTTCTATAAGCGACATGGGTTCGCAATCTACTAAACGGGGAGGCGGTATTTCAATTGCACCTGTGAGGTCGCCAAAAAGTGTATTTTTCGTATTGGCACTTTGTGAACTTAGATTCTGGCCGTATTTAATAATCTTTTCAATACCGGTAAAAGTATCGCCCGGTGCTATGGCAAAATATTGTGCCCGATGGTATTCAGGAAAACAATCAAATGCGCCTGCATAAATAAGGCTCTCCAAAGTTCTTTTATTTACAGCACGCTGATTGACCCTTTTGATAAAATCAAAAATACTTTTATATGCCCCGTTCTTTCTTCTTTCCTCTATAATGTTTTCTACAGCAGCTTCGCCTACACCTTTTGGTGCATTGAGTCCAAATCGTATTTCCCCTTTTTTATTTACGGCAAACCCTTTCAAAGATTCATTGATATCAGCTACCAGCACTCTTATTCCCATTCGTTTACACTCTTGCATAAAGAAGGTTATTTTTTCAGTACTGCCGGCATTGTTTAGTACTGATGCCATGTATTCGGATGGATAATGTGCTTTTAAATATGCGGTTTGATATGCAACATAAGCATAGCAGGTGGCATGCGATTTATTGAATGCATATTGAGCAAAAGATTCCCAATCAGTCCATATTTTTTCCAATTTATCAGCAGGATGATTTTTTTTGGCAGCCCCGCTCATAAATTTTTCCTTCATCTGGTCCAATACCTGAATCTGTTTTTTGCCCATTGCTTTTCGAAGTACATCAGCATCTCCTTTACTAAAACCGGCCAGTTTTTGCGCCAGTAACATCACCTGTTCTTGATATACGGTAATGCCATAAGTTTCTTCCAGATATTCCTGCATTTCGGGCAAATCATAAGCTATGGCTTCCCGTCCAAACTTGCGATCAATAAATTTTGGGATATAAGCCATGGGGCCGGGACGAAACAAAGCATTCATAGCAATTAAATCATCAAACTTATCCGGCTTTAAATCACGCAAATATTTTTGCATGCCGTGGCTTTCAAACTGAAATGTACCTATGGTAGCCGCATGTTGATATAACTCAAATGTTTTTGTATCATGTAATGGTATTTGATCAATATCAATATCAACACCATGATTTAGTTTAATTAATGCTAATGCATTCTTGATTATGGAAAGCGTTTTCAATCCCAGAAAGTCCATCTTTATAATGCCGGCACTTTCAATATCGTTTCCTTCTATCTGTGTTACCCACAATGGCGATTCTTTAGAAATGGAAACGGGAATCAAGTCTGTTAAATCCTTTGGAGCAATGATAATGCCCGCTGCATGTATGCCTACATTTCTTACTGAGCCTTCTAATCTTTCTGCTTCATGCAGAATTTTTCCGTTTATACTTTTGTCATCATTATAATAATCCCGCAATTTTTTTACATTTTCTAAATCGTCAGAATTGAGATTTTCTTTATCCTCTAATGAATCCTCGTTGTCTTTGCTTTTTCTTAGCGGTGCATGTAATAATCTTTTTAACTCAACGCCGGGTTTATCCGGCACCAGTTTGGTGAGTGCATTTGAGTCTGCAATGGGCAAATCCATCACCCTTGCCACATCTTTAATACTCATTTTGGCAGCCATCGTGCCATAGGTAATGATTTGTGCCACCTGATTTTTTCCGTATTTCTCTACTACATAGTCTATTACTTTTTGCCTGCCTTCGTCATCAAAGTCTGTATCAATATCGGGCATTGATTTACGATCGGGGTTCAGAAATCTTTCAAAAAGCAAATTGTATTTTATGGGGTCAATATTGGTAATGCCTATACAATAAGCCACAACCGATCCTGCAGCAGAACCTCTTCCCGGACCAATAAAAACGCCTTGCTCCCGACCGTGTTTTATAAAATCACTTACAATCAGGAAGTAACCCGCAAAGCCCATTGTTTTAATGGTGAATAATTCAAACTCTATTCTATCTTTTATTTCATCTGTAAGTTTGCTGTATCTTTTTTCAGCACCTTCGTATGTAATGTGTTTTAGATATTCCCATTGGTTGAGCGATTCTGCACTGATAATATTTTTTCCAATTGTTTCATCTTTTGTGTAAATCTGATACCTTTTCTCAACCGGAAAATTGGGAAGCAAAATATCACGGGTGAGATTGAGTAGCTCCACTTTGTCCACTATTTCATTTGTATTGTCCAATGCTTCGGGTAAATCATGAAAAGCTTTTCCCATTTCATCGGTAGTTTTAAAATAAAACTGATCGTTTGGGAAAGCGAAGCGTTTATTCTTAATACTTACATCATCGTCAGCAAATTCACGCAAGGCAGGTGTATTTATTTTTTCTCCGGTGTTGATGCACAGTAAAATATCGTGTGCATTAAAGTCGTCTTGCTCTATGTAATGCGAATCGTTGCTGGCAATAATTTTTACGTTGTATTTGCGGGCCAGTTTAATCAGCACTTCATTTACACTATCCTGCTCGGCCATGCCATGCCGCTGCAGTTCTACATAATAGTCTTCCTGAAAAATATTGAGCCACCATTTAAATTCATTCTCACCTTCTGCTGCTCCTTTTTTTAATATGGCCTGCGGCACTAGTGCACCCAGGCAGCAAGTCGTTGCGATTAATCCTTTATGGTATCGTTGAATCAGTTCCTTATCAATTCGCGGATACTTGCTGTACATACCTTCAATATACCCGAACGAAGTAAGTTTGATAAGATTGCGATAGCCCTCTTCATTTTTGGCCAGCAGAATTTGATGATGGCGAGGGTCTTTTTGTTCTTTTGTAAAAGTCTTTTGGTGGCGGTCGGCAGTTATGTAAAATTCGCAGCCAACGATGGGCTTTACTTTTACCTTGCCGTTTTCATCTTTATTTTTATAGGCTTCGGCTACAAAATTAAAAACGCCAAACATATTTCCATGATCGCTGATGGCCAATGCCGGCATTTCATCTTTGATGGCTTTTTTATATAGTCCTTTTATTGATGCGGCACCATCAAGCAAAGAATACTGTGTGTGAACGTGGAGATGAGAGAATTTCATGCGCACAAATTCTGAAATAAAACGATATGAAATAATTTAGCCGATAGAAAAATCAAACAATTTTTCAACAAAATATTCTTTTGATTTGCTAAAACTTGTGGGTGTTAGGTAGCCAGCGTATCTTTTCTAACTCTGTTTAGAAGTTCGTCCCTCAGAAAGCCTTTTAAGCTAAGGTCTTCATCTAGTTTAGGCCAATGAATACCTGTCCCATTGCCAATGAGCTCATATTGAAAAAGAGACTCTTTATCAGCTTCTTTTAAGCTTTTATAGTTAGAAATCTTTTGAAGTAAGACTGCTTTTGTATTCAATATAATTAGCATCACATCCAACTCCGGATGAAAATTAACCATTTCAATAGCTAACCCATCTTCAAAAATGATTTTTTCTATTGTATCAAAATTATTTGGAGAAGTATTCATTCCATTTAAATTAAAACTATTTCTTTTTAAAAGTATAAACATTTATCGCCCCATTGCTATAACTGCACACCCAGGCTTCTAATTTATTGTCGTCTTCAAATACATCAACTCCTACCGGGTGGCCGGGGCATGGCAAAGATGCTACCTTTTCAAAATTATCGGCATTGATTTTATAAACATCTACAAAATCGCTGCTGTAGCAGGTTACAAAAATAAATTTGTGATTTTTTGATAATACTATGGTTCGGGGTTGTGCATGTGTTTTGGCTGTAAATAATTGTTTGCCCGTATTGGCATCAAGGCAGGCAATGGTACCCAGACTGTTGTACGATACAAAAAGATGACCGCTGGTGTCCATTACAATATGCCGGGGGCTGCTCCACACCTGAAGGGTGCTGTCTGCTTTCCAGGTTTTATTATCTACCCGCACAATAGATGAGCCACCCATGATGGCGATATAAGATTTTCCATGCACATCATCTACTGCTAATCCTCTTGGAATAGCTGATACCGGAATGGTGCTGATTACTTTTCCATAAGGTGATGTGGCTGAGTTCATTTCCAATATACTGGTATTGCGGCTATGCCAGTTGCTTACCAGCAAATATTTGCTATCTGCAGTACGAGCTATTACCTTGGGGGTTTTGCCGGTTTCTATGAGTGGTACCCTGAAGGAATCTTTTTGATTTGTTTGCGGATAAATTACGGTTACCGGTTTTGTTTTTTGGTCAGCAGTAGTAACAGCGTTGTTTTTTGAAAAATCATTTACCCAAATGGGCACTATGCCATCTGCATTATGCAAAGAAACCCACAGAATAGAATCGCCATGGCTAAAACAGGCTTCTACCGGTTTTTCCTGAAAAGAAGCAATGGGTCGGCTCTTATTATAATCCCAACCGGTTCCTTTTGTAGGTGTAAATTTAAACTCACGGCTTATTTTTCTGTTAGCTTGTTCAAATTCGTACACACTCATACCTTCCAGATTCATTGCATAAAGTTTGGTACCTGAGGCATTAAAAATGACTGATTTGGTACCCGGTGCTGCTAGCAATACTTCTTTCTTTTCAAAACTAATATTTTGATAGGTCTTTAGTTGAATTACACCAGGTGTAGAATCTTTACGGTTCTTTATTATTGTAGAAATGGAATCCTGTTTTTCTTTTTGTGTACCACTTGAATTTTGGCAACTATTTGCAAAAAAGAAAATAGTAATGAGAGAAATTATTGTTTGCATAATGGTTTAATAGTAGTGTAAAAAATTAAAATTAAGTAAGAACTCTGTAGGTTTTTCTAAGTAATAATAATTTTAAAAAGAAATAGTTGTCACAAATCTGTCTAAAATATCATTTTGGAGCAATTATTGAATCATTTTTGCGTTATTTGAGTGGTTTTTTTTGGTGTAAATCCTTATTTTTGCCCGCCTCCATTTTTGGAGGGTTTATTTGTCATTAGTTAGGTAGCCTTGGCTGTTAATCTGGCAAGTAAAATTAACCACCCCTTTGAAGTCATCCTAAAGAAGAAGCCGATGGTTAAAAATTTTTTTCCTGCTATTGCAATCGTATTGTGTCTGAGTAGTTGCTCAGCATTAAAGACATTGAATTTTTCGAATAATAAACAGGCCTATACTGCGCCCGTTGAAAATGATATTCAACCTGCAAAGTTTATTAATGAAATTTCGGTGACTGCACCTGCTGCTTCTGAAAAAACTATTGTAAGAACCGAGCCGGCTATGAAACCCAAAAAATTGGTGAGTGGGCCACGTTTAGATGACCAGGCAACAATGACATACGAAGTAAGATCAACAGTAGCTGCTCCAGTCAAGGTAGAAAATAAAACCAAAGCAGAAACAAAGAGTGCAATTGAGTCTGCTGCTGCAGTACAGTTTAAATATGCAGTGTTATTAAAAACTGAAGTTGAAAATCTTCCCAGCAAATCTTTGCTTAATATAGTGGATCAATGGTATGGTGTACGCTATCGTACAGGTGGCAATACGAAATCAGGTGTAGATTGTTCAGGGTTTACAGTAGCTGTGTTTGCAGCTGCTTATGGCATTAGCCTGCCACGAGTATCTCGTGAGCAATATAGAATCAGTCGCAAAATTTCTACTACCGAATTACAGGAAGGTGATCTTGTATTTTTTAACACAAGAGGTTCCGGCGTATCACATGTTGGTGTTTATTTGGGTAACAATAAGTTTATACATGCGTCCGTGTCAAGGGGTGTTATGGTAAACGACCTTTTTGAATCCTATTATGCAAAGCGCTATTTAGGTGCCGGTCGTATAGATGACAAGCAATTAGTATCAAACGATTAAGATTTCTTTTTCCCCAGCCTTTCCAAGACTGTATTTATTACCGGTTTTATATCTGGAGTCAGTTTTAGTAANNCCTTGCATTTTATTAAATGCGAAATAACAAATGGCATAGCAAACAACAGCGAGTATTATTGTAGTAAGCGTTTGAAGCGTAAAGGGGAATAACCTGAATTTTTTCCACAAGAAAATAATTCGAATTGCATTGTAAATCGTAATAGAGATTAAAGTTGCAATCGCCGGCCCGGTAACTCCCAATCTTTTAGTAAAGATATAAGTAAGTGGTAGCATAATGATTAAAAGAATAATACCGCTTATCAGTTCAAATCTCCATTTTGTAGATGTTGCAATAATCTGTGCATTTACACCTGTACCCATATCAATAATCTTGGTAAGGCCTAATAGAAAGAATACCCAGGCTCCCTCCAGATAAGTGGTTTTAATTCCAAAAGTCTTAATTGCATCTGTAAAATTCATCCATATCAACAAAAAAATACCACAAGCAAATATCAATTGATTGATAGAAGATCGTTGATAAATACGCTGTATTAATGGAAGGTTTTTGTCCTTCCATGCTTTTGAAAGGTGTGGTAGCGATGCCGCAACTATTCCACGTTGTGGTGCTTGTATGATACTGGTTATTACAGTAGCGAAGCCAAAAACTCCGGCTAAATCAATCCCTTTTTCTAATACAGAGGCTATTACAAAAGTGTCGAATACCTGTGATAAAGTAAAAATAAATGTTCCGCCATAAAAGAAAGTGCAAAGGGTTACTATATGCTTAAAATATCGACGACTTACTTTACTTACTTTGAATGTAAAATGAATTTTTTTATTTACAATTAACCAGATAAATAATGTAATCGCAATGCACGGGTATCCAAACACATATAGTTTTATAAAGAGATTAAAATCTTTGATAATACCCACAGCAAGCAAGAGGATTATTACTGTGGTAAACAATCTCCATTGTACTTCTTTTAAAAAAGTTGAAAATACCGATGCATGTTTGCTCCATGCATAAGCTTCTAACACCGAATAAATTGTAAGACCAAAACCCATGGGAAATACCCAATAATAATATTGCACAAGTTGCGGAGCGTTTGCTCCAAATTTTCTGATAACTAAAAACTTTAATACAACGCCTGCAATGGTTACAAAAAGGAAACCTATGGTACTCACTATGAGTGCCCAGGTTATCATGTCGTTTTTTTTCGGTTCCAGATTATCTTGGTAGTAAGGATGAAACTTAAAGATAAATGAAGGCATTGCCAGCGTAGCCAGTGCCATCATCATCGTAGCAATTGCCATAAAGATGGTAGTAAGCCCATATTCAGTTTCGGTAAACAGCCCCTGTTTTGTAAAAAAATAAGTGTTGAGTAAACCAATGGCAAAGCCTAGATAAATTACCAAAGAGGAGATAATGCTTTGTCTTCGTATGTTGGTCATAGCCTAAAAATAGGAATTACCACGTTACTATTATCATTTGATTTTTCGCACCCTGATATAAAAATTATCATCAGGTAATATGCTGTCAAAATCACCTGAGGTTAGTTTAACGCTTTTTGTTTTTTCCAAAGGACATATCCATTGACCATTGTTTAACCTGACAGGCATATCAAAACCTTTAATACAGTTTTCCCAATGATAGCTGATTGAGTTTTTATTACCCTTTATTATTAATTCCGGTATTTGAGTCGTTCTCAGGTATTGCTCAAAAATTTTGCTGAAATCCTTTCCGGCTTGTTTAGAAATATATGTTTCTACTTCTTTTGATGTGGTAGTTGTATGATAAAATTGTTTGTTTAATCCCCGCAATATTTCTCTGAACAAGGAATCATTATTGATAATTTGTCGTATCGTATGAATCATATTAGCGCCTTTATTATACATATCGCCACTGCCTTCACGATTTATTCCATAAAGCCCGATTAATGGTATGTCGTTATTGATATTTCTTCTGAGTCCGGCTACATATTCGTCTGCGGCTTTTTTGCCATAGTAATACTCAATAAATAATGCCTCCGAGTACATAGTGAATCCTTCATGCACCCACATATCGGCAATATCTTTTGTTGTAATATTATTTCCAAACCATTCGTGTCCGCTTTCATGAACGATGATGTAGTCCCATTTTTTGCCCCATCCTGTTCCCGATAAATCTGAATTGAGATATCCATCAAGATATTTATTTCCGTATGCAATTGAACTTTGGTGTTCCATTCCCAGGTGTGGAGACTCTACCAGTTTATAACTATCTTCATAAAAGGGGTAGGGGCCAAACCAATATTCAAAAGCATGTAACATACGTTTTACATCTCTTCCAAATTGTTTTTTTGCTTTTTCCAAATTATAGTCCAGCACCCAGTAGTTAAGATCGAGCTTTCCTTTTTCGCCCATTAAGGTGTCATTATAGTTTACATATTTTCCTATGTAAGGAACAAGGTTATAGTTGTTGATTGGATTTTTCACTTCCCATTCCCAGGTAGTGGTACCGTTTTTGTTATCCGTTTTATTTATCAGCCGTCCATTTCCTACGGCAACCNNTCATCACTTTGATGGTCTTTGCATGGGTACCACACACTGGCGCCCAACCCCTGACAGGCAACCGTCATCCACGGGCGACCTTTTGCATCCTTGCTAAAAATCCAGCCACCATCCCACGGAGGCATGACAGCTACACGTGGTTTACCATGATAATAAACATTAAGTGAAAATGCTGCCTGTTTGCCTTTTACAATTTTAGTGTCATCAGCAGCAATCTGGAAATCAAATTTTCCAAAATCAACCATGTACACATTCCCGTCACGTTTAAAAGTATGTATCTGACTTCCATTGAAAACGATACTGTCTATTTCCAGTGGTTGTTGCAGGTCTATCTGCATTAATTTATTAGCACCTGTTTTTACAACATCAAATTCTATTTCTACGCTTCCTTGAATAGACTTTTGTTTGTAATCAGGCATGGTGTAGATGTGGTATCGAACAACATTCCACCAATCTCTGCCGGGGCCCACTGTTCCTCTTAAAGTATCCTGTTGTGTAAATTCAGTTTTCTGATTTAAAGGCTGTGCACCTACAGCTAAATTGACAGCAAAGGCTATTACAATTGCCACATATTTTTTCGAAACGTATTTAAGCATAGATAGATTTGTTGCTGTAAATTTAAGGCCTCTAAATGAAGATGAAAGTTAAAAATGAAATTACCGGCTTCTTTATATTTTCAACGGTAAGCCTATTGTTGTTTTCATGCTACCGGCCTGGGTATAATAATAGGAAAATATTTCATTACAACGAATATAACGGTATTGCATCTCTGGATCCTGCATTTGCCAAAAGCCAATCCACTATGTGGGCAGCTCATCAGTTTTACAACACATTAGTTGAGGTGGATGAACATTTAAACATCAAACCGGGATTGGCCAAAAGCTGGGAAATAGCTGAAGACCGTAAGACATTTATTTTTAATTTGAAAACGGATGTGTTTTTTCATGATGATAAATGTTTTGCTAATGGAAAAGGCAGAAAAATGGTGGCGTCAGATGTAGTCTTTAGTTTAAACAGAATCATAGACAAACAAACATCAAGCCCGGGCGCATGGATTTTCAACAGCAGGATTGACAGTATAGCTCCTTTTGTTGCGCTGAATGATTCCACCTTTCAACTTAAATTATTAAAACCCTTTCATCCCATTTTGGGAATACTGTCCATGCAATATTGTTCCATAGTACCACAGGAAGCTGTAAAAACTTATGGGATTGATTTTCGCCGACATCCGGTAGGTACCGGCCCTTTTAGTTTTGTAGAATGGCATGAAGGGCAAGCATTGATATTAAAAAAGAATCCACTTTATTTTGAAAAAGACAGTACAGGAAACAGATTGCCTTATCTGGATGGTATACATATATCTTTTTACGATAGTCGTGCAACAGAGTTTTTACTTTATAGACAGAAGAAAGTTGATTTTATAAATGACATTGAAGCCTCTTTTAAAGATGAAGTATTGACAAAAAAAGGGGAATTAAAAAAAGATTGGGAAGGGCGCATCAATCTGCAAACCGGGCCTTATCTCAACACTGAATATTTCGGAATATTAGTTGATCCGCAGAATCAATTGGTAAAATCATCTCCCTTGCATTTACAAAAAATTAGACAGGCTATTAATTATGGATTTGACAGAAGGAAAATGGTACTTTATCTTCGAAATTCATTGGGTACAGCAGCCGAATCCGGTTTTGTACCATTAGGGCTACCTTCATTTGATTCCGCTAAAGTAAAGGGCTATTATTATAATCCAGAAATGACAAGAAAGCTTTTAGCTGAAGCCGGCTTTCCCGAAGGAAAAGGTTTGCCACAAATAAAATTAACTACGATTGCTGTTTATGCCGAGATTGCTAATTTTATTGCAAAACAATTAGAAGCATCGGGAATAAAACTGCAAGTGGAGGTTGTTCAAAAATCGTTGTTATTGGAAATGACGGCGGGTTCAAAAGCAATTTTTTTCAGAGGCAGCTGGATTGCCGATTATCCGGATGCTGAAAATTATTTATCCGTTTTTTATTCAAAAAACCCGGCACCGCCAAACTATACTCGATACGATAATCCGGTATTTGATGCACTGTATGAAAAGGCAATGATGGAGACCAACGATTCAATAAGATACCAACTGTATCAGCAGGCTGACCAGTTGATCATAAATGATGCGCCCATTATTCCGCTTTGGTATGATAAAGTAATAAGACTGGTACAGCCCAATGTAAAAAACTTTAAAACAAATGCACTAAACCTATTGGAATTAAGAAGCGTGAAGAAAGAATAATCACTTTTTGGAGAGGATGCCCATACAGCTTTTTTAACTTTGAATATAAGATTGCAGATGGTCGATCGTATTCTTTTGTGCCAAAATGGTTTCTTTCACAACATCGCTCATAGATACAATTCCCAGCAGTTTCCCATCATCAAATACTGGCATATAGCGGATATTTTGTGTCGTCATTACCTGCATACATTTTTCTATTGAGTCGGTAAGTAAAGCGGCCTCAAGCCCTGTCGACATAATTTCTGAGGCTGTAGTGGTTGCAGAGTTTTTGCCCATCAACGCCACTTTTCTTGAGTAATCTCTTTCCGTTACAATGCCTTTAAACTTATCATTATCTGAAATGATTACAGAACCAATATTGTTATCTGCCATAATGCGTAATGCATCGGCAACAGAAGTATCTGAAGAAACAGAAATCAATGCTTTGTTTTTTCTCGCCAGTAATGCTGCAACAGTAGTCATCTTTTTTGGTTTTCTGAAAGTTACGGTTAAAAAAAAGCAAGTCCAAAAATTTTTTGAGCAGAAATTCTGCACATCGTTTTATTTTATCTTTTTTATTTGATTTTGTTTTTTATTATCTTTCCTAAACAAAAAAATGAGTCAAAAGCCTGCAACAATAAAAGAAATTGCTCAACAGTTGAATGTTTCTGTTTCTACTGTTTCCAGGGCATTGCACGATCATCCCAGTATTGGGTTAAGAACCAAAATGCAGGTAAAGAAGCTGGCAGAAGAATTAAACTACGAACCCAATCAGGCTGCCATATCTTTCAAGCAAGGGAAAACACATACATTAGGTGTTATTTTGCCCAGTCTTTACGAAGACTTTTTTGTGACCGCAATCAGCACCATTGAAGAGATAGCTATGGCAAATGGTTATACAGTTTTTATTGGTCAGTCGAATGATGATGTAGAAAGAGAAAAACATATAGCCGATACAATGCGACGCCATCGGGTTGATGGAATTATCGTTTCTCTTGCCAAGTCAACCAAAAACTATGATCACTTTGAACAGTTATCTAAATTTAAGATTCCCGTAGTTTTTTTTGATCGTATTCCGGGCGGCGAACAGTTTAATACAGTATCCTGTAACCTTTCGAAAAGCTCAGAAGAGTTGGTAGATTGGCTGGTGAAGCAGGGGCGCAAAAGGATTGCATTTATCAAAGGGCCTGACGCTATTTTACATTCCAATCAAAGATTAGAAGGCTATCTTGCAGGATTACAAAATCATAAAATAAATATAGATAATGTATTAATGGTTAGTACAGATCTGACCTCAGAAAAAACTAAAGAAGCCATTCAAAAATTATTGGCACTAAAAAATCCACCTGATGCTATCATTTCCTTTAATGATTATGTTGCGTTGGATGCTATTAAGTTTGCCAGAGAAGAAGGAGTAAAAATTAATAAGGATATCTTTTTTGTAAGTTATGCCAATTTGCCTATCACCTCATACATGCAGAACCCACCGGTAGCCTCAGTTGAGCAGTTTCCTACACTTCAGGCAGAAAAGGCTGTGGAATTGTTGCTTGGGCAAATAAATCAGGATGCTGAGGAAAGAAAGCCCCAAAGGATTGTTTTGGAAAGTAGGGTGGTGGTTAATTCATGATCATATATTTCCCTTTTTATCGGTTAAGTTGTGATGGAAACGGAATAGTTGCCCAATGATATGCAGTACAAGAGTGCGACGCAAGAGACGATGCCATGAAATGCTGAAGCTGGTATCAAAAGGAAATGAACGGACTTAATACGGAGATTGTATTGCTTTAAACAAATGCTGCTGACATCCTTTCTTGCTCTGCATTTGAAATTTTATAATCAGCAGCTACTTTTCTCCAGTCTTTAACAACAGCAGCAACTTGTTCTATTATTTGTGAGGCTTTATCATCTGATAACCGAAAATAACCGGCTACTTCCATCGCTAAATTCAAATCAAGTGAGTTATCTGCATCGGTAATGTTGAGGCTTAATCCCTTTCCGTATTCATTGGGGTTAATATCATACGCAGGTGAAAGCAGCCATCCTTTTTCTGTAAGCAAAAAACCGTGGTTACGCAGATGGTCGTCTGTATTTTTTACACAGATGCTAAATACAATTCTTCGCCATAGTTCTTCCAAATCTTTTTCTACTGCGGCACCATGTCGTGAGATAAACTCCATCAATTCCAAATAGCTTGCACCGGATGCATCTTCACCATCTATATGGCCAAGCAATGTCATTGCAGATGCAAAATGAATCCGCTCTCCGGCTGCAGTCCTGTCAAAGCGTTTTGTGAGGTATGTGTGATATTTGTTATTAAACTGCAGCAGTTTTCCTTCTGCAACATTTATCCCTGCGTTTACTGCAAGCTGGTTGGTAACCATTTCCCATGCTGCTATGTTTTTATCATCGTTCCTGCTTGGAAATTTTGCAATCCATAAATTGTTATGTGCATCCATCACACTTGCTTTTGGCCTGACGCCGCCTAATGATGAACCCGGCGCAATCAACATAGCTACCCATTTTAGATATTCCGGGTCGTCTGTATTGTCTTCTTCAAATTTAATACTTGCATGTTCCAGTTCCCGTAGCGATGTCCATGGTGGAGCTGCCATTGCTTTATTGTCATTCAGGAAAGGACCATCATTATCTAAATTAAAACGCAGTGCACCCATCCTGTGCGTATCATATACACCCAATAAAAAATCTGATTCCAATAATTTTTTTGCAGCTCTGTCTTCCTGTTTTGCAATGGCAGCTTCTCTACGTTGCATCAGTACTCTTCCCCATCTATCCGGACATGAATCCAGAAAGACACCAAAGTTGGGTTTATCATCTCTTGGATAATACGCTCCTGAATATAATTGCAGGTCAGGGTCTATCATTTGAGAAAAACCAGACTTCAGCCATGCATCAGCATATTCAAATGAAAAAGATTCTTTTCCTTTTGCCGGTGATACTGACAGCACACCCATCAGCGAAGGCTCCTCTAAACCCTGCCAATGTGCATACACCTGAATTTCTTTTTTTGTGTTTGCTGCTGCCATTACTGTATTTATTTTTTAGGTGCCCTTTCTTTTACTGTTAGCTCTGCATCCTGTAGTTTTCTGCCAAGTGTATCATCTACTGCCACTTTTAATAAATCCTTTTCCAGGTTCAATACAAAAAGTACCTGGGCATAAGAGCCAATAGCTACGCCTGGCAAGCCTTTTTCTATTGAAAGCAGGGTTGGCCGACTGATATTAGCCCTCTCTGCCACCTGCTCTGCACTTAGCTTGCGACGCAACCGGGCCAGCTTAATATTTTCTCCAAATTCTCTAAGAATTTTAGCTATACTTGGCAATATTTGAGATTTCTTACTCTGCATAATGATAAATATATTTTACAAATATAATGTATTTTGTAAAATATTGCTTACATTATAATCATACTTGATGGGTTTAAACTGATATAAAATCAATCAAAGTTGTAATTATTTGCCTTTCAAATAATTATACTAAGCCTGTGGTCTTCGACATAAGATTGAAAATTGAGTACTATGGGAATATTGTATCAAGGGGTATAAAAAGAAGATTGCCGGGTTGTCGTAGTTTTTGGAGAACATCAGCCGGGTGATTAATTGCAGCACCATTCTCGTCAGTTTCCGCTTATTGAATGGTCAAATTTGTAAATATGCTGTTGGTGTAAGGATATACCAACGGCTTCGTCTCGTCAACGAAATTACCTAAAGGGCTTTTTGTAGTATATATAAAATCCAGGTCTTTGCTAACAAATACAAGATACACATTTTCATACAAAGTTTTGTTAGCATGTAATTGAAAGCATATAACTTTACCCGGTGCAGCATAAGGAACAGCTATTGTTTCACCTGTAAAAAAATCACTGTTTTAGTTTTTCATGTGATTTTTAATCCTAGTTAAAATGAGAGGCTTGGTCCTTGAATCATAACTTTTTTTTGTTTCGTACTGCTCAAAATATTTTACTGCATAAGGTCTGTAAGCTTTAGTGATCTTACCTTCCCTGCATTATGATTTTTCAGCTTTATTTCAAGATTGCTACAAGAGCCGTAATAATGTTTATTGTACAGCTGGCTGTATAATATGTAAGTAAAAAAGGCATAAAAAAAATGCCGGTAAAATTTGCCGGCACTGTGCGGAGAGAGAGGGATTCGAACCCCCGGACCTTTTGGGTCAACGGTTTTCAAGACCGCCGCATTCGACCGCTCTGCCATCTCTCCGGCGCAAATGTAAGGATGCAAAAGTTTCTACCCAAACTATTCATAACCTATCATTTATCTTCGTTAAAATTTTTTTTGGTTGAAGCACTTGAAAGCACTCAATAAGTATTTCTGGAAATACCGGCTAAGGCTGATAATGGGTATCGCTTTTATTTTTTTATCAAATTATTTTAATGTACTGGCGCCACAGGTTACAGGATTTGTTATTGATTATGTACAAAGAATTACTGGGCCTGCCGGCAATGCTTCGACTAGTCAGGCTAATTATGACCGCTTGGTTACAGCACTTACACAATGGTTTAATAATTATGCTGATAACTGGCTTAAAGTGGTAGCACTTTGTGGTATTACTATTCTCATTTTGGCTTTGCTAAGGGGCTTTTTCCTTTTTCTCATGCGGCAAACCATTATTGTTATGAGTCGCTTCATTGAATATGNNGATAGTACATTCTATAAAACCGCAAGCACCGGCGATTTGATGAACCGCATTACCGAAGATGTAAGCCGGGTAAGAATGTTTACAGGCCCCGCAATCATGTATCTGGTGAATCTGATTACAGTGATTTCTCTCAGCGTTTTCTTTATGTGGAAAAGAAGCCCTGAACTTACATTATATGTATTGCTCCCGCTACCTGTATTAGCCATTACCATTTATTATGTAAACAATACCATCAATAAGAAAAGTGAAAGAATACAGGAATCACTGTCCCGCCTTACGGCAAATGCACAGGAGTCATATTCCGGTATCAGGGTTATAAAATCTTATGTACAAGAAACGGCTATGCTGGGTTTTTTTAGAAAGAATAGCGAAGATTATAAACGGAATGCTATAGGACTTGCCAAAGTGGAAGCTATTTATTTTCCTTCTATTACTTTTTTAATAGGATTGAGTACACTGCTTACTATAATGATAGGCGGGCTTTATTACCTCCACAATCAACATCATATTGGTTTGGACACAATCGTTGAATTTGTGATGTATGTAAACATGCTCACTTTTCCGGTTAGTGCAATTGGGCTTACTGCAAGTTTGATACAAAGGGCATCTGCTTCCCAAAAAAGAATTAATGAGTTTTTGGAAATAACACCTGCTATTCACAACCCAGAAAATGCAAGTACAGAAAAATTAGAAGGAAATATAAGTTTTCGCAAAGTTGGATTTACTTATCCGCATACCGGAATTGAGGCATTGAAAAACTTCAATCTGGAGATAAAAAAAGGCGAAAAAATTGCCATTGTTGGTAAATCAGGCTCGGGAAAATCTACCATTGCTCAGTTGCTTTTAAGAATGTACGACGTTACCGAAGGTGAGTTATTCATAGACGGCACAAATATTAAAAAGAAAAATTTACAAACGCTTCGGGAGCAAATCAGCTATGTACCGCAGGATGTTTTCCTTTTTAGCGATTCTATTAAGAACAATATAGCTTTCAATACTGAAGCCGGTTTAGATGAAGTAAAAAATGCCGCACAAAAAGCTAATGTTGATGGTGAAATTCAAAATTTCCCTCAACAATACGAAACAACAATAGGGGAGCGAGGTGTTACGCTAAGTGGAGGGCAAAAGCAACGTGTAACGATTGCAAGGGCACTAATTAAAAAACCCGGTTTGCTTATTCTTGATGACTGTCTAAGTGCTGTAGATGCACGTACAGAAAGAGAAATTACCCAAAGCCTCAACGAGTATTTGAAAGGAAAAACTGCCATCATCATTACACATAGAATTTTTTCAGTACTGCAGTTTGACAGGATCGTGGTTTTAAGTGATGGGGAAATTATTGAAGAAGGAACACACCATCAATTAATAGAGAAGAATGGATATTATGCCGGCTTGTTTGCCCGGCAGCAAAAAATGGAAGCTGCAAAAAATAACATTAACACGAAGTAGTGTACCAATGGAATAAAACAGTAGCGCCGACATTTGGCTGTGTCAAAAACATCTCTATATTTGTGAACTTGCAGGGTAAACCCTACTCCTGTATGTCAAATTAATTAACCGCTAAAACCTACTAAAGTGGCTTACGAGAACAATGAAAAGAAAATGGAAAGCATTTACAGTAAAAGAATTCGAGCAGGAAAAAGAAGAACTTATTTTTTTGATGTAAGAGCTACCCGAGGAAATGATTATTACCTTACTATTACTGAAAGTCGTAAAAGATTTGACGACAATGGATATGATAGGCATAAGGTATTTCTTTACAAAGAAGACTTCAATAAGTTTGTAAAAGCTTTAAACGAGGCTGTTGACTATGTAAAAACAGAACTAATGCCTGATTTTGACTTCGATGCTTTTAATCATGATGAAGCAGAAGAAGGGGTACGTCAGGATGCTGAAGTAGTATCCTCAAATGAGGTTTCGGCAACAGAAAACCCAATTCCGGTTGTGACAGAAGCAACCCCGATTGAAGCAAAATTGAACGAAGATGTAGATAAGTGGTAACCGGATTTTAGCCTTTTCGGTCAATAAAATTTCCAGAAAAAATTAATTATCCCCCTTTTTTATAATTGGGGGATTATTTTTTTTTAAAAATATCATAAAATCTCTACCTTAGCCACCGGTTTTTGGACTTTGCCGGATTTTCCGGTAATAATCAATCATTTAAAAAATCTATTATGCAACCAAACTTTACTCGAAAGAATTTAAGGTTCTTCTGTACGGGTATCATGGCAATTGCACTGTTACTTTCAGTGCCGGTTATGACTTTTGCCCAGCAGAATCCTGCTAAGTCGAGCAGACTTACACAGGATCAGCGTGTTCAACTTAAGTTGAAAAACTATGAACAACGTCACAGAGGTACAATTAACCCTAATGCTAACAATGATGCAGGACTTCCTACAACGAAGTNNCTGATCGTTTGTTTAGACCAGGTGCCACTTCAAGTTGTACAGTACCTTATACTTTCCCAGGTACATTTGCACAAACGGTTCCTTACCGTGTTGTAACTTATACTAACTCAACTGGGTTAACTCAGTGTGGAACTTTTACAATGGCTCCTACCGGTGCAGGTTCAAATGCTCAGTTTGCTATTTATAGTAATAGTTTTAACCCTGCAAATCTTGCAGCCAATTATTTAGCAGATCCAGGTGTTAGTAATGTTGGAACCAATGTACTTACCTGTCAGGCTACTATTGCTTCCGGTGCCACCATTGCAATTGCTGTATTTGATTTGGGTACTCCAGCTGCTTCTTGGTCAATAACTGTTGATTTCCCTGTTTGCTCTTCAGCTCCTTGTGCCGGAACTCCAAATCCTGGCAATACGCTAAGTACAGCAAATCCGGTTTGCCCAGGCAATAACTTTACTTTGTCATTACAAAATGCTACCACAGGTTCTGGTGTTACTTATCAATTGCAAAGTGCAGCTACAACAGCAGGCCCTTGGACAAATATTGGTGGTGCTACGGGTTCTACATATACAACAAATATTGCAACATCAACTGCTTACAGATGTAATGTAACCTGCTCTGCAGGCCCATCTACAACTGCATCTAATCCTATTCAGATTAATATCAATCCTCCTTCTGCTTGTTATTGTATTCCTCCACCATCTGATTGTACAGATGATGATGTGATTACAAGAGTTTTGATCAGCAATCTGGATAATTCATCTACTTGCAGTGCAGGTCCTCCTGCCGGATATTCTAACTATACATCATCTGTTCCTGCAGCTAATTTATTCTCTGGTGCTGGAAATATTATGACTGTAGAAAAACCTACATCATGGTCTGAAGGAGTCGCAGTATGGATTGATTATAATCAGAATGGTCAGTTTGAGGCTTCTGAAAGATCAACTATTGGCTTAGTTAATAATTTACCTTCTGTTTCTGGAACTATTAATATTCCTGGCAGTGCATTAACTGGCATTACTCGTATGAGGGTAAGAATAAGTTTTGCTGGCTATTCCTGCTGATGCTTGTGGTGCTTTGACATTTGGAGAAACTGAGGACTATGCAGTTAATATTCAACCTTGTGTTCCTGTTACTATTACTACAAGTCCTGCAAGCACTGCTACTGTATGTGGCGGTAATGCCAGCTTCACAGTAGTAACTGCCGGAAGCTTACCTTCCTATGCATGGGAGTACAGAACAAGCTCTGCGGGAGTATGGCAAATGGTGCCTAATGCAGCACCATACTCAGGCGTGAATACTGCAACATTAACTTTAACTAATGTTTCTGCGGCTTACAGCGGTTATCAATTCCGTGCTTTAGTTACAGGTGGTTGTTCAGCTGTTGATTTCTCTGCTGCTGCAACCCTTACTGTTAATCCTATTGTTCCGGTGGTTACCCCATCTTCTGCTACCATTTGTGTAGGTACTGTTCAGTCGCTTACACTTACCAATACATTAGGAAATACTGATATTTACAATGAAGGTTTTAATACCGTATCTCCTTTACCTGCTGGTTGGGCTTCTCAAAATTTGAGTGCTCCTGCCGGTTCTACTGAATGGTTCCAGGGAAATGATGGTGTATTCCCTGCTCAGAGCGGAGCAACGACATCTTATATAGGTGCAAACTTTAATAACACTTCAGGTGCTGGTACAATCAGCAACTGGTTGTTTACACCTGTTAATAACATGAAGAATGGTGATCAGTTCTCATTCTGGACAAGAAAAGTAGATCCGGATTCTTATGCTGATCGTTTGGAAGTTAGATTAAGTACAAATGGTGCAAGTGTAAATGCTGGTGGTACTTCTACAAGTGTTGGTGATTATTCCAATTTATTAGTATCAATAAACCCTAGCCTCGTTTTAGGAGTTTATCCAACTGTTTGGACTAAATACACTGTTACATTATCTGGCTTACCTGCTGGTATTACACCTGGTCGTATTGCTTTCAGATATTTTGTAACAAATGGCGGACCTTCAGGCTCTAATTCTGATTATATCGGAATTGATAATGTTACTTATACTTCAGCAGGTGGTCCTGCACAGGGTATATGGACTGGCCCTGCCGGTACCATGTGGACTAATGCCGGTGCTACAATTGCTTACACAGGTACACCTGCAACCACTATTTATGTAAACCCAACTGCTACCAGCAACTATCAGGTAAGCTTTACTACATCTACACCATGTACTTCAGCTACTACTACGGTCCCTGTAAATGTTACAAATCCTGTATCTGCAGTAGTTGCGCCTGCAAACAAATCAGTTTGTGTAGGCGGCAATACATCATTTACAACCAGTGCTTCCGGTGGTCCTTTGACTTATCAGTGGCAAGTAAGTGCTGATGGTGGTGTTACTTATAATAACATAGGCGGTGCTGCCGGTACAGCTGCTACGCTGAATTTAACAGCAGTTACTCAGGTAATGAATAACAACCTATATCGTTGTGTTATTACTGCATCTCCTTGCGGTAGTGTTACAACTGCTTCCGGTAAGCTTACTGTAAACCCGCTTCCAGTTGTAACTATCGCAGCTAACACATTACAGTTAGTTCCAGGTGGTACTGCAACCTTTACTGCTTCAAGTACACCTGCTGCATTTAGTGCAACCAGCTACTCTTGGACATTAAATGGTTCTAATATTGCCGGTGCTACCGGTAATTCAGTAACCTCAAATATTGATGGTCTGGGTACATATCAGGCAACGGTTACAGATATTAATGGTTGTGTAAACAAATCAAATATCCTTACACTGGGTGCTAAAGCTTCTGATCGTTTGTGGATTTATCCTAATCCTAATAATGGTCAGTTCCAGGTGCGTTTGTACTACAACGGAGTTCAAGCTGAAAGAAGAATTGTTCGTATCTACACAACTGGCGGCCAGTTGGTAGCTCAAAAAGAGTTTGATATGGTTACTACCACATCTCCTTATATGAGAATGGACTTTGATCTGAGCCGTTATTCAGCAGCTACTTACGTTGTAAAAGTGGTTGACGCTCATGCGAAAGAAATTACTTCAGGTCTTGTTGTAGTTCAATAAGAAAAGTAGTTTTCAAAATAATATCAATGAGGCTGTCTCAAAAGGGCAG
>JRYE01001996.1_pt1 | contig 87713 bp, 70 predicted proteins | sample 235321 | NCBI WGS metagenome assembly JRYE01 (sample SAMN03074214, study PRJNA261473) | activated sludge metagenome | biome: Common Effluent Treatment Plant; feature: Wastewater; material: Activated sludge; isolation source: activated biomass in a lab-scale reactor treating industrial wastewater at... | reverse complement strand
ACTTTTTTCAGGACGAGTCACTAGACTCCCGACTCCCAGACTCCCGACTTCCGGACTCCGGACTCCGGACTCCGGACTCCGGACTTTAGAACTTCAGGACTCCCGACTTCCAAGCCACCAATCAGCCATTCTGCCACCTCCCATTCACCTCAGCGATGAATTCGAGCAGCTCCTCGCGCCCCGTGCCGCTTTCCGATGAAGTGATGATCAAGTGGGGAAGCGTTTCCCAGGTCTTCTTCAACGTGCGCTTGTAGAAAGCCACATTGCTGACAATGGAAGGTTGCTTCAGCTTATCAGCCTTGGTGAACACGATGACGAACGGAATGCCTTCCGTGCCCAACCACTGGATCATGTCCAGGTCGTTCTGTTGAGGGTCCAACCGCACGTCCACCAGCAGGAATACGCATTGCAGGTTTTCGCGCTCACGCAGATAGGCCTGGATCATGGTTTGCCATGCGGCACGTTCACTTTTGGCAGCCTTCGCAAAGCCGTAGCCGGGAAGGTCCGCAAGAAGCCAGTCGGGACCGGAGCGCTTGGGGGCCTCCACCTTGAAGTGTTCCACATTGCGCGTTCGTCCCGGTGTGGTGCTCACACGGGCCAACCGGTGGATGCCCACCAACATGTTGATCAACGAGCTCTTGCCCACGTTGCTCCTGCCGATGAACGCATATTCCGGCAAGGTGGGCTTGGGCCAGTGCTTGGCCTCGCGGCCGCTGCCGAGGTGCTGCGCCTTCAGGTTATGCATGCTGCTGGAATACTGCCGTCGGATGCTTGGTCACGTTCCGCAGGCGATCGGTGATTGGTGAACTGTGACTGGTGATTGGTGAACTGTGACTGGTGACCGGCGACGGACGCTGCCCTTTGCCCCCACAGCTTGCTGCCAGCCAAGAGCCACGGGCTACGCCAGTGTTTTCGTCAACCATCCGTCCAGGATGTGGTTGAACTCCGCCGGCTGTTCCATCATCGCGGCGTGTCCGCAGCGATCGATCCAGAACAGCTCGCTGTGCGGGATGAGCGTGTGGAACTCCTCGGCCACATGGGGCGGGGTTATGGTGTCCTGCTTGCCCCAGATCAGGCAGGTGGGCATCTTCAGCTTGGGCAGCTCCGCGGCCATGTTGTGCCGGATGGCGCTCTTGGCCAGCGACAGGATGCGGATCAACTTGGCGCGGTCGTTCACCGTTACGAAGCATTCATCCACCAGCTCGTCCGTGGCAAATTTGGGGTCGTAAAAGGTGACGGCCACCTTCTTGCGGATGAACTCCTTGTCCTCCCTGCGGGGAAAGCTTCCACCGAACGCATTTTCATAAAGCCCGCTGCTGCCCGTAAGCGTGAGCGTGCGCACCATGCCCGGGTGCTTGCTGGTGTACACCAAGGCCACATGGCCGCCCAGCGAGTTGCCCAAAAGGTTGATGTCCTTCAGGCCGAGATGGCCGATGAACCGGTCCAGGAACACCGCCAAGGCTTTTACGTTGGTATTGAGCATGGGCAATGAATACAGCGGAAGGATGGGCATCACCACCCGGTACTTGTCGCGGAAGTGTTCCGTGGTGTCGCTGAAGTTGCTCAATGCCCCGAACAACCCGTGCAGAAAGAGCAGGGGGGTGCCGCTTCCCACGTCGATGTACTTGAACTCCCCCGCTTCCTTCAGCTCGTTCCCCATGCTTGCCGTGGATGCCCAAATGTAGGGGCTGGTACCGAACAATGGGCGGTTTGTTCAACGCGCCAGCAGCACGTACTGTTGATTTTGGAACAGGCGCACCGGAAACCAGTGCACGGCCTTGGGCATCCGGGCCAGTTCCTGCGGACTGACCAACAGGTGCGTGACGCCGTATTTGCCCATCAAACCGGCTGTGCCTGGCAAAGACCGGGCCATGCCTTGCAGCAGCTCCGCATTGTCCCGTTCGCGCTGGGCATGGTCCAAGTATGGATTGCCCATGGTGCTTTCCGTGGCAACCACATGGCGTGCAGTGGCCAACATGGGCCAGGCGCTGAACTCCGGTTCGCAGAGCACCACGCCGTTCCACGGCACGAGCCGGTGGATCGCCTGCTCTGCCTGGCTGCCCGCCGTGTCGCTTTTGAAAGCAAGGTCGCGGTTGCGCACGATGGCGATGTCGCGGCGGGTGGCATACGAGGGATAGCGGGCGGTACAAGCGGCAGCGACCAGCAGGAAAAAGACAAAGACCAACCCGGGCTGTTCGCTGCGGTACCCGTTTGCGCCGGGGCTCCCGCGCCGGGTCCAGGTCCATTTCAAGATCTCCACCACGGCCAATCCGGCAAATACCGATAGCACTGCGCTGGTGTAGAAGTAAAAGTGGAACGAGGGAAGCAGCAACGGCAAGGAGATGCCGTAATGCGTTTGCAGCAACGACGCAAGGTAGCTGTATGCGAAGAGCAACATCGCAAGCGCGGCCCACGCAAAAAGGAGTTTGCGGGTATAAGGCGATCCACCGGCCCAGGCGCGGTTGTGCCAAACGGCCATGATGCCGGCTGCGGCCAATAAATTGACCAGGGCCAAGTTGTGGTACAGGAACACGTTGATGCCGTGCAGCGACAGGGCATAATAAGTGAAGAGGAAACCCGCGCGGTTGGCCACGTGGAGGTTACCGGTGAGCAGGTGCCAGGTAAGCGGCAGGGAGGCGACGATAAAGGCGGCTGCGGCCAGCAAGGCGGTGCGTGCGTTGCTCCACGCGGCTTTCCGGTCTTGGCGGAGCAGCGCGGAGGATACTTCCCACATGGTCAGCACGGCAACAAGCAGTACGGCGATAATGGCTGGGCCGGCATGTGCGAGGAACGTGATGCCCATCAGGAAGCCTGCGAGCAGCGCGGGCGCGGGCCGTCGCCTGCGGAAGGCGTGATCGATCAAAATGAGGTCCAGGTAAAAGAAGGATTGGCTGAACGACACGGGGATCAGGCGATGCGAATACGTGGCCACCACCCAGCCGGGTTCCTGCCCGATGGAGAAGAACAGGAAGATGGCGGTGCAGGCCACGGCGCGCACCGGCCCCACGAAATACCAGCACATGGTGAAGAAGGAGATCGGTGCGAGCAGGTTTGCGAACGGCCCCAGCTGCACGATCACCTGGCTCGCGGGCAGGCCGGTGAGCCAGGCCACCGCTGCTTCCAGCCAAGTGATCAGGGGCGTGTACCACATGCCACCACCGAGGTAGGCGGGGTCTTCCCCGTAATGTCCTTCCAACAGCGCACGCACGAAGGCCTCGTCGCGGTGAAGGTCGATGGTGGACCCGCGTTCAAGGCCGGCCACCGCCCTCAGGGCGGGGATCAACGCCAGCACGAGCATGTACAGGAGCATGAGGACCGCCATGGCGGCGAGCTGCCGCCGGGCCTGGCGCTGTTCCAAGGGCAATGGGGCCATCAGTCGCCTGAAGGAGTTGTTTTGATATAATCCACCTCCTCATCCCTTTCCTCATCGTCCTTGCTGAATGGTGTGCCGCAGATCCGCATGCTCAACCTCGGCCCGGTAATGGTGCTGCGCAGGCGGATGCGGCGGTCCCAAAGCGGGTTGTCCGTGCGCACGATGCGTTCCTGTGTGTCCCATGTCCATGTTCCGTGGAATGGCAGCCCGGGGGCATCACCTTCCAACAGCAGCGTGCCGTCCGCACCCAGTGCCAAGGTGGCCGGTGTGCCGCCAACGGGCAGGAGGAAAGGGGACGCCCGGTGATAGGAGCCAACAAGCGCTTGGCGGGGAACAACGGGCCAGGCCAACCGGATGGCCCCGGCACCGGAGATCGCCAACGCCAGCACCAAGCCGATGAGCAGCCACTTGAACGGGGGCGCCTTGAACGTGTGGTGCAAGCCGGTCATGTGCAGGTGTTTAGCGAAATGGCTTGTAATGCGGGTCCGAGGCCATGGCCAACATGGGCCTGTCATCAGGCGTGTCGCCGTAGGCGTACAGCCGTGCATCATCCAACGGCCCGAACAGTTCCCTGATCCGCCGAACCTTCTCCGGACCCTTGCAGTTGGGCGTTGCCAACCGTCCGGTGAAGCGGCCATCACGTTCTTCCAGCCCGGTGGCGATGCACGGGATGTTGTGGCTGGCGCACCATGGCGCTGCCCATAGGGTGCACGAAGCGGTGACCACCACCACCTCGTGGCCTTGCCGCTGGTGGGCCGCAATGCAGTCCATGGCCGCAGGGCGCAACAACCGGGGCATGCGTTCCTGCGTGAAGCGCACGGCGCGTTCATTCCATATGGCCACCTGCCCGCCCGAGAACACGCGCCGTACCACCGCTTTCTTCGCGGCGTCCTGCGGGGCCAAACCGGCTTTTGCCAGCAGCCATGCCGGAAATACCGATGCCAGCAGCAGGTACAGCCTGGGCCGGCCATGGCAGAAAGCGATGAACTCCAGCATGGCGTCCGCCTTGGTGATGGTGCCGTCCAGGTCGAAGAAGGCGATGGTCCTCATAGGCGCAACCGCTTGAACACGCCCTCCGGAAGCAGGGTGATGATGAGCATGACCCAGCGCCAACGGCCCAGCACGTATGCCGTGTTGCGCTTTTTCCGGTAGGCGCGGAAGATGAGGCGTGCGGCTTGTTCGGCCGTTGCCGTCAGCGGGGCGGGCAAAGGCAGGCCCTCCGTCATGCGCGTGCGCACGAATCCGGGTTTTACCGTGAGGACGTGCACGCCCGACCGGTATAGCCGGTTGCGCAGGCCGCTGAGGTAGGCCGTGAAGCCGGCTTTGGCGCTACCATAGAAATAGTTGCTGCCCCGGCCGCGGTCGCCCGCCACCGAAGAGATCCCGATGATGGTGCCGCAGCCCCGCTCCTCCAAGTCGCGTGCGGCTTCCTCCAGGATGCTCACCGCGCTGGTGTAGTTCACCGCGATGGAGCGCAATCCGGCGCCGGGCCCGTCCTGCGCCGCAACCTGGTCCGGCAGTATGCCGAAGGCGCATACCACGATGCCCGGACGCGGGTCAAGTGCCGAGTAGAAGGCGGCATGTTCCGCCGTGGCCTCGGCATCGAAATGGACCGCCCTGCAATCCACGCCCGCCTCCCTGCGGATCGCCTCGGCCAACGCCGCACCCGCATCCGTGTTGCGCATTGCCAACGTCAGTGGATGCCCTTCGCCTGCGAACTTCCATGCCAGCGCAGTGGCGATGCCCGAGCTGGCCCCGAGGATCAGCACCCGTTGTGGATCGTACTTCATTTCGCGAGGCGCGTTTCCGAGCAGGTTGAGGCGCTCGGAAAGAGCCGTGTTGAAGCGGCCTTGGCCATAGATGGCAGCAATGCGGCGGAAGTCCCCCAGCTGTGGATAGGTCAGCTCCAGCATGCCCGCGGACATCCGCGCATCCTTTACCAGGTAGATCCGCCCGCCGGCATCGGCCACCAGGCGGTCCAGCCGGTTCAGCACCTCCAACGTGCCCTTGCGCAGCGGGATGTCCAAGGCCAAGGTATAGCCTTCCATGGGGAAGCTGATCAGCGGCCCTTGCGCCTCGGGGCCGAACCGCTTGAGCACCGCCAGAAAGCTCACCATGCCATGCGTGCGCAATTCCTCCAGCACTTCGCCCATCACCCGGCGCCCTTCCCGGAGGGGCACCACGAACTGGTATTGCACGAAACCGCGCCGGCCGTAGATCTTGTTCCAGCCGCCCACCGCGTCCAAGGGATGGAAGTAGGGCGCATAGTGCACGTAGCTCCCGGCATCGGAGGTGCCTGCCTTGAGGTAGTAGAAGAAGTTGAACACCTTCACCGCGAGCGGAGAGAGCACAAACCCGGGGAAGAAGAAAGGCACCTTGGCCCGCACCTTGCCATGCGGGCGCAAAGGATTCCTGGATCGGGCGCCCTTCAGCTCCGAGGCATCCGCATGCTCGCCCAGCAGCAGCACCGAGCGCCCTTGATGGTGCCCGCCGGCCATCAGGTCGATCCAGGCCACATTGTACGTGGTTTCCTTGTGCGCTTCGAAGCGCTCGAACAATTCATCCAGGTGGCGGCACTTGATCGCACGTTGGCGGATATAGGAAGAGGTGATCGGCTTGAGGCGGATGGTGGCCTCCACCATGAAACCGGTGAGGCCCATGCCGCCGCAAGTGGCCCAAAACAGGTCGGGGAGTTCCGTGCGGGAGCAACGCATAACCCGCCCGTCTCCAATGATCAGGACCACCTCCTCAAGGAATGCCGAAAAGCTGCCGTCCACATGGTGGTTCTTGCCATGGATGTCCCCGGCGATGGCCCCGCCGACGCTCACCAGCCGGGTGCCGGGTGTGACCGGAAGGAAGAAACCGAGCGGCACGGTCCGCAGCAGGATCTCGTCCAGCAGCAGGCCCGCACTGCAGCGCAGGGTGCCGTGCGCCTGGTCGAGCTCGAACACCTCGCTGAGCCCCAGCCCGCTGATCATGCGCTTGCCCAAGGAGGCATCGCCGTATGAGCGGCCATTGCCGTGCGGGGCCAATCCCTGGTGTTCAGTGGTGAGCCGCTGCGCCTCCGCAATGCTTTGCGGCCGCCATAGCGTGCCGGGCACCTCGGGGAAGAGGCCCCAGTTCGTCCATCTGCCGTGCTCAGCCCGCATAGAGGATGATACCGAATGAGATCGCCCATGCAAGAATGATCAATTGGATGGGCCGGTCTTTGAACACTAGTTTGGTGGGGTCGCCGGTCCGGTGCTCCACCAAGGTGAGCTGGAAGTAGCGCATCATGCCCAGTACTACGAATCCGCTGGTGATGTACACCCGGTCCGTGCCCAGCCGCTCGATGACATCCTCACTGACGGTATACAGGATGTAGGACTGCACGACCAAGGCGGCCAAGGTGATCATGGAGGCGTCGACAAACGGCAGGTTGTAGCCGCGCAAGCTTGCACGCAGATCCGTGCCGCCGTTGGCCTGCACCAGGTCATTGCGGCGCTTGGCCAAGGCCAGAAAGAGGGCGAGCAGGAAGGTGACCAACAGGATCCATTTCGAATTGGGCACATGGGCCAGGATGCCGCCCGAGTGGACGCGCAGTAAAAAGCCGATCGCGATGATGGCCACATCCACGATGGGGATGTGCTTGAGCCGGAACGAATACAGCAGGTTCAGGGCCGCGTAGGCCGCCAGCACCATGGCAAAGTGTATGTCCGTTAACCAGGCCCAGCCCAATCCGGCCAAGGCCAGCAACGCACTTGCCCAGGGCACCAAGGCAGGGTCCACCTCGCCGGCGGCAATAGGACGGAGGCGCTTCACCGGGTGCAACCGGTCTTGCTCCACATCACGCAGGTCGTTGACCAGGTAGATGGCCGAGGCCACTAAGCTGAAGCTCAGAAAGCCCGCCAACAACCGCCCGATCACGTCGGCTTGGAAGAGAACCCCGGCAAAGAAGGCCGGAAAGAACACGAAGCCGTTCTTCAGCCACTGGGGAAGCCGCAGAAGGCGTGGAAGGATGCTTGGCTTGAACAGTGCTTGGGGCCTGGTGGGTTGCATCGCGTCGGGCAATCTATGAAACCCGGCCACTGCAACGAGACCGTGGCTCCGCAGGTTCAGTTCCGGCAAGAGGCCGGGTTCCTTCACGTACGGCACCATGAACTGGCGGAGCCAGCGTACAAACTGTCGGCCCGCCCGCTGCGGAAGGGGCATGGGCCAGGCGCGGAGCCGATAGCACTCCGGAGGGGCTTGTGAATATGTTTTTCCCACTTTCCCCCACCATGGAAATCTATAGATGGCGCCTGCAATTTGTACACTTAATGGAAATTGAATTACGTTTGTCGGGCAATAGTTTTGAACAAAGTGGGGTTATGTGGATGAAAGTGGGACAAAGGGCCTACTTTCGCCGCCACAAGTCCCCCGATGGCCACCCATGCTCAACCTGCTCGGCGAATACGAGGTCCGCTTGGATGCGAAAGGGCGCTTAGTGCTGCCTGCCGGACTGAAGAAGCAGTTGGAGAGCGCCCTCTCAAAGGGCTTCGTGGTCAACCGCGACGTGTTCCAGCCCTGCTTGGTGCTCTATCCGCACGCGGTGTGGGATCAGACCAGCCGCATGCTGGGCCGGTTGAACCGCTTCGTGGAGAAGAACATGGAGTTCATCCGGCGGTTCACTTCGGGGGCCACGCATTTGGAACTCGATGGAAGCGGGCGCTTGCTGCTGCCCAAGGCACTAATGGACGATCCGAAGCTGGGCAAGGACCTCAAGCTGGTGTGCTTGGGCGACCGGGTGGAGGTGTGGAGCAAAGAGGGTTATGCGCGGATGCGCCGCGAAAAGGTGAACCTCTCCGCATTGGCGGAAGAAGTAATGGGCAGCCTGGGCAATGATGACGGCCCAAGCCACATACCATGAGCCGGTCCTGTTGCAGCAGAGCGTTGAGGCCCTCGTCATCGACCCGCAAGGCACCTATGTGGATGCCACGTTCGGAGGAGGTGGGCACAGCCGCGCCATCCTGGCCCGGCTCGGGGCACAAGGCGCCTTGATCGCATTTGACCGCGACGCCGATGCCAGGGCCAATGCCCCGATTGATCCGCGCTTCACCCTGGTGGCCTCGGATTTTCGATGGGTGGCCAACCAATTGCGCTTCCTGGGGAAGTGGCCTGTGGACGGGCTGCTGGCCGACCTCGGCGTAAGCAGCCACCAGTTTGATACGCCGGAGCGAGGGTTCAGCTTCCGGTTCGATGCGCCCCTGGACATGCGGATGAACCAAGGCGCCAAGCGTTCCGCCGCGGACCTGCTGAACACCTTGGATGAAGCGGACCTGGCCAAGATCTTCAAGGACTATGGCGAGGTGGCCCAGGCACGCCGCGCGGCCCGGGCGATCGTTGCGGAGCGCGCCCGTGCGCCCATTGCCACCACGGGCCAACTGGCTGCTCTGCTGCGCCCGCTTGCACGGAGGGGCGACGAGCATGGATTCCTCGCGCAGGTGTTCCAAGCCTTGCGCATCGCCGTAAACGATGAACTGGGTGCGCTGCGCCAGCTGCTGCACGACAGCGCCCGGATGATCAGGCCGGGCGGCCGTTTGGTAGTGATCAGCTACCACAGTCTGGAGGACCGCCTGGTGAAAAACTGGATGCGGGCCGGCAACATGGAAGGGCATGAGCAAAAAGACCTGTACGGAAACAGCCTGCGCCCGTTCAGTCCGGTGGGCGGCAGAGCCGTGCAGGCATCGGAAGAAGAGATGGACCGCAACCCGCGTGCCCGAAGCGCGCGGATGAGAACCGCAACAAGGCGATGAACAAGCGCAAGGACATGCCCCGGCAGGAAGGAGAAAAACGGCGGCGCACGTTCCCGCGTGGGCTGGTGAACGTGCTGAACGGCACGTTCCTCACCCGCGAAAAGGTGCTGGCCAACATGCCTTTCCTGCTCTTTGTGGCCGGGCTCATGCTCTTCTACATCGGCTACGGCTACTGGACCGAGCGCACCGTGCGCGAATTGGACCGCACCAGCAGCGAACTGAAGGAAATGCGGTCGGAATACATCACCGTGCGCAGCCTGCTGGAACGCACCGAAAGCCAGAGCCAAGTGGCGGACGACATCAGCGGGCTGGGCCTGCGTGAAAGCCGGGTGCCGCCTGCGAAGATCGCCGTGGGACAGAAGGAACTGACAAAGCTCCGCAGCAAGCCATGAACACCGGAAACCCATACCAAGTGCGCATGGGGGTGGTGTATGCCGTGCTGATCCTTTTCAGTGCCGCCATTGCCGTGAAGCTCTTCAGCATCCAGCTGCTCGAAGGCGACCAGTGGCGCGAGCGGGCCGAAAACGTGGCCACGGCCATGCGCACGGTGAGCTCCGAACGAGGCCACATTTTCAGCGATGACGACCGACTGCTGGCAACCAGCGTGCCCATGTACGAGATCCGCATGGACATGCAGGCCGACGGCCTGACCGACGCGCTGTTCCAAGCCAACATCGATTCACTGGCATGGAGCCTCTCCCAGTTCTTCGGCGACCGCACCATGCAGGAATACCGCCAAAGCTTAGTGCGTGCCAGGGAGAGGGGTGAACGCTACCATTTGATCAAGCGCCGGTGCGACCACGAACAGTTGCAGGCCCTGCGCAAAATGCCCCTGTTCCGGTTGGGGCGCAACAAGAGCGGCTTCATCGCGGACAAGTACATGATCCGCATACGGCCCTTTGGCCGCTTAGCCTCCCGCACCGTGGGCTACCTGCTCAAGGACAGCTCTGCCGTGGGCCTGGAGGCCGGTTTTGCCCCATGGTTGCAAGGCGTTTCGGGAAAGCGCCTCGAAAGGAGGCTGACCGGTGGCGTGTGGATGCCCGTGGACGGCGGCGAAGGAAAGGAACCCGTGCCGGGCAGTGATGTGCACACCACCATCGACATGAACCTGCAGGACGTGGCCGACAACGCCCTGGCCACCCAGCTGCGCCGCAACGGCGCACACCATGGCTGCGTGGTGGTGATGGAAACCAAGACCGGCTACATCAAGGCCATCAGCAACCTTACCCTGCAGCCGGACAGCTCCTACGCCGAGGATTACAACTACGCCATCGGGGCCAGTACCGAGCCGGGAAGCACCTTCAAGACCGCCGCCCTGATGGTGGCCCTTGAGGACGGGCGCGTTTCCCTGGACCAAGTGGTGGACACCCGTGGCGGGAAGCGCCGGTTCTACGACCGGACCATGATCGACTCCCATGACGGAGGCTACGGCCTGATCACCTTGGGAAGAGCCTTGGAACTGAGCAGCAACACCGGCATTTCGCAGGCCATCGACCAAGCGTACCGGACGGACCCGGCCAAGTTCGTGGAAGGCCTGCGCAACCTGGGCTTTGGAAGCACACTGGGCCTGCGCTTTCCCGGGGAAGGCATACCGGTGCTGCGCGGGCCCGAGGATAAAAAGCTGTGGAGCGGCGTCTCCCTGCCGTGGATGAGCATCGGCTATGAGGTGAGCGTAACGCCCATGCGCATCCTCACCTTCTACAACGCCATTGCGAACGGAGGGCGGATGATGCAGCCCCAACTGGTCCGCCAGATCACCCGCGAAGGGAAGGTCACCGAGCGCTTTGAACCGGTCGCGCTCAAGGAGCGCATCTGCGGGGAAGCCACCTTGGCCAAATTGCGTGGCGTGCTGGAAGCAGTGGTGGATTCAGGCACCGCGACCAACCTGCGCAGCGCGCACTTCCGCATCGCCGGCAAGACAGGCACCGCGCTGATCGCTGCGGACAAGGCCGGTTACAAGGTGAACGGCAAAAGCTACCAAGCCTCCTTCGTGGGCTATTTCCCAGCCGATGCGCCGCGCTACACCTGCATTGTGGTGGTGAGCTCCCCCACCCAGAAGGGCATCTACGGCAATGTGGTCGCCGGACCTGTCTTCCGCGAGATCGCCGACAAGATCTACAGCAACCGCTTGGAAATGCAGGCCCCGGCCACGGCCCAGGCCGATACCGTGTTCCGCACGCCCGTCTCGTTCGGCGGCAACCGGGCCGACCTGCTGACGGTGCTCGATGCGCTGAAGGTGCCCGTGAACGTGGAGGGTGACGGGGAGTGGGCCTCCACCAGCGCAACCGACAGCGTGGTGATGGTAGGACCGCGGGCAGTGCCGGACCCCGGCACGCCCATGGTGCCGAACGTGCTGGGCATGGGCCTGCGTGATGCCCTCTACATCCTGGAAAACCACGGCATGCGCGTGCGCTTTACCGGAAGCGGCATGGTGAAGCGGCAGGCGCCCATGCCGGGGGAGCGCTCTTTAAAGGGAACCACCGTAACCCTGGAACTGGCGATATGAAACTGCTGAAGGACCTCCTGTACCGCACGCGCCTGGAAGAAGTGGCCGGTGATACGCGTACACCCATCGCATCCATCGCCTTCGACAGCCGGTGGGCCGGGCCGGCGGGCGCCTTCGTGGCCGTGCGCGGCACCCACAGCGACGGGCATGCCTTCATCCAGGCCGCAGTGGAAAGGGGCGCAGTGGCCGTGATCTGCGAGAAACTGCCCGGCGAAATGAAGGAGGGCGTGACCTATGTGCGCGTGGCCGACAGCCGGCACGCCTTGGCGATCATGGCCGGGAATTTCCACGACCATCCCGATCGGAAACTGAGGTTGGCCGGTGTTACCGGCACCAACGGAAAGACCAGCGTGGCCACCATGCTGCACGAGCTTTTTACCGCGCTGGGCTACACCTGCGGACTGATCTCCACGGTGGAGATCCGCATGGGCAACGAGGTGTTGCCGGCCACCCACACCACGCCGGACCCGTTGCGCATCAACGAGCTGCTCGCCGAAATGGTGGAACGGGGCGCCACCCACTGCTTCATGGAGGTGAGCAGCCATGCCGTGGTGCAGGAACGGGTCGCAGGGCTCCAGTTCGCCCTCGGCATATTCACCAACATCACCCATGACCACCTGGATTACCACGGCACGTTCGACAACTACATCCGGGCCAAGAAGGGATTCTTCGATGCCCTGCCGTCGGAAGCACATGCCCTGGTGAACGCGGACGACCCGCATGGCGCAGTGATGGTGCAGAACACCAAGGCTGCCAAAAGCACCTATGCCGTGCGCAACCTGGCCGACCATCGCGCACGCATCATCGAGAACCAGCTCGCCGGCCTGCAGCTCAACATCGACGGCCATGAGGTGTACTCCAAGTTGGTGGGCGAGTTCAACGCCAGCAACCTGTTGGCCGTGTATGCGGCGGCCGTGCTGCTGGGCCAGCCGCAGGTGGAAGTGCTTACCGCACTGAGCAGCCTCGAGCCGCCGCCGGGGCGCTTCCAAGTGGTCAGGGGGCGGGGCGGCGTGATCGGCATCGTGGATTACGCGCACACGCCCGATGCATTGAAGAATGTGCTCAACACCATCGGCGCCGTATGCGGCGACCGCGACCGCGTGATCTCCGTGGTAGGCTGCGGCGGCGACCGCGACAAGACCAAGCGGCCGCTGATGGCCGCCATTGCGGCAGGCTTGAGCAGAACGGTGATCCTCACCAGCGACAACCCGCGCAGTGAGGAGCCCATGGCCATCATCGATGATATGCGCAAGGGCTTGTTGCCCGCGGACCAGGCACGGGCATTCGTCAATGCCGACCGCCGCGAGGCCATTCGCCAGGCCTTGGGCATGGCCGCCCCGGGCGATGTGGTGCTGGTGGCCGGAAAGGGCCATGAAACCTACCAGGAGGTGCACGGCGTGCGCCACCACTTCAGTGATGTGGAGGTAATGAAGGAAACTCTTGAACTCCTCGGCAAGTAATGTTCTACCACCTCATCAACGGGTTCCACCTGGCCTTCCCCGGAAGCGGTGTGTTCGATTACATCAGCTTCCGGGCCGGCATGGCTTTGATCGCCTCCCTGATGATCTCCCTGTGGTGGGGCAAGGGCATCATCAGGCTGCTGCAGCGAAAGCAGGTGGGCGAGACCGTGCGGGACCTCGGCCTCGAAGGCCAGGTGGCAAAACAGGGAACGCCGACCATGGGCGGCCTCATCATCATTCTGGCCACCATCGCGCCCACCCTGTTGTTCGCCCGGTTGGACAACATCTACATCCTGCTTATGCTCATCGCCATGGTGTGGTTGGGCACCATCGGCTTCATCGACGATTACATCAAGGTCTTCAAAAAGGACAAACGGGGCCTGGCCGGCATGTTCAAGGTCATCGGCCAGATCGGCATCGGCCTGGTCATTGGGCTGACCGTGTATTTCCACCCGGCGATCCGCACCAAGGTGGAAGTGCCCCAAGTGATCGCCGAGCAGTTCGACCCGACCGAGATCAGCGTGTTCACCGAGGACAGCGGCACCATGCACTACCTGCTGGACCGGAGGCAGCCCAACACCACCATCCCCTTTGTGAAGGGCAATGAGTTGAACTACTCCTCGGTGATGGGGCTCTTCGGCCGCGAGGCCCGCAAATACACCTGGGTGCTGTATGTGCTGGTGGTGGTCTTCATCATCACCGCCGTCAGCAATGGGGCCAACATCACCGACGGCATCGATGGGCTGGCCGCGGGCACCAGTGCCATCATCGTGCTGGCACTGGGGGTGCTCACCTACATCGGCGGCAACATCATCTTCTCCCAATACCTGGACGTGATGTACATCCCGGGCATCGGCGAGCTGGTGGTGTTCGTGGGGGCGTTGCTGGGGGCCTGCATCGGTTTCCTCTGGTACAACGCCTATCCCGCGCAGGTCTTTATGGGCGACACCGGCAGCCTCGCCTTGGGCGGAGTGATCGCCGCACTGGCCATCCTGGTGCGCAAGGAACTCCTGATCCCCGTGCTCTGCGGCGTGTTCGTGGTGGAGAACCTGAGCGTGATGATGCAGGTGTCCTGGTTCAAGTACACCCGCAAACGCTATGGCGAGGGACGCCGGATCTTCAAAATGGCCCCCTTGCACCACCACTTCCAAAAACTCGGCTACCACGAAAGCAAGATCGTCACCCGCTTCCTCATTGTGGGCGTGATGCTCGCCGTGGCCACCCTGGTAACACTGAAACTGCGATGAACGCGGCGGGCAAGGCAAAAGAGCTGGTGGTGCTGGGCGCGGGGGAGAGCGGCGTGGGGGCTGCCCTGTTGGCCAAGAAGCTCGGCGTGCCGGCCTTTGTCAGTGATGCCGGCCTGATCGCGGAGCCGTTCCGGAAACGCTTGGAGGAAGCTGGTATCGGGCATGAGCAGGGCGGGCACACCTTGCACCGGGTCCTCGCGGCCGACGAGGTGGTCAAAAGCCCGGGAATCCCCGACACGGCCTCGGTGGTCAAGGCGCTGCGCAGCAAGGGCGTGCCGGTGATCGCGGAGGTGGAGTTCGCGTCGCGCCATGTCACCGTGCCCATCATCGGCATCACCGGAAGCAATGGAAAAACCACCACCACGCTCCTGGTGCACCACATCCTCCGCAAGGCCGGCATGGACGCCGGGCTCGCAGGAAACGTGGGCACCTCCTTCGCAGGGCTGGTAGCCAAGGAGCGGCATGACATCCTGGTGCTCGAGCTGAGCAGCTTCCAGTTGGACGGCACCAGCACCCTCAAGCCCCGCATTGCCGTGATCACCAACATCACGCCGGACCACCTGGACCGCTACGACCACCGCATGGAGAACTATGTGGCCAGCAAGTTCCGCATCGCCATGAACCAGGGGCCCGAAGACCACTTCATCTTCTGTGCCGACGACCCCCAAACCCGGGAAGGCCTCAAACGCCATACGGTGCGCGCACGCCATTGGCCCTTCTCCATCCGCACCCAAGTGGAACAGGGCGGCTTCCTCCAAAACGAAAACATCCACATCAACACCAACCAATCCTCCTTCACCATGAGCATCCTGGAACTGGCCCTGCAAGGCAAACACAATGTGTACAACTCCCTGGCGGCGGGCATTGCGGCGCGTGTGCTGGACGTGCGCAGCGATGTGCTGCGCGATGCGCTGGCCGATTTCCGCAATGTGGAGCACCGCCTGGAGCGCGTTGGCACGGTGAACGGCGTGGAGTTCATCAACGACTCGAAGGCCACCAACGTCAACAGCACCTGGTTCGCCCTGGAGAGCATGGAGCAGCCCGTGATCTGGGTGGTGGGCGGTGTGGACAAGGGAAATGATTATTCGGAATTGCGCGACCTGGTACGCCGCAAGGTGAAGGCCATCATCTGCTTGGGCGTGGACAATGAAAAGATCCACCAGGCCTTCGGCGACATCGTAGGTTCGATAACCGACGTGGATTCGGCGGAAGCAGCCGTGAACAAGGGATACGAACTGGGCGAACCCGGCGATGTGGTGTTGCTCAGCCCCGCTTGTGCCAGCTTCGACCTGTTTGAAAATTACGAGGACCGCGGCCGCAAGTTCAAGGCAGCGGTGCGTGCGCTCTGAGCCAACCGTGGAAATCTCGGACCCCATGTCAGCAGGCAAGACCATGGCACAATGGGCGGAGCAATTGGCTTCCGCGCGCGATCGGACGCCCCGGGTGACGGGGGTGTTGGGCACCGTGGCCTCCATTGCCGGCGTGGATTACATGGAGCTTTCCGCCGGGGCAACGTTGGACGGAACCCTTCAGGCCATCTCCGGGCTGGGCAAGCCCCTGGTGTGGATCGCGGATGCGGGCGTGGCCGGTTCCTTGGACGAACGTGTGATGGAGCTCCTCCATGCGCACGTGGATGCCGTAGTGTTCCATGGCAAGGCCGATCCCGCACTGGTGGATGCGTGGAGCGCCGGATCGGAGCTGGCCTATTTCACCCCCGACCTCCGCACGGCCGTCTTCACCGCGCGTGAACTGGCTGTGCAAGGGGGGAAGGTCCTNNCCCTGCCTTGCAGGAAACGGGGAGCAGTGCGGGTTCCGGGAAGGAATACAGACTTGCCTTGAAAGACCTCTGACCCCCGCGCCATGTACAACCCACGGATGAATGTTTTGCTGGACCGGCACCTACGAGGTGACCGCACCATTTGGATGGTGGCCTTGCTGTTGGCCGTTACCAGCCTGTTGGCGGTATATAGCGCCTCCTCGTGGATGGGCTGGCGCGATACCGGCGGCACGTTCAGGATCCTGGTGAAGCATGCTTTGATGCTGGCCGGGGGAGGGGGTATCATGTATGCCGCCAGCAAGCTGCGCTACACGGTGTATTCCAAACTGTCGCAAGTGTTCTTGGGCGCCACCGTGGCGTTGCTTGTCCTTACCCTGCTGGTGGGCAGCAATGTGAACGGTGCTTCGCGGTGGCTGGCCATTCCGGGCATCGGGCTCACCTTTCAGACGAGCGACCTGGCCCGCGTGGTCATTATCGCCTACACGGCCCGCGTGTTGGCTCGGCGGCATGGCGAACCATGGACCTTCCGCGAGGTGCTGCTGCGCCTGATGCTTCCTGTGGGTGCCGTGGCCGCCGCCATCCTGCCGGCCAATTTTTCCACCGCGGCCCTGCTCTTCGCCACCTGCATGGTGCTGATGTTCATCGGCGGGGTGCCAATGAAGCATCTGCTGGGCATCTGCGGCGTAGCTGCGGGCGGCTTTGCCCTGTTGCTGCTCCTCTCCAAGGCCAACCCGGAACTGTTGCCCCGGTTGCAAACATGGCAGGCGCGGATCGAAAGCCATGGAGGCACCGATAGCGAAGCCAATTACCAGGTGAACAAGGCGAAGATCGCGATTGTACACGGCGGCTTCCTGCCCAACGGCCCCGGAACGGGTACTTCACGCAACTACATGCCGCACCCCGAGAGCGACATGATCTACGCCTTCATCATCGAGGAGTACGGTTCGATCATCGGCGGGCTGGGCGTGTTGCTGCTGTATGTGATCCTGCTGTCGCGTGCCAGGCGAATCGCCAACCGCTGCGAGAAGCCGTTCGGCTCGCTGGTGGCCATCGGCCTGGCGTTGGGTTTGGTGATGCAGGCGCTGGTGAACATGGCCGTTGGCGTAAACCTGGTGCCCGTGACCGGCCAGCCGCTCCCCTTGGTGAGCATGGGCGGCACCAGCATGTGGTTCACCTGCCTGGCCATCGGCATCATCCTCAGTGTAAGCCGCAGTGTATACGACGATCCAGCCAACGCCAAGGCCGGGAATCCCCATGCATCAGGTGCCCATGCCGCAGCTTAAGGTCATGATCAGCGGGGGAGGCACGGGGGGGCACATCTTCCCGGCCATCGCCATCGCCAATGCGGTGAAGGAACGCGTGCCCGATGCACGTTTTCTGTTCGTGGGCGCGGAAGGGAAGATGGAGATGGAGAAGGTGCCCGCAGCGGGATACGAGATCGCCGGCCTGCCCATCCGCGGGTTCCAGCGCAAGGCCCTGTGGAAGAACATCGGCCTGCCTTGGCGGTTGCTCAGGAGCATGTGGAAGGCCCGCCGCATCGTGCGCACCTTCAAGCCGCAGGTGGCCGTGGGCGTAGGCGGCTATGCGAGCGGCCCGGTGATCGCCGCTGCCCAGCGCGCCGGGGTGCCCACCCTCATCCAGGAGCAGAACAGCCATGCCGGCGCCACGAACCGCATGCTGGCCAAACGGGCTTCGATCATTTGCGTGGCCTACTCCGGGATGGACCGCTTTTTCCCCAAGGAGAAGATCAGGCTGACCGGCAACCCCGTGCGCCAGGACATGGTGCGCCTTGCGGGAAAGCGTCCGCGAGGCTTTGAACACTTCAACTTGCAGGATGGGGCACCGGTGGTTTTCGTTACCGGGGGCAGCTTGGGCGCGCGCGGCATCAACCTCGGGGTAATGGCCGCACTTGAACAGCTCAGGGACCGGGGTGTGCAGCTCATTTGGCAAACCGGAACCCCCTTCCTTGCCGAAGCGGAAGCGGCGGTGCAGCGCGCGGCGTACACCGGCGCCCGCGTACAGGCCTTCATCAACCGCATGGACCTGGCTTATGCCATTGCCGATGTGGTGGTGGCGCGCGCCGGCGCCATCAGCGTGAGCGAACTCTGCCTGAACCAGCTGCCCTCCATCCTGGTGCCGCTGCCCACGGCCGCCGAAGACCACCAGACGAGCAATGCACGCGCGCTCGCCGACATAGGTGCCGCCGTACTGGTGAAGGATGCCGGGGCGGTGGAACACTTGGGCCCGGCGCTGCTGCGCCTGGTCGCCGACCCCGTGGAGCGCCAACGCCTCAGGGAAGCCATGGCCACGTTAGGCATGGGCAATGCGGCGGCGGCCATAGCGGCCGAGGTTCTGCGGATCGCCTTGCCGGCAACGGATGACGACAATAGCAACGCATAGCCATGGAACGCCCGGAACTGATCTACTTCATTGGCATCGGAGGCATCGGCATGAGCGGCCTTGCCCGCTATTTCCGCCGCCAAGGCGCCACCGTGGCCGGCTACGACAAAACTCCGGGTGAGGTGGCCGCGCAGCTCGCCCACGAAGGCATCGATGTGAGCTACAGCACCGACCCGCGCAACATTCCCGGGGAATTCCGCGTGGCGGATCCGGCGAAGCTGCTGGTGGTGCGCACCCCGGCCGTACCCTTGGACAACCCGCTGATCGCCTATTGGGAGCAACGCGGGGCCGTCATCAAGAAACGCAGCGAGGTGCTCGGCCTGGTTACCCGCGACCGGCGCACCTTGGCCGTGGCGGGCACGCACGGCAAAACCACCGTGAGCACCATGCTCGCCCACCTGCTCACGCAGGGAGGGGTGCCCTGCAATGCCTTCCTCGGCGGGATCAGCACCAACTATGACACCAACGTGCTGCTCAATACCAACGCCGTGCTCAACGTGGTGGAAGCGGACGAGTATGACCGCAGCTTCCTCGCCCTGCACCCGGCCGACGCCGTCATCACCGCCATGGACCCGGACCACTTGGACATCTATGGGGATGCGGAGGCCATGTACCGCGCCTACGCCGATTTCGCCGCGCTGGTACAAGGCAGGATCCTGGTCCACCGCCGGGTGATGGACCGGCTGCGGCAGCACGTCACCAACTTGCGCGATGCCGTGCCTTACGGGATCGACGAGGTGGACGGACCCCATGCAGAGCATGTTGCCGTAGGTGATGGCAAGTACCACTTCGACCTGGTGCTCAACGGCACCGTGCTGCGAGGGCTCACCCTGGGCATGCCAGGGAGGCACAACGTGGAAAACGCGGTGGCCGCCGCCGCTATGGCCGTGCACGCCGGCATGAACCCCGAGGCGGTGCGCAAGGGCTTAGCCTCCTTCCAAGGCGTCAGAAGGCGTTTTGAGGTGCGGGCGCGCACATCCAAAAGCCTGTTCATCGACGACTACGCACACCATCCCACCGAGCTGGAAACCTGCATCCGCAGCGTACGCGAGCTCTATCCCGGCCGCACGATCACCGGCATTTTTCAGCCCCACTTGTACAGCCGTACCCGCGACTTGGCCGATGGATTTGCCCACAGCCTGGCCCTGCTGGATGAATTGATCTTGTTGGACATCTATCCGGCCCGGGAGGAACCCCTCCCCGGCATCACCTCCGCCTGGTTGGCCAAGCGCATCATTGGGACTAACACCACCCTGTGCACAAAGGAGCAACTGGTGCCGCTGTTGAAGGCCCGTGATGTGGACATCTTGCTGACCCTTGGAGCGGGGGATGTCGACAGGCTGGTCCCCGCCATTGCAACCATGCTCAACGCCAACCCATGAGCCGTGTGAAAAAGACCCTGCGCCTGGCGGCGAAGTTCGCCGCGGCCTGTGCCGTGATCGCGGTGCTGGGCTTCGTGGAGCAGCGCGGTAACAACGTGCCCGTGCGGGAAGTGCGCGTGAACCTGGCACCTGCGGGAGACGTGCATTTCATCGATGCCGAAGCTTTGAAGCTGCAGGTGGCCACGGGCACGGGGCCCGTGATCGGAACCCCCGTGAACAAGCTGGATGAAACCGCCATCGAGCAACACCTGCGTGCCATCCCTTGCGTGGCGGAGGCCGATGTGTACCACACCATGGACGGAGTGCTGCACGTCAACGCGCGGCAGCGCGAGCCCATCGTACGCGTGGTGAACGCGGATGGCACCGGCTTCTACATCGATAAGGAAGGCTGGACCATGCCCCTGGACCCCAACTACACCGCCCGCGTGATGGTGGTGACGGGCATGCTCCAGGAACCCTTCGGGATGCAGGCCCCGGTGAATGTGACCTCCGGAAATGATTCGTTGGCCATGCACTCCCACTGCGCAGCCATACATGCCCTGGCCACCACCTTGCGCAAAAATCCCTTCTGGAGCGCGCTTTTCGGACAGGCCGTGGTGGACGCCCAAGGCGAGTTCACCCTGGTGCCCAATGTGGGCATGATGCAAGTGCGGGTCGGCGATGGAAGCCACCTGGCCCAACGGCTGGACAAGCTCAAGCTATTCTACCAACAAGGCTTGCCACAGGCGGATTGGCGCAGGTACAGCACCGTGGACCTGCGCTTTGACGACCAGGTGGTGGCCACCAAGCGATCCCCCCAATAACCCCTGATACCAACGATAAAAACTGCCCGAACGCCGGAACAATGAACATGGAGCACAACGAGGATATTGTCGCAGGCCTTGACATAGGCACCACCAAGATCGCTTGCATCGTGGGGCGCAAGAACGAACAAGGCAAGCTGGAGGTCATGGGCATGGGCAAGAGCCGCAGCGATGGCGTGACCCGCGGCATGGTGACCAACATCCAGCGAACGGTGGAGTGCATCAAGGCCGCCGTGCAGGAGGCCGAGAACAGCGCCGGCGTGGAGATCACCACCGTGAACGTGGGCATCGCCGGCCAGCACATCCGCAGCATGCACCACCGCGGCATGATCACCCGCCAAAGCCTCGAGGAGGAGATCCGCCAGCAGGACATCGACCAGCTGATCGACGACATGTACAAGTTGGCCATGGTGCCCGGGGAGGAGATCATCCACGTGCTGCCGCAGGAATACATCGTGGACAGCGAGCAGGGCATCAAGGACCCCATCGGCATGAGCGGCGTGCGCCTGGAAGCCAATTTCCACATCATCACCGGCCAGGTCACCGCCGCGCGCAACATCAATAAGTGCGTGGCACGCGCCGGGCTGTCGGTTACCGAGTTGATCTTGGAGCCCTTGGCCAGTGCGGATGCGGTGCTGAGCTCCGAGGAGAAGGAGGCGGGCGTGGTGCTGGTGGACATCGGAGGCGGCACCACCGACATCGCCATCTTCAGCGACCACATCATCCGCCACACCGCCGTGATCCCCTTTGGTGGCAATGTGATCACCGACGACATCAAGATGGGCTGTGCCATCCTGCGCGACCAGGCCGAACTGCTCAAGAGCCGGTTCGGCAGCGCGCTGGCCAGCGAAAACAAGGAGAATGAAGTGGTGTGCATCCCCGGGTTGCGCGGCCGCGATCCCAAGGAGATCAGCCTGAAGAACCTGGCCAACATCATTCAAAGCCGCATGGAGGAGATCCTCGAACATATCTACTTCGAGATCAAAAACAGCGGCCTGGAAAAACAGCTCAGCGGGGGCATTGTGCTAACGGGCGGCGGGGCGCAGCTAAAGCACCTCCGGCAGCTCACCGAGTACGTCACCGGCATGAGCACACGCATCGGATACCCCAACGAGCACTTGGCCAACAGCAAAGTGGAAGCCGTCACCAGCCCGCTTTTCGCCACCGGCGTGGGCTTAGTGCTGCGCGGGTTCGATTACCTCGACCGCCAGCAGAACAAGCTGTCCGGACTGGAGCCCAAGGTGAAGAGCCACAGCACATCCAGGGTCGGCAATTTCTTTTCCGCGGTGATCAGTGGCGCATCCGACATCTTCCGCGACGACGAAGCCTGAACCCGACCAACAGACCATACCGTTCCCAGAACCCGAAAATCCCTTTCCCCATGAAATTCGACCTTCCCAGCGAGATCTCGTCCATCATCAAAGTGATCGGTGTAGGCGGTGGCGGCAGCAATGCCGTCAACCACATGCACGACCAGGGCATCCAAGGCGTGGACTTCATCATCTGCAACACCGACAAACAGGCACTGGACATCAGCCCGGTGCCCGTGAAACTGCAGTTGGGCTCCAACCTCAATGATGGCCTGGGGGCCGGCAGCATCCCCGAGCGCGGCTCGGCTGCTGCGCAGGAAAACATCGAGGAGATCCGCGAACTCCTCGGCAACCGCACCAAAATGGTGTTCGTCACCGCCGGCATGGGCGGGGGCACCGGTACCGGGGCCGCGCCGGTGATCGCCAGGGCGGCCCGCGACATGGGAGTGCTTACCGTGGGCATCGTCACCATGCCCTTTGAGTGGGAGGGCCGCAGGCGTAAGAACCAGGCGGCACAAGGCGTGGAGGAAATGCGCCAAGCCGTGGACACCCTGTTGGTGATCAACAACGACCGCCTGCGGGACCTGTACGGTAACTTGGACATGGACCAGGCCTTTGCCCATGCGGACAACGTGCTTACTACAGCCGCAAGGGGCATCGCCGAGATCATTAACAAAACCGGCAAGGTCAATGTGGATTTCGAGGACGTGCGCACCGTGATGACCGGCAGCGGCGTGGCCATCATGGGCATCGGTGAAGCCGAAGGCGAAGGCCGCACCATGCGCGCCGCCGAAGAGGCTCTCTCTTCGCCCTTGCTCAACGACAACAACATCAAGGGCGCCAAGTACATCCTGCTCAATTTCGCCATCGGCACCAAGAACATCTCCATGGACGAGATGACGGAGGTGAACCAATACGTCCAGGATGAAGCGGGCAGCACGGCCGACGTGATCTGGGGCTATTGCACCGACGAGTCGCTCGGCGACCGCATCCGGATCACCTTGATCGCCACCGGGTTCAACCAGAACGAGATCACCGCCAACCTCGAGCAGCGTATCCCCGAAAAGAAGGTGACCAGCCTCAACACCGAGCTGCCCATCGTGATCACGGCCCCCATTTCAAGCCCGCTGCAAGGAATGGTGCAACAAGCACCGGCGCCAGCCCCGGAAAGCAGTGAACCCTACCTGAAACCTGCGGAAGCCAACGAGGTGCCGGCACAACCGCGCCTGCAGTTCGAGCCTGCGCCATTGCCTGCGCGGCCGAAAGCCGAACCTGCGCCGCAGGAAACCAAGGTGGTCCACAACCTGCATGAAGCATCGCAGGGAAGCGTTGCCCCGGAACTGCACGGTGAAGCTCCGCCCAATGCCCCGGATGACGGCCCTGGGGCCGCCCAACTTACCCACGCCGAACACCAGCGGCGTGTGGAGAACCGGCTGGCGCACATGCGCGAAATGAGCATGCAGTTGCGCACCCCCGCCGGATTGGCGGCGATGGAGCGGGAGCCCGCCTTCAAGCGCCGCAACGTGGAACTGAACGAAGGGCCGCACAGCACGGACAGCAACGTCAGCCGCTACACCTTGGCCGAGGGAACCAACGAGGCCGGTGCACACCAGGTGGAACTGCGCCGCAACAATCCCTTCCTGCACGACAACGTGGATTGATCGGGAGATTGTACTGCCATGGACCTCCAACAACGGATCGACAGCGACATCAAAGCCGCCATGCTGGCGCGCGACAAGGACCGCCTCAACGTGCTGCGAGCCATCAAGAGCGCCCTGCTGCTGGAGCTCACCAAGGAGGGCGGCACACACGAGGTGAGCGGGGAGGCTGCGCTGAAGATCCTGCAGAAACTGCACAAACAGCGCACCGAGGCAGCAGCGATCTACAAAGAGCAAGGCCGCCCGGACCTGACTGCGGAAGAGGAGGCCCAAGCCAAGGTGATCGAGGCTTACCTGCCTGCGCGAATGGATGACGCGGAGATCGGGGCAGTGGTGAAGGAGGTGCTGGCGGAGATCGGTGCCACCTCCATGGCCGACATGGGCCGTGCCATGAAGGCCGTGAACGCAAAATTGGCCGGCAAGGCGGATGGCAGTGCCATTGCTTCTGCCGTGAAGGCAATGCTCAGCGCGGGCTGAGCGGCATTATTGGGTAGGGAACGGTGGCGGCGTGCACTGCAAAGTGCGCGTCGCTGCCGCTTTGGGCCCGAACCTAGGCCACTTGCATCTTGAACCCGATGCCGTGCACGTTCACGATGCGCACGCGCTCGTCATGCCTCAGGTATTTGCGCAGGCGGCTGATGAACACGTCCAGGCTGCGGCCCAGGAAATAGCTGTCATCGCCCCACACCATGTTCAGCAGCAGTTCGCGGGGAAGCACCTGGTCCTGGTGCATGGCCAGCAGGCGAAGCACGGCAGCCTCCTTCTTGGTGAGGCGCCGCGTTTCAACAGCGTGCTCCAGTACCTTGTTCCGGTTGTCGAAGGTGAATTCCCCGATGGTGTACACATCGTGGCCGGCTGGATCGTGGGCTTGCTTGCGGGTGCGGCGCAAGATCGCATCGATGCGAAGCAGCAGCTCCTCGGTGCTGAAGGGCTTGGCGATGTAGTCGTCCCCACCGGCCCTGAAGCCTGCAATGCGGTCCTCGGGCTGGCCCTTCGCCGTCAGGAAAATGATGGGCACCTTGCTGTTGGTGATCCGGATGTCCTCGGCCAGGCTCAGGCCGTCCTTGTCGGGAAGCATCACGTCCAGCAGGCACAGGTCGTAATGGTTCTGGTTGAAATGCTTCAGGCCATCCTTGCCATCGCGGAACAAGTGTACCGTGTAACCGTGGCGTTTCAAGGTGTCCTGTACCACGAAGCCGAGGTTCTCATCATCCTCCACGTAGAGCAGGACACCCTTGCTGGCCGGGGATGGTTCAGTTTTCATGTTCATCGGATCTTGTTCTGTGTCCCTGCCAAGGGAAGTTCCAAAGTAAAGGTGCTGCCTTCTCCCGGGGTGCTTTCCACCCGCACCTTGCCACCGTGGGCGCGAACCATGCCGGCCACGTAGTGCAGCCCCAGGCCGAACCCTTTTACATCGTGCACGTTGCCGGTATGCACGCGGAAGAAGCGCTCGAAGATGTTGCGCAGGTCTTCCTTGCGGATGCCGATGCCGCGGTCGGCTATGGCCACTTCCAGCCATTGGCCCGCATTGCGTGTGGCGATCCGCAGTCGCGGTGCCCCCTTGGAGTACTTCGCCGCGTTGTCCACCAGGTTGAACAGCACGTTGCCCAAGTGGACGCGGTCTCCTTGCACCACCGCATTGCCGGCGCGAAGGTCCAACGTGCATTCCCCGGAGCGTTCGGTGAGGATCAGGCCGAAGGAGCCGACCGTCTCCCGCAGCAGCTCGTGCACGTCCACCGGTTCCATGCGAAGCTTGCTTTCGCCTGTTTCCATGGTGGCCAATTGAAGCACGCGCTCCACCTGTTGGCGCAGACGCTCGTTTTCGGACTGGATGATCTTCGCGTAGGTGTGGAGCCGGTCCGGTTCTTTCACGATGTCCGGGTCGGTGAGCACTGCGCTGCTGAGCGCAATGGTGCTGATGGGCGTCTTCAGCTCATGCGTCATGTTCCCGATGAAGTCGTTCTTCATTTCGTCCAACCGCTTCTGCCGCAGGATCACCCACATGCTGTACACGAAGAAGGCGAATACAATGAAGGTGACCACGGCGGGATAGATCCAATTGATCGTGCTTCCTTCGGCGGGCGCCCACAGGGCGGAGGTGCGCCGCGGGAAGAACACCCCGAAATAGTGCCCGTCCTTGTCCAACTTCAGCAAGTGGCTGTGCCGCGTGGAATCGGTGCGCATGGTGTCGCCCACGCTCACATAGTTGCCGTACACGATGCTGTCCGTGAAACAGTCGTAAATGCCATATTCGAAATCCTCGTTGATGTTGCGCCGCCTGAACTCCTGCTCCAGCAGCGATTCCAGTAGGTAGGGGTGGATCGTGTCGTTGATGCTGGCCACGAAATAGTTCGGCCGCTCCTGCTTCACGGCATCGAACAGGTCGCTGGGGTCCTTGGTGATCGACAAGATCCGTTCGGTGACCTCGGTGAGCGCGATCACCACGCGATCGTTGAACTGCTTGTCTAATTGCTCCTGGTGCTGCTGCTGCAGCGTCACCTGTTCCCGCTCATACTGCTGCGCGCGCTTCAACCAGACCACTTGCGTGGAAACGACCCCGGCCACGCTCAAGGTGGCCAACAGGACCAAGGGGCCAAGGGTGCGGCGGCGCATGGGGCGGTGAAAGCAAGGCAATGTTAAGCAATGGCCCTGCCGTGCGCGGGAAGCTTCACAGCTCTTGGCACCAAAGGCCAGCGGGCAACGCAGGTGCCGGCCCGGGGAGGCAAACGTGCGAAATCACAATTCCATGACGGAAACGCCCCTGAATACCGTGATCGGGGTATCACCGGAAAGCCATTTCTGCTGTCCTTTGCACCGCCATGAAAAAAACTATCCTTCTTCTTTCAACGATCGGTCTGACAGCAGGGCTCCAGGCACAAACTCCGGTAACCGTCTCCATCTCGCCCACCTATACCGACCAAGTCTGGTATAGTTTCCAGAATGGCGAGGTGGGCCGCGCACCCCTCCATGAGTGGGACCTCGCGTTCGAGCTCACCGGCCTTACCGCAGGCGTGCGGGTGAACACCGCGAAGGGGTCGGTGGTGTACGAAACCCCGTTCACATTTGGTACGTGGAACCAGCTTAACGCACCCGATGAAGCGGCATGGACCCGCATCGACAACGATGTGGCCCGTTGGGACATGGGTGCGCTCAACCACGGCAACAACATGGATGATCCCGATGGCTTCAACGTAGGCTGGGGCAACTACAACCCCGTCAACCACCAGATGATCGGTAACAAGGTGTATGCCGTGCTGCTCCCGGACGATACCTGGAAAAAGCTCCGCATCAATTCCGTGATCAGCGGGGTGTTCAGCTTCACGTACGCCAACTTGGACGGCACCGACAGCCACGATGCCAGCATCAACAAGGCCAACTACACCGGAAAGAACTTCGCCTACTGGTCCTTCGGCACCAATGCGGCCATGGACCGCGAACCCGCATCCGCCACCTGGGACCTGCTCTTCACCAAGTACACCGATTTCGTGCCCACGCCCTACAATGTGACCGGCGTGCTGCAGAACCGCAACGTCACCGCCTTGGAGGTGGACGGCGTGCCCACGGACCAGGCCGACTGGTGGGGAGGTGATTTCAGCAGCGACATCAACATCATCGGTTCGGATTGGAAGCGATACAGCGGAAGCTATGTGATCGCGCCGGACACCACCTACTTTGTGAAGGACCGTGCGGGCAGCGTGTGGAAGATTGTCTTCACCGGCTTCGGCGGAAGCGCCACCGGCGACATGAACTTCAACCAGGAATTGATGAGCCCGGCGGCCGTAAGCGAAGTTGCCGTACATCAGGCCGCGCTGCACGCATGGCCCAATCCAGTGGAGGGAAGCCAGGCGCAAGTGCAATTGGAATTGCCGCAAGTCCGGGGAACGCTGAGGGTGTTCAACGCCGCCGGACGGCAAGTTGCCGTGCACCAATGGAACCAGGCCACAGGAGTGCTTGCTTTGGACGTGAAGGACCTGGCCGCCGGTGTGTACACCTTGCGGTTTGAAGCGGACAAAGCGGTAGCCACCGGCAAGTTGGTGGTGCAATAATCCCCGCATTCAACCTCTGAGAGACCGGTATGGCCGGCTTGCGGCCGGCAACGGATTTTGCCACATGAAACGTTTTGCAGCCATCGGGCTGGCCGCACTGCTTGCCACGGGGATGAAGGCACAGGTGGAGATCACTGTGCGAGAGGCCGGATCGCATGAGCCGGTGGGCTATGCCCATGCCACCTGGACGGTGCTGCAGACCCAGGCCAAGGGATTGACGGTGGCCGGACCGGAAGGGAAGTGCACCCTGCCGGTACACCAGGCGGAGGTGGAAAAGGGCCTCGCCGTCCGCATCGACTTCATCGGATATGAACCGGTCCGGGATACCCTGTTCACCTTGGCCCCGCGCACCTTCATGCTGCGCCGCGCAGCAGCTTTCAACCTGGATGAACTGGTGGTGACCGGCCAGTACAAACCTACCCGGGCGGACCGGGCCGTGCAGCGCATGCACGTGGTGAATGCCGAGCAGATCCAACGCATGGCGGCACAGAACCTGGGGGATGTGCTCGGCCAGGAACTGAACATGCGCCTGGCGCAGGACAACATGCTAGGGACCTCCCTGAGCATGCGCGGCCTCGGAGGCGAGAACGTGAAGATCCTCGTGGACGGGGTACCCGTCATCGGCCGGCAGGACGGCAACCTGGACCTCGCCCAGATCGACCTGACCGGCATTGATCGCGTGGAGATCCTGGAAGGGCCCTTGAGCGTGAACTACGGCACCAACGCGCTGGCGGGCACCATCAACCTCATCACCCGCAAGGGAACCGGCCCGGCCACCTCCCTGAAGGCAGTGGCCTATGCGGAACAGATCGGCAGGCTCAACCTGTCGGCGGCAGCCGGAAAACGCTTCGGAAAAAGCGATCTGCTGCTTACCCTCGGCCGGAATTACTTCGGAGGTTGGGCGCCGGGTCAGGCCTCCACATACGCCTTCGGCAAGCAACTGGCCGATTCCTCCCGCTACCAAACCTGGAAGCCCAGGGAGCAACACTTCGCCCGCGCCAACCATCGCTTCGACCTTTCCAAGGAGTGGAGCCTGAGCTACAAGGGTGAACTGATGGAGGACCGCATCATCGATCGCGGAAGACCACGCGCACCCTACAATGAATCCGCCTTCGACTCGGAGTTCAACACCCGGCGGCTGGACAATGCGGTGTTCACCACCGCCAACCTCGCCAAGGGGCGGCGCTTCAATGCCTTGGTGGCACACGACCGATACCAGCGCATCCGGAGCCAATGGCTGCGCGACCTCACCACGCTGCAGGCCAAGCCCGTGCCCGGACAGGAAGATGACTCGCGCTTCACCCTCACCAATGTGCGGGCAACCTTTTCCGGCCTGCCGGACAGCGCGCGCATCGGATACGAGGCCGGCATGGACCTGAACCTGGAAACAGGGGAGGGCGTGCGCATTGCCGACGGCACGCCCCAGCAGATCGGCGACTATGCCGCCTTTGCCAGCATGCAATGGAGCCCGGTGGGCAACGTGGTGTTGCGGCCCGGCGCCCGTTACGCCCACAATACGCGTTACCGCGCCCCGGTGGTGCCTTCGGTGGACCTGCGCCTGCAGTTGGACACCGCCTGGGTGCTGCGGGCAGCCTATGCCCAAGGCTTCAGGGCACCTTCGCTCAAGGAGCTCTTCCTCTACTTTGTGGACGTGAACCACGACATCCACGGCAACCCCGACCTGCTCGCGGAAAACTCCAACAATTACTCCCTCTCGCTCAACTACCGCAAGCCGCTGGAACACGGCATACTGCGCGGGGAGGCCTCCTTGTACCACGACCGGGTGCACAACTTGATCACCCTGGCCGAGGAGAGCGCCACCTTGTACCGGTACATCAATGTGGGCGAATACCGAACGCTGGGCGGAAGCATCGGCATGGGCTGGGAATCGGGCCACTGGTCGGTGCAGGCCGGTGGGGCGCTCACCGGAAGGTATGACACCCTGGGGGTGCGCACCGGCGGTGATGCCTACGACCACTCGCCATCGGCCAACTTGGGCATCACTCGCCACTGGCGCAAACAGGCATGGAGCATCAACCTCTTCGCCAAGTATCAGGGGCGGCAGCAGAGCTACATCTATGTGGGGGAGGATGAACTGGCACGCGGCCACATTGAGCCCTACCTGATGGCCGATGCATCCGTGTCCAAGTCGCTGTGGAACAACCGGCTTACCGTGCAGGCGGGCTGCAAGAACCTGTTGGACATCACCGACCTGAACGCTACGGTGGGCAATGGCGGGGCTCACACCGGGCCTTCGTCCGGCAGCATTCCGATGGCCACCGGGCGCACCTTTTTCATCCGTTTGGCGGCAGACATCAAAGGGAAATCCAAACTAAACCGGCCATGAAGGCGATCCATGCCATGGGGGTAGCAGCTATTGCATTGGGCGGATGCATGAAAGAAGAGTTGCCGGTGCCCAAACACGCACGCGGCGGTGCCGTGGAGTGCGTGGCACCCGTTGGCCCCGGCTACGACCGCCAGCTGTGGTTCGACCTGGGCACGTACAGCGTGGTGGCCATGAACAGCAAAATGGACTGGGACCTCGCCTTCGAATGCGGCGACGGAGGCTGGCAGGTGCGGCTGAACTATGCACGCCTGATGCGTGCGCACCACAGCAACGTTCCCTGGGAGCAGGCCGCCGATTCCAACGGCTTCGGCAACACCTGGAAGATCGACCTGCCCAACGGGAGCACGGACAGCTTGGCCTTCGGCGATTGGCGCCAGGGCAACCCCATCTTTGTTTTGGACATGGGCTACGACATCAGCGGCCAGCCCATGGGCCTGCGCAAGGTGCAGTTCACCAGCGTGGATGCCGACAACTTCCAGTTCCGCACGGCGAACTTGGGTGGCACGGACGAGCACGTGTTCACGGTGCAAAAAGATGCGGCAAGGGCCTATGTGCACTTCAGTCTGCAAGCGGGCGGTACAGTGCAGATTGCTCCGCCGTTGGGCACGTACGACATGGTGTTCAGCCAGTACACCGAGCAATTCCGCCCGCCCGACCCTTACCAGGCCTACCTGGTAACCGGTGCCGTGAACGGCTTCAGCGGAGTACGCGTAGCCAAGCTCACAGGCAACTTCAACGAGGTCACTCTGGCCGATACACTGGCCCACCCCTTCACCACCGATCAGGATGCCATTGGCTACGATTGGAAGGAATACTCCTTCGATAGCGGCCTGTACGAAGTGTACAGCAACAAGGTCTACATCGTGCAGGACCGCGAGGGCTACTTCTTCAAGCTCCACTTCGTGGACTACTACGACGACCAGGGCCTGCGGGGCTCGCCGACGTTCGAGGTGGTACCGTTGTAGCCGGTTCACTCGCCGCCGCCCTCGTCACCCCCGCCGGTGCCGGGCACACGGCGTTCGCCGGGGCTGGCCTTGCGCTTGAACAGCTGCGTATCCTGCTTGCCGAACCGCCAGGAGGCCGTGATCCGGAACGACCGGGTGCCCCACGTGCGGAAGCTCTCCTGCACGAAGGTGGGCGTGTCGTAGTAGGATCCCCAGCCGCGTGAATCCAGCAGATTGTCGGCGCTGGCCGTGACGGAGAGGTTCTTGCCGAACTCCTTGCGGGCGGAGATGTCCAACGAATAGCGCTCCAGCGTGTGCCCCTGGGGGATCACACGGGGACTGTCGTAATCGCTGTTCACTTGCACGGTGAAGCCCTTGGGCAGCTTCTGGGAGAGATTGATCTTGCCGTCGAAGTTCACCCCGGTGTTGTTGAACGACCTGCCACCCTGGCTCAGGCCGATCTGCACCCATTGCACATTGCCGTTCAGCGTTGCCTCAAGGCCCTCCCACACGGTGAGCTTGATGGTGTTCTCCCAGCCGTAGCCTTGGTTGCCGTCACCGTTCACATAGCTGGCCAACAAGATATTGGGGTCATTGGCCATCGGCAGGTTGTAGCTGGTGATCACGTCCGTGGTGAAGCGGGCGTACACCGAGGAGAGCCAGTTCCCCTTTTCACCCAATGGCAGCAGGTGGTTCACCTCCAGGATGGTGCTCATCTCGGGCCTCAACGTGGGATTCCCCATCCGGTAGCTGCGCGCATCCACCGGCATCAGGTAGGGCATCATTTGCCAATGGTTGGGCCGGTTTACCTTGCGCGATACGTTTACCTGCAGTTCGCGCTGCAAGCGGCCTTCCTCAGCATCCCACTTGTGGCTCAGGTACACCCCGGGGAAGAGGATGCGCCCCAGGTCGTTCAACCCGCTGGGGTAATTGTAGCTGAAGGATTGCTGCAGGTCGGTCCGTTCGGCGGTCATGCCGTTCTGCTCCAACCGCAGGCCCGCCTGCATCGACCAGTGCGCGTTGAGCTTCGTGGTCCAGTTCACGTATGCGGCATTCACCAAGGTGCGGATCAGGTACGCATTGCTCAACGACGTGTCGCGCAGCAGCCCGGCGATGGTATCGTTGCCGAAGGTGACGTCCATGGTGGATCGCTGTTGGTCCAGGTTGGCCTTGAACCCCCATTCAAGCTTGCGGTTGTCCGCGTAGGCGTCGGCCACGTCGAACTGCCAGGTCCATTCCTGTTCCTTCACTTGGGAATCACGGTTCTGCAGGCTGTATGCCACGGCTGCCCCGCTGCCAAAATTGTGTTGTTCAGTGCTGGAGGGCGAAGTGCGGTCGCTGAAGTTCACGGTGAGGTCGGTGCTCCATTCCTTGCCTGGCTTCAGGGTGCTGCGCTTGAACCCGGCGCGGGAGGTATAGTTGGAGAACTTCCCTTCCGTGGCGTTGCGCTGGGTGCCCCAACCGTTGAGCAGGTGCGCACCGTCCCGGCTGGTGTATTCCTGGTCCTCGGTGCCGCCGCGCTCCCCCATGGACATGCTTTGCATCAGGCTAAGTGTGTTGCGCACGCTCAAGTTGTGGTCCCAACCGATGCGCGCGTTGTAGCGCATGCGATTGTTCACCTGTGTGGCGTCCTGGTTGAAGTAACCCGTGGGCAAGTCGTCGGCCAGGTCGGTGCGGCGGCTGTAGCTCCGGCCCGGCGAGGCGCCGTGCCCCAAGCCCAGCCCGATGTTGAAGGCATTGCGTCCTTGGCGAAGCTGGAAGTTGCCGTTGGCATTGTACCGTTCATCGGTGCCTATGCCCGCTTGCAGCTGTCCGCTGAACCCCGGTCGCAAGGATTTCTTCAACACCACGTTCACGATGCCGCCCGTGGCATCGGCGTCGAAGATCACGCTGGGGTTGGTGATCACCTCCACGCGTTCGATGTCCGCCGCCGGGATCTGCTCCAGGGTGAGGGTGCTGGGCCGCCCGTCCACGAACACGCGCGGGCTCTTGCCGCGCATCTCCACGTTGCCGTCGGCATCCACGCTCAGGCCGGGGATGCGCCTCATCACGTCGGTGGCATCCCCTCCCGCCGCACTGATGTCCTTCTCCACGTTGTACACCCGGCGGTCCACCTGAAGTACCTGGGTGGCGCGCTCCTTGGTGATCTCGGCTGCTTGCAGCACCACCGCATCGGTGGCCAAGCGCAGGTTGCCAAGATCGCGCGCGGGCTGTTGCGCCGACAGGGTAAAGCTGGTGTCCAGGGGTGAATAGCCCATCGCCACGGCCCGCAGCCGCAATTTGCCCAACGGCAACCGGGGTATGTTGAAGTCGCCGTTCTCCTGTACCAGCACGCCGCCTACCACGCTATCGCCCCGCAGGATGCTGATGCTGGCAAAGGGCACCGGCTTGCGGTTGCTGTCCATCAGGCGTCCGTAGGCCTGGCCTGTGGGCTGCATGCCGCCCGGCCCGCGCTGGGCGGGCAAAGGGTTGAATCCCATCAGGCCCAAAAACAGCAGAACAAGGTGTTTTGGCATGATGGCCCCAAAGGTACCGGCGCCGTTGCGGACAGCCCGGCAGATGCGATGTTTTTGCCTTTTTTAGCCCGACTATTTGGCCGGGGTGCGAACAGGACGGCAATGAAAAGCCCCCCGGGGATTTCTCCGGGGGGCCTCCAAATGCCGACAGGGGCTGATCAATGATCGTCCTGGTAGCCGCGCTCGCTGCGCTCGCGGTAGCCACCGCGATCACCGCGGTCGCTGCGCTCACGGTAACCGCCGCGGTCGTTGCCGCCGCGGAAGCCCGAGTTCTCGGTGCGCGGGCGGGCCTCGTTCACCACCAGGTCACGACCGTGGAAGCTGCTTCCGTTGGTGCCTTCGATGGCAGCGCGTCCGCTGTTATCGTCGGACATTTCCACGAAACCGAAGCCACGGCTGCGGTTGGTGGCCTTGTCCATGATGATCTTGGCCGAGGTCACTTCACCGTATGCTTCGAAAAGCTCGCGGAGGTCCTGGTCCTTTGCGGAGTACGCAATGTTGGCGACGTAAATGTTCATGAGTTCAACTGAGTGAGTGATTTGAGTTTGGCCCTCAGCCCGGGTTCTCGCCAAAGAACGGTTGGCTTTAAGCGGGGCGAAAGTAGTGGGATCCCCAATACGTGCAACCAGTCCCTGTTTTTTTTTCTGCCCCCCCGGGGGGCACGGGGCGGGAACTCCGCCCGAAAAGGTGGCCCGGACCGGCCCGCCGGTACATTTGCGCCTTGCCCGATAACCGCACCAATGCCATGGCACAAGCCTATTTCGCCCAAACACCGCCCGTGTTCTTCCAACGGATGAGGGCCGTGACCGAGGCCTACTTCAAGGAAAACCAACTGAAAAAAACCGGAGACGGTAGGCTGTACCGCAAAACCGCCATCCTGCTTTCCGCCATGGTGGTCCTGTACGTGGTGCTGGTCTTCTTCACGCCGGCGAACACGTGGCTGGCATTGGGCTTGTGCGCCCTGCTGGGCCTGGTGTTGGCCAGCATCGGGTTCAACGTGATGCACGATGGGGCGCATGGCAGCTACAGCAGCCGCAAATGGGTGAACGAGCTCATGGGCTCCTGCCTCAACGTGCTGGGCGGCAGCGTGAAGTTCTGGAAGATGAAGCACAATGAGAACCACCACACCTTCACCAATGTGGAAGGTATGGACGACGACATCGACATCCGGCCGTTCGTCAGGGTCCACCCCGGGCAGAAGCGCTATTGGTTCCACCGCTTCCAGCACATCTACGGCCTGTTGCTGTACGGGCTCACCTACCTGTTCTGGATCTATTACAACGACCTGCGGAAGTACTTCACCGGCAAGATCTCCGACAACACCCGCATGAAGCCCATGGGCCTGCGGGACCACGTGGTGTTCTGGGCCACCAAGCTGGGTTACACGGCGGTTTTCCTGGTGCTGCCCATGTTTTTCGCCGGGGTGGTGCCCACGCTAGTGGGCTACGGGGTGATGGTCTTTGTTACCGGCCTGTTCATTGCCGTGGTGTTCCAGTTGGCCCACGTGGTGGAGGACATTGATTTCGTGGATGCCACCACAGGCCCGGGTACGGTGGAGTGCGAGTGGGCCGTGCACCAGGTGAACACCACGGTGAACTTCGCCACGCACAACAAGGTGTGGAACTGGCTCTTCGGCGGGTTGAATTTCCAGGTGGAACACCACTTGTTCCCCAAGATCAGCCACATCCACTACCCGGAACTGAACAAGCGGCTCAAGCAGGTGTGTGCCGAGTTCAATGTGAAATACCGCGAGTTTCCCTCCATGCGCAGCGCGCTGCGCAGCCACCTGCTGCATTTGCGGCGCATGGGGTTGGCAAGCTGAAGGGCACGCGCCCCGGTCAGTGCTGCAGGCGGAACGTGGAGCGGGTACCGGAACTGCCGGTGGCCCGGAACAGATAGGTTCCCGGAGCAAGATCCGCCGGCATTTCCAGTCTGTGTGCAACACCCCGCCCGCTGAATGGCCCCGCTGCATGCACGGTGCGGCCCAACGCATCAAGCACTCCAACCATCACCGGCTCGTCCGTGGCCGTTCGGAAGTGCACCTCCCGGCTGAAGGGATTGGGGTAGGGGGCGGCCATGGTGGGCGTGGTGGTGGCCATGCCGGTGCTGACACCGCAGGTGCCGGGCAGATTGGCATCCAACCAGGCCCAGCGGGCGTTCATAAAGTCCTTGAGTTCCTGCACTTCCCCGGCATAGGTGGTGGGCACGGGCATGGGGTTTGGCCACACGGGTATGCCCAGGATGGGCCAACGGTAAAAATTGCGCTGCTGCGCCCCACTGAGCAGGATGGCCACGGAGTCGCAGTAGGCGGCTATGTTGGCCGGGGACAGCACATTGCCCCGCAATTCATTCCACCGGCACCGCACGCTGTTCACGAAGTTGCTGTCTTCCTGGAAACGCTTCCACCAGAACGGCACCTGTTCGCCGTCGATCGGGCAAACATCGCCAAAGTCGTACGCCCAACCCGCCGGGTCCGAACCCGAGCAGTAATTCGCATTGCCCCAGGCGATGTCATAATCCCAAGCCGGGCCGGCGTGCAGCTTGCCCCCGTTGCTGTACTTGTCCTTGTACAGATAGGTGCTTAGCCGGTAGCCGTCCACGTTGCGGCTGATCTCGTTGAGCAGCAACAGGTCGATGAATGAGGAGTCGTTGGCGAAAGCGCGGTAGCCCGTGGCAGGGTCGGCGAAGCCGGGGCTCGCCAACGCCGTTTCAAAACTGTCCACATAGGCTTGAATGTAGACCTGCTGTTGCGCTGCGATGTTGTCCGGCTTGGGGTAGCGATATTGGAAGAAAGTGGTTTGCCCCTCGCCGTCCTCGGCGGGAGGGTAGGGGGAGGTGAATCCGCTTCCGGGCCCATCGTAGCGGTCCACGCTGAGGATGTACCCGCCGGTAAGGTCGTCGCCGACGGTCTCATCGGGTTGCAGCTTGGCAATGGGCACCCGGTTGGGCCCGCGCTTGATCCGCTCCACAAAGTTGTACACCCCGATGTATTCGCCGTTGAGGATCACTTCCACATCGCGCGTGCGGGGTGCATAGCGGCCCATGGCGCGCGCCAAGTGGAAGCTCAGCGAGTTGTTCATCAACGACTTGTCGAAGTAGTTGGCCAGCAGCACCCAGTCGCTTTCGCTGGGCATGCCCAGCAGGGGTGCGTCCAGGTCCTGTCCGAAGGCATCCCGAAGTTCCACGCTATAGGACTTCTTTGGCGACATGCCGTCCGAACTGTTCCCGCGAACCTCGATCCCGATCGTGCCGTCGTAATCCGTATAGGGATCGGAGGGATGGTTTACACTTCCCGTGCCATTGTCCACGATGCCCATCTGCGCGGTGATCTTCACGTCGTTCGGAATGGATTGCCCATTGGTGTTGATCACCACGATCGGCAGGTTGGAGGAGGTGAGGACAAATGGCGCGGCGGGGTTGTTGCCGAAGGTGATGCTCCAGGCGATCACGTTGCCCTGGTCGGAAAACGGGTAAGTGTCCAACACACGCAGGTGCCACTCCCCATTGCCGTCCTGCCCGTTGTTGATGAAGCCCAGGTCCCCTTGGGGACGGAACGTGCCGGAATAGGGGGGGGCGCCCTCCATGATGGAAACAGGGGCATCCTGCCGGAAGCACGTGTTGCTGAAGTGATCGCTGTCGCCGCCTTGTTCCGAGGTCAGTAGCACCACCGTGCCGTCCGGTGCCACCAGGCTCACATGGAGGTCGCTCAACCAGCTATGGGTGATGCTCACGCACACTTGTTCCAACCCGAAGTTCGCCACGTCCAAATTCGCCGCCAATCCGGTTACGCCCAAGGGAATGTTCAAGGTGCTCCCATTGTCCGGGATGGCAGCCCCGGTACCTGTGAAGGTTTGTGCACCGGCCAGGAATGGGGTGAACAGGAGAATGGTCGCCAATGGTTGGAAGATCCGGGTGCCGTGCATGGGTGCGTTGCCGTTAGTATCAATTCGTCATTCACACCCCCCCTAACTTCCGCAGCGGTCTTCCAAAGGAGATCCTGCGGCAACCATGAATCAATCGGGCGATGTTGAAAGACGACGTGGTATTAATACCGCGAGTTTAAGCCCGGAACGGCGTAGTGCGCAATGAGCGGCGGCCCGGTACCGGTCACAACTTCAGGAAGCGCTGAATGCGTCTTTCCCCGCTGGCCCATTCCACCGCCAGGAAATACACGCCGGGTGCAAGCAGGGGAACATCGATCTGGGCGGTTTCGCCCCGGATATCCTTTTCCAGTAATGCCCGCCCGGCGGCATCCAGCACGGTAATTCGTTTCATCGGTGCGCTGCCCTGCACGTGCAAAGTGCCTGTGGTGGGTGTTGGATAGAGCAGAAGGTTGTGCATGACGGCGTGTTCGTCCACGCCGGCCCATCCGGCAAATACCAGATCATCCACTTTCAGAAAGCTGCCCGCTACCGGCGCCGCAAAATCCTTGCTGGCTGAAAACATGATGAAAGCGCGATCAGGGACCGTTTCGCTGTAGTAGGTCAAGGGTACAGTGAACGTGGTCCAGCCATTCTGCTGGCCGGTTACCTCCAAGGTGCCCAGCGCCACGGGGTCCAAGTTGCCTTGGTCATCCACCAGGCCCAGGGCAACGAGCACTTCCGCCGTATCGCCCGGCTGGATGCCGTACTGCCACTGGCCGGTGAGTTCAGCAGGCCGTGCGGAGTACGGGAATCCCGCCGGTTCTCCGTGCCCGGCGGGGGCTGCGGACATCCAGCCTTGAATGGTGCTGCCCGAAGGCGTTGTGCGCGATTGGATCCAAGCGTACGAATTGCCGACCGCGCCGGGATAACCGGGTTCCACCGTGGTGAAATAGCCCTGGGGCGTGTACGTGTCGTTGTAAGTGATCCAGCCTTCCGGCTCGATGTAACCGCTGTGATCCACCCAGTTTTCAAAACTTGCGTTGGGTATTTGTGCCCTTGTGCTGGCCAATGCCATGACCGGCATCAGGCCCAGCAGCACCATCCGATGGAACGGATTGCCTTGCATTGCCGCGAAGGTAGGCGGGGGGGGGCAAATCCAAATTTGTCATGCTCCCCGTTCTTTCAAACGCGCAAGCCTACTCCAGCACCACCGGCAGGTCCTTCGGGTATTTCACCGTGTAGGCAAAGCCCAGCTTCTTGGTCTCCTTGGGCGCCAAGTTGAGCTTCCAGGTGAGCATTCCCGTGTTCTTGTCCACGGCTGCGCCACCTTCCTCGGTGAGCTTCACCTCGATCTCGCTTTGCGGGCTCAGCGGGTACTGGTCGCGCAGCTCCAGGTTCACCGCGGTGCCCTTGGTGTTACGCACCGTAATGTCCCACCCGATAGTCACCGTGCGTTTTCCACCGATCACAGCCTTTTCATTGGTGCTCTTGCGCTTCACGCGTTCCACCACCACGCCCGTGTCGCGGCCCAGACTGAATTCCAGGGTGTCTTTCGGAACGCTCAGGTCCAGCTGGCTCTTGCCCACGTAGGTACCCTCGAAGAACACGTTGGCCTCGCCGCTCAGCAGGTTCAGGTCTTCCCAGCCTGTTGTGCGCGCATAGAGAAAAGCGTCCTTGTCCAACTTGGGCGTGGCGGTCCAGGTGTAGGTGGCCGGCAGTGTGTGCTCCTGCACGGCCACCGTGTGCGGCTGCCCGTCGCTGGGCACGCTGAAGGGCGTGGCAATGGCGTATTCCACCGTGGTGGCCTGCTGGCTCACGTTCACCACGGGGCCGCGGAGGGCATCTGCCATGCCGGCCGTTTCGGACAGGGCTTCCGAATTCTTCGCCATGGAAGGTGCGGCTGCGCCAGCATTCCGATATACGGGCTCAGGCCGCCAAGTGAAGAGTGTCCATGGCTGTAGCGCAGGCATCACCCCGCCCAAGGTGGGGTTGCCGCTGCTCAGCGAAAGTTCCACGCGGTCCCAGTCCTCCCCGGTGTTGTTGGTTAGGGCGGCCTTCATCAGCAGGTCGATGGGCTTGCCCGTGCCGCTGGCGCGCAGGTCGTACGCGGGCCTCCATGCCGCCCGGTTCACGAAGTAGGTAAGCGTGAAGCTGGCGCTAACGGCGGCCGGGCTGCTGATCTCCACGACCACTTCACTGGTGGGGCGCTGCCCCAGGGCCTGTAGTTGGGAAATCTGCAGTTGCAACTTGATATTGTCCTCCTGCAGGTCGGCGAGCTTTTGTTGCTGGGCCAGCTGGCCGGCCTTCACCGCGCGCAGCCGTTCGCGGATGTAGTCGTTCACCGCAGTGAGCTGGCTCAGCGTTACGCCGTTCTGCTGGCCGCCCACGCTGCTGTTCTTGATCAGCAACTGTTCCTCGTTGTTCCACACGGCCAACATCGCGTTCTCGTTTGCGATGTCCCGGTCCATCTTCTTCATCCGCGCCTCCAACTCATCGAGCTCTTTCTTCTTTGGGCTTTCGCTCAGGTAGTTGATCCGATGGTTCACGCTCAGGATGGTGTAGCCGCCCTTGCCGGTCACTTGCAGGCTCTGCGGGTCCAGGTTTTGCGACAGCCCCGTGAATACGATGGTATTGGCACCTGCCGCGATGGAGGCACTGGCCGTGCGCGTGAGCTGTGCGCCCTGCAGGAAGACCTTGGCCGAGCTGAGCGTGGACGGAACGTTTTTCCCGTTGTCCGCCGCAGTGGCGGTAAGGGTTGCAAACAGTGCGGGGATCAGAAGGTGGCGAAGCTGCATGGGATGTTCTTGGTGCAAAGGAAGGTCAAGGATCGTGCCGTCTTGGGGTGCTGTACACGGAATGTCGGCAAGCGTTCACGGATCCTAGGCAAGTTTGTGCGGATTGGCTCCCCAAAAGCAAACGCCCGCACCGGAACTCCGGGACGGGCGTTGCAAGCCACACGAAACCAACGTTCTATTGTTTCATGAAACGGGTGTTCCATGTGCTTTTTTCGCCGGTGACGCGCAACAGGTAGGTTCCGCTCGCCAGCCCGCTGATGTCCCAGTTGCGCCAAGCGCTTCCGGCCACGGCCCAGGAACCTAAGTCCAGCACGTGTTGGCCGGCCAGGTCCACCACTTCCAGCTGCAGCGTGCGGCCCGCATCGCTGTTCAACCGGAGGCCCAATTGCTCCGTGGCGGGGTTGGGGAACAACAACAGGTCGGTGATGCCGGGCAGCTCATCAATCCCGGTGAAGTAGCTGTAGGTGCTGCTCAAGGGGACGGACCAGCTCGTGTTCACGCTGCTGAAGCGGATGGTGAAGATGTGGGACCCGGTGTCCGGCGGCACCTCCAGGTCGGCGATCAGGTTTACCATGCCGCTGGGGCCGATGGCGCCGCTGACGCGGTCGGCGATGGCATCGTCGGTCCAATACTCATAGCCGTTCACCGCACCGCTGCCGCGTACGAAGGGCTTGGTAACGGGCACGCTGTAGCGGCCGTCGCTTTCGCGGAACTGGATGGTGACCAGGTTGAAGAAGCGCTCCAAGGAGCTTGTGGCCAGGTCGTTGACCAAGCTGAAGGTGGCGCCTGGCGCGATGGAAGCCGTGGCCACGGTGGCGGGATCGTCGTTCAGCCAGTAGCGGTAACTGTTCACTAAGCCGCTGGTGCGCACGAATGCGGAGGTGCGCGGTACGGACCAGGTGCCGGAGGTGTCGCGCACCTGCAGGCTTACCCGGTGGTAGCCGGCCCCAAGGCTGCCCGTGGGCAAGTTGGTGTTGAGGTGCAGCAGCGGGGTGGCGGCCACGGCGGAGGTGGTGGCGCTGGCCGCATTGTCATCGTACCAGTAGCGGTAGGCGTCGATCTGCTGGGCGCCGGCAAGGGCCGGAGCAAGCAGCAGCAGGCTGAGCAAGGCGGTCTTCATGGCTCAATGCGTTTGGGCGGCCACCTTGATGTTCACCGGCAATGCGCCATTGCTGTTGGTGGCCGGGGCGATGGTGCTTTGCAGGAAGTGCGGGTTGTAGGGCACGGCCCCCGGCTTGTAGGGGGATGAGGAGCCGTAGATGCCCGCATCCGTGCCGTCGTTGGCAAAGCCGATCGCCGGGCTGTTCGCTGCCGGGNNTGTTCACCAGGGTCATGGTGTTGTTTCCTCCGTAGGCCCAATGGGCGAAGCCGTTCAGCACATTGGTCACGGTGGCGCCGCCGCAGTCCCCGCAGAAAAAGTCCCAGTTGCCCGGCGGGTACCCGGTGAAGATGGTGTTGCTGATCTGTGCCGTATAGCAATCGCCTAAGCTTGGGCCGAGGAACACACAGTGGTCCACGGTGGTAAAGCCCGCATTGTTGGCCGTGATCGTCCCTGCTTGGTCAAGGATGCAGCGGGTGGCCACGACGCCCCGGTTGCCCCCATAGATAACGGCGCTGATGACGCATTCGTCGAAGGTGGTTGTCAGGCCCGCCATGGCCGGAGAGCTGTTCGAAGGTTCGAAGGCCAGATTGATCCTGCTGCTCCTGAAGCGGCACCGCTGGAAGAGGATATTGCCCGCCTGATCGTTGGTTGCGTCCGTGCCGTATGCGATCATCCTCCAATTGGTGTTACCTCCCCCGTTGTTATCGAAGTAGATACCGGTGAAGGTGCTGCCCGAGGCGGATTGCAGGATGTACAGCGGGTCGTTACCGCCGCCACTCCGGTAGAAGGAGGTGGTGCCGGTGGCCGCCGTGCTGTCCGGGTGGATACCGGCGCCGATGAAGTGCAGCGACTTGTCGATCTGCAGGCCCCCGGTGTAGGAGAAGGTGCCCGCGCTGCAGTAAAGCACGTCGTTGGGCTGGGCGGCGGCAATGGCTGCGGTAAGGTCGGTGAAGACCTGCGGTGCGCCGGCACCCTGCACCACGATGCGGGGTAGTTGGGCGGTGGAGGTGCTTGCGGCCAAACCGCCGGCCAGTAGGAGGATGGCATGTCTCATGGTGTAAATGTTCTTGGGTTGTTGTTGTTCAAGTGGATCCTTGCCTCATTTGCGCCGATGTTCATACAAGCCCGTCCTTCAGGGCCTTGCTCACGGCCTCGGTGCCGTTGCCCACGTGCAGTTTGTCGTAGATGTTGCGGATGTGGCTGTTCACGGTGTGGAAGCTGATGGCCAGATCGGCGGCGATCATCTTGTAGCTTTTGCCTTTCACCAACAGCCCGAGGACTTCGCGTTCCCGATCGCTGAGGTTATAGTCCATGGATGCCCCGGGCACGGCTTCCATCCGGCGAAAGCAGGCCAGTACTTTGGTGGCGATGCTTGGCGTCATTGGGGCGCCGCCCTGGTACACGTCGCGGATGGCCTTCACCACCTCATCCATACTGGCGGTCTTCAGGATGTACCCGCTGGCACCGGCGCAGATGGCGTCGAACACCTTGGCATCATCCTCGAACACGGTCTGCATCAGGATACGCGCCTGGGGCCAACGCGCCCGTATCGCCTTCACCCCTTCGATGCCGTTCATCCCCGGCATCTGGATGTCCATCACGATCACGTCGGGCTTCGCGGCATCGATGTCGCGCATCATCTGGCTCAGGTCCGGGTGTACCGCCACGCACACCATGTCCGGTTGGGCATCCACCAGCAGGCGCAGCATTTCACGCAGGTCCTTGCTGTCGTCGAAAGCGATCACGCGGATCGGGGCGAAGGGGGCCATGGTGGACCTGGTTATGCAATGGGCGGGGCGGGAAAACCCCATGGATCAGAGTGCGCAAAGATCCCCGCCTGCCCCGGTTCCGTCAATGGCAAATTATTGCGATGGTGATGTGGCGGTCCCCAACGTACTATCCACCAAGCGGAACATCCACAAGGATGCTGGTGCCTTGGCCGGGTGATGAGCGCAGGGTGAACCGCGCGCCCAAGGCGTCACTCCGCCGCCGCATGCTCCCCAAACCGTGCCCGTCGCGGTACAGGCGGGTGTCGAACCCCCGGCCGTTGTCGCTGAGGCCCATGGTAAGCCTGTTCCCCGCGCTTTCCAGGCTTATCCGCACATGGGTGGCCCCGCTGTGCTTACTGGCATTGTGCGCTGCTTCCTTGAAGATCAGCAGCAGCTCCTTGCGCAGTGCCATGGACAGTTTCAGTTCCTCCAGGCCCCGGCCGGTCCGGTACTCCACTTCCACCCCCTTGCTGGACAGAAGTTCGTCCGCGGTGCGCTGCATGCGCTTCACCAAGAACCTGCCTTGGTCGTTCTTTGGGTCGATGGCCCAAACGATGTCACTGATGTTCTGCATGCTGGTGCTGCTGGCCTCGCCGATGCGCGTGAGGATCTCGGTGATCTGTTCGTTCCGGCCATCGCTGAGCTGCCGCGCCAGTTGCGAACCCAGGGTGATGGAGCTGAGGGAAGAGCCTACCTCGTCGTGCAGGTCGTCGGCGATGCGGTTGCGCACGGCCTGCACCTCCAGGCGTTGCCGGTACCGTGAACGGGCAATGGCGTAAGCAACCGCACCCGCGAACAGGGCCACCAGCAGGTAGAACCACGGGCGTTGCCAGTACGGGGCGGCCTTGATGATCGTGGCTACCAGCACAGGGGGGCTCATGCGTCCGTCGGGGGAAATGGCTTGTGCCCACAGCGCATGCGTGCCCGGAGGCATGCCCGCGTAGGACAACGACCCGTCTGCATTGGTGGGGCGGGGCCCCGGGTCCACCCCGTCCAAGCGCAAGGTGAAGCGCAAGCCGCCCGGCATGGAAAGCGACAGGGCGCTCAGCTGCACTTCCAGGATCATCTGGTTGACCGCAAGGCTCAGCGCCCCGGCCGCAAGGTCCGTCGGCTCGGGTTTGCCGTCCACCTGTAGGCCGATCAGGTACGGAAGGGGTACGGGCGTTACCTGCGGCGTGCTCGCCGGGTCAAGGAGTAACAAGGAGTTGCCGGAGGCGAAGGCGATCGTACCGTCCTCCATCGGGGCCGGGGCATGGGGTACGGTTTCGCTGGTAGTTGCCGAAGGGATGGGCAGGTGGGCCCACGAGCCATTGCGTGGATCGTACACGTTGAACCCTCCATGCGTGGCGCACCAGATACGGCCTTGCCCATCGTGCAGCAGCGCATGGATACGGCTGCATGCGGCATCCGTGCATGGGATCTGCCGCATGGACCTCCCATCCCAATGAACCAGCCGCCCGTTGCGCAGGCCCGCCCAGACTCCTCCGGCCGCATCGGCCAACAAGGCGAGCACGTCATTTCCGGGAAGGGCCCCCTCGTCCGCATCGTTCCGGAAGGCCTGGAAACGGTTCGGGTCGGAGAGGCCGCGGCCGGTCCAGCGGTACAGGCCGCCCTGGGTGGCGAGCCAGGTTTGCCCGTCGCTGGCACGCACCATCATCCGCACCAAATTGTTCCCCAGACTGGCAGGCTCATCGGGCCGGAAGGCACAATCCCACAGCTCACGCTTGGCGGGGTCCATGATGACCATGCCGTAACCCAACACGCCCAAGATCACCACCGGCTGCCCGTGCAGGGTGTCCAGCAGGATGGAGCGGACTTGGAACAGGTCGGGAAGGTTCCCGTCCTCTTTGGTGGACGTGGATGCGTTGCGGGGGGTCCATCCGGTTCCCAAGGCATCGGCCCGATCGCCTTTTCCGTTCCAGGTATAGATGCCTTCTTCCGCCCCTACCAGATATTGATCGCCATAGGGAACCACCGTATTCACCTTTAAACGCCGTGTGCCGCAGGTGAGCGGATGGTGCTTGAAAGATCCGGCCTGCCGTACATACACCCCTTCGGTGGTGCCGATCATCAAGGGATGGCCGGGAAGGGCGATGATGCGTGTGTCCTGCAGATCGGGCAGGTCATCGGCACGGATGGGCACGGCCTCGTACAACTCCCTGCCGGGTGCGGCCATGTCCAGCCCTTGCCGCGTACCTACCCATAGTTGGCCGTCGCGGTCAACCAACAGGGCCTGCACCCGGTCGTCCGCAAGCGAACGCAGGTCGTACGGCCGGTGGCGGAACTGGTGCCATTGGCCCGTGGCCGGGTCCACTTGCAGCAACCCCATGCTGCGCGTTCCGGCCCAAAGCATGCCGCTGCCCGCATCGGCCAAGGCTGTGCATTCATCCGGGACCGCCACTGCGGCATCAGTACCTGCGCCATCGGCCAGTGCATGAAGGTGCAGCCTGTGCTGCCATCCCGCCCCGATCATGCGCTGGTCCATGACCAATGCCGAGGAGATGGTCTGGTCCCCCGGGAACTCGGTGAACGTACGGCCCAGGATGCGGCCGCTGTTCCGGTCGACCATCACTTGCTTGAAATAATGCAGGAAACCAATGGCAAAGCGCTGCCCGTCCACCGGAAGCAAATAATGGCACCACGGGCCGATGCTGTCCGGTAGGCTCGTGCGCGCCAAAGCCGGATGAACCGGGCCTGTCCCGTTCCAGAAGGTGAAGCGCCCGCTCCGCTTGTCCATGAAGGACAGCGGAATGATCCGCCCGCCAACCAACAGCGTGGTGTCGTTCAGGTCGTACACGCAGGTGAAGTGGATGGGTTGTGGCAATGCGTGGTACACGTGTTCCAGCATGCCATGGCTGTTGAACACGGCCACGGCACCTTCGCCATAGCATGCGTAGATGCGCCCGTCCCGTGCTTGGGTGATCCCGGTAACGAATGAGGCGTCCGTCCCTTCGTGGTGCTGCCAGGTCCACACATGTTGCCCGTCATACCGGTTCAGGCCGTTCTCGGTGCCCACCCATAGGAATCCGTCGCGGTCTTGATGGAGTGCCGTGATGGAGTTATCGGTGAAGCCGTTCGCGGTGGACAAGTGCTGGAAGAGCAGAGGGCGTGCACCCGCCGCCTGGAGTACCAGGACCGCGCCTGCCATGGTGAGCACGTGTCGCATCGAAACGGCAAGATAGGACAGGCGGAAATGGAAAGGCCCACCCCGGAAACCAAGATGGACCTTCACGTGGTAGCGTTGTGTTCGAGGCCTGCCGGTGGCTGTGCCGACCTTAGCCCTCAGGGCCGGGCCCATGAGAGCCCCGGCGTTGACCCAGTTGATTGCGCTGGTGCGCTGCACGATCCGTTCATTAGCTGCCCCGGTGTTCACTCAGTGCACGCCCGTGGCGACGTCCTGGTCCAACTTTTTCATCCGGGCCAGCAACCCGTCCAGTTCCTTTTTCTTCGGGCTTTCACTCAGGTAGTTCATCCGCTGGTTCACGCTCAGGATGGTGTAGGCGCCCTTTCCGGTCACTTGCAGGCTTTGCGGGTTCAAGTGCTGTGACAGCCCGGTGAAGACGATGGTGCTGGCTCCCGCCGCAATGGAGGCGCTGGCCGTGCGCGTGATCTGTGCGCCTTGCAGGAAGGCCTTGGCGGAGGTGCGGGTGGACGGAACGCTCTTTTCGTTGTCGCCGGCGAACGCCGCAAGGGTAGCGGTGAGCAGGGCGGGAAGCAGCAGGGAGTGGAGGTGCATGGCGCCGGGTTGGTGTTGCAAAGGAAGGGACAGGGAATGTGCCGTTTCCATGCAGTACACGCTTTGGACGCGAGGGTTCCGTTGGTTGTTGCCAATTGACAGGCCGAACAACGGACAACCAACAACGAACCACCCCAAGCAACAACGCCCGCCCCGGTTTTCCAGGACGGGCGTGGTGCTTCCAACTGAATACGAAGATCAATCCGGCTGCGCCGCCACGCGCACGTTCACGGGCAGATTGCCTGAAGCATCGGTGCCGGTGGCCACTTCGATCCGCCTGTAGTGGGGGGTGTGCGGCACACCTCCTGGCTTGTAGGGCGAATCCGTGCCATAGATGCCGATGTCGGTGCCATCGTTTCCGGCCCCGGCACCTGGACTTGACCCGGCCAGGTGCAGGTCGTCCGTGAACTGATACTTGCCGTCGAGTTCATTCACGAAGATGGCGTCCGCAGGTATGCCGAACACATTATTTTCCTCCAGGCCGGTGCAGTTGCTGAAGATCAAGGTGTCGGAGAACAGGCAATTGCTCACCTGCGCATCCTGGCTCTGCCAGATCGCGCCGCCCATGTGCGTGAACACGCAATTCGCGATGGACGCATTCAGGCAATGATCAAGCTTGCCGCCCAGCACTACGCTGTTCAACATGTAGAGGCCCGTGGGCCGGAAAATGGTGATCATGCCCCCGGTGCCAGGTGTGTAGTCGAAGATGCAGCGGTTCACCACGCTCGTGCCGCCGTACCCCGCGAAGGTGCCATGGAATATGCACTCGGTGAAGGAACTGGTGGTGCCGCTCGGCTCCTCCACGCCCAAGTTCACGCCGTTGCTGAACATGCAGCGCAGGAAGTCCACGTCGGTTACGAACTGGTTCCCGGAGAAGGTGCCGAATGAGATCGTGGGCGAGGCCTCGTTGGTGAACATGATCCCGGTGAAGGAAGTGCCGGACGCGCCCGAGATCAAGGCGAACTTGCCGCTGCCCGTGGTGCAGATGTTGGTGGCCCCCGTGCCATTGGTGCTGTCCGGGTGCATGCCTGCGCCGATGAAGTGCAGGGGCTTGCTCAAGGCGAAACCGCCCTCAACAAAGAAGCTGCCGCCACTGAGGTACAGGTTGCTGTTCGCCGGTGCGGCCAGCATGGCTGCACCAAGGTCGCTGAACACCATCGGTGCTCCCTGGCCGTCCACCACGATGCGGGGAAGCTGCGCGGCCAAGGTGGTGGCACAGGCCACGCCTGCTGCCGCAAAAAGAAGGTGGATGGTCTTCATGGCTTTGTGAAGGGGATGTTGGCCGTGTGGCCTTGGGATGAAATGCGGATGATGTATTGGCCTGCCGCGAGGGATCGCGTGTCCCAATTGCGCTGCGAAAGGCCTTGCACGTTCCACTGCACCGCCGGGGCTACGGTCCGGCCGAGGAGGTCGAGCACGCCCACTTCGTATTCGGCGGGGTTCAGCGCGTCCAAGCGCAGGGTCAACTGGTCCTGCACCGGGTTGGGGAACACGGTCAGGCTGCCCACGCCAGGGAGTTCGTCCATGCCCACATAGACGCTCACCGTGGTGGTGATCGGCACGCTCCACTCCCCGGCCTCATCGTGGAAGCGGATCGTGAAGGTGTGGTTGCCGGCCGGGGTGTTCAGCGGCAGGTCGCTGATCAGGTCCACCACTCCTGCGGGTCCAATGGTGTTCGTAACACGGTCCGCCACCTGGTCATCGATCCAGTATTCATAGCCCGTGATCAGGCCGCCGCCGCGGGTCATCAGCGAGGTGTAAGGCACGCTCCATTCGCCGCGCTCATCCTTGCCGCGCAGCGTAACAAGGTGAAGACCCACGGGCAGGGCGGCTGCATCAAGCGAAGCGGAAAGGTCCAAGTCCGCAGTGGGCGTTACCGGCAGCAGGCTGGCATTGCCCGCATCATCGTTGAACCAGTATTGCAACGCCACGAGCGTGCCGCCCTTCTGGTTGAATTCGCTGGTCCACGGGGCCGACCAATGTGCATCGTTGTCCTTGAACTGCACTGTTACCGTGTGGTAGCCGGGAGATAGTGCGGCGCTGTTGAGGGAGATCCCCGCGTTCAGTTCGGGGGTAGCCGTAATGGTTACGTTGACCAGGTTGGCGGTCTCATCGTCGAACCAATACCGGTAGTTGGTGATCTGTTGCGCCTGGGCGGTGCTGCCCAACAGCATGGCCGAGCCGAAGGCCAAGGGCAGGCATGGCAATATGTTCCGGAACTTCTTCATGGTTCAATGCGATTGTGCCGCCATGCGGATGTTCACGGGAAGTTCACCCTGGTTGTTCGTGGCCCCGTTGATGGTGGCCGCCTGGAAGTGGGGGTCATAAGGCACTGCGCCCGCCTTGTAGGGGCTGCCGCTGCCATAAATGCCCACGTCGTGCCCGTCGTTGCCGGCATTGGCGCCCGGGCTGCCGCTTGCCAGGTGCAGGTCGTCGCTGTACTGGTAGGTGTTGTCGGTCTCGTTCACGAAGATCGACGATGCAGGTTGGTCATAGATGATGTTGGTCTCGTAGTTGCCGGAGGCATTGCTGTAGAGTTCGGTGCCCGTGATCAAACAATTGCTGATCTGTACGCCTCTCACCTGCCAGAGTGGTGCAGCGTTGATGGTGAACACGCAATTCTGGACGATGGCGTTCTTGGAATTCGACAGCTGGGCATTCAGCACCACACAGTTCTTCATGAACAGGCCGGACGGGCGGAAGAGGTTGATACCGCAGTGATCAATGATGCATCGGGTCACCACGGCCCGGCCTCCATACCCATTGAAATGAACGTTGCCGCCTTGGCGGATCACGCACTCGTCCAGCACCGAGGAGGATATGGCCCCTTCTGCCCAGCCTAAGCTCAGCCCGCCGGTGAAGTCGCACCGCTGGAAGACCATCCCTGTGGGGTCGTCATCCGCCGCTTCAGTACCATAGCCCACGGCATTCGCGAAGGCAATGCCGGTACACGTGGTACCGCTGGCCTCCGTGGTGAACCGCAGGGCGCCGGAGACCAGGGCGATCGTGGTGGAGCCCGTAACGGCCGAGCTGTCCGGATGCATGCCCGCGCCGATGAAGTGCAGGGGCTTGTCCACAGTGTAGGATGCGGGCAGGAGGAAACTGCCTCCGCTGAGGTAAAGCTTGTCACCGGGCTGGGCATCCTGGATGGCGGTGTCCAAGCTGGTGTAAACCGCAGGGCCGGCCGTGCCCTGCACCACGATCCGTGGCAGTTGGGCGCTTGCCGTGGTGGCGAATGCACCGGTGAGGCAGCAGGCGAGGAGTAGTTTGAGGTTCATGTAGGTTGGTGTTGCGTTTTTTGGTTCGGTTTCATTAGGCCAGCCCGTATCTCAAGGCTTTGGCCACGGCCTCGGTGTTGTTGTGTACGGCGAGCTTTTCGTAGATGCGCTTGATGTGCGTGCGCACGGTCTCGAAGCTGATGCTCAGACGGTGGGCGATCATCTTGTAGCTCAGGCCCTCCACCAATGCGTTGAGCACCTCTTTTTCGCGTGGGCTTAGTTCGGTTACTGGCGTGGCCACCGGCTGCGGGAAGGGATCGGTCACTTGCAACATCACGCGCTGGGCAATGCTGCTGTCACCGGGCAAGTTGCCCCGGCCCATCTCGCGGATGGCATTCAACAATACCTGCGGGTCGTTGCTGCTCAGCAAGATCCCCGGCGTGCCCGTTCGCATCTGCTCCGGTGTTACGCCTTGGCCCTCCGCCACGGCAAACATGATCACGGTGCGGGCCGTGGTGGCCGATCCTTCCTGGGGGGTAATTTCCGGCATCTGGTGGTGGTGTACCAGTGCATCGGAGAAGGTGCCGGAATGTGAACGATCGGGCTGAAAAAAGGCGGGGCGGTGTTCGATCACCGCCCCGCCTTGGGTTGCCGCTTTGGAGGTCCCGGCTTATTCTGCCAGCACGATCACCTTGTTCTTGCTCACTTCCACCACGCCGCCTTTCAAGCTGAAGGTTTCCACCTTGCCCTCCGGCAGGGCCCGCATTTGCCTGAACCGTATGGCGGCATTACTGGTACGGTGGCAAAGAAGCGGTCCTTGCCGGAAATTCGTGAAGAAATAAAGAAGTGGGGAAGCTGCGCCCATCTTCACTTCTTCTCTTCTTCACCATAACGGACGCCAATCGGGGTGACCGGATCTTCATCACCGGCTCAGTAAAAGAGCAAACACCCGCCCCGGAACTCCGGGACGGGCGTTGCAAACCACACGAAACCAACGTTCTATTGTTTCATGAAGCGGGTGTTCCACGTGCTTTTTTCGCCGGTGACGCGCAGCAGGTAGGCGCCGTTCGCCAGCCCGCTGATGTCCCAATTGCGCCACGTGCTTCCGGCCACGGCCCAGGAACCTAAGTCCAGCACGTGTTGGCCGGCCAGGTCCACTACTTCCAGTTGCAGCGTGCGGCCGGCGTCGCTGTTCAACCGGAGGCCCAATTGGTCCGTGGCCGGGTTGGGGAACAGCAGCAGGCCGCTGATACCGGGAAGTTCCGCGACACCCACATGGTAGCTGTAGGTGGTGCTGATCGGCACGGACCAGGTACCGTTCGCGCTGCTGAAGCGGATGGTGAACAAGTGTTCGCCGGGCACCGCAGGCACCGGCAGGTCCGCAACCAGGGTGACCAGCCCGCCCGGGCCGATGGTGCCCGGGGTGCGGTCCTCTATGGCGTCATCGGTCCACCATTCGTAGCCGTTCACCTGCCCGCTGGCACGGACGAAGTGGCCGGTGCGTGGAACGGACCAATTGCCGTTGGTATCGCGTACCTGAAGGGAGATCAGGTGATAGCCCGCACCCAGTGGGCCGGTGGGCAGGTTGGTGTTCAGTACCAGCACATCGGTGGCGGCCACGGTGATGGCGCTGGCCGCATTGTCGTTGTACCAATAGCGGTAGGCGTCGATCTGCTGTGCGCTTGCAGTGGCCGAGGCCAGCAGCAGCAAGGTGATGCATGGGGCTCTCATGGCTCAGTGCTGTTGTGCGGCCACCTTGAGGTTCACCGGCAAGGCCCCGCTGCTGTTGGTGGCGGGGGCGATGTTGGCCTGGCGGAAGTGCGGGTTGAAAGGCACGCCCCCGGGTTTCTACGGTGAGGTGCTGCCATAAATGCCCACATCGTTGCCGTCGGTGCCGAAGCCGGTGCCGGTGCTGCCCGCAGCCATGTGCAGGTCGTCGGTGAACTGGTAGTTGTGGTCGGTTTCCGAGACGAACAAGGTGGCCGGATCCACTTGGAGCACGTTCATCGTGGCAGGCTGGGGATTGTAATAGGCCAGGTCGGCGAAGCCCTTCAGGGTGTTGCTGATGGTGCCGCCCGCGCAGTCCATGCACAGCTTGTCATATTGGTTGCCGTTGCCGGTGAAGATGCAATTGCTCACTTGGGAGCCTGCACAAGTGTTCATCATGGCCCCGAGGAACACGCAGTTTTGCACGGTGAGGCTGGCGCCGTTGAACCCCCCCAGCGCATACACGTTGGTGCCCTTCGCGTCGAAGATGCATCGGGTTACCACGGCACTGCGGCCCACCCCGTTCACGGCGGCATGGATTTGGCATTCGTCAAACGTGGTGATCAGTTCCGGGTGGAGCGGTGCGTCCGGGGCGGTGTTGCTCCCCAAGCGGACGGAGCCTGTTCCAAAACGGCAACGGTGGAAGAGGATGTCGGTGGTGAGGTCATCGCTGGCGTCGGTGCCGTAGGCGATCAGCCAGTGGTTAAAGACATTGGAGGAGCTGGAAAAGTCGATGCCCGTAAAGGTGCTGCCGGAAGCCGCCTGGCTGATGCGCAGCGGTTCGGTGTTGCCTTGGCGGAAAAACACCGTGGCACCGGTGGCCAACGTACTGTCCGGGTGGAAGCCCGCTCCGATGAAGTGCAGCGGCTTGTTGATCACCAGGCCGCCGGTGAAGGCGAAGGTGCCCCCGCTGCAGTACACCACGTCGTTGGCCTGGGCGCCGGCAATGGCATCGGCCAAACTGGTGAAAATGTGCGGGTCTCCGCTGCCCTGCACTACAATGCGGGGCTGTTGGGCCAGGGTGGTCATCGCCAAGGCGGTCCCAACGATCAATGAAAGGGTACGATGGAGTTTCATGTTGTTTGTATTGGTTTGCATGGATCGATGTGGTTCTGGTTTCAGGCGTATTCCACCAGGCCGTTGCGCAAGGCTTTGGCCACAGCCTCGGTGTTGTTGTGTACGGCGAGCTTTTCGTAGATGCGCTTGACGTGGGTGCGCACGGTCTCGAAGCTGATGCTGAGCCGCGCAGCGATCATCTTGTAGCTCAGGCCCTCCACCAGCGCGTTGAGCACCTCTTTTTCGCGCGGGCTCAACGCGGTTACTGGTGTGGCTTCGGCTTGTAGCCCAGGTTCGGTCACCTGCAGCATCACGCGCTGGGCAATGCTGCTGTCGTTTGGCAGATTGCCTTTGCCCATTTCGCGGATGGCGTGCAGCAACACTTGCGGGTCGTTGCTGCTCAGCAAGATCCCCGGCGTACCCTTGCGCATCTGCTCCGGTGTTACGTCCTGGCCCTCGGCCACGGCAAACATGATCACGGTGCGGACCGTGGTGGCCGATCCTTCCTGGGGGGTAATTTCCGGCATCTGGTGGTGGTGTACCAGTGCATCGGGAAAGTCTATGAATGTGAACGATCGGGCTGAAAAAAGGCGGGGCGGTGTTCGATCACCGCCCCGCCTTGGGTTGCCGCTTTGGTGGTCCCGGCTTATTCCGCCAGCACGATCACCTTGTTCTTGCTCACTTCCACCACGCCACCTTTCAAGCTGAAGGTTTCCACCTTGCCCTCCGGCAGGGTCACTTTTACCTCACCGGCTTTCAGCACGGTGATCAGCGGGGCGTGATGGTCCAGGAAGCCCATGCTACCGTCCACGCCGGGAACGCTTACGCGCTTGGCCTGGCCGTTGAACAGCTCCTTGTCCGGGGTGATGATCTGCAGGTCCATGTATTGCTCCCTATCAACTGGCAACTACGAACTACGCACCGTTCAGGCCACTTCGGCCAACATTTTCCGGCCTGCCGTGATCACGTCATCAATGCTGCCCTTCAGGTTGAACGCCGCTTCGGGATATTCATCCATCTCGCCGTCCATGATCATGTTGAAGCCCTTGATGGTGTCCTCGATGGAGACCATCACGCCGGGCAGGCCGGTGAATTGCTCGGCCACGAAGAAGGGCTGGCTCAGGAAGCGCTGCACGCGGCGGGCGCGGCCCACGGTGAGCTTGTCTTCCTCGCTCAGTTCGTCCATGCCGAGAATGGCGATGATGTCCTGCAGTTCCTTGTAGCGCTGCAGAATGGCCTTTACGCGCTGGGCGCAGGCGTAGTGCTGCTCGCCCACCACGGCGGGTGTCAGGATGCGGCTGGTGGAATCCAAGGGGTCCACCGACGGGTAGATGCCCAGTTCGGCGATCTTCCGGCTCAGCACCGTGGTGGCGTCCAAGTGGGCGAAGGTGGTGGCCGGCGCAGGGTCGGTCAAGTCGTCCGCAGGTACATACACCGCCTGCACGGAGGTGATGGAGCCGCGCTTGGTGGAGGTGATGCGCTCCTGCATGGCGCCCATTTCGGTGGCCAGGGTGGGCTGGTAACCCACGGCGCTGGGCATCCGGCCCAGCAGTGCGGACACTTCGGAACCGGCCTGGGTGAAGCGGAAGATGTTGTCCACGAAGAAGAGGATGTCCCGACCGCCGCTTTCCTCATCGCCGTCGCGGAAGTATTCCGCCAGGGTGAGGCCGCTCAGCGCCACGCGGGCGCGTGCTCCGGGGGGCTCGTTCATCTGCCCGAACACGAAGGTGGCCTGGGAGGTCTTCAGCGCATCATGGTCCACCTTTTCCAGGTCCCAGCCGCCTTTCTCCATGCTCTCGGTGAACGCCTTGCCATACTTCACAATGCCGCTCTCGATCATTTCGCGCAGCAGGTCGTTGCCTTCGCGGGTGCGCTCACCCACGCCGGCGAACACGCTGTAGCCGCTGTGGCCCTTGGCGATGTTGTTGATCAGCTCCTGGATCAATACGGTCTTGCCCACGCCGGCACCGCCGAACAAGCCGATCTTGCCGCCCTTGGAATAAGGCTCGATCAGGTCGATCACCTTGATGCCGGTGAACAGGATCTCCGTGCTGGTGGTGAGCTCCTCGAACTTCGGTGCTTCGCGGTGGATGGAGGCGCCCTTGCCGCCGGTCACCTGTGCCATGCCGTCGATCGCCTGGCCCACCACGTTGAACAAGCGGCCCTTGATCGCCTCGCCCGTGGGCATGCTGATGGGCTTGCCTTGGCCGATGGCCTCGGCGCCGCGCGCCAAACCGTCCGTGCTTTCCATGCTCACCGTGCGCACCGTGTCCTCGCCGGTCAGCTGCTGCACCTCCAATACCAGGGTGGAGCCGTCCTCGCGCTTCACGTGCAGGGCGTCGTAAATGTTGGGCAGGTCCTTGCCGGAGGCAAAGCGTACGTCCACCACGGGACCGATCACCTGAACTACTTTACCAATGTGCTGGGGCATGTTGTTCGTTGTGGAAGGGCGGCAGCCCTGTTTTTGCGGGCGCGAAGGTAGACAGGGAAACCCAATGTCACGCGGAATGTTGATGATATGGGACGGAGGGCCAAGTTGCAACCGACTGAAAAACAAGGAAATGTTGGTTATTGGGGGCGCTGCTCCTCCCGGCTCATCAACACATCGGCCGGTAGGCTGGCATGCAAGGGCATGGCCGTTCGCCCGGGCCGTGCGAGCTTTACGCCCCCGGTTTCCGCAAGGCGGGTAGCTTCCATGCAGGTCCATACCAACCTTTCCGATTTCCGTGGCGTGAAGCGGCCCGTGCTCACCACCGGTACCTTCGACGGTGTGCACCTCGGCCACCAGGTGATCCTGGACCGGTTGCGCACCGTGGCCCGGCGCGAGGGTGGCGAAAGCGTGCTGTTCACCTTCCACCCGCACCCGCGCATGGTGCTCTACCCGAATGATAACGACTTGCGCCTGCTGAACACCCAGGAAGAGAAGTTGCACCTGCTGGAACAAGCCGGGCTGGATCACCTGCTGGTGGTGCCTTTTTCGCGCAGTTTCAGCCGCATGCGGGCCGAGGATTACGTGCGCGATGTGCTGGTGGGCCAGATCGGCGTGCACGCCCTTGTGCTGGGCTACGACCACCGCTTCGGCCGCAACCGCGAAGGCGACATCGGCCTGTTGCGCACCATGGGCAAGGCGCATGGCTTCAGTGTGGAGGAGATCCCCGCCCAGGAGGTGGACCACGTAAAGGTGAGCAGCACCAAGATCCGGGAGGCTTTGTTCGCCGGCGAAGTGGCCAAGGCCAAAGCCCTGCTGGGCTATGCCTATCCGCTTTCGGGCGTGGTGGTGAAGGGGCAACAGTTGGGGCGCACCATGGGCTGGCCCACGGCCAACGTGGGCGCCATCGACCCTGTTAAGCTGATCCCCGGGAACGGGGTCTATGCCATCACGGCCACCACCAGCCACGGCCGCTTCAAAGGCATGATGAATATCGGCGTGCGCCCCACGGTGACGGAGAACGGCGAGCGCACCGTGGAGGCCCACCTCTTCGGGCTGGATGCCGACATATACGGCGAACCCATCACGGTGCGTTTGCACCAATGGTTGCGCCCCGAGAAGCGCTTCGGCAGCATTGCGGACATGAAGGAGGCCATTGCCAAGGACAAGCTGGACGCTTTGCGAGCGTTGGAACAGCTATGAACATGCGCACTTCCTTGTTCGCCTTCCTGTTGGTGCTGGTCACCGGGCAGGCAAAGGCCCAATTGCTCCCGCATCAAGCGTTGGACAGCGTGCGCACCTTCTACAGCCTGGAACGTGCGCTGCTAGTCCCCGACAGCGTGTACCGCCTGGACCTGTCGCGGAAGAAACTGAGGGAAGTGCCCGAGGCGGTGCGCCAGTTGAAGAACCTCAATGCACTGGACCTGGGCCGCAATAAATTGAAGGAGCTCCCCGCCTGGATGAACGAGCTGCAATACCTGCAGGAATTCTATGCCGGACGGAACAAGTTCACCAAGATCCCCAACGTGGTGTGCCAGTGGAAGCACCTCAGGCGATTGGACCTGCACCAGAACCGCATCGAAGGACTTCCCGCATGCATCGGCAACCTGAAGGAACTTTATTCACTGAACCTGTGGAGCAATGATCTCGGCGACTTCCCGGACGAGATCAGCGGCATGAAAGCCCTACGCTTCTTGGACCTGCGCGTGATCCAATTCTCACAAAAGGAGATGGACCGCATCAGCTCCCTGCTGCCGTCCACCCGGATCTTCTTCTCCCAGCCGTGCAATTGTGGGGAATAGGTTGTTAGGTGCGTGGGGCATAGGGCGGAGGGAATGGAGCATAGGGCGTCCAGTCCTCCCTCAACTATGCACTGCGAACTACGATCCACGAACTAGAGCCACGTTCCATGATCAATGCACCACGCCTTACCCCTCGGTTACCGTGAAGCTGTACTTCTCCATCACCAAGTTGGCCAACAACTTGCGGCAGGCCTCGTCCACCTTGGCCTCGGCCGTCTTCTTGTCCGCAGCTTCCACCTGCAGGGTAATGTGCTTGCCGATCCGCACGTTGCCGATCTCCGGCAATCCGAGGTTCTTCATGCTGCCGCCCACCGCCTTGCCTTGCGGGTCCAACAGGTTGTCGTGCGGCATCACTTCAATGGCGGCGTGGAAAGTCTTCATTGTGGCTTGGGAAAGAGCTTGCCCCAGAGGGGGCTGGTCAGGTACAGGAACAGCAGCAAAGGAACGGCAAGGAATCCGAATGCGATCACCAGTACGACCCCAAGGCCGGCAAGTACGTACATCACCTCGTTGCCGCGCCATCCGGTTTGCGTGAACTTCAGTGAAGGCAGCGGGATCTCCACCAACATCAACGCGGCGAGAAGGATCACCACCGGCGCCATCACCACGGGGTCGAACAGGAACTCCGCCAGCCACCTTGTCGATTCATGTTCCCCGCTCCGCTGCTCCACCATCCACATGATCAGCCCTGCCCAGAAAAGCGCGTTTGCCGGGGTGGGCAGTCCGAGGAAGCCGTGGGACTGGCGGGTATCGATGTTGAACTTGGCCAAACGCCAACCGGCGGCAATGGGAATGGCCAGCCCAATAACGTACGCGGGCCATAAGCTCCAGTGCAATAGGGAGGTGGTATGGGACGGTATCACGTCGGGGGTCAGGAACCTGAGATAGATCCAAGTGGTCAACCCTTTGCCGATCATTTGGTGGACGAGGAAGCCCGGTGCCACGCCAAAGCTCACCATGTCCGCCAGGCTGTCCAGTTGCTTGCCGAATTCGCTGCCCCCGCCCTGGGTACGTGCCGCCAGCCCGTCGAACACGTCGAACAGGGCGGCGATGAAGATGAACCAACAGGAGATCGTCAATTCTCCCTGTACGGCAAACAGTACGGAAAGCACCCCACAGCATAGGTTCGCGGTGGTCAACAGATCGGGTAACCGTGGAAGGTGTGCCAAAGCGGGCCGAAGTTGACTATTTTCGGGCAATAATGCAGGCCACCTTCTGTTAGAAGTTGCGTCAATAACACAGCACATGGAATTTTCCGGAAGGTTTGGCAAGGGGATGTTGGTCGTTGGCCTCTTGGTTGGAGGTGGGGCGGCACAGGCGCAGGACGCACCCAAATACAGCAACGAGTTCCTGGCCATCGGCGTGGGCGCCCGCTCCTTGGGCATGGGCTACTCGCAGGTGGCCGCTGTGAACGACGTGACCGCGGGCTACTGGAACCCCGCCGGCCTGCTGGGCGTGAAGGGGGACCTGCAGGTGGGCGCCATGCACAGCGAATACTTCGCCGGCATCGCCAAGTACGACTACTTGGCCGTGGCCAAACCCATCGATTCGGCCAGCGTGATCGGCATCTCCTACCTGCGCTTCGGAGTGGACAACATCCCCAACACCACCGAGCTGATCGACAACAACGGCAACCTCGACTATGACCGCATCACCAGCTTTTCCGCCACGGACAACGCCTTCCTGATCAGTTATGCACGGAAATTGAAGGTGCCGGGCCTCCGCTTGGGCGCCAATGCCAAGGTGATCTACCGCAATGTGGGCCAGTTCGCCAAGGCCTGGGGCTTCGGCCTCGATGCCGGCCTGCAGTACGACCGCGGGCCGTGGCGCTTCGCAGCCATGGGGCGCGACGTCACCAGCACCTTCAACGCTTGGAGCTACTCCCTGGACCAACGCATGCAGGACGTGTTCGTACGCACGGGCAATGAACTGCCGGTGAACGGCGTGGAGGTCACCCTGCCGCGCATGGTGCTCGGCGCGGCCCGCCAATTCAAGATCGGCAGCAAGGTGGACCTGCTCGCCGAGGTCAACCTGGAAAACACCTTCGACCGAAAGCGCAACACCTTGATCGCCACCAGCACGTGGAGCGGCGACCCCCGCGTGGGCCTGGAAGTGGGCTATGCACGCGTGGTGTTCCTGCGTGCAGGGGTGAACAATTTCCAATACGTCACCGACATCAACGACAAGCGTTCGCTCAACTTCCAGCCCAACATCGGCGTGGGCTTGAAGATCAAAAGCGTGGCCTTGGATTACGCCCTCACCGACATCGGTGACAACAGCGTGGCACTCTATTCCAACGTCTTCTCCCTCCGCTTCGACCTCTTCAAGCACCCCGGGTCATGAAGAAATTTCTGCTCGTTGCGGCCGTGCTGGCTGCGGGACTTCAAACCGCGGCACAGGGGCCCTACGGCAACGAGTGGATCCACTACGACAGGGAATACTGGTTCTTCAAAGTATGGCAGGAAGGCATCTTCCGGATCGATTCCGCCACGCTTTCCGCGGCGGGTTTTCCCCTGCAGTCGGTGGATCCGCGCAACATCCAGTTGTATGCCAGGGGCAGGCAGGTGCCCATTCACGTGGAAGGTGATGCGGACGGAGTGTTCAATAGCGGGGATTTCATCGAGTTCGTAGGGGCGAAGAACGATGCCTGGCTGGACAGCACCCTGTGGGACGACCCCGCCCACATCAACAATCCCTACTACTCCCTCTACAACGACACCATACGCTACTACCTCACATGGGGGCCGCAGGGCGAAGCGCGGCGGGCGACCGTTTCGGGCAGTTCCAACTGGGCGGCCTACACACCGCTGCCTTATTGCTTCGGCACTACCATGCTGTCCTATACCTCCGGCTACCAAACCGGCAAGCGCACGCCGCTAGGTGCTTCCATCAGCCAGATGAACGAAGCCGAAGGCTACTTCAATTACGTAGCCCTCATTGCCACCGGAAACGATGCCACCAATACTTATAATCTGGCGGTGCCCGGCTTGTACACCGGTGCGGACGCACCGCCATCCACCTGGAGTTTGGCATTGGCCAGCCTGAACAATCCGGGCGGATACGGATGCGCGGACCATCACCTCCGGATGAAGCACGGCAGTACCGTATATGCCGATACCATCTTCAACGGCTATGCCCTCTTGAAGTACGCGTTTGAACTGCCGCCGGGATCGGTATCCGGAGCCAGCACCACCGTGAGCATAACGGCCGTGCATGACCTGACGTGCGACCTCCTCGCACCGGATTATTGGGACGCCTCGGCCCCCGCGTGGCAAAGCATACGCTACCCGAGCATCTTCGCCTTCAACCACCAAGCCAACATGGAGGTGCCCGGCCAACCGGGAGGCGATAGCCTGATGATGGCCCTGACCATGAGCACCTTCCCGGTGATCTACGCACAAGCGCCCGATGGCATGCACCGCATCCAACCCGTTCAGGTGCCGGGAGGCCTAAGGGCCGTGCTGCCACCGAGCGCACAGGACATGCGCATTTGGGCAGCCACCATCGTCGGGGCAATTCCCGTTACCTCCGTGGCTGCCGTGAACGGAAACGGCTTCTTCACCGACTTCGGTGCCAACCTGCCCGACTCGGCGGAAGTGATCGTGACCCACCCCAAGGTGATGGCCGCCGCCGCCCAATACGCCAATTACAGGCAAACCAACCCGTACAACCGCCACAACACCGTGGTGGCCGACGTGGAGCAACTGTACGACCAATTTGCTGCCGGAGTAAGGCAACATCCGTTGGCCATCCGAAACTACCTGCGCTACGTGTACGACCACGCGCCCTCCCGGCCGCGCTACCTGTTCCTGGTGGGCAAGTCCGTTCAGCCACACGCAAAGGGCGGACTTTCCTACCAAAAGGGCTATCGTAACGATCCGTTGGCGTCGGCAGCATGCTTGGTACCCAGCATCGGCTGGCCGTGCAGCGACATGATGTTCGGGCTGAACCTCGCGGGGGATCAGCCGGCCTACCTCTCCGTGCCGGTGGGCCGCTTGGCGGCCAGTACACCGGAGCAAGTGCTCCACTACCTGCAAAAGGTGGAATCCCAGGAAAGCCAGCCACCGGCGGCCTGGATGAAGAACATCCTCCACTTCCGGGGAGGGTTCAACCAGCAGCAATGGAACCAGTTCGACGCAGCCCTGCAAAGCTTCCAAGTACTGGCCGAGGATTCCTTCTTCTACGGAAAGGTCACCAAGTTCTCCAAGAACAGCGCCGATGTGATCCAGCAGATCACCGCGGACAGCGTGGCCGACATGATCGGCCAGGGCGTGACGATGATGACCTTCTTCGCACACGCCTACGGCGGCGGTTTCGACATTACGATCGATGTGCCCTCCAACTACGATTGGCACGGCAAGTACCCCATGATCCTGGGCAACTCGTGCTATACCGGCAACATCCACTTGTACGACCCCTCCAGTGCCAGCGAGCTCTTCGTGCTCCAGGAGAACGCCGGCGCCAGCGCCTTCCTTTCGTCCACCGACGTGGGGCTCTCCAACAGGCTGGCCGAATACTCGCGCGAGTTCTACAAAAGCTTCAGCCAGGTGAACTACGGCAAGGCCATCGGCGACCACATGCGCTTTGCGGCCTTCCACCAGCTCAGCCAAAACACCATTGAGGCGCTCAACAGCGGTGAAACAATGACCCTGCACGGCGATCCCGCCTTAGTGATGAACTCGCCCCAATGGCCGGACCTGGAGGTGAAGGCCGAGGATATCACCCTGATCCCCGAACAAGTGACCGCCGACCTGGACTCCTTCCAAGTAAAGGTGGCTTTCAGGAACATCGGAAAGGGTACGGGGCAACCGTTCACCGTAGTCCTGCAGCGCACCTTGGTGGCCGAGGGAGTCATGGTCCCCGCGCAGGTACAGGAGGTCACATTGAACAGCTTCCAGGACACCGTGGTGTTCACCCTTCCGGTGAAAGTGGGATCCGCAGGCCTGGGCATGAACGACCTGAACGTTCGCCTGGACCTGGACCCCGACCTGATCGCCGAACTGGACGATACGGGCAACAACCAAGTGACCAAGCGCATCACCATCACCGCAGGGGATCTGCTACCGGTGGAACCGTACGACTTTGCCATCGTGTCCCAGCCTGCGCCCATGCTCAGGGCCAGTACCGGCGACCCCTTCGCGCCGCCCAGGGCCTACATCTTTCAGATCGACACCACTGACCTGTTCAACAGCCCCCTCATGGAACAGCACACACTGGTGGCGCCGGGCGGGGTGGTGGAATGGCAGCCTGGCCCGGTGTACGCGATCAACAGCGTGCGTGACAGCGTGGTTTTCTTTTGGCGCTGCACCCTGGACAGCGCGGGCCAGGGCGGATACAACTGGCACGAATCCTCCTTCCAGCACATTGCCGGGAAAACCGGGTGGGGGCAATCGCATTTCTTCCAGTTCAAGAACGACGGCTTCAATTTGTTGAACTACGACCGGCCGGAGCGGCAGTTCGAGTTCTTTGGCGGCGACCACCAGATCACCTGCGAAGTGCGCGGCGAGAGCTTCGTGCAATGCTATTGGCTCAAGGACCTGGGCATGGAGGAAAGCGGAGGGTGCGGGCCACACGCCTCGATGAACGTGAGCGTAGTGGATCCCTTCGATTTCAGCACATGGCTGACGCAGTACAACGGGGTGGGATATGATTTCGGCCAGGTGAACAGGAACGGAAGCTGCCGGGCAAGGAGCGAAAAGAACTTCGTGTTCTGGTACCACCAGCAGCAACGAATGGATACCATGGCCTACATGCTCTCCAACGTGATCCCGGACGGCTATTACGTGTTGGTGCATACGTATCTGCGGCTGCAGCGCACCGCTTTGGAAAACAGCAATGCCATGGCCGCGCTGGCCGCGCTGGGGGCCACCAACTTGGCCAATGGCACCGTGCCCGATACGGTGCCGTATATCTTCTTCTGCAAGAAGGGCGATCCCTCCTCGGTGCAGGAAGTGTGGGGGAACACCCGCGATGCCCTGGTCCAAATGACGGCCTACATGCACCTCAATAGCCGCAGTGGCACGATGCAGGCCCCGCGCAGCAATGCGGCAACGGCATGGCAAGGCCTGAGCTGGCAGGCCAAGCCCGTCCTGGGCAACGACAGCACCAAGGTGCAATTGGCCGGCATCACCCCGCAAGGCGCCGAAGCCCCCCTGATGGAGTTCACGGACCACAGCGGCGACGTGGACCTGCAACCGCTGCTCACCGCACAGCAGTATCCACAGCTCAGGCTGAAAGGATATTTCTGGAACGACACGGCGGAAACACCCCTGCCCGCACAGCTCAAGCGATGGCAGTTGCTGGGGGTGCCCGCGCCCGAATGCGCCATCGATCCCCCCTCGGGCCTGCACGTGATGGTGGACAGCCTGTTCCAGGGCCAGGACGCGGAGGTGATGGTGGCCGTGCGGAACATCGGCCAAGTGCCCATGGACAGCCTCCTGATGACCGCCTGGGTCACCGGCAGCAACAACCAGGCGCACCGCGTGCATTACAAGTACAACGCCCCCCTGCCAGTGGGCGCCGTGCTGCGCGATACCATCCGCTTCAACACCCAGCAGTTCCCCGGGCCCAACGCCATGCTCATCGAGGCCAACCCGGTGGACACCCTAACCGGGCTCTACGACCAGCCCGAACAACACCACTTCAACAACATTGCCCAACTGCGCTTCCTTACCCAGCAGGACCTGGAGAACCCGATCCTCGACATCACCTTCGACGGCATCCACATCCTGGACGGGGACATCGTGAGCGCACAGCCCGAGATCCAGGTGACCCTGCAGGACGAAAACCAGACCCTGCTGCTCAACGAACCGGGCGATACCTTGTACTTCAAAGTGTTCCTCACCGACCCGTCGGGCACCATCAAGCGGATCTATTTCCACGAGGGAGGACAGGAAGTGCTGCAATTCGTGCCCGCCACCGGGCCCGACAACCTTAGCAAGGTGTTCTACAGGCCCAACCTCATGCAAGACGGGAAGTACCGCATCATGGTGAGGGCCACGGACAAAAGCCGCAACAACAGCGGCGACCGCGACAACAGCGTGAATTTCGAAGTGATCAACAGGCCCACCATCACCGAGGTGCTCAATTACCCCAACCCGTTCACCACCAGCACACGCTTTGTGTTCACCCTCACCGGGCGCGAGGTGCCGACGGTCATGCGCATCCAGATCATGACCGTTACCGGCCGCGTGGTGCGCGAGGTGTCCATGGCCGAACTGGGGCCGCTGCACGTGGGGCGAAACATCACCGACTTCGCTTGGGACGGCACCGACCAGTTTGGCGACCGGTTGGCCCGGGGCGTATATCTGTACCGCGTCTTGGCACAGCTTCACGGGCAGGACATTGAATACCGCGATGGGGGAGCGGGAAGCTTCTTCACCAAGGGGTTCGGCAAAATGTACCTGCTCCGGTAGCCCACGTTCCGCGCGTTGCCGCATGTTCCTGCCCTGCAGGATGAACCGGCACCGGAACACCTCCCTGCAATTACTTTCGGCGCATGCGGCACCGCACCTTCTACCTGCGCTGCGCCCTGCTTACCGGGGTGCTGCTGGCGTTGGCATGGCCTGGTACGGGGGGCATCACTCCGTTGATCTTCATCGCATGGGTACCCCTGTTGTGGGCCGAGGAGGTCTTCGCCCGAAGCCCGGAAAGGGAGCGGCCGCGCAACTTCATGCCCTATGTGATGCTGGCCCTGCTCGTGTGGAACGGGGCCACAACCTGGTGGCTGTTCAACGTCAGCGAACACTTGGCCACCCGGCTCTTCACCCTCATCGGCCCCAATGTGGGCAACGTGCTGGTGATGTCCGTGCCCTGGTTGTTGTTCCGCATCGTGCGGCGAAGCATCGGAGGGGGGGCGGCCCGTTGGTCCCTCATGGTGTTCTGGTTAGCCTTCGAACGCTTCCACATGCACTGGGACCTCAGCTGGCCGTGGCTCACCTTGGGCAATGCCTTCGCCGGCCATACGGCATGGGTGCAGTGGTATGAGGTGACCGGCCATCTCGGGGGAACCATTTGGGTATGGGCGGCCAACATCATGGTGCTGCGCGTGGCGATCAGGGGCGCCAAGGGGGTGAAGCAGGCCATCACGAAGCCCGCGCTGGCCGCCGTGCTGGTGGTGGCCGTGCCATGGGCCGGATCGCTCCTGCGCTACGCCACGTTCCAGGAGCGGGGCATCTCCGCCGAAGTGGTGGTGGTGCAACCGAACATCGACCCGTACAAGGAGAAATTCGGCGCCATCGACCCCATGGACCAGTTGGAGCGCATGCTCGGCCAGGCCAGGCCATTGATGGACAGCGCCACGGCCTTGGTGGTGATGCCTGAAACAGCCCTCCAGGAGCCGACCACGATCTCCAACGACCGCGGACGCCTGGTGTTCCACGGCCTTTGGGAGAACGACATGCGCGGAAGCCGAAGCGTGGCCCGCATCCATGATTTCCTCCAGCCCTGGCCCAAGGCGGCGGTTATTGCGGGCATGTCCGCTGCCAGGTTGTACCCGCCTGGCGCTGAATACCCGGTGTCCGCACGCGTTCTCGAGGGCATGGACCGCGCTTTTGATGCCTACAACGCCGCCTTGTTGGTGCGCGCCGACGGCACCGTGGAGGACTACAACAAATCCAAGCTCGTGCCGGGCGTGGAGCTGATGCCTTTCGAGAAGGTGTTGGGGCCCTTGGGCGGCTTGGCCATAGACCTGGGCGGTACCACCGGCAGTTTGGGCACCCAACAGGACCGGGAGGTGATCTGGAGCGGCCCCCAACCGATCGGCACCGCCCCGATCATTTGCTATGAAAGCATCTATGGCGACCACGTGGCCGCCCACGTGCGCAATGGAGCCAACCTGTTAGTGATCATGACCAATGACGGATGGTGGGGCAATACCCCCGGCTATCACCAGCACCTGCTGTACGGAAAGCTGCGGGCGGTGGAAACCCGCCGCGACGTGGCCCGCAGTGCAAACACCGGCATCTCCTGCTTCATCGACCAGCGCGGGGACATGCACCAAACAACGGACTGGTGGGTGCCCGCCACCATCAAGAGCGAAGTGCACCTCCGGCACGACTTGACCGTCTTCGTGCGCCACGGCGATTACATCGGCAAGGGAGCCTATGCCGCCACCTTGGTATTGCTGTTGGTGGCTGCGGGAAGGGCGGTCCTTCGAAGGAAGGATCCCGCGCCGTAGCCGCCTTCAACCACCCGATGCAATGGGGGCCGCTTATTCCAAGTGTACCCGGCGGCTCATCATGTTGGTGCTGTTGTACAGCTGCACCACATAGATGCCGGTGGCGATGTCCCGCTTGTCCACGCGCAGGGTGGTGGTACCGGTGTTGATCGTTTGGGCACCGCGGCTGGCCATCACCTTGCCTTGGGCATCCATCAGCACCAGGTCATAAGCACCGTCAATGGTGGAAGAGACCACCAGGTTCAGGTAACCGCCGTCATCCCAAGCGTTCACGATGGCGGTGCCGTTGCCCGTTCCGCAGCCCACCGCAAGGGTGTTGCTCACCGTGCTGCTGCCGTTGATGTCGGTTTGGCGCAGCCGGTAATAGGCCAAACCGTGGGCATCCTCGTCCACGAACGAGTACTGGATCATCTGGCTGCTGTTCACCGCTCCGGGCACGGTGCCGATGGCGGCCCAATCGGTGGCATTGCGGCTTTTCTCGATGGTGAAGAACAGGTTGTCCTGCTCCGACGCGGTGGTCCAGGCCAGCTTCACGGCACCACCATCACAACGGCCCTCCCACGCCGCCAAGGTGATGGGCAACGGCAGGTTCTTGTTGGAGAGCGTCCAACTGCGCAGGAAATCGGCCGGTGCCGGGTTGACACTTCCAACGGTGTTGCCACTTTGCGCCCCCAGGGGCAGAATATCGTACCACAAGCCCAAGGAGGAGTTGAAGCGCTGGGCCACCAAATTCCCGTTGGCAGCTTGGATGGCGGGGTCGTTGCCGCCGTTCCCGTTCGTCTCCACCGGGTCGAACCCGAAGGTGATGTTGACCGCCGGTTTGGTCGTGTAGGCGTAACTTCCTTCCCCCGCATCAATGATCCAGAACCGGTCGACCGCGTTGTTTGAGTTGTTCAGCGAGCCCGAGGGCATGTCGTGCATGTGGGTCACGTCGCTGGGCCGGTACTGGTCATTGTCGTATCCGCTGCCCACAGGGGTTCCGTTGACCAAGCTGTTGTAGGTGGAGAAAATGATCGAACCGTTGGCGCTGCCTGCCGTGGTCACCTGAACAGTGAGCGGCATGGCCACCGCACTGGTGGTGGAGAACGGGACCGTGTACGTGCCAGTGCCGCTCCCAACCGCCCACCGCGTCTTGTTCTGCTCGTGCTCGCTCTTGATCACCGGCACGCCGCTGGTGGTCACCAACTGGGTAATGCCGGTGGTGGCCGGGTTGTCGATCACCAAGTAGGCGCCCGGGCTGGTGGGGCTGAACACCACCCATGGGTGGTTACCCATGGTGGCCGAGGCATTGTTGAACACGAGCCGCGCGGCTTGTCCATGGGCGGAGAACGCAGCTGCGGTACCGAGGGCCAGGGTAACGAGTTTGTTCATTGGCAGGGGTTTAGGGCAATGCTAAAGTAATCAAAATATGCTCGGCCTGAACAGGGCATCGCATAAGCGGCGGTACCAACCGGTTGGTGGGTAGGGGCAGCCGTGCAGCGGGGGTGGCCAAGTGCATCCGAAGGGTGCGAAGCCTGCCAAAGGTGGGTTTGGGGGGCGGGGCAAGGGAAAGACGCACGAAGGTGCCGTTGGTTGCCTGAGCAGGGCCGCCAAGTGCTTTTTCACCGTTGTACAAGATGCCATGCACAGGGGACTAGGCGCAGGCGGACTTATCCTTGCAAGACATATGGAGCACGGCAAGGCTGAGTGGAATGGCATAGTGGACCGGTCCGCCTTGGCGCAGTGGGACACCGTGCTGGCCCGAAGGGTGGGTGACCGGAATGAATGGTGGATCGGGTTGGGGCGCGAGGGAACTTCCTCCGCCGGACCCGATTGGGGGGAACAACCCTGTTTTGGATTCGCCGGATATGATCTGAAGAACGAGTTCGAAGACCTTTCGACCAAGCATCCGGTGCAGGACGGCTTCCCGCGCTCGGCATGGTGGACCCCACGGATCACTGTGCATTTGGCCAAAGGCATGGCCGCCTATTGGGCCACCCCGGGGGCCGGGGGCGAAGCCCGTGCCTTCCTCCGGTCGTTCCTGCGTGCACCTGGCCCCCTACCACCCGTGGGGCCGGCCCGTTGGACACGTACGACGCCACGGGAACGCTACCTGCAGCAAGCAAGTACCTTGTTGCAACACGTGCACCGGGGCGATATCTACGAGGTGAATTATTGCACCAGGCGTACAGCGCTGCTGCCTGAATTGAACCCCTACGCGGCATTTGAGCGCTTGGTGCGGTATACGGATGCGCCACACGCGGCCTTTCTCCGCTGGGGAAACCACTTTGCCCTGTGTGCCAGCCCGGAGCGTTTCTTCCGCTTGGAACAAGGACGGATCTTCACCCAACCGATGAAGGGAACCCGGCCCCGGGGGTTGGGGGAAGCGGAGGACCGGGCACTGGTGGAGGAACTGGCCGCGGATGCCAAGGAGCGAAGCGAGAACATCATGGCCCTGGACGTGGCGCGCAACGATCTGGGCCGCGTGGCGGTGCCGGGCTCCGTGCAAGTGGGTGAACTTTGTGCCGTGAAAACCTTCCCCAACGTACACCAGATGGTGAGCTCCGCCAGTGCGCGGATCAGGCCGGGTGCCACGCCCATGCAGATCCTCAGGGCCACCTTCCCCATGGCCAGCATGACCGGCGCACCCAAGGTGCGCGCCATGCAATTGATCGATGGAACGGAGGACATGGCGCGCGGCTTGTACAGCGGGACCATGGGCTTTTTCCTGCCCGGGAATACCGCCGACCTGAACGTGGTGATCCGCACCATCACCTGGGATGCCGCCACCGGGGAGGCTGCACTGCTTACCGGAGGTGCCCTCACTGCCGCCAGTGACCCGGTGCTGGAATGGGAGGAGTGTGAACACAAGGCGCGTTCGGTGCTCAACGCCCTGGGCCATGCTTGCTGAAGTCCGGCGCACCATCCGGCGCGAGGCCATGCTGAAATCCGGTGAACCAGTGTGGGTGGCCGTGAGCGGCGGCGTGGACAGCATGGTGCTCCTGCACGTGCTTCACTGCCTGGGCCACCCCGTATGGGTGGCCCATGTGGACCATGGCCTGCGCGGCGCCGAAAGCGATGCCGACCGTGCCTTTGTGGAGGCGCAAGCCGGTAAATTGGGGTTGCCTTTCCGTGCGGTGCGCGTGGACGTGAAGTCCGTGGCCGACGGAAGCTCGGTGCAGATGGCCGCGCGGCAGCTGCGTTACCAATGGTTCAAGGCCCTGCTGCGCGAAGGCCCGCCGGTGATCGCCTTGGGCCACCATGCCGACGACAGGGCCGAAACGCTGCTGTTGCACCTCCTTCGCGGCATTGGTGCACGGGGCTGGAACGGCATGCCGCCGGTCACCCGGCTGGAGGAGGGCCGCGTGTGCAGGCCGTTGCTGGGCGTGGGGCGAAAGGAAATTGCGGCCTATGCGGCGGCCCATGGTATTGCGTTTCGCGAGGATGCCAGCAACAGGGACCCCAAGTATCTGCGCAACCGCGTGCGCAATGAGCTGCTTCCATTGTTGGAAGACCTCAGGCCGGGGGCACGGAACGCGCTTGCGCACAGCGCGGAAGCCCTGCACGGCCTGGCCCGGGCAGCCTCGCGCCAGTTGGAACACGAAGCCCGCACCATCCGCCCCGGGACCGATGGCAGCCTGAGCGTCTCCCTGAAAACCTTGAAACGCAGTGCGGCGCCGCAGCTCCTGCTCCTGCACCTGCTCCGCCCGGACAGCCCCCATCCGGACCTGGTGGCGCGGATCTTGGAGGCCGTGGAGAGCGGTGCCACTGGTTCCCGGTTCCAAGTAGGGAGGCGCTGGGCCACGCTGGACCGCGAGGCCTTGGTCGTGGACCATGGGCCGGTTGGCTTTCCCACTTTCACCATTTTCCGGGAGCACTTGCCCCAGGGCTCCGCCGGGCCGTTCAAGTGGGCCACCGTCCTTGCTTCCAACGTGGACCTGGGAGAGGGAATGAACACGGCATGGCTGGATCTCGCGACGCTGGATTTTCCCCTGGTACTTCGGCCATGGCGCCATGGGGAACGCATGCGGCCCATCGGCTTGCGCGGGTCCAAGCTCATCAGCGACATCCTCACCGACGGCCATGCGGACAGTAGTACGAAACCAGGAACTTATGTGCTTGCCAGTGGTGAACGCATCATTTGGCTCGTGGGCCACCGCGTGGCGGAAGGGCACTCCCCGGCAGCCAATACCAAAGAAGTGTTACGGATAGACTACCGGCCCTTGTGACAAGGATCACGATCGGCAGGGCATTGATTGCCGGTTGTCCGCACCGTGGTCGGTACTTTTGGGGCATGCCCAACATGCAGCCCATCCGTATGTTCCTGTTGGCACTGGCCATGGGCCTGTGGGGAGTGGTCATGGCGGGCGGGCCGGTGACCTGGACGTTTGCGGCCACAGCGTTGGGCAGCGACACGGTTCAGGTACTGTTGACGGCGGATTGCGGGCCCGGCTGGCACATCTACGCGCTGGACCTGCAGGCTGACGAGGGTCCCTTGCCCACGGTGATCACCTTGGGTGATGGAAAAGCCTATCACCTGGCAGGTGCGCTCATGGCGCCACCCGCAACGGAAGCCTTCGATACTGCCTTTGCCATGCCGGTAAAATACCATGCCGGCAAGGCCACCTTCACCCAGAACATCAGGCGGACAACAACCGAAGCCTTCATGGTAAGCGGAACCGTGGAGTACATGGCGTGCAATGACAGAACCTGCCTGCCGCCGAAAACCGTGGAGTTTACCTTGAACGTCCCACCATCCCTTCATTGAACCATGCGACCGATCGCCATAGCCGCCCTCTTATCGGCTCCCTTCGCAGCCTTGGCACAACCGGGCGCACAACCTGCGGCCCAGGATCCCGTGAAATGGGCCATCACCGCATCCAATGCCGGGCCGGATGCATGGGACATCACCTTCACGGCAACTGCCGACAATGGCTGGTACGTGTACTCGCAGCAACATTTCGGTGAAATGGGCCCCATGCCCACCACCTTCGCCTTTGACACCCTGTCCACCTTCACCTTGGAAGGCGGCACCTCGGAAAAGGGTACGCATGTAAAGGAAGGCATGGACCCGGTATTTGAAATGAAGGTGAAGAAGTTCGCCGGGCAGGCCGTCTTTACCCAGCGCATCCGAACCACCTCCCCGGAAAGCCCAGTTACCGGCCGGTTCGATTTCATGACGTGCAATGACGAAGCCTGCATCTTCCCCGATCCGGTGTACTTCAGCGTCATCCCGTCCACCGGCGGGGCCACCATGGGTGCGCTCCCGATCAAGGCCGACGCGATGGCGGTGCAGGCAAGCAATGGCCCGGGGCAGGAGCAAGGCATTCTGGAGCCGGTGAAGTGGACCATTTCCGCCCAGGAGCTGGGCGGCGGCAAATGGAGGGTGGACCTCAAGGCCACGATCGACGACCCGTGGGGCGTGTACTCGCAGGTCTCCTTCGGGGAAGGGCCCATCCCCACGCACATACAGTTCGATACCACCGGGAGTGCGATACCCCTCGGCGAAACCATGGAGAGCGGGCCCAACATGCACGAGGGCATGGATGACCTGTTTGGTATTGTGGTACGCAAGTTTTACAAGGAGGTCACCTACAGCCGTGAAATGCAGGTGATGGACCCCATGGAGCTGATCAAGGGGTCCATCGACTTCATGGCTTGCGACAATGCCCGGTGCGTATTCCCGGACCCGCTACCCTTTCAGATCATCCCCGCCACGGGAGCATCGGTCATTGGAAACCAGCAAGGGGGCGGTGAAGCTTCCGGGCAGGGCTGCGACCTCAAGCTGGCCAAAGTGGACTTGGACGCACCCGTGCTGCGGGGCGATACCGATACCATCGATACCCAAGTGCGCAAAAACGGGTCGTTGTGGAACATCTTCTTCCTGGGCTTCATCGGCGGGCTGATCGCCTTGCTCACCCCGTGCGTGTTCCCCATGATCCCGCTCACCGTGAGCTTCTTCACCAAGGGCAGCGAAGACAAGGCCAAGGGCCTGCGCAACGCCATCACGTACGGTGGCTTCATTCTGCTGATCTACCTGCTCTTTAGCATTCCGTTCCACGTCCTGGGGTCGGTGAGCCCGGAGATCTTCAATGAGATCAGCACCAACCCCTGGCTGAACATCTTCTTCTTCATCATCTTCATCGTTTTCGCCATCTCCTTCTTCGGCTACTTCGAGATCACCCTGCCGGCCAGCTGGGTGAACAAGATGGACACCAATGCCAGCCGGTTCGGCGGGGGCATCGGCATCTTCTTCATGGCCCTTACCCTGGCCCTGGTCTCCTTCTCCTGCACCGGCCCCATCCTGGGTTCCCTGCTGGCGGGGGCGCTTACCAGCGACGGAGGAGCCTGGCAGCTCACTGTGGGCATGGGCGCCTTTGGTTTGGCCTTGGCCTTGCCATTCGCGCTCTTCGCCATGTTCCCCGGGTGGCTCAACTCCCTGCCCAAGTCCGGCAGTTGGCTGAACAGCGTGAAGGTGGTGCTGGGCTTCGCCGAGGTGGCCTTGGCCTTCAAATTCCTCAGCAATGCCGACTTGGTGAAGGGATGGCGCATCGTGCCCTACGAAGTGTTCATGGCCATCTGGGTGCTCTGCGCCTTGGGCATCGTGCTGTACCTGCTCGGAAAATTGCGCTTCCCGCACGATAGCCCGCTCACCAAGGTCTCCCCGCTACGCTGGGGATTTGCTGCCGTGTTCACGGCCTTCACCATTTACTTGGCCATGGGCTTCCGGACCGACAAGACCAACAACACCTTCACCACCATGAAGCTCATGAGCGGCCTGGCCCCGCCCGTGGGCTACAGCTGGATCATGCCCAAGGAATGCCCCAGCGGCTTCGATTGCTACCACGACCTGGAGGCCGGAATGGCCCAAGCCAGGGCTACCGGTAAACCCATCCTGCTCGATTTCACCGGTTATGCCTGCGTGAACTGCCGCAAGATGGAGGAGCACGTGTGGCCCGTGAAAGGTGTACACCAGCAGATCGACAAGGAGTACGTCCTGATCTCCCTGTACGTGGATGACAAGACCGCGCTTCCGGCGGAAGAGCAGCGCGATTATACCACCTGCTCCGGTAAGCAGAAACGCTTGGTAACCGTGGGCAACAAGTGGAGCACGCTGCAAACCGAAACGTTCATCAACAACAGCCAGCCATACTATGCACTGCTGAGCCCTGACGGCAAGTTGCTCACCGACCCCGTGGGCTACACCCCGGACGCCCAGGAGTACAGCGCCTTTTTGCAACGCGGCCTGAAGGCCATGGAGCACCTGGATGCGAAGGCAAGCAAGTAGGTGAGGAGAGAGTCCTTGCAGTCGTGAGCCCTTTCAGTCGTGAGCCCTGAAGTCGTGAGTCCTGAAGTCGTGAGTCCCGAAGTCGTACCCATGCCTCACGACTTCAGGACCAAAGGACTCATGACTTCAGGANNGACTTCAGGACTAAAGGACTCCGGACTTCATGACTAACACCCCTCCATCCATCATTCCTGCGCATCTTCGCGGTCAGCAAAGCCATGGGGAACCAACGCATTTCCGCCCACTTTGAAGAAGCAGCCGCCGTGTTGGAGCGGTTCCGCGCCGAACAGCGCAACATAGAGGCCGTGCAGCATGCAGGCGACATGATGGTGGCAGCGCTCAAGGCCGGTGGCAAGCTGGTCAGTTGCGGCAACGGTGGCAGCATGTGCGATGCCATGCACTTTGCCGAGGAGCTTACCGGCAAATTCCGCAACGATCGCGCCCCCATCGCCGCCATGAGCATCAGCGACCCCTCGCACCTCACATGCGTAGGCAACGACCATGGCTTTGAGCAGGTGTTCGCACGCTTTGTGCAGGCGCACGGAAAACCAGGCGATGTGCTGCTGGCCATCAGCACCAGCGGCAACAGCCCCAACGTGCTGCGCGCAGCAGAGGCCGCCCGCGCAGCCGGGATGAAGGTGGTGGCGCTCACCGGCAAGGACGGCGGAAAGCTTGCCGCAAGCTGCGACGTGGAAGTGCGCGTGGCACACCAAGGCTACGCCGACCGCATCCAAGAGGTGCACATCAAGGTGATCCACGCCCTGATCGACCACATCGAGCAGGCCATGGCCTGAACCCGGAGGACCGCGCTATCTTCCGGCCGATGATCGTCAAGAATTTCGGCTGTGCGGTGTTCGGCGTGGAGGCCACCGTCATCACGGTGGAGACCAACATCGTCAAGGGGGGCCTGTTCTTCATGGTGGGCCTGCCCGACAATGCCGTGAAGGAAAGCCACCAGCGCGTGAGCGCAGCGATCAAGAACATCGGGCTGCACATGCCGCGCGGCAAGGAGATCACGATCAACCTGGCACCGGCGGACCTGCGCAAGGAGGGCACTGCTTACGACCTGCCCATCGCTTTGGGCATCCTGGGTGCCAGTGAACAGATCAGCACCTCACGTTTTACCGATCTGGTGGTGATGGGCGAACTGTCGCTGGATGGCGAGGTGCGTCCGATAAAGGGGGCGTTGCCGATTGCTTTGGAGGCCAAAAAGCAAGGTTTCAAGGGCGTGGTGGTGCCCCGCGAAAATGCGCGCGAGGCCGCTATTGTCCAAGGCCTCGAAGTGTACGGCGTGGAACACCTGCAACAAGTTGTGGAATTCATGGAAGGGCGCGAAAACATGGAACCGACCCGGGTGGATATCGCAGCCGAGTTTGACGCCCGGAGCAGGGGCTACCCCGTGGACCTGAGCGACGTGAAGGGCCAGGAGAACATCAAGCGGGCCTTTGAGATCGCTGCGGCCGGTGGGCACAACGTCATCCTCATCGGTCCGCCGGGGGCCGGTAAAACGATGATCGCCAAGCGGCTGCCCACCATCCTGCCGCCGCTCAACATCGAGGAAGCCTTGGAAACCACCAAGATCCACAGTGTGGCGGGCAAGTTAGCCAAGGAGGATGCCCTGGTGAGCACGCGCCCGTTCCGGGCACCGCACCACACCATCAGTGATGTGGCCTTGGTGGGGGGCGGGTCCTATCCGCAGCCGGGCGAGATCAGCATGGCCCACAATGGCGTGCTTTTCCTGGATGAGCTTCCGGAGTTCAAGCGCACCGTGCTGGAGGTGATGCGCCAACCTTTGGAGGAGCGCGTGGTGACCATCAGCCGGGCGAAATTCACCGTGGCCTATCCCGCCAGCTTCATGCTGGTGGCGGCGATGAACCCATGCCCTTGCGGCTACCACAACCACCCGGAACGCGAATGCGTTTGCCCGCCCGGGGTGGTGCAGAAGTACCTCAACAAGATCAGCGGACCGCTGCTGGACCGCATCGACATCCATGTGGAGGTGACCCCGGTGGCCTTCACTGAGCTGGCCAGTGAACGCGAAACCGAGAAGAGTGCCGCCGTGCGCGAACGGGTGGTGAAAGCACGCAATTTGCAGGAGCAGCGCTATCGGGGTACGCGGATCTACTCCAACGCACAGATCTCCACCCAGCAACTGCGCAAGTACTGCCGGGTGGACGCACAAGGGCAGGCCTTGCTGCAGAGGGCCATGGAACGCCTCGGTCTGAGCGCCCGTGCCTACGACCGCATCCTGAAGGTGGCGCGTACCATCGCCGACCTGGCCGGCAGCGTGGCCATCGGCAATGAGCACCTGGCCGAAGCCATTCAATACCGCAGCCTCGACCGCGAAGGTTGGGCCGGTTAGAAGCCTCAGGCCTTGGTGAAACCTTCGGTACGCCTGCAGCGTAGGAGCCATCAGAACATCCCCATCGTGAAACATCAAGTATCATTTCTCCTAACTGCGGTCCTGTTGTCCGGGATGGCGGTTAGTGCCAATGCACAACGCGTGTGGCTGGACCAGGGGCTGGAGCCTTCGGTCAAGGCCAAGGCCACCTATTATCTGGAGGCCGGGGGCACTGACGGGACCGGCGGGTTCCTGGCGGACATCTTCAATTTGGACGGGACATTGAAGGCCCAGGGCCGCTATGCGGATCAGGCCTTCCGTGTGCCGGACGGCCACTTCAAGTTCTTTCATCCCAATGGCAAGCTGGAAAGCGAAGGGGATTACGCCATGGGCAATAAGGATGGCATCTGGGTACGCAAGGACCAATGGGGCCGGCCGCTTGCCGAAAAGGTGTACAATGCCGAATGGATGAAGAACATTGTCTACACCGTGGCGCAGACCATGCCGCAGTATCCCGGCGGTGAGAAGGCCATGGTGCGTTACATCCGTGAAAAGGTGGGCAGGGCCCAAGGGGATGTCATGGCCAGTTTCATCGTGGAGAAGGACGGGAATTTGAGCGGCGTGCAGGTGGTGGGTGCGGAAGACCCGCAGATCGCCGACCAGATCGCCTCGGCCATCAGCGCCGCGCCCCGCTGGGCTGCCGGCCAACAGGATGGCCAACCGGTACGCGTTCAGATGCGCGTACCCCTGAAATAAGAACCAACCGACATACACCAATGCGAAAAGCCCCGGGCGACCGGGGCTTTTCGTTTTGGTGCGGGAACATCCTATGCGCCTGCCCCGTGGCAGTTCTTGAACTTCTTGCCACTGCCGCATGGGCAGAGGTCATTGCGCCCCACCTTTTTCTCCACGCGCACGGGCTGGGTGGGCTGCGGGCGGGAAGGTCCTTGCGGCGGGGGCATGCGCTGACCGCCGCCCGTTGAAGGACGCTGCGCCCTCGGCTGGGCTCCCGTGGAGGCACCTGCATATTCGGGCACTTCGGTCCGGCTGGTGCGCATCTGGCGCTGCTCGCGGGGAGCTTGCTGTTCCGGTGCCTGTTGCACGGACGGGTCGGCGGCGGGCAGGCCCGCGCGCACCAGGAACTCCACCACCTGGTCGCTGATGCGGTCGATCATGCCGTCGAACAACTTGAACGATTCCAGCTTGTAGATCAGCAGGGGATCCTTCTGTTCGATGCTGGCGTTCTGCACGTCGCGGCGCAGGTCGTCCATCTCGCGCAGGTGCTCCTTCCACTCATTGTCGATGATCGCCAGGGTGATGTACTTCTCAATGCTGTCGATCAGGTCGTGCGCCTCGGTCTTGTACGCCCGTTCCAGGTTGGTCACTACCTGCATGGTCTTGGTACCGTTGGTGATCGGCACCACGATGTTCTGGTACTGCTTGCCTTGGTTGAGGAAAACATCGCTGATCACCGGCAATGCCTGCAGGGCCGTTTGACGCCCGCGCCGATCGTAGGTTTCGAGGGCCGCCTCGTACACCTTGTCGGTGATGTCCTCCAGCTTTCCGTTCTTGAAGGCCTCGGCAGTTATCGGGGAGGAGATGGAGAGCTTGCGGAACATTTCCGTTTGGAATCCTTCGAAGTCACCCTCGGGCTGGTACGTCGCGGTGATGTTGGAGGCCACGTCGTGGAACATGTTCAGCACGTCCAGCTTCAGGCGGTCGCCGAAGAGGGCGTTGCGGCGGCGCTTGTAGATCACCTGACGCTGCTTGTTCATTACGTCGTCGTACTCCAGCAGGCGCTTGCGGATGCCGAAGTTGTTCTCCTCCACCTTCTTCTGGGCGCGCTCAATGCTGGCGGTCACCATGCTGTGCTGGATCACCTCGCCCTCCTTGAGGCCCATGCGGTCCATTAGCTTGGCGATGCGCTCGCTGCCGAACATGCGCATCAGGTCATCCTCCAAGGAGATATAGAATTGCGAAGAACCCGGGTCGCCTTGGCGGCCGGCACGTCCGCGCAGCTGGCGGTCCACGCGGCGGCTCTCATGTTTCTCGGTGCCCACGATGGCCAGGCCCCCGGATTCTTTCACGCCGGGCCCCAGCTTGATGTCCGTACCGCGGCCGGCCATGTTGGTGGCAATGGTGACGGTGCCGGCCTTGCCGGCGTGCGCCACAATGTCTGCTTCGCGCGCGTGCTGCTTGGCGTTCAGCACGTCGTGCGGGATGCTGCGCATCTTGAGCATCTTGGCCATCAACTCGCTCACCTCCACGTTGGTGGTGCCCACCAGTACGGGGCGGCCCGCCTCCTGCAGCTTCACGATCTCGTCGATCACCGCGTTGTATTTCTCACGCTTGGTCTTGTACACCAGGTCTTCGTGATCAATGCGCGCGATGGGCCGGTTGGTGGGGATGGTCATCACATCCAGCTTGTAGATGTCCCACAGTTCCTGTGCCTCGGTTTCCGCCGTTCCCGTCATGCCCGCCAGCTTGTGGTACATGCGGAAGTAGTTCTGCAAGGTCACCGTGGCATAGGTCTGCGTGGCGGCCTCCACCTTCACGCGCTCCTTGCTTTCAATGGCCTGGTGCAGCCCGTCGCTGTAGCGGCGCCCCTCCATGATCCGGCCGGTTTGCTCGTCCACGATCTTCACCTTGCCGTCCATCACCACGTACTCAACGTCCTTCTCGTAAAGGGCGTAGGCCCGGATCAGCTGGTTCACCGTGTGCACGCGCTCGCTCTTGATGCCGAAATCGCGCAGCACTTCATCCTTGCGCCTTGCTTTTTCCTCGGTGGAGGCGCCGCTTTTCTCGATCTCGGCCACTTGGCCACCCACGTCGGTGAGGATGAAGAACTGGGGATCGGAGACGTCGCCGCTGATCAGGTCCAGGCCCTTTTCGCTCATCTGCACGCTGTGCAGCTTCTCATCGATGGTGAAGAACAGTTCCGCGTCCACGAAGGGCATTTCCTTCTCCTGGTCCTGCATGTAGCGCGCTTCGGTCTTTTGCAGCAGGGCCTTTACCCCGGGTTCGCTGAGGTACTTGATCAGCGCATTGTTTTTCGGAAGGCCGCGGTAGCAGCGCAGCAGGGCTAGACCTGCCTTCTCCGTTTGGTCCTTGGAGGCCCCTTCCTTCAGCAGTTCCTTGGCCTCGGCAAGCAGCTTGGTCACTAATTGGCGCTGGGCGTTGTACAAGCGCTCCACCTTGGGTTTGTAGTCGTCGAACTGCTGGTCGTCGCCCTTGGGCGTAGGCCCGCTGATGATCAAGGGCGTCCGCGCGTCGTCGATCAGCACGCTGTCAACCTCGTCAACGATGGCAAAGTTGTGCTTGCGCTGCACCAACGCGTTGGGCGCGTGGGCCATGTTGTCGCGCAGGTAGTCGAAGCCGAACTCGTTGTTGGTGCCGTAGGTGACATCGGCCAAGTAGGCTTGGCGGCGGGCATCGCTGTTGGGCTCGTGCTTGTCGATGCAGTCCACCCGCAAGCCGTGGAATTCGTATAGCGGCCCCATCCATTCGCTGTCCCGCTTGGCCAGGTAATCGTTCACCGTTACCATGTGCACGCCGCGGCCGGCCAGGGCATTGAGGTATGTGGGCAGGGTGGCCACCAGGGTTTTGCCTTCACCGGTCATCATTTCGGCGATCTTGCCCTTGTGCAGGGCGATGCCACCGATCAACTGCACGTCATAGTGCACCATGTCCCACGTGACCGGCGTGCCTGCGGCCTGCCAGGTGTTCTTCCAAATGGCTTTGTTGCCGTCGATCACCACGCTGTCGCGTTTGGAGGCGATCTCGCGGTCCAGGTCGCTTGCCGTAACGATCACTTCCGCGTTTTCCTTGAAGCGCCGGGCCGTTTCCTTCATCACGGCAAAGGCTTCCGGCAGGATCTCCAGCAATACCTCCTCGATCTCCTTCACGGCTTGCTCCTCCAGCTTGTCGATCTGCTCATAGCGCGCCTCGCGGTCCGCGATGTCCATTTTCAGGTCCGCATCGATCTCCGTCCGAAGCTGGTCGATGCGCGCCTGTTCGTCCGCGATCTTGGCCGCAATGCGCTGCTTGAAGGCGGCCGTCCGTGCACGCAGGTCATCATTGCTGATGTCCCCGAGCTTGGCGAACTCCGCCTTGACCTGTTCTACCAGCGGCTGCACTTCCTTCAGGTCGCGCGAGGTCTTGTCGCCGAAAACTTTTTTGATGATGGTGCCGATCATGGAAGAAGGGGTGCCGACAACCGCTGCGTTCCCGAGGGCCTTGGATAATAATTCCGTGTGCCCGTGCAATGCGGTTGTGCGCTGCTTTACTTTTTAAGGGATGCAAAGTTAGGAAGCCGCCGGGTGGTATTTCGGCGAAAATGGTTAACAAACCGGCTTCCCGAGGGTGCGAAGGTGCGATGGCCCTTGTGCCGCTGATCACCAATGGACCGCCACGGGGTTGCTCATTTCGCCTTCTTTTCCAACGACCTATTGAGATCGGGATGGTGCAGCGGGTTTTTTTTCGCCCGTGGAAAGCACAATGCCGGCAAAGGTTCCGCCAAGGGCAATAGCCTCGGCTATTGTGGCGGGGGGAGAGCCGGTGGGTCGTTGATGCCGCCGGGATCCCGGGCCCTGTGGCGCCCCTGCTGCAGGCTCCGGGCGAAGGAGCGCCATACGCCATGGAGGCAGCAAAAAGCCCTGCGGTTGGGGCAGGGCTTTCGATCGTAGTTGAAACGGGGTTCAGTATTCGTCTTCGTTGAAGAAGAAATCTTCCTTGCTGGGGTAATCAGGCCAGATGTCCTCGATCGTCTCGAACATCTCTTCATCATCCTCAATGGCCTGCAAGTTTTCCACCACCTCCAGCGGGGCACCGGTGCGCATGGCAAAGTCGATCAGCTCGTCCTTGGTGGCAGGCCAAGGAGCATCTTCCAAATAGGAGGCAAGTTCAAGGGTCCAGTACATATCTACCCGCACAGGGCGTTTTTTGAAATTGGCCGCAAATATAACCGGATAGCCTTGGCGTTCCGGAAGGTGGCACGGGCCNNTGCCCATTGTGTTTCCGGCACGTTCATTTTCCATCCGGTCCACCGGGCCAGCATGAAGAAGAAGTCGCTGAGCCGGTTGAGGTAGCGCACCGCGATCTCCGGCACCGGTTCTTGTTCGGCCAAGCGTATCGCCATGCGCTCTGCCCGTCGGCAAACGGTACGGCACACGTGGGCTTGTGATATGGCCGGATGGCCACCAGGGAGAATAAAGTGCCGCATGGTGGGCAGGTCGGCATCCATGGTATCCATGGCTTTCTCCAAGGCCTCCACGTCGGCGTCGTGCACTTGGGGCACCTTGAAGCGTTCGATGGTCGCCTCATCACCGGCGGAAAGGGTGGAACCCATGTCGAACAGGCGCATTTGGACCGTGATAAGCAGTTCCGCGCTTTGGCCCTCCAGCAAGTCGCGCAGCAGCCCGGTGTGGCTGTTGAGCTCGTCAATGGTTCCGTACGTTTCGATGCGCAGGCTGTCCTTGGGCACGCGCTTGCCGTTGAGCAACGATGTCTGGCCTTTGTCGCCGGTGCGCGTATAGATCTTCATGGGTGGTGGTGTTGCGGAGGGTCAATAGCGCAAACGGAAATGCTGCTTCGCTTGTTCGCGGCGCAGAAAGACGATCCCGAAATGGAACAGGTCAATGGTGACCGTTACCTGGGCATGCACTTTGATCAGCGCCCATGCCTCTTCCATGCCTTGGCTCCAATGGATGTCGTCAAAGATGAACACGGTGTCGTTGTGTGCTTTGGCCAGGCATTGGTTGAAGTACTGCAACGTGGGTTCTTTGGCATGGTGGCCGTCGATATAGGCCATGTCCAGCCGGTCCAATGCAGCCAATACACGCGGCAGTTGATCTTGGAACGGGCCGGTGTGCAAGGTGATGTTGTCCGCTTGAAGGAGGTGAAAGTTGTTCAAGGCGACCTGTGCCGTGGCAGGACAGCCCTCCACGGTGTGGATCCGGGCATTGGGCGCGGCCTGTGCCAAGTATAGCGTGGTAATGCCCAAGCTGGTGCCCAGTTCGACGATGGTCGCCGGTTTGAAGTGGTTGGCGATCCGGGCCAGCTGCTCGGCTTGCCGCCTCGGTTTCAGGGCGCTGGAGGCAATGCTGCCAATGCGGCGGCGATCGCCGCGGAGGTGGCGCGATCCAGCACCCAGGTCGGTGACGTTGATGCAGTCCTTGCGCCGACGCAGTTGGTGGCGGAGCTTTTCCACCGCCGCGAACTCCGACGCTTTCGTAGGCACGCGAAGCACCTCGGCGATCAAGTGGTAGACAAATGGTGAATGGACCCCATGCCGGTTGCCCGCCTTGGCCCAATGGCTGAAATACGCCCGAACAGGATGTGTGATAAGGGGCATGCCGGTGCGCGAATGTATTCGCCCACCGGCATGCCCCGGGTCGTTCCGTTCGCTGATCGCCTGGTCCGTCAAATAGGATCAACCGATCACCACCGCACCGGGGTACTTTTCCTTCCAGAAATCCAAGGCTTTCTTGCTGGCCAAGGTGATCACTGTACGAGCGTCCAAGCGAACCTTGAACGTCTTGATGCCTTCACGAACAGGCTGGGTTAGTATGGGCTGGCGTTTTTTGCGTGGCATTTTATGAGTTCCGATTATTGGCTCGCAGGCCGTTGGTGTAACGACGCTTGGTGTGTGATAGTTTGCCCATGCCTGCGGCAAGCCCCTTGATTAACAGATGTTAACCGCTGCACCAAGCTCATCGAACGCGTCATGCGCGTTCAGGACAACATGCCCATCAGCCGTTGGCGGGCCTGGTGTATCCGGCTTTTCACCGTGCCAACGGGAATCGACAGCTCGTCTGCGATCTCGTTGTACTTGTATCCGTCATGGTGCATTTGGAACGGTGTACGGAAGATGTCGTCCAATCGTCCGAGCGCACCGTTGATCTCGCTCATTCGGATCTTGGATTCCGAGGTTGCCGGTGTCTCAACCAAACTTGCCTGCTGGCGTACCCGGTCCACATGTTCCATCACCCGGCCAGTACGCTTGTTGCGCCGATGGGCATTGATGAAGGTGTTCTTCATGATCGTATAGATCCATGCCTTGAAATCGGTATTCTCACGGAACTTGTCACTGTACGTGAGCGCACGCAACATGCTTTCCTGCACGAGGTCGGAGGCATCGTCACGGTCGTGGGTCAGGCTCAGTGCAAAATAGAACAAGGGGTTGCGGAGATCGACGAGTTGGCGGGAAAATTCAACACTTGACATCTTAATTGTGTGTTTAGGCCCTTCCGGCCGCAAACCCCGTTCCTGTGCGGGCCCGTCATCGTGCCGCAGGCCATGGCCGTGTCTGCAACGCACGCTGGCTGTGCCTTTCACCGTTCCGGTACGCCCTTTCGCCATACCGCGAAGGCCACCGTCATCAGGAAGATATTCCCCAATCCGAGAACACCCCACCCCACCACGAGGTTTTCCAGCCGGGGGCCCCACAAATCGGAGCTTCGGGTACCGTACAGCAGCATGGCGGACAGGAAGGCGGTGAGCACGCACAGGTCGCGTTTGGCAAAAAGGTAGGCCAGGGTGAGCAGGATCAGGGGCAGGGCGAACATGAAGTGCTGCTGGTCAGTGATCACCAGGTTGGGTACCACGGCCATGGCAAGCCACAGCTCAAACGCGGTGTCCATGCGGGTTTCGGCTTCATTGCGGGCGCGTCGGCGGTTCCGGTGGGTGAACCAGGCGAGCAAGGCTCCGGCGATGGCAATGAAAATGGCGTCCGAAACCGTGTTTGTTGCCAGCCCGAAGGGTTTGCCCAGGATGGCGCCGATGCGGTCCGGGCTGTCCATTACCTGCGTGTGGTACAACATGGAGTGTCCCCATTCGCGCAGCAGTTCCCACCATTGGTGCGGCCCCTCCATGGGCAGCGGCAACAGGAGCCCGGCCAGCATGACAGCCCCCGCCGTGCGCAGTACTTTCCACTCGCGCCGCACCACCAAGGGCACGAGCATCAGCAGAAGGTAAGGCTTGATGAGCCAAACCACGCCCAGCGCAAGGCCGGCCTGCACGTGCTTCCCGGCCAACAAGCGCTCCACGCCCAATACCGCCAGCAGGACCAAGCCCATGTTGATGTTGCCCATGTGCAGCTCCCGCGTGAGCAGCACGGCGATGCAGAGCAGTCCAAGCGCCGCGCGCTGCGCGGGCCGCGGCAAGCCGGGGTGCAAACGCCCCAGTGAACGTTCGATCACGGCAAAGCAGGCCATCAGCAGCACCCCGATCACGAGCACTTGCAGCACGCCGGCCACTTGAAAAGGAAGGAAGGTGTAGGGCTGAAAAAAGTACAGCACCACCGGGGCGTATTTGTACAGGCCGGTGTCCTCGCCGAACACTTCGCCATACACGGATAGGCCGTGCCGCATGTTGTCCGCGGCCATGTAGTACACCCGGAAGTCGTTCACCCAAAAGCGCCCGTTGGCGAATTCCAGCACCAAGCTGGCAACGATCAACAGGGCCACAACAACATAGAACGGAAGTAAGCGGCGGAACATTCCCATTGGGGCATGCAAAGATCACGTCTGGCTGCATATCGGCGGATAGGACCAACGACTATCCAGGCCGCTCATATTTCCCGTTCCGGGGCATCGCTCCGGGGTGTATATTCGCGCCCCGTCATTGGGGAGCATAGCTCAGCTGGTTCAGAGCATCTGCCTTACAAGCAGAGGGTCGCTGGTTCGAATCCGGCTGCTCCCACATACATTTGCCGCTTTGGCAAGGCCTTGATATTTTGGGATCTTAGCTCAGTTGGTTCAGAGCGCATGCTTCACACGCATGAGGTCACTGGTTCGAATCCAGTAGGTCCCACTCCTTGCAGCAGCAAGCCCTCCAAGCAATTTGGGGGGCTTCGCTTTTTCAGCGCTTGGATGAATTGGCTACACCAAGAAATTGGGCGCCCATTCTATACAATCTGATATCCTGTCCAAATTGGAGCATCAGAACCGCGCCTGCACGCTCACCATGCAGTTGCGCCCCGGCGCACTGATGCCGCTGCCGAAGGTCCTGTAGTTCATGTCCAGGATGTTTTCCAAGGCGAGTTGCAGACTGAGGTGCACATTGAAAGCAACCGATCCGCGCACGTTCAGCGTGTACCACGCCGGTGAGCCGTAGACCGTGGCGGACTCCAAATTGTCCTCGCTACCGGCCGTGGTATTGTAATCACGCAGTCGTTTCCAGCCGTTGTACACCACGGAGGCTTCCATGCGGAGCTTCTTGGCCTGGTATTCCAAACTGGTGCGGCCGAATACCGGCGGGATGTGGTCCAGCGGGATGTCGGTGCTGTCCGTGCGGATGCGCGCGTAGGTGTAGGTGAAGCCGCTTCGTAAGGTGAAGTGGGCATTGAAATGCCCCGTGAAATGGCCGCTGGCACCGTAGAGGTACGCTTCCGAGGTGTTCTGCAAGGCAGCCACCCGGCTCAGTACCCCATCGTAGTCGATGCTGTCCTGACCGTTCACCAGGTAGGGTCCCACGGTGATGGCGTTGGTGTAAAGCGTGTAAAAGCCGTTGGCCTCGAAGGTGACCTGTTGGTTGATGGTCTTGCTGATGGAGCCCTCGAAGTTGGTGGTGTATTCCGGCTCCAGGTGCGGGTTGGGTACGATCACGTCGCCTTGGGCGCTGTCGAACACCTTGCCGATGTCGTCCACGTTGGGCGCGCGGAAACCGGAGCTGCCCAGCAGGCTGAAACGCCAGTCGCTCCCCGGCATCCATACCACGCCGGCCCGCCAGGTGAGGGCCGCGTTGTTCTGCGCGTAGGTGCCATTGAGGAATCGGAAGTCCTCGCCGTCATTGAAGGTGGTGTGCAGGCTCACGTGGGTGAAGCGCAAACCCTCGGTGAAGATGAGCTTCGGGGAGTACTCCAGGCTGTGGTTCACGTACGCGGCGAAGCTGCTCATCGTGGTGCCTCCGTTCGGGTAGCGGGTGGTGCGGTACGTCCGGGTACCGGTATCGATGTCTTCGTTGTAGGCGCTGCTTTCCACCTCCTCACCGCTGAGGTCCCCGCCATAGCGCAGCTCGTGCCTGCCGATCCGTTTCTCCATGTCGGCGCTGAAGCCCAACACATCCACTTGTTCGATGTTGTGTCCAAGGTTGGACGAACCGAACCGCCGGTTGTGGCGTGTCTGTTCCTGGTGCTGCCAGCACGGTGTGAAGCGGGCCTTGTCGTACCAGCTGGCCTCCTTGTCCACCTCCAGCCTGTAAGCTGCCAGCACCCGCTGCTGCGGCCCGTAATACCACTGAGCGAATCTCGGAACGTAGCTCCCGGCGCTGTCCATGGTGTAGGTGGAGAGGCGATCATAACGCGGCACATCGGAGGACGTGGTGAACTGCAGGTTCAATTGATGGACCACGTGCTTGCCGGAGCGGTAGCGGAGCTTCTCCAGCAGGTCCAGTTGCTTGTAGCCTGAACCGAGCTGCACGTTGCTGTCGTCGTTGCGCTTCACCACATCCATGCCGCTCTCGCGCACCACCTCATAAGGCATGCGGCCGAGGTCCTCGTAGAAAGGGTTACGGGTACTGCCCTGCCGCAGGTCGCCGAAGTCGCTGGCGGTGATGCTGGTGAAACTGGCCAGTTTCTTGCCGCGGAGCTCGATGCCGGCATGGGCGGTCTTCTCGTGTGCGGCAGTGGCGTAGCGCACAAAGGCATCGCCGGTGGTGCGGATGCTGTCGGCGCCCATGAACTGCGGGCTGCGGGTGATCAGGTGGATGGTGCCGCCGAGGGCATCGCTGCCGTAGGCCACCGAGTTGGGGCCGCTCACCACTTCCACTCGGTCCAGCGCATACTGGTCCACGGTGATCAGGTCCTGTGTGTGTCCGCTGCGGGTGATGGCGTTGTTCATGCGCACACCGTCCACTACGAGCAGGATGCGGTTGGCCTGAAAGCCGCGGATGGTGGGGCTGCCGCCGCCGAGCTGGCTTTTCTGCACGAAGACGGTGCCCGTGTTCTGCAGCAGCTCCGCCGCCGTGGGCTGCGCCATGAAGGCGATTTCCCGCCGGGGCAGCACATCGATCTGCTCGGGCACGTCCCGCTTGGGCTCGGTGAAGCGACTGCCGCTGGTGACCACCTCGCGCAGCAGGTTCACACGGTAGGTCAGGTCCACTTCGGAATCAGCCGCCAACGCCGCCCAAGCCATGGTGACCGGCGTATAGGAAAGGTGGTCGATGCGGATGCTGTCGCAACCCTTCAAGGGCGCAATGTCAGCGCGGCCATCGGCCTTGGACAGCACCGATTTTCCGGAGGCTACACAGGTGAGCGTGACATCGGGTATGGGTGTGCGCGTGGTCTGGTCCAAGAAGGTGACGGTTTGGGCTTGAAGGTTGAATCCGAGCAGGCAAGTAACCGCGCAAAAGGCAATGGTTCTATTGCTCATGTGGGACAAGGATCGGAAAAGGAATTGCGCATTCATAGTTCAAAGTGCATTGCTTAATTTCTTCAATTTCTTTCCTTGCTTAATTCCTCATCGCACCACCACCAACCGCATCGCACTCCTCCCTTTTGCCGTTTGCACCACGGCCGTGTACACCCCCGGTGCGTATGCGCTCAGGTCCACTTCGTTGCCGTGCTGCCGGAAAAGCAGCTTGCCTTGGGCGTTGTACACGATGATCTGTTCGGCTGCTTGGCTAAGGTGGAAGAGGCCGGTGGAGGGGTTGGGGGTGGCTGGTCTCACAGCTCCGAGGTTGTGTGAAGTATCCGTGATCGTGCTCGGTATTTCCCCACATGCCTGTAGGTCCGGTTCTCCACAAGGCGACATATAGAGCAATTCTCCGTTCACGGTGAAACACATCAGTAGGATGGAGAACGTATTTGGGGTGGCATAACAAGCCGTAAGTCCATTGGTTGATCCCATAC